>Ga0265297_10000075_pt1 | contig 362556 bp, 380 predicted proteins | sample Munlanlwell13791_FD_192502 | JGI IMG/M metagenome (GOLD analysis project Ga0265297, IMG submission 192502) | Leachate microbial communities from a municipal landfill in Southern Ontario, Canada - Leachate well 137-91 | ecosystem: Engineered > Solid waste > Landfill > Unclassified | place... | reverse complement strand
TGCGTCTTGTAAGCGGAACAATAGGCATTAGACCCTCCGTTCTTTCCGTAACAAGTCCAGTCCCAGGGACCATTGCCTGAAACAGAGCTTGCGTTTCCAGAAGAACAAAGGTTGGCTGTCGGAGCGCCGGTAAACGAACCGCCGTCGGAAGAACCGCACTGGCCGTTGGTTGGTGTCTGCGTCTTGTAAGCGGAACAATAGGCATTAGACCCTCCGTTCTTTCCGTAACAAGTCCAGTCCCAGGGACCATTGCCTGAAACAGAGCTTGCGTTTCCAGAAGAACAAAGGTTGGCTGTCGGAGCGCCGGTAAACGAACCGCCGTCGGAAGAACCGCACTGGCCGTTGGTTGGTGTCGGACAACACCACGTTGAAGACGATGTTTTTCTGGCGGAACAATAGGCATTAGACCCTCCGTTCTCTCCGTAACAAGTCCAGTCCCAGGGACCATTGCCTGAAACAGAGCTTGCGTTTCCAGAAGAACAAAGGTTGGCTGTCGGAGCAGATGATAATGTTTTATTGCTTGAATATCCACAAGCACCATTAACAGCCGTCGGGGTTGGCGTTGATGTTGAACCGCTATATTTAACACTACAAGTAATAACCGGTGATGTTGTCGTACCTGTTCCTTGGCAGTCCCAAGTCCAGGAACTGATGGTGGTTGAACCCGACACACCCAACGCATAGTGGGTGCTTAGCCAACTAGACTTACCGACTTTACATCTTGCAGTTGGTCCGGGAGCACTGCTTGTTTCATTATTAGGGAAACTAGCGCAAACAGGATAAGTTGTTGAAGCTAAATAAGCATGACAATTAACATCGTTTCCGCCACCTGTTCCCAAGCAATTCCACCTGTAATCTTCAAAAGTTGAAGCCTCTGAAGCGGAAAATGTTCCCTGGCTACAAAGCCCGCTGGAAGGAAAAGAAGTAAAATGTCCTAAATTGGCTGAACCGCACTGGCCATCAATCGCAGCAAAAGCCAAATCAGTACCGATAAAAGCAATAATTAAGAATAATAATAAAAACAAAGCCCTCTTATTCATAAATTTTTGTTTATTTATAATATCCCAAAACTAATAAATAATAGCAAAAAAGAGGGCTTCTGTCAAGTAAACGACAAAGGGTCTTCACTCCTTCTTTTTAACAATGGCCTGGTTGCCGAACCTTAAGTCAATGTGCTGAAAAACGCTTAAATTGCTCAAATATTCATCCTGGTCCAATACTACCTGCAATTTTTCAATCTGCCAGTCGAAATCATCGTTTAGATTGAAAATAAAATCACAACCTCTCACGTCCTCTAAAACAAATTTATCGGAAAAAAGAGAAAAGATTTTCGCTTCCAGCCCGTATTTTTTCATTTTCTCCCCCAAGGAAAGAGCGGAGCCAATTACCTCTTCTTTTTTTAAGTCGCTTGCCTTTTCTGCTTCCTCAATCAAAATCAAACCATTGTTTTCTTCCTTTGAGCACGATTTGATAAAACTACCCTTTCGGTCAACCAAAGAACAATTATCGTTGTCGCACCAGATTGCCATGGGCTCTTTCTCCAAAATCTCCAAATAGACCAACCCCTTCACATAATCTTTTTTAATGCTGATGCTTTCTATCTCCGGAAATCGCTCCATCAATTTGCTTGATTTTCCCTCAAGCGAAACAAGAATGTTGTTGATGACGATTTCCCGGCCCAAAAAATTAAAAGAAGAAACAAATAAGTCCTGAGCGGCTTCTTTGATGTCGTCCCGAGAAACAGTTTTGCTGCCGATGATTTCCAACCCCTTTATTCTCAAGTCGGGAGAGAAATAATAGAGGGCCGCGGCGCTCAAAACGAAAGAAAAGACAATCAGGGCCAAACCGAAAAAGAATTTCTTTAAAAAGCTCTTTTTGGCTTTCCTCTTTTTAATACGTCTTCTCCTTTTCATAAATTTCTTTTTTTCCTTCTTATTTGCTCAAAGATAAAAACCAGCCAGTATTTCCAGCTTAAAGGATAATCCTTGGTCCTGACATAGTCCTTCTCCTGGCCGCCGAATCCTTTTTTGAACAAAGTCAGGCCTTTCCAGGGATGACCGCCGACTTCTTCCGATTGGGGAATTATTCCCCAAAAATTATAACTCCGGCAACCCCTTCTCTTGGCTTCTTTAATCGCTTCCCACTGGATAAGATAAGAAACGGGTATCTTGGAAGGCAAAGAGGCTCCTTGGTGATAAAAGGCCCTCTGGGAATGAAAAATTATCATGGCCGAGGACAAAACCTCTTCGTTGTACTTTCCGGAGAACATCAGCGCCTGATTGTCTTTTGAAAAAACCTCGAATTCTTTCTCCAGATATTCTTTGGAAAAAGGGACAAAAGAATGCCTCTTGGCCGTTTCCCGATATATTTCTTCAAAACTCTCCAGTTCTTCTTTTCTAACGGATTTGACGACGCTAACCCCTTCCTCCTTCTCGGCCTGACGGATAAGGTAGCGGGTCGTCTTCCTCATGTTTTTCAACAGCTCTTCCTCAGACAAGGTCAAATCCAGCTCCCAGGTAATCTCCGGGTGCATGTGCATGGGAGCGCTGACAAACCGGAAATACTCGAACAGCTGATTGTTCTCTTCCGTCCTTAAAAGCAAGGGAGCGATTCTCAAGAACCAGGCCCCCTCTTCTTCGCCCAATTGCTTTAATGAATTTAAAACAGTATCCAGAATCTCTTTCTTTTTGTCTTCTTTCAAAAAAACCGGACCGTGGGGAACGAAAAGGAAACTGCCTCTTCTGGCCCTGATGCCGATAACCTGGAAAACCGCCGAAAGCCCGGCATTAAAAACTCCGAAACGCCAAACCTTGTTCCCCAAAAGCAGATTAAATTCACCCCAGTTCCAGGCGTGGCAAAAAGTCTTCTCTTGGCACAAAAGAAGAAAATTCTCCCACTCCTCTTTGTTTTCTATTTCTCTGACCTCCATTTATTTAAAAAACTTTTTAATGTAGGCGTCCCTGCCTTGAAGAGTCTTTAAAATATATTCTTTAACTTTGAGCTGGTCCCTGATGGAATTTTCCAGCTCCAGAGCGCAGAACTCGGAAAAAAGACCCAGGGAATACTTTTTTAAATAATCAAATTCCGACAAGTCCTCGAAGTTGTGACTGTCGTATTTGATTTTTTCGTCTTTTTCAATCCTGAACTCCTTCTTAATGGCGCTGATATGATTACACCTTACTGGAAACTTGTTTAAAAAAGCAAAGTCGCTGTTGAACTTTTCCAAATTCGTTATCCGGTCATTCTCCAAATGAGCAAAATCAAGGCAAATGCCCCCGAACCTCTTGATTTCATTTTCCTCAAATCCCGCCCCCGGAGTATTTTCTATGGCAATAATATTGGCATATTTTATCCATTCAAGGTGAATGGGATATTCTTTAGCGGAATGGACACAAAATATCTGAGTGTTGTACTTTTTGATGAAAAACTCCAATTCCTGCACCTCCATGTCTTCTCTCAGGTGAACGAAAGGAATACTCTTGATGCTTGACTTGGAAATAAGGTCGTACATTTCCCTCCTCTCATTTTTATCAAGACAAGTGGGAAAAAGGGCTATCTCCTCAAGCTCAAACAACTGGACTTCTTTGATTTTGGCTTTCCAGTTGGCATTGAATGTCGTAGTAATGGTGGGTAATATGTTCATAGAATTAAAAATTAAAACCTGATATTTCTGAGGCCTTTCTTGCCATTAGCATTTTCGCTTCCCGAGAAACTTTATTGATGCACTCCTTTAAAACTTCCTCCTGTTCTTCTTTGCTTAATTCCTGATTCAATTCAATACTAACTATTTCCGCCTTGCCGTTGACGACCACCTTAACGCCGTTGATCTCTTCTTCCAGCCTTTCCCGCCCCAGGCCGTCTTCAAGGTCTTTCAACTTCTTCAATTGTTGTATTTTATCAAACATATCATTATTATATTAATTTTCTCCCAAACTATCTAACATTTCAGCAAGGCGCTTAACGTGTTCTTGGGAATCAATGCTCTTATTGGCCAACAATCTGCTTAAACCGGAATAATAGTTTTGCTGGACTTGAGAAGCGGAAACTGCTTGATTATATATACGGACACTATCAATTAATCCATTAAACTTATAATATATGGGATGATTGTAAGCTAAACATCCTATGATAAAATTTTGAGAAGGATTGTCTATCTCGTCCACAACCGGCGTCGTTCCCGATTGAACACCGTTTTGATAAACCTTTAATTGTTGACCGTCAAAAGTAGAAACAACATAATGCCAGGTGTTTTCAGGGACCGTAGTGCCATTGACACAAGCTCTTGTAGAGGTTGACTTTCTCCAAACACAGCCATAAAAAAGCCAATTGCTTCGGACGTGTATATCATATCCCCCAATAGGAGTGCCACCGTCTCTATCATTGCCAGCTATGTATTGTGCGGGCTGCGCGTCCCTTGTTTGTTTAACCCAAGCTTCCATTGTTAAAAACTTAGTAATTATTAAAGAGCTCGGACTGCCGTAAGCGATATAGTCGTCCGTACCGTCAAAGTATAAACATTTGCCGGAAACACATTCCGACCCGGTTGCTAATTTATCATTGGCGTCGTTGGTGGTTAATGTTCCGTTGTTTTCTCCCCAGCTGTCGCTTATTGTAGCTCCGGTAGTAGCTGTTGACAGTTCATCAAATTTCCATTCGGAAACCAAATTTAGCATCAATGAATTCTTTAAAGAAGTAGAAAATGTCTGGCTTTTGGCGATAGTGGCTTTAGAAGAAACCCCGGCCATGGAAACGATGATGAAAGCGGAAATGATTCCGATAATCACAATGACAACCAGTATTTCAATGAGGGTGAAGGATTTATTCATTGTTTGTTAAATTATATTTCAGCTCTCCCAATCTTTGTTCGTATTCTGTCATGTCAAATCCGCCACGGCTAAGGAGCTTATTCAGGCCGGAGTAATATTTTTGCTGAATCTGAGAAGTAGGAATAGCTGCATTATATATGCGGACATCGTCTATGAAACCGTTAAGGGGAGCCCAACTGCCACCATCTATTCCTGTCCTAAAATAAAAACTAGGTTGTCCCATTAAAGAAAAAGTCGAAGTTCCTTGACCCTCTAATTTTCCATCTATATATATTTTTTTACCATTTGTGTTTGTGGTCCCGTCCCAAGTTCCCGCAACAAAATGCCAGTTAGTATTAGTTATAGCAAGCGAATAGGTGCCAGATTCTACCGTTGTTGTGTCACAGGTAATAAAATATGCCCTATTATTACTACTCCTCGCAAGAGAGTATCCGTAGTTTCCATTACCAGAAAAAGGCCTGCCTCTTCCCACAATAGACTGATATGTCCCCGCGTCATTAAATTTCACCCAAACAGAAAGAGTTATTGCTCCCGTTATAGCTAAGTTGCTGGTACTAACATTGCTTCCTGGAACCTGTACGTAATCATCCGTTCCATCAAAAGCCAGACAGCCTCCCGAAACGCATTCCGAGGCGGTTCTCCAGGAAGGAGAGGTGTAGCTTCCTCCTCCGGCTCCGAACCAGGTGCCGGGATTGGCTCCCCAGTGGTCCTGGGCCGTGGTTCCGGAAGCATCGTCCAGCCTCCATTCGGAAACCAGGTTCAGCATCAGGGAATTCTTCAATGAATTGGAAAACGCCTGACCCTTGGCGATTCTTGCCTTGTCCGAAACTCCGGCCATGGAAACGATAATGAAAGCGGAAATGATTCCGATAATCACGATGACGACCAGTATTTCAATTAAGGTAAAACTTTTATTCATTTACATATTTTACTACAAATCACCCCTTATTGACAAGCGACCTGACAATTGAAGCGATTTCCTCTGCATCTTCAAAAGAAACCTTGATGTGAGTGGGCAAAGAAACAATATTCTTCGACACTTTCTCCGCCAATCGGCACTCCCCTTTTTCATATCCCATCTTTTCCTGGACGGTTTTCGGAGGAACCACAATCGTCTCCCTCCACCCGTCGTTCAAGAACACGCCGGATTTCCTCAGTTCTGAAATAATCAGCGAGGACTTATCGGTCAATAAGGGAAACCTCATAAAAACCGGCTCTCTTTCATTAAAATCTTCACCAAAGACGGAAATATCTTTTAATTCTTTTAAATATATCCAAGCTATTTTCCTTCTATGCTCATTAAACCTCTCCAGCTTGTTCAACTGGTTCAAGGCCAGACGGGCCAGAGCGTTGGGAAGCTTTTTTCCGAAAGAAGAGGGTAAAACCCCCTGATTCTCTTTCTTGGTGACCGACCTTAAGGAAAAAGCATTCAGCTCGAACATCAGTGACCAGAAAATCCTTCCCAGCCTGAACCTGAACAAGGGAAGAAAAAGGTATTCCATTAAAGAGGGATAAATTAATTGCTCAAAAATCCAGAAAGAAGAAGGGAAAGGAGATTTCTCATATATTTCCCTAACCTTATTAACAAGCTTTTGATTGTTGATTGCCAGCATTCCCCCAAAAACCGAAGAAACGATTTTGTCCTTGCCGAAGCTGAAAAAGCTGGCGTCGCCGAAAGAACCGCAATATTTGTTGTCGTATTTCGCTCCCAAAGCATGGGCGCAGTCCTCAATTAAATATAGGTTGTTTCTTTGGCAAATTTCTTTAATCGGCTCAATCTCCGCCGGCCAGCCGAAAGTGTGCTGGACAATCACCGCCCTGGTTCTGGAAGAAATCTTTTCCTCTATTCTCTTCTCGTCAATGTTCAAGTCTTTTTTCAAATCAACGAAAACCGCCCTGGCCCCGGTTTTGATAATCGGATTGACCACCGCATTGCAGGTAAAGCCCTGGACAATGACCTCGTCCCCTTCTTTGATGTCCATGGCCCGAAGAACAGCCAAAAGACAGCTCCGTCCGCTGTTGAAGGAAAAACAATCGCCCAACCCGAATTTTTCTTTAAAGGTTCTTTCCAGTTCCCGAATCTTTTCCCCCTTTTTCCAATGCCAGGGAGAAAAAACAAGCTTTAAGCTCAAAGCCACGTCGTCTTTTTCAAAATTGGGAGAAAGAATGCTGGAAATAACTTTTTTCATTTCAAAAGATTGATTAATTTTTCCGGAACCCGGCCCTCCAAAAGAACGACATCGCCCGGAGCCAGCTCCTTTGTTATCTTTTCATATATCTTCAAAGGGTTGTTCATGAAAACCGCCTTTCCTCCTATTGCCCGGAAACATTCTTTATTGGCGATGACGGCCCAATCGCAAACCTCGGCGATTTTCTTTCCGATCTCTTTATGCGCAATCTTCGAATCTCTTCCCAGTTCAATCAAACAGGGCATGACCACAACCTTTTTGCCGGGCCAATGCTTCAAGTGTTCCAAATGAGCCAAAACTCCGCTGAGATTGGAAGAATAGCTGAAATTAAGAACATCGATTCCCTTGAAAGAAAATATATTATCCTCATCCTTGATTTTCCGGCAGGACGAGGCAATGTCTTTGAGGTCCATGCCCAATTTCCTGGCCACGGCAATGGCGGCCAAAAGATTGGGAATGTTTTGCTCTCCCGCCACGCCTGCCTCTATTCTAACCGAATCCTTGTTTTTAAAACAGGCTCTGAAGCTGAGTTTGTTTTTTTCAACCTTGATGTCTTCGGCCCAAATGTCTTCCTTGTTCAAAATGCCGTATTTCAGATTGGAAATGTTTTTTTTGAATCCCCTCCTTACCAGTTCCGAATCCCAATTCAAAACCGCCAAACCCTCTTCGGGCAGGCAGTCAATCAATTCAAACTTGGCTTTGACGATATTTTCCTGCAAGCCGAAAGTGGCCAAGTGCTGATTGTTGATTCCGGTAATTATTCCTATCTTCGGCTTGGCGATGGAACAGAGCAATTTTATCCCTCCCTGGTTATAGGCACCCATTTCGCAAATGAAAATTTCGTGCTCTTCGTTAAGGCTTTTCAAAATGTATTCGGAAACACCCATTTCCGAATTTTCGTTCTTTTCCGTGGCCGCAACCTTGAAATCGGAAGAAAGAATGTTTTTCAAGAATTCCTTAACCGAACTTTTGCCGAAGCTTCCGGTAATGCCGATGCTTAAAAGGTTCTCCAGCTTTTCTCTTTTTCTAATGGCTTTCTTAATTATCCTGTTCCGCAAAACTATTGTCAGGGGCTGGAAAACAATCACGATAAAAGAAACAACGAGGGGAGCCAGAAGGTCCAGCAAAAACAGATAAGCAATGGCGAAAAAGGAAGCCTCCGAAGAATTATTAAAAACATCAAAGACGAAAAACAAAAGAACAGCCAAGCTGAAAAATCCGAGAAAAACTATTTTCTTGGTGAATTCCGGCCTTTTTAATTTTCCCGTAAACAAATTTTTAAGGAAAACGAGTCCCTCCATCACGAAAACCAAGCAAAAAAAGACGAGAAAAGCCGGATAAAAATAATCGCTTAACGGGTAAAAAATCAAGAAAGAGGCTAGCGCGAAAAAAGCAAAAAACAAAAGCCAGCCCGATATTATTCTTTTTCCGGCCTCTGTCTTAAAGTGGGCCAGAAACCTGCCGAAATGATAGTTTTTCAGCTGCCAGAGATACAGCCAAAAAAGATAATTTTTAACCTGTTTCAAAAACCAGGATATAGCGGCCAAAAAAAATATCAATTCCAAATAAGTCATCATTGTTTCTTAAAGAAGTTAATCAGGTCCCGGGACAACTCCTCGTAATGTCCCCGGTGAGGATTATGCCCCGCATTCCTGATGATTTTCAATTCGGAATTCTTTATCAAGTCGTTTAAAGCAAAGGCGTCTTCCAAGGGAGCGGCTTGGTCGTGCTCCCCCCAAACAATCAAACAGGGCTTGTCCAGCTTCTCCGCCAAATCGCTCATATCTTCAACAATCACTTTTTTGAATATTTCTTTCATTATCGGGCTGGCGTGATAATAATCGTAAGCCCCGGCCATCCTGTAGGCGATTTTTTCAAAAAAAGGATAAACCGGGGTTTTGTCAATTATCTTGGAGCCCCATTTCGCCAAAAATTTGGAAACCTTCTGCCTCAAACTCAGCCTCTCTTTTCTGATAACCACGGCGGCGCATAAAGCCAATTTTTTAACCGCTTGGCCGTTCTTCAGGGTAAATTTCAAGGCCAAAGCCCCGCCAAAAGAATGACCGACAAGATAAAATCCGTCCAAATTCAATTCTTTGACAAAAGCTTCAATAAAGCGGACATATTCGTCGCTTCCCCAAGCGTCTTTCGGCGCAGGGGTTTCGCCAAAACCCGGCAAATCAAGGGCAATGGCCTCAAATCCCCTATCGGCCAGATAATAAGATACGCTTCTCCAGGAATAGGAAGTCGCGCTCCAGCCGTGCAGAATCAAAACTTTTTCTTCGCTTTGGCCAACCACCCGGTATCTCGTATTGATTCCCGAGACCGTTATTGTTTTTTCTCTCAGTTCAACGCTCATTTTCTTTTTATCTCCTTAAATCCCAAATATTGGTATAAGATTTTGGGAATCCTGACGCTTCCGTCCTTTTGCTGGTTATTCTCCAAAAGAGGCATCAGAATCCTCGGCGTGGCAATGCCCGTGTTGTTCAAAGAATGAGCGAATTTGATTTCCCCTTCTTTCGTTTTGTAGCGGATGTTCAGGCGCCTGGTTTGGAAATCAAAGAAATACGAAGAAGAATGGGTTTCCCGATAGCGCTCCTGGGAAGGAACCCAGCATTCAGTGTCATATTTCTTGACCTGGCCCAAGCCCAAGTCGCCGGTACAATTCAGGACAACATGATAAGGAATTTCCAGTCCCTGGAGGATTTCCTCGGCGTTCCTGGTTATTTCTTCGTGGAGCTTGACTGATTCTTCCTTGTCGTTCCGGCAAAAAACCACCTGCTCCAGCTTCATGAATTCGTGGACCCTGAAAATGCCCTGGGTGTCCTTGCCGTAGCTCCCTATTTCCGTCCTGAAGCAGGGAGAAAATCCCAGATATTTCAAAGGCAAATCTTCTTCTTTTAAAACTTCGCCGGCGTGATAGCTCATAACCGGAACCTCGGAAGTGCCGGCCAGATACATGTCCTCTCCCGCGCAATAAACCTCGTCTTTCTGCTGGGGCAGATATCCGGTCCCGACAAGGGCGCTTTCCTTGACCAAAGAAGGAGCAATCATGGGCGTAAAACCTTTTTTTCTCAAAACGTCCATGGCGTACTGCCAGATGGCGAAACACAAAAGCGCCGCTTCTTTCTTCAGAAAGTATCCCCTGAATCCGGCCACATTGGCTCCTCTCTCGAAATCAATCAAATCCAAATCCTTGGCCAATTGAACATGGTCCTTAACCGTAAAATTAAAACCGGGAATCTTTCCCCATTTCCTTACCTCTGCATTGTCCAAATCAGAATCGCCCACGGGAACGGAATCGTCGGGGATATTGGGGACCAAAAGCATCAACCTCTTATACTCTTCGTCCGCTGTTTTGAATTCTTTTTCCTGGTTGTCAGAATTCCTGTCCAGCTCCTGCATCTGGGAGATTATGTCCTTTCTTTCCGCTTCGCTTTGAGCCAGCTGTATCCTTTTGTTGGCCTGGTTCTTTATGGCGTTAAGCTCTTCAATCGCCTTCATCATTTCTCTCCGCTTCTCTTCCAGCTTCAGGAGATACTCAACGTCAAAATCAATCTTCTTCTTCTGGCAGGCCTCTTTGACCTTTTCGGGGTTTTCTTTTATGAATTTGATATCCAACATAATCCAAGCTTGATTAGTGTAATTAAGTATATAATAACAGGTTGGGAATAAAAAAACAAGGTGAATAAATCACCTCTTGACAACGAGTTTGTCCCAGTTTTCCTTGGGCCGGTAGCGGACAGAGCCCTGCCGGCAAAGCAGACACTCTTCTTGGGAAGCCGCCCAGACCTCTCTCTTGACCAGAGCAACGATATTGCGATTACCAGGCAATTTAGACGGCCGGTAAACAATGGTTCCGACAAAGGGCAGAAATTCCACCCAATGCTCGTTCTGAGTCAGGACCGCTTCTCTCACCGCGTTCACTGTTCTTAAGCTGGTAATAAGCTCTTCCACCTGCAGAACCACGGAGCCTTCGGGAATCTCCACCCTCTTGAAAGACATCTTGTGGGGCACGAGAGTTTTTTCGGCAAAAGCGTGCTCAGCACCCAGCTGCTTTGCCACCTCGTAAGAAAAGGTAATGGCTGCGTAAGCAGAGCCGACCACCCAGTCAGGAAAACTATCTTCTATCCCGGACTCATACAGCTTGTCGCAGAGAGCAATGGCCAAGGCCTCGCACACAATAGGGTCGCACAGAACTCTTGAACAGTCGAAGTAAGCGTTGCTGCAAAGGCCGGTGGTCAATTCGGCATGGGGGTCTTTGGGGTCTCCGCTGTGAGCCCAGAAGGCATTGCGTTTCTTGAAAATTTCAATAATTCTTTCTTCAGTCAGCATTTTTATCACCGCCAGGATTTAAAGGGGCTAGAGTCCGTATATCAAAAGAAAAAACACTTGTCAAACCCCTCTTGACAAATATTCAAAAAGTGATATTGCAAAAATATGCCCTTTAACATCTTGCCAGTCGTAATTGGCTTAATCGTGGGCGCCCTTTCCTGCTACCTTGGCTGGAAAGGACTTACTGTGTGGCTAAATGAAACACCAGTGGAATCAAAACTCTTGAAGTCCTTGACGAAAATGCCGGAGACGATAGAGGTCCTGAAACCAATTGCTCTTCTTGTATCTTGCTTCGCCATAATTTCCGGAGCCTGGCTGATTATGATGGTGGCTTTAGCGGACGGAAAAGTCATGATAGACATGCCCATAGGCGCTATCCTTGTCCTTGCTGGATGGAGATTATGCCAAAAAAAACAAGACGACAACCTTCAGGCCATCGGCTTTATCGCTGTCCTTATTGGCGGTTTCTTCATAATCGCGGCACTCATATCTATCGCTTTCCAGCTGTTCTTCTGGAAATTCTTCTACTTCGGCTTCTAACCAAGAGGCCGTTTTTTTATTCCTTCGGCTTCATCAGAGGAAACAGAATAACCTCCCTCAAAGAATCCGAGTCGGTGATAAGGGAAACCAAGCGGTCAATACCCAGCCCGAAACCGGCGGCCGGAGGCATTCCGTATTCCAGGGCCTCAATAAATTCCTCGTCAGACCTCTGAGCTTCTTCAAATCCTCCCTTAAACATCTTTTCCTGCTCTTTGAATCTCTTTTTCTGCTCTATGGGGTCGTTCAATTCGGAAAAAGCGTTAACGATTTCGGCGCCGGCAACCACCAGTTGAAAGCTGGCCAATTTTTCGTGGTCAATATTCTTGGCCAGCGGCTGGAAGCCGTAAGGATGATTAATGACAAAAGTCGGCTGGACTATCTTCGGCCTGCAGTATTTTTTATAAATCTCGTCGGCAATATTGGCCTTGTCCGCCCCTTTCAGTGTTTCTATTCCCAGCTCCTTGGCTTTTTTGACCAAAGCCGCCTCGTTCATATCCTCGTATTTAATGTCCGTGTATTTCTCAAGTAGGGCGAAAAACTCAATCCTCTCCCAGGGCTTCTTGAAATTAATCGTTTTCTTCCCGTATTCGATTTCCGTCTTTCCCACGACTTTTTTCAACACCTTTTCAAACATCTCCTCGGTCATTTTCATCAGCTCTTTGTAGTCGGCATAAGCCCAGTAAAACTCCAACATGGTGAAATCGGGATTATGGAACTTATCCACGCCCTCGTTCCTGAAGCACTTGCCGATTTCATAGACCTTCTCAAACCCGCCCACCAGCAATCTCTTTAAATACAATTCCGGAGAAATCCTTAAAAACAAATCTATGTCCAGAGCGTTAAGATGGGCCTTGAACGGCTTGGCTCTCGCTCCCCCGTAGATTGTTTGCAGTATGGGAGTTTCCACCTCAAAAAACCCCTTCTTGTCCAAAAAGCTCCTGATTTCCTTGATTAAGCTGGAACGAAGCTCGAATTTCTTCCTGACCTCCGGAGAAAAAATCAAATCCAGATATCTTTTTCTGTATCTTTCTTCAATATCTTTCAGGCCGTGCCATTTCTCGGGCAAGGGTCTCAGGCTTTTGGCAATCATCTTGAAATCGCTGGCCTCAATCGTCTTTTCTTCCCTTTTGGTCTTAAAAAGGGTTCCCCTCACTTCGATAAAGTCGCCGATGTCGAAATAATCAATAAAAAACTGATAGCTTTTCTCTCCCAGCCGGTCTTTGGCGAACATGGCCTGAATCTTTCCCGCGCCGTCTTCAAAATCAAAAAAGGTCAAAGCGCCGTGAGACCTGATCGTCCTTATTCTCCCCGCCAAGAAAACTTCCTGAGAGCCAATTTTATCAAAATCCTTTAAGGCCTCGCTGATTTGATGGGTTCTTTTAATGCTTATGGGATAAGGAGAAAAACCGAGGTTTTCAAGCTTCTGTCTTTTTTCTATTCGATTTTGCCTGATTTCGTCGGATGTCGACATATTAGCCAATCTTCAAAACCTTGTATTTGGTAACTCCCTTGGGGGTGGTTATTTCCACTTGCGCTCCCCGGGGCTTGTTTAAAAGCGCCTGTCCCAGAGGGGACTTGAAGGAAAGACGATTTTCAATGGGGTCAGCCTCTTCTTCTCCCACGATTTCAAAACAGTGTTCGCCGTTTCCGTCGGACAAAGTGACCAAAGAGCCGATTTGAATCCAGCCGTTGTGATTGTCTTTCTTAATCAGTTTGGCGGCATTAACCAACTTCTCCAGCTCCGCTATTTTCCCTTCCAAAAAAGCCTGGTTTTCCTTGGCTTCGTCGTAAGCGGCGTTCTCGGAAAGGTCTCCGAAAGAAATTGCTTCTTTCAATTCTTCGGAGATTTTAATTCTCTCTTCTTTTTTCAGCCTTTCCAGTTCTTTCTTGAGCTTGTCCAGGCCTTCCTGGGTTATGTATTTTTCTTCCATGTTGGTATTTTATTGTTATTTGAACAATATATCACATATCAAAAACAAATCAATACCCCAAAGACGTCTCTTCCGCGGCGTTTCGGTCGAAATAATAAGCAAGCAGCTCCCTGACGATTACATTGACCAGAAGCTGTTCGTAAGGAACACTTTCAATGACAGCCGATATCACTATCTCCGGATTTTCATAGGGAGCGAAGACGGTCAAAAGATTGTGATAAACCTCTTTCTTGGAAGTTTCCGCGGTTCCGCTTTTGGCCGCCGAGGTGCCGGACAGATAGCTCAAAGAGTGGGCCGTTCCCGAAGAAGACAAAACGGTTTCCCTCATCCCCGCCCTGACCTCGCTTAGAAAGCCGTCTTCAATAATCCCCTCCCTGATTATTTCCGGATAAAATTCCATGGTTACTTCATTATTGCTGTCTAAAATGCTTTTGACCAGCTGGGGCTTGACTATCTTCCCGCCGTTGGCAATGGCGGAAACGGCCACGGCCAATTGCAATGGCGTGGCTCTAAGGTACCCCTGGCCGATGGAAATGTTGTAGGTATCGCCCGGATACCAGCTGTATCCGGTTTCTTCTTTTTTCCATTCCGGAGTGGGAACAAACCCGGCTATCTCCCCGTTTATGTCAATCCCTGTTTTTTCCCCGAAACCGAACAACTGAAGATAGCCAGCTATCTTCTCAATACCCAAACCCTTAAAGCTTTCGTACCCTCCGCTGATGGTATAGAAATAGACGTCGCAGGATTCGGCAATGGCTTTTTTAAGATCCACGTAGCCATGAGCTTTCCAGTCGTTCTTGAAAGTTCCGTCCTTCAAGGCAATCCCGCCCTGGCAATAAATCGTTGTTTCGGGAGTAATAATTCCTTCTTTCAGGGCTCCCGAAGCAAGAAAGGGCTTGACTGTTGACCCAATGGCGTATTCGCCGGAAACCGCCCGGTTGAAAAACGAGGTATTGGGGTCGTTAAGCATCTTTTGATATTCCTCGTCAGTCAAGTTTTTTGAAAAAACATTGTTGTCGTAAGAAGGAAAAGTAAGCATGGTCAAAACAGCTCCGGTATCGGGGTCCATCGCGATAACCGTTCCCGATTTGGCTCCCGAGTCCCTGATTATCGGAGCCATAATCTCCGCCGCCTTTTCCTGCAGATCCATATCAATATTCAAAACGATATTTTCGCCCGACTCCGGAGATCGGCTCATTTCTTCTTTGACAATATTCCCATAAACATCCTTTTCCGTTTCAATGATTCCGGCAATTTCTTTCAACTCTTCATCGTAATACTCTTCTATCCCCGCCCCTCCTTTTTCATCGGCCCTTGAAACGAAACCAAGAATATGGGCGAAGTCCATAGGATAAATATACTCTCTTTTCTGATTCTTTTTGATGGAAAAAGCATTAAATTCTTCCGCCCTCGCCTTGAAGACAATGACTTTTTCTTTGTCCAAATCAAAAGAAACGGTAAATTCTCCTTTTCCTTCTTTTTCCCGGATTAAAGCGTTTAAATCGGCCGGGGGCATGTTTAAAATCTTAGCCGCTTCGCTTGTTTCCCTTTCTCTGGCCGCTTCGTCTTTTGAAAACAAATCCGGACTGCAAACCAAATCAAAGCTCTGGGCGTTAAAAACCAGCTGTTTGAGATTGCGGTCGTAAATGATTCCCCTTTGGGCTTCGATCTCCTTAAAAACAAATTTGTTCTTATCCGCTCTTTCCGAGTAATAACCGCCTTTTACTATTTGGAGATAAAAAGACATGGAAAGTAAAAGAAAAAAGGCCGAAGCGAAAAACAAAGAAAGCAGGCGGAAATTCCTGTCGGACAGAGAAGTTTCTATCTTTTCGTAATGCTTGTCTTTTTTCTTGGCCAGGGCGTCCAAAAAAATATCGCCTGTTTCGATTTCTCCTCCCGGTCTCTTTATTCTCAAATCGTTCTTAGGGAATCCTAACATATTTCCATAAAATGAATTTTATTAAAATCGCCGTGGAAAAAAGGATTAAGGTTGTCAGGCCGAAAAAATAGGGAGAAAAAATATCGGAAAGGATGCCAACAAAAAAAGCGCAGTAAAGACCGGTATTTGATTTCGGGTTCTCGAAAATGTTTATGAACAGAACCAGAAGGACGACGAAATTGAACTGAAAGACGTTTAAAAAAGGCAAAAAACTCATCTGAAGAAAATAGAGAAGATAAAAAAATATGCCGAGAAATAAAAATTTTAATATGCCTTTAATCATTGACTATTTTCGCTGTTTTAATGACAAAAACCTGGTCCAGCTGGGCCAAATCAAAGGCCGGCTCGATATCCGCCCTGATAAAGGCCTCATTGTCTATTTTCTTGATATTCCTGATTTGCCCCAAAACCAGGCCCGAAGGATAAATGCCGCCCAAAGCGCTGGTATGCGCCAACGCCCCATCGTTCAATTCCTTGTCTTTGGGAAACAAGTCCAGGGCGATTTTCAAATTCCCTTCTCCTTTGGCCAGGGCGAAAAGGCCGGTGTCCTGAATCTCAACGTCAATCATGCTGTCCTTGTTGGAAATCAAAACAACCCGGGAGAAAGAATCGTAAACCTCGGCCACCTTTCCGACCAGAATCTTATCGGACAATATCACCGGAAAATCCTTCCTTATCCCGTCATTTTTTCCTTTACTGATTAATATCGAATCCTCGAAAGTAATCCCCTTAAAAGTAAAAGTATTCTTGGCCGTGGCCTGGGCCAAAATCAAGTCAAATTCTTTTTCCAGGCCCAATCCCAGAGCCTGACGAAAAAATTCGTTTTCTTTCTTTGTTGTTTCCAAATCAGCCAATTGGGATAAGAGCTTTTGGTTTTCTTCAACCAGCCTTGCAACGGCTTCGTCCGTCTTTTGGACTCTGCCCGACTGCCAGAACAGGAACTGCAGGTTCAAAGATTTATTGTAAAAAAAACTCTTAATCTGGCTGGAAAACAATGCCAGAACGGCGAAAACAATCAGGAGGAGAAATAGAATCAATAGCCTTTTTTTAACGGGGTTATAGCTCATAGGGTTATTATATTAAATCTGGCAAAAAAAGCAAACTACTCTGTAGCGAGAGAGAATTGAAAAATTCTTCCAAAATATTCCGGGGCGGCCATTTCCTTCTTAACCAGTAATCTGTTCAGGCCGGAATAATAATCTTCTTTTATCTTATCGGCGGGAACGACTTCATTAAAAATACGAACCTCGTCAAGCAAACCATAAAATCTTTCTGTCCAAGTAGAGCCTATGACTAAATTACCCGTTGTGGTGTTAAGCTCGGTAACCACAGTGTTGTCTCCGTATTCTACGCCATTGATATAAAGCTTCCAATTTAAAGAGCCACCGGAATAATTAGCGGTACCGACAGCATAATACCATTTATCAAGCTCAACCGATGAATAAGCATCTCCCCAAAGCCAAGCTGAGGTGTTTCTGACCATAAACCTTACCTCCCCGCCAAGTACAGGATAAAACATCCATTCGTTGCTTTTATGAATAATGGCTGTGCCAGCCAGCTCTCGGGTTTTAAACCAACAACCTACCGTTAATTTTCCTGTTTTTGTTATTTGAAAATTCTCATTATGGGCCACATTCACAGTGTCATCGGCTCCGTCGTAATCCAAACATTGGCCAGAAACACATTCGCTTGCCGGCCTGTAATTGACCGCGGTGTTAGGAGCCAAAGGACCACTCCAAGTTCCATTATTCGCTCCCCAGCTATCGTTGGTGTCTCCCTCTAATTTCCATTCAGAAACTAAATTAATCAACAAAGAATTCTTTAAAGAGTTGGCGAACACCTGTCCTTTGGCAATCGTAGCCCTGTTAGAAACCCCGACCATGGAAACGATGATGAAGGCGGAAATGATTCCGATTATGACGATGACCACCAGTATTTCTATTAAAGTAAACGATTTACTCATTGTTAAATTATACCAGATACAGGTTTTTTGTAAACAAAAACTCCTTTCAATCTTTAATACGGGGGCGACCTACTTTCGCGGAAACCACTATCATCGGCCTGGGAAGATTTCACTTCCGAGTTCGGAATGGGATCGGGTGGAGCACTTCCAGTATTACCCCCATATTAAAAACAAAAAGGAATTGAAAGAATAAAGCTATTAATTGCTAGCCAAAAAAGAGATTTTTAAACCCAATTAGTAGCGCTCGGCTCAACTCCTCACGAAGCTTACACCTGCGCCCTATCAAGGTCATAGTCTTTAACCTGGGTAAAAGTTCTAATCTTGGAGGAGGCTTCGAGCTTAGATGCTTTCAGCTCTTATCCCGTCCTAACATAGCTACTCAGCAATGCCGCTGGCGCGACAACTGATACACCAGAGGTTAGTTCATCCTGATCCTCTCGTACAAAGGACAACTCTCCTCAAAACTTAACGCCTGTGGTAGATATGGACCAACCTGTCTCACGACGGTCTGAACCCAGCTCACGAACCACTTTAATTGGCGAACAGCCAAACCCTTGGGACCTTCTACAGCCCCAGGATGTGATGAGCCGACCACTAAATTCTATTATTACTAATAGCGCAGACTATACCTTTATCTAGAGTGTCCGTTCTAGATACCAACGTGTTATAGTATTTCCAAAAATACTATCTTCATCTCGCCTTTTTGGCATTGACGAGAATCCAGTCGTTACGGGGTTGCGAAATTTATCTTATACATCATCGAAGGGATGATATATGGACCGATAATTTTTACTAATTTTTTCGTTTCTTCTTGATTGAAATAAATTCTGTGTCCTCTGTCAAAATCATTGTAATAATTTGCATTGAGGCTAAAGATATCTTTAAAACATCTTTGCAAAATATTTATATCTAACAAAGAAAAGGAATGCGTACTTATATCAACTCTATTTCTGGAAAATGAACCATCGTCCATAATCCATACAGCTAATACCAATGGAGTAAGATATTTCTCAATTTTTGCAGGAATAATTTTTTTACCATTCCTATAACCTTCTCCTTCGTAGAATTCTCTGTATATTTTTGTAAAACCTGGATGCCTTATCGTTCTGAACCACCAAGATTTTTCATATCGTCTTCCGCTCTTATCGTATCTATAGCTTATCTTTGGTTCAGTAAAAACGAATTGTTTAAGTATTCGATATTTCCATATCACATACTCTTTTTGCATTAATCCATGTTCTACTTTAAAGTTGACATTTTGAGCACCTTTGCCCAAACGCATTGTTCCATCACCAAGAAGGGACCCGACAATCAATTCTCTTTGTCTTAAATTTAAGCTAAGAGATTCTTTGATCGGAATCCATTTTTTGTGCCAATGTTTACTTTCGCAACTTCCCACGGTGTTGACCATATACTGGTATTTGCTCTAATTATATATAAATTATAACAAATTACTGGGTTATTGTATATGGCTTTCTCCGTTATGAGTTGGTTTATCCTCGACAATCGGCTATTTTATCGAGGTGCCGAACAGTGCCGTTGATGTGGACTCTCGGGCACTACCAGCCTGTTATCCCCGGGGTAACTTTTGTCTGATGATCTTCCACGGTCCTACGAACCATGGTCGGTTCACTAAGTTCTGGTTTCCCACCTGCGCGACATATCCGTCTTGCAGTTAAGCCAGCTTTTCCCTTTACAGGACCACTCCGATTTCCATCCGGAGCTAGCTGACCTTTAAACTTCTCCGTTACCTTTTGGGAGAAAAGCGCCCCACTTAAACTACCAACCAAACACTGTCTTCCGTTTGTCTTCTCAACAAACAAAGTTAGAATCCTGACGTTAAAAGAGTGGTATTTCACTGACGACTCCACCGCTCCCGAAAGAACGATATCAAAGTCTCCCACCTATGCTACGCATTTAATATCAAAACTCAATGTCAGGGTATAGTAAAGCTCCCGGGGTCTTTCTGTCTAGCCACAGGTAAGGGGCATTCTCACCCCTATTGCGATTTCACCAAGCAAGTCCTGGAGACAGTTCTCTAGTCGTTAAGCCTTTCATGCGGGTCGGAACTTACCCGACAAGGGATTACGCTCAATATGTTATATCCACTTTCGTGGAACTCTTCATGTCGCCATGAAGTTCGGACTATATCTTCTCACTTAAACAGTTTTCTTTAAATGAGTCCGGCGTATAGTCTCTGAGGATTCTTAAATTTATCGGTATTTGCGGGTATTCATCTTAAGAACCATTGATCGGATTTTCTCCAATCCCTTCTCTTCAAGATGTTTACCTTTGTCCATCATTCGGACAATCTTTGCAAAAATGAAGAAATCTTCCTTTTTTGCGGTTCGCAAACAATTTTTCTCAAAAAATGGAATAATTTTTTCTAACAAATCTTCACGGTTGCGAACTACGTATTTCAGCAGATGCTCGTGATGATTGTCATATCTTTTATTCAAGTAGATTTTACCGCACCCGAAAAGTTTTTTAATCTTTTCAAGCGCGAACCTACTTCTCATTCCTTGAGTAATAACAAATTCTGGGAATACTTGCCATTTTAATCGTAAACGGGACTTGGGATGCTTAAAAAAACTAACCGTAAAGCATCCTTCCCCGTCAACGAATCCAATGACCCAGCCGATAAATCTAAGCCTTTCCTGCTGATTGCCTGCACCGGACGTTTTTTCACTTGGCATAATTTTTTGATAAGGTGTTATTGTTCCTTACCAATTATCATACCATAGTAACGCCGGATACACCAGGTTTTCCAGCATATAGCCAGATTTTACTAAAGCAGTGCGTTGTTCTACTTTAACACGGTCAGAGTTACCGCGGACGTTCACCAGAGGCTTGGAGCGGACAGCTGTCCCATTGCTGAAACAACAACCACTTTTAACACTCTGGCACTGGTCAGGCCTCAGCCCCTATACTTCCTCTTGCGAGTTGAGCAGGGACCTGTGTTTTTGATAAACAGTCGCTAGAGATACGCTCGCTGCGCCCTTTTTATATAAATTGCAAAAGCAAAAAACTTAAAAGGGAGGTCTTCTCCCGAAGTTACGACCACTTTTTTGCCGAGTTCCTTCAGGACCTTTCACTTGTTCACCTTGGCACACTTGTGCCCACCCACCTGTGTCGGTTTACGGTACGGATCCAATATCCTTAACCCTGCGGGTTTTTCTGGGCAACTTGCTCATTTGATTTCACCTGTCTTGCGACAGGCTTCACGCCTACCCTTGGGTTGCCCCTCAGATAGTCGACGGGAATCCAATAACCCGCCCAAACTACTAAATTGCGTCACCCTACGGAAAAATATTGGAGGGCCGGAATATTAACCGGCTGTCCATCAGATACGCCTTTCGGCTTCTCCTAAGGCCCGCCTAACCCTTGGATGATCTCCATTGCCAAGGAAACCTTGGGTTTACGGTGTTGCAGACTCTCACTGCAATTGTGGTTACTCATGCCAACATTCTCACTCCTTATCGCTCCACCAAACCTCGCGGTTCAGCTTCAGTGCAATAAAGACGCTTCCCTACCCCGAATACGAAAAACGTATTCAGCCATATCTTCGGCACTAGGCTTTAGTCCCGGAAATCTTCGGCGCAAAATCTCTTAGCTAGTAAGCTGTTACGCACTTTTTAAAGGGTAGCTGCTTCTAAGCTAACCTCCTAGCTATCTGAGAAATTTCACCTCCTTACTAACACTTAGCCTAAATTTAGGGACCTTAGATGATGGTCTGGGTTGTTCCCCTCGCGACTACGGAGCTTCGCCCCCGTAGTCTGACTCCCCCTGTAATATCTTCGGCATTCGGAGTTTGGTAAAAATACCTAGCCGAAGCCGCGGTATTTCTTCCAGTGCTCTACCTCCAAAGACAAATATCAGAGAGGCTAGTCCTAAAACTATTTCGGGAAGAACCAGCTATTACCAAACTCGATTAGCTTTTCACTCCTTGCCACAGCTCATCCCAAGATTTTGTACGGTCTACGGGTTCGGACCTCCACTTCTATTTCTAGAAGCTTCATCCTGGCCATGGCAAGCTCGTCTGGCTTCGGGTCTTCCTCTGCTAATTAAATTCGCCCTTTTAAGACTCGGTTTCCCTGTGCCTCCACGCCATAAGCGCTTAGACAAATTAGTAAAAGAAACTCGTTGGCTCGTTCTGCAAAAAGCACGCCATCACTGAATAAATTCAGCTCTGACTCTTTGTGGGCATAATGGTTTCAGGTTCTATTTCACCGCCCTCACCGGGCTGCTTTTCACCTTTCCCTCACGGTACTTGTTCACTATCGGTGACCAAATTATATTTAGCCTTAGCGGGTAGTCCCGCCAGATTCCCACCGGCTCGTCTTGTTCCGATGGTACTCAGGTAAAACAGCAAGAAGCATGACTCAATTTTTGCTTACCGGACTTTCACCGTCTATGGTTCCTCTTTCCAGAGAGATTCAGCTAATTAAGCCATATTTTTTACTTCCTCTAATTTAATAGACGCCGTTTCCCTACAACCCTCATTTATGCAAAAACACAAATGAGTTTGGGCTTTTCCCCCTTCGCTCGCCGCTACTAAGGGAATAACTGTTGTTATCTTTTTCCTCCGCCTACTGAGATGTTTCACTTCAGCGGGTTAGCTTCTGTTACGACAACTTTGTTTTGCAAAGTTAGGTTTCCCCATTCGGAGATCCCCGGATCAAAGATTGCTAACATCTCCCCGAGGCTTATCGCAGCTACGCCACGTCCTTCATCGCTTTTGGTCCCAAGGCATCCACCATTTGCCCTTAAAATAAAATCACAATTTTGACTAGCAAATAATAACCTTATTCTTCTTTGATTATTTCCTTATTAGTTTTTCAAGATGCTTTCCAAATAAAAAGACCGCTTCGCAGCGGCTTAAAATAGCAAAATAAAAGCTACTTTTACAACCGCCTTTTGTTTTTGAATATGGTCTTATTATTTAACATGCCTGTTAATAATTTAGCAGATTAAAATTATTTGTCAAGTAAGAAAAAAGCTTTGTTTTATCTCGGCGACTGCAACTCTTCCAGCTCCACCAAAACGTCGTGGAATTCGTCCAAATTCTCCAGGACCAATCCCGCTCCCCTGGCCACCAAAGTCATGGGGTCTTCCATCACATAACAAGGTATTTTCGTTTCTTTGGTTATCAGTTTGTCCAGTCCCCTTAAAAGGGCTCCTCCGCCGGCCAGGCAAATCCCCTTTTTCATAATATCGGACAAAAGCTCGGGAGGAGTGATTTCAATGGCATTCTTAATCTCGGTGATTATCTGGTTGATTGACCTTTCCATGGCTTTTTTGACGTCCGCTTGATTGATAACCACTTCTTCAGGCAGACCGCTGACCAGATTCCTTCCCCTCATGGGCATTTCCTTAAGGTCGCCTTTGCTCTTCGGCTCTTTTTCAAAAAACACCGCCCCGATGCTTATCTTAATCCTTTCCGCCGTCCTTTCTCCTACGAGCAGCCTGTATTTCTCTTGGGCGTAATTAACGATATCCTGGTTCAACTTGTCTCCGGCTATTCTCAAACTTTTGGAAACAACAATTCCTCCCAAAGAGATTACCGCCACTTCGGTCGTTCCTCCGCCGATGTCAACGATAAAGTTTCCGGCCGGGTCATGGACGGGCATTCTCGCTCCGATGGTCGCAGCCATGGGCTCTTCAATCAGAAACACCTCTCTGGCGCCGGCGGATTTGGTAGCGTCAATTACCGCTTTTTTCTCCACTTCCGTGACTCCGGAAGGAATACCGACAATAACCCTAGGTTTTAACAAGTAAAATTTTTCCTGCTGGGCTCTCTGAATCAAATACCTCAGCATCTGTTCGGTTACTTCAAAGTCGGAAATCACTCCGGAGACCAAGGGCCTGATGGCCACGATATGGCCCGGGGTCTTGCCCACCATTTTTTCCGCTTCCCGGCCAATAGCCAAAACCTGGTTTGTTTTCCTGTTTACGGCCACCACCGACGGCTCTGACAAAATAATTCCCCTGCCCCTCACGTAAACAAGGCAGTTGGCGGTGCCCAAATCAATCGCTATATCCTGAGAGATGCTGGAAACGGTTTTATTGAAAAAATCCTTCCACATTTTTCATTAATTCTTTTATCTTTACTAATTTGATTTCCTTGTCTTTTCGGCCCCTGATTTCAACCATGTCATCCCCCGTCTTTTTGCTGACCACCATCCTCAGGGGAATACCCATCAGGTCGCAATCGTTGAATTTCTCACCGGCCGTCTTGTCAGTCCTGTCGTCATATAATACTTCAAAATTCCCTTTTTGTAAAACCTCATAAACTTCGTCAGCTTTTTTCTTGTTCCCGTCATCCAAAAGAAGCAAATGGATTGAAAAGGGAGCAACTGAGACGGGCCAGATTATTCCTTTTTCGTCGCTGCTGACCTCAACAATGGCGCCCATTAACCGGCTGATGCCCAGACCGTAGCAACCCATCAAAATCGGCCTTCCTTTCTCGTCTCTTAAATTAAAAGGTTCGGAATATTTCGCGCCTAACTTGAAAATGTTCCCGACCTCGATTGACTTAGCTTCGTTGAGGCTTTCGTTCCCGCAGTTGGGACAAGTTCCTTCATTAATCTCCTTGTTGATTGCCGTACCGCAGGATTGGCAAATATATATCGTATCTTCCCCGGATAGGGTAACCGTCTGAAATTCGTGGGAATACTTGGAAAAGCTTCCGCCCGAAGCCAGGGTCAAATAGGTTTTTTCTTTTATCCCGCATCTTTCCCAAACGTTGGCATAGGCCTTCTTAACTTTTTCATAATACTGAATCAAATCGTCTTCGCTGTCGTGAAAGGAATAAAGGTCTTTCATGATGAATTCTTTTCCCCTTAAAATCCCCGATTTGGCCCGGGGCTCGTTTCTGAACTTAACCTGAATCTGATAAACGTACTTGGGCAAATCCTTGTAAGATAAAATGTGCTTTTTCATCAAGGGCGCCGCTATTTCTTCATGAGTCCAGCCCAAGCCAAGTTCCTCGTCCCTGATTTTAAACATCTCCTCGACTCCCCAGCGCTTGGTAATTTCCCAATTTTCTTTGGGATGAAGCACGGGCATCAATATTTCCTGAGCTCCGATTTTATCCATCTCTTCCCTGACGATTTTCTCGATGTTCTTAATAACCCTTAATCCCAGGGGCAGAAAAGAATAAATACCGGAAGACAATTTATCGACGAAACCGGCCCTGATTAACAGCTGGGCATTCAGGCTTTTTTCGTCTTTGGGGTTTTCCTTGAAAGTTTTTGAAAACAATTCCGTTTGGCGCATAAATTTAAAAGATTATTTCTTTGAACTGCACAAAATCCTTGAAAACGACAAACACCGCCAGAAAGATAAGAAGAAACATTCCCGCTTGCTCTATCGCCATTTCCAGCTTCTTGGAAAAAACCCTCTTATTAATGACGCTTAAAACGATGAAAATAAATTTCGCTCCGTCCAAAGCCGGCAGAGGAAGAAGGTTGGAAAAAGCCAGAGCCAGGGACAAAATAGCTATCAGGTTAACGGTCTGGAACCAGCCGTCCTGGGATATTATCTTGGTTATGGCGTAAATCCCGACCGGTCCGGTCATTGAATAAGCCAGGGGCTTGGCCGTCCTATTCTCGAAAGAATAGCCGATTAGGCTTCCGAAAACGCTGAAAGAATAATCAAGGATATTCCAGGAATGCAAAAATCCGGAAAAAACTTTTTCGCTTAAGGTGTTGTAACTGATAAAAGCCATCTCGCCGTAAGCAATGCCCAGAGGTTTTTCCTTGTCCGCGCCCAGGGTCACTTTCAGCTCTTCAACCTCTTTCGTCTGCTTGTTCAGAACGGTCAAGCTGACTTCCTTGCCCGGGTTGTTTTCGGTTTCAAAATCAAGAACGTCGCCGTTGGCGGTATCTCGGCCGTTAACGGCGAGAATGATGTCTTTGGGTTGTATTCCGGCCGCTTCAGCCGGAGTGTTTTCATAAACCTCGACTATCAAGGGATAATTCTTTTGTTCTCCGAAAGGAAAATGATACTGGGACAAAACCATGTTTTGGGACATTTGGAAAGAAGAAGAAACGATAAGAAGGTAGAACAAAATTACGGCGAAAACCAGATTCATGAAAACGCCGCCGAGGCAAATCAATGACTTGGCCAAAGGCCCCCTGCCTTCATAGCTTTGCGGGTCTTTGTCTTTTTCGTCGTCAATTTCATCCATGCCGTATATCTTGTTCATCCCTCCGAAGGGAATCAAGCCGATAAAATATTCCGTGCCGTTCTTTATTTTTTTCCAAAGTTTGGGCGGGAAGCCGATTCCGAATTCTTCAACCTTAACCCCGGTCTTTTTGGCGAAAAAGAAATGCCCGAACTCATGCACGATGACCACGCTGCTCAAAACGACAATGAAAATGATTAAATCAGCGATTAACATAAATTATCCTTCTAATTCTTTTTTCTTTCTTTCCACCAGTTCGTCTATTTTCTTGTTATACTTGTCCACCAGTTCCTGAAGCTTGTCTTTGGCTCTGAATTTGTCGTCCTCCCTGATCAGCCCCTCCCTGGTTTTTTCTTGTATCTCCGACCAGGCCTCGTCCCGGAACTTCCTTATCGTTTTTTTGGCGTTGTCTTCGGCCTGGAAAATTATCTTAACCATTTCTTTTCTCAGCTCTTCGGACATGGAGGGAAGATTGATGATAATATTGGGCCCCTCGACAATCGGAGACAATCCCGAGGCCTCTCTGGCCAGGGCTTTTTCAATTGACTCGATATACGACCTGTCCCAGGGCTGAATCATAATCTGCCTCGGAGAAGGAACGGAAATCGCTCCCAATTGCTTTATGGGCAGCATTTCTCCGAAACAATCCGCCTTGATGTCTTCAACCAAAATCGGCGAAGCGCGGCCCGTTCTGACGGAAGCCAGTTTCTTCTGGACGAAATCAACGGCTTTTTCCAATTCCGGTTCTGTTTTTTTGATTATTTCTTCATGCATAATTCTATTATATCCTTAAAAATAAATTTTCCAAGACCAATTTTTTGTTGGCATTGGTTGAATTGATTAAAAATCTTGACCTTTCTATGTTTTTGATTATTTCCGTTGTTTCTTTCAGAGAATCTTTTTTCATCGCCTCAAGAATCATTTCCCGCCTGAAAAACCTCTCCCAAATATCGATTATCTCGTCAATGTTTTCCAATTCGCACATCTTTTTGGCGTAATTAAATCTTTGGTGATAATCGGCCCGGGAAAGAAAAGCGATATCCTTAAGGGCTTGGTTGAAAATCTCCATTTTCTCCGGGCTGTGGAAATAATCAACGGCTTTCCCGATCTGACCCGAAGAAATCAAAGAAATCTCTTTCGCCTTGCTCTCGGAAGCTCCCAGCTCAACCAAATGCTTTTCAATGTCTTCCCGGGGAACCAGAGAAAACTTAAGCTCTTGAAGACGGGAACGAATCGTGCCCAAAAGCATGTGGGGATAAGGGGTTACCAGAATCAGGACTGAATTCCCTCTCGGCTCTTCCAGTGTTTTCAAAAAAGCGCTCTGAACTTCTTTTTTCATCAAGTGGGCATTGTCGATTATGCCGATTTTAAAAGAATGGGAATAGGGTTTTAAAGAAAGCTTTTCCTGCAACTGCCTGATTTGTTCTATTTTTATCTCCCGGCCGACGGAAGAAACCATAAAGAAATCGGGGTTTTCAATCAAATCAATGTCGGATGCTTCCTTGAAAATCATTTTAGCGAACTCCAGGGCTATTTTTTTCTTCCCCACTTTTTCCGGCCCGGAAAAAAGAAGAGCATGGGGAATGTTTCCCTGCTCAACTATCCTTTGAAGTATCGCTTTTTGTTTTTCGTGGCCGATAATATCCATTTTATTATTTGACTCTTTTGATATCCGCCCCCAGCTTTTTCAATCTCTCCTCTATTTTCTCGTATCCCCTGTCTATTTGATAGACATTGCTGATGGTCGTCTTGCCCTCGGCAATAAGGCCGGCGATAATCAAAGCCGCCCCGCCTCTCAAATCAAACGAGCCCAAATCTTCCCCGTAAAGAGGAGTCAAGCCGTTAATGGTGGCCCGGTGCGGGTCGGAAAAGAAAACATCGGCTCCCATTTTAATCAATCCTTCCAGATACTTTAATCTGCCTTCGTACAGGGGGTCGTGAATCAATGTCTGGCCTTCGGACTGAGTGGCCAAAACGCCCATTACCGACAAGAGGTCTGAAGGAAAACCGGGGAAAGGCAGGCTTTGAACCTTTTTTATCTTCAGGGACTTCCAGGGCCTGACCCGCACTTCCGCTTTTTCCCCTCCTTTCATTTTTATTTCCAAAGGAATCCCGGCATCTCTCAGATTTTTCAAAACAAAACTCAAAAAAGGGTATTCCACGTTTTTCACCAGAACATCCCCCTTGACCGCTGCGGCCATGATAATAAATGTTCCCGCTTCAATGGGGTCGAAAATCAAATCGTGCTTAAACCCTTTTAATTTGTTTTTTCCCTCTACCCTGATTTCGTGAGGCCCCGTTGTTTTCACCCTGGCTCCCATTTTATTCAAAACCTTCATCAATTCCTGATTGGGATAATCCAAATCAGCCGTCTTGATTAAAGTCGGCTTGGTCAAGGACGCGGCAAAAAGCATTATATTGGAAGTGGCGGTCACGCTGAATTCATTTAAAATCACCGTATTGCTCTTTGGCAAACCCCTGAAAGAAAGCTGGACGTTATTGTTGCTTTTTTTGACCGAAACTCCCATCTCTCTAAAAGCATCAAGGTGAGTATCAATCGGCCGGGGCCCGATTAAGCAGCCACCGGGCTGGGCCAAAGAAGCTTTCCTGAATCTGGCGAGCATCGTTCCCAGAAGAATAATCGCTCCCCTGAATTTTGAAACTATCTCGTTGTTTATTTTCCCGGGGTTCATTCTTTTGGCGTTGATTTTTATTTTCCTCTCTCCCACCCAGGAAACATCCACTCCCATGCTTTGGAAAATTTCAATAAGCCTGAATACGTCCTCAATCAAAGGAATGTTGCCGATAATGCAATCCTCGCCGGTCAAGAGCGCGGCGGCCAGCACGGGAAAAGCGGCGTTCTTGGCTCCGGTAGCCGAAATCTCTCCCTTGATTTTATTCTGACCGAAAATTATTAATTTCTCTTCCTCCATTTTATTTTTTAGACATCACGCTTTTCTTATAAACATCCAAATTGTCCAGAACCACGCCCGTTCCCTTGGCCACGCAGCTTAAAGGATCATCGGCGACAAAGCAGGGAACGCCGGTTGACTTGGAAGCCAGGGAAGCGATATTCCTCAAGCAGGCTCCACCGCCGGCGATAATCATACCCTTATCCATTATGTCCGCCGACAATTCGGGCGGAGTTTCCCTGAGAACGCTCTTGATGCATTGCATGATTTCCTTGAGCGGCTCTTCTATAGCCCGACAAACCTCGTTGGAATTGATTTTAATGGTTTTGGGCAGGCCCAACATCAAGTCCCTCCCCCTTATTTCCAAAACCTTCGGATTCTTTTCATTGATTGCCGTTCCTATCTTTATCTTAATTTCTTCCGTCGTTTGTTCTCCCACCGCCAGGTTGTGGACTTCTTTGATATATTCGGCAATGGCCTGGTCAAGTTTGTCTCCGGCCACGCGCAAAGACTGAAAGGTTACCATACCCCCCAAAGAAATTACCGCCACCTCGGTCGTCCCCCCGCCGATATCAATAATTAAATGCCCCGAAGAAGAATTAATGGGAATGCCCGCGCCGATGGCCGAAAGAATCGGCTCTTTGGCCAGATATACCTCTCTGGCTCCGGCCAAAATCCCGGATTCAATCACCGCTCTTTTTTCAGTGGAAGTAATCCCGGCCGGCACGCCCACCAAAAGTTCGGGCTTGAAAAATTTACTCAATCCGGTATTCACTTTATTGATAAAATACTTGAGCATGGCCTGGGTCGTTCTGTAATCGGCGATCACTCCCTCTTTCAAGGGTCTGAACACCTGAATGGTATCCGGAGTTCGGCCAATCATTTCTTTGGCTTCTTTTCCCACTGCCAAAATCTTGTTTTCCGTCAAAGAAACCGCCACCACCGATGGTTCGTTTAAAATCACCCCCTTGTGGGGTATAAAAACAAGCGAGTTTTTGGTTCCCAGGTCAACTCCTATTTTCATACAAATCCATTGTAGCCAAAAAAAGACAAATTGGCAAGGCCTTGATTTTTCCTTAAACTTGTATAACAATGGATAAGATATGGAAAAGAGCACTGTCAAAAAAATAGCGTTTTTCGTTTTAGTTCTGGCCTTTTTCGCCACCATCCCGATTTTAATCCTTAACGTCCAGGGGTACCGCTTCGATTTTGAAAAAATGAAATTGGTGGAAACAGGAGGGCTGAGCATCAAGGCCTCTGCTCCCGAAGTGAACGTTTTTGTCGACGGCCAATACAAAAACAAAACATCGTCTTTTACCAAAGACCTGCTGGTCCAAAACCTGGCTCCCGACGAGTATAAAATAAGGGTGGAAAAAGCCGGCTACCGCGCCTGGGAAAAAACCCTGGGAGTTGAAGAGAAAAAAGTAACCAAAGCGGAAAGCATTTATCTTTTTCCCGAAGAAATTTCCTTCAGCCCCCATAAAGAAAACGTCAAAAACTTCTTCCTGTCAGAAGACAAGAAAACCATTCTTTATTTAACCGAGGACAATCAAATCATTTCCAGTAAAGATGACATTATCCTCGGCTCCGCCGAGGCCAAAAAATACTTTTCCAAGATACAAGAAATCAAATTCTTCGCCGACGAGGAAAAAATATTAATCAAGGGAACGAATTCTCAGGGCAGAACCGTGTATTATTATCTTGACACGACCAAGCCGTCGTCTTTGGCTTACCTTAAAGTCCTGGAAGGAATAGAAGATTACGCCCTGGAAGAACAAAGCATCGTCTATAAATCAAAAAATCAAATCTTGAGGTATAATTTAACCGCCAAAACAAGCGAAGTAATTAAAACCAAGGCCAGCGCCTTTGCTATGAAGGACTATTACAGCATTTACGCCATTGAGGATAAAATCCTGACCAGGACCAACCTCTTGTCCAAGAACGAGGAAACTCTGTCGGAAAAGCCCCTGGAGCTGGACGAGTATAAATTATTGATGATTTCGGACAAAATATTCGTTTTTGACGGCTCTTCCTCGCTTCATCTTTTCAATGAGAGCAAAAAAGAATTCGAGCCCTTTCTCAAGACAAGCGGCAATATCAATTACGACATCCTGCCGGACAAAATCATTTTCAGCAACGGCTACGAATTATGGCTTCTGCTTTTAAGGGATTTTGAAACCCCTTTCTTCCAAAAAAGCGGCGCCCTGGTTTTTCTTTCAAGGTTTTCGTCAAAAATAGACAGCCTTTCCTGGTTCAATAACGACTATTTCCTGTACGCTTCCAACAGCAATCTTCTGGTAAGCGAAATAGACAACAGGGACGACATAAACGCCTTTATTGTATCCGACCTGGCAATAACAAAATTCTGGTTTGACGAAAAAGAAAAAACAATCTACGCCTTAAGCGGCAATAAAATATACGCCTCGAATAAGTTTAATCCTTAATCAAAACACACCCCTGAGGGTGTGCTTTTACGTATTAACGTTTCGACCATTGAGGCGCTCTCCTCGCTCTTTTCAATCCGAACTTCTTTCTCTCTTTCATTCTTGAATCCCTGGTCAGGAATCCGGATTTCTTCAATCTCTTTTTGTATTCCGCATTGGAAACCACCAGGGCCCTGGCAATTCCGTGCCTGATTGCTTCGGCCTGGGAATTGATTCCTCCTCCCCTGACCACGACCCTCACTTCAAACCGGTCCAAGGACTTCATCTTGTCCAGGGCGGAAAGGGCTGTTTTTTGCAAGGCCTCGGTCGGAAAATATTCCTCCAGCTTTTTATCGTTTATTGTCACCAAACCGCTCTTTTTATTATAAAGGCGGACCCGGGCCACGGACGTTTTTCTTCTTCCCGTTCCTTCAAAATATTCGGCGCGAATCTTAGGTGCGGCTTCGGGTTTCTCTTCTTTTTTGGGCTTGACTGCTTTTTTCACCGGCGCTTTCTTTTTTTTCACCGGCGCTTTCTTTTTTGTCGGCTTGGCTTTGGCTTTGGCTTTTTCTTTAACCATATCTTACTCAAATTTAATTCTTTTTAATCTTCTGTCTCGCAATCTGTTTTTGGGAAGCATGCCGGAAACGGCCATGACTAAAAGTTCTCCCGGCTTTCTTTCAAATATTTCTTTGGCCGGAACATGCCTTTCCCCCCCCAGATAACCGGAGTGGCGGAAATACGTTTTGTCTTCCATTTTTCTGCCCGTAAGCTTTATCTTCTCCGCATTTTTCACGACCACAAAAACTTCTTTGTCCTTGTTGGGCATATAATCCGGGCTGGTCTTTCCCTGCAAAATCAAAGCCACTTGGGAAGCCAACCGTCCCAAGACCTTGCCTTTGGCGTCAATGACGTGCGTTTCTTTTTTGCTTTTTGCCTTTTCCATGTCGTTAAATTAATTCTATTATCGCCATTTTCGAACTGTCTGATTTCCTTTTTCCCGTCCTGACAATCCTGGTATAGCCTCCTTTCCTTTCCTGGTATTTGGGCACTATTTCCTCCATCAGCTTTTTGGCCGTCTTTTCCGAAAAGAACGTCCTCAGATATCTCAATGTGGCCACGCCTCCTTTTTTGGCTTTGGTGATTTTCTTTTCAATAAAAGGAGAAAGCTCCTTGGCTTTGGCTTCGGTGGTCTTGATTTTTCCTTTAAGAATCAAAGAAGTAGCCATTGTTTTCAGCAACGCTTTTCTGACATCTCTTTTCCGGTGAAGTTTTCTTCCTTTTTTTTGCTTATTCATAAACTATTTTTTCTTCTTGGTTGTTTTCTTGGTCGTCTTCTTCTTGGTTGGAGTTTCCGCCGCTTCCTCTTTTTCTATCTGGATTTCGTTGTCCAAAAAGCCGAGGTGGGAAATCAAAATGCTTAACGATTCTTTAAGGACTTCTTTGGGAGAAATGGTGCCGTCAGTTTCAATTTCCAGCGAAACTTTCTCAAAATCAGTCCTTTTTCCGACCCTCATGTTCTCCACCACGTAATTGGCTCTGACAACGGGAGTAAAGGCCGCGTCCAATCCAATCACTCCGATTCCTTTTTTTTCTTTGGATTCTTCCTGAAAAACGTAACCCACGCCTTTCTCAATCTTTATCTCGATTTCCAGCTCAGAGCTTTTGTCGGTCAGCTGGGCAATGTGCAAATCGGGATTGGCCAACCTTAATTCGGGAGAGAATTCAAAGTCCTTACCGGTCGCTTCTTTCTCTCCTTTAATTTTAAGAACGGCTGTCTGGGGCTCCTCGCTGAACATCTTGAATCTCAGCTGCTTCAGATTCATCAAAATGTGCAAAATATCCTCTTTTATGCCCGAAAGGGTGGAAAATTCGTGCGGCGCTCCCTTGATTTTCACTTCGGTCACTGCCGCGCCATTTAAAGAAGACAAAAGAACCCTTCTTAAAGCGTTTCCTATCGTTACCCCATAGCCCGGATAAAGCGACTCTATTTCAAAGACCTCGCAATTGTCCGCGGTCTTCCTGCTTTTAATTGAAGTTGGCAATGGAATCATAATGCTTTTTTAATTATTATCTTGAATAATACTCAAAAAGAGTGGCGATTTCCACCGGCAGCTGAACTTCTTCTGCAGTGGGTTTTCTTACAACCTTGCCTTCTCCTTTGTCTTTGTCAAAAGCAAGCCATTCGGGCAATTTGTAATTTTTCATTATTGCCTCCAAATCCTTTAACGGCTCTTTCTTTCTGGAGCCGGGCCTCAGGGAAATGACGTCCCCTGTCTTTACTTCATAAGAAGGAATATCCACTTTTCTGTTGTTAACCGTGAAATGGCCGTGAGAAACGAGCTTGGAGGCCTGAGCTCTGGATTTGGCCCAGCCCAAACGGAAAATTATGTTATCCAGTCGGCTTTCCATTTTTTGAATAAGGGCATCGGCCACGTTTTCCACCCTTCCTCTTTTCTCCGCCACTCCTTGAACATATTTTTTTATTTGGGATTCGCTTAAATTATACCACTTCTTCATTTTCTGCTTTTCTCTCAATTCTTTCCCATATTCGGAAAAACTGCCCCTTCTTTTCTTGGGTTTTTGTCCCGGAGGAAAAGCTCTTTTCACCATGGCGCACTTGGCCGACGTGCAGCGATCGCCTTTCAAGAAAAGCTTTTCACCCAACCTTCTGCAAGATTTACACTTTTTTGTGTTCATATTACAATCTTCTTGGCTTAGGAGGACGGCAACCGTTATGAGGAATGGGCGTAGCGTCCTTGATTGATAAAATCTCAAACCCCTGGTTGGCAATCGACCTTAAGGCCGAATCTCTTCCCGAACCGATTCCTTTCATGACGACGTGAATTTTTTTGACTCCCATTTTCTCGGCCATCTGGCCCAGGGCTTCGGCTGTTTTGGAAGCGGCGAAAGGGGTTGACTTTTTCGTTCCCTTGAATCCGATTCTGCCGGCCGAACGGGAAGACAAAACATTGCCGTTCAAGTCAGCCAAACTGATAATCGTATTGTTGTAGGAGCTGAAAATATAAAGCTTGGCTTCCCGGCCCGAAGTTTTTGAAACCTTGACGTCTTTTCCCAGGGCTTTCTCAACTGCTTCGCCCTCCTTGATCATCTCTTCTTCACTTTTGGCAATAACGTGTTTTTTCCCCATAGTTTATTATTTAGGCGAAGGAGGAGCTTTTCTTCCCGAACCGACTGTTTTCCTCACGTTCCCTCTCACGGTACGGCTGTTTATTCTGGTGGTCTGGCCTCTTACCGGCAGGCCCTTGGCGTGCCTTGCTCCTCTCCAGGAAGAAATATCCTTCAGCCTTTTAATGTTCACTATGACTTCCCTTTTCAGTTCTCCCTCCACCTTGTGGTTCTTTTCAATAACCTGCTTCAGGGCATTCAGCTCTTCGGAAGACAGCTCTTTTACTTTCTTTTTCGGGTCAATCTTGGCCTGAGCTATAATTTTCTTACTCAAAGACAAACCAATCCCGTAAATATACGTGAGACCGATGGCTAATGCTTTTTCGTCTGGTATGTTTACACCTGCGACTCTGGCCATAAATTTAACATATTACGCTCCTTGTCTTTGTTTATGTTTCGGGTTTTTCTTGCAAACCACATAAATTCGTCCTTCTCTTTTGACGATTTTGCAATCTTTGCAAATTTTTTTAACCGATGGTCTGACTTTCATGATTATTTCTTTCTAAAAACGATTCTTCCTCGTCTTTTGTCATAAGGAGTCAATTCAACAGTAACCTTGTCTCCGGCAAGGACTTTAATCTTATAGATTCTTAGTTTTCCGGCCAAATGGGCCAAAATTTCCGAGCCATCTTCCATTTGAACCCTAAAAAAACCATCTGGCAGACTTTCTGTTACTGTCCCCTCTTTCTTGATTTTATCTTCCTTTTTCGTCATTTAATTTTGAGATAATAAAACATTATCAGAAATTCCGCTTTTGGTCAAGGGAACTAGAATCCTAATTTGACTTCCACCTTGTCTTTATTGCTTGGATTACTGGTTTTCCAAAAAGGAACGAGCTTTATTTCCGCCCTCTCCACCTCGGGCAGGCCCTCCAGCAAAGAGATGGCGTAATCCTTGTTCTTTCCCAAAATGTTCTGCAGAAGAAAAGCGTCTTCGGGAAGCCAATAGGTCTTTGCCGCAAAAGAAACTTTGAGTTCCAAGCCGTCTTCCCCTTTGCTCTTTTTTTCAATAATTTCGTAGCTCAAACTGCCGGGAACAAGCTTTTTCGTTTCCGAAGTCAGATTTTTAATGCTATCGGTCAATAATGTTTCCAAATCCTCCTTTCTAAAAACCTCTGTTTCCGTCCTGATTTTGCCGGAAACGCTGAAAGAAGCGACTTCTTCTCCTTTTTTGGCGCTGAGAGTCATGTTGCTGACCTCGGAAACAAACTTTTCTTCAAAGAAAATATAGTTGGCAGGCATGCTATTTTTCAGCTCTTCCTTCCCTTGGGCCAAGAACTTTTCCCTGAAGGCCGCTTGGGCGTTTTCAATGTCTTTTTCCAAAACCACGCTCACCTCCGCCTTGAACCCTCCCTCAATGGGATTTATGGTTTCCGCCCAGATGCTCGAATAATACTCGGTGCCGCTCAGTCCGGGCACGGAAAAAGTGGCCGAGGAGAGATTGTAATTTTCTCCGGCTTCATCAGCTTCCACCTCAACATCCACATAACCGGGGGTAAATTTCCCGTCTATTGTTTTGGCCTGAGGAATGGTGAAAGCGCCAATGGCCCGGTAAATCAGCTCTCCGGGAACGGAAAGAAACCTCGTTCCCTTGATTAGAGTCAGGGATTTCTCCGGCTTGTATTTGTTGAACACCCTTATCACTGCTTTGGCTTTCTTGTCCTTGTCGGTCTTGCCCGTGGCCGAATAACTGTCGCTCACTTCCAGAATGTTGGAAAAAACAATGGCCGGGATGATTTTGTTCTCCTCGTCCAAGGCCCCTTGCTGTAAACTGGCCGTGACTGTTTCTTCCCCGCCAATCTCGTTTGTCTTGGGATAAATGGTCACTTCAGACCTGCCCTCAACGAAAAAAGCGGCCAAAAGCAAAACCAAAACAATCCCCCCGATCCACTTAAGGGAAAATTTGATTCTCTTTTTCGCTTTCTTAATCGGCTCTTCTCTCGGCTTTAATTCTTTTTCCGCCATATCGGGCGGAAGGATGTCGTATATTTTTTTCATTTTAATATCGCCTTTATTCTTCTTATCCCCGCGCTTGAACTCTCTTCTTTGATAATCTCAAAATTTCCCAAATCTTTCAAGCTCTGGACGTGAGGGCCGGCGCAGATTTCTTTGGAGAAAACTTCGCCCGTTTTCGGGTCATAGATGGTCCAGACAAACACGGTTTCCGGATATTTCTCCTTGAAAAAAGCCAAAGCGCCAGATTCTAAAGCCCGAACCAAGGCCATTTCTTCTTTCTTTACTTCCATTTCTTGTTTGATTTTCTGATTCACCAATTCTTGAATCTTTTCTTTCTCTTCTTCGGTCAATTTTTGAGGATGCTTGAAGTCAAACCTCAATCTCTCCGGAGTAATATCCGAGCCCATTTGCTGAACGTGCTCTCCCAGAACATTCCTCAAGGCGCTGTGCAAAAGATGGGTGGCGGTATGCAATCCGGCTTCCTTCTCTCCGCCCTCTTTTCCCACGCCCCCGAACTTCTTTTCCACTCCGGCCCGGGAAATCTCCTGATGCTTTGCCAGGGCTTCGTTAAACCCCTTCTTATCAACGGAAAATCCTTTTTCTTCGGCGATTTCTTCTATCAGCTCCAAAGGGAAGCCGTAGCTTTGATACAAATCAAAGGACTCTTCCCCTGTTATTCGCTTGTCGCTTTTTGAGTCGAGCAGCTTCTCTATTATCGCCAACCCGCTCTGCAGGGTTTTCTCGAACTTCAGCTCTTCTTCCTTAACCGCCCTGACAATCTCTTCCCTTTTATTAAAAACCTCTGGATAAACCCCTTTGTATTTTTCAATTATTGAATCCATTAAAGGAACCAAAAATTCCTGCTCCACTCCCAACAATTTCCCGTAACGGATGGCTCTTCTCAAGATTCTTCTTAACACATAACCCTGCAAGACATTGGAAGGAACAATTCCCTCGCTGGCCAGAAAAACCGCTCCCCTGGCGTGGTCAACGATTATGCGAAAGGGTTTTTTGTTCTCAAGGTATTTCAGCTTGGATATCTCTTCCAGTTTTAAAACAGCGTTAACGAGAATATCCGATTCGTAAGCCGAATCCTTTCCCTGGAGCAAAGAAACCAGCCTTTCAAAGCCGATGCCCGTATCAATGTTCCTTTGGGGCAGAATCTCGTATTCCCCTTTTTCGTTCTTAAAATACTCCATAAAAACAAGGTTCCAAATCTCAACGAATCTTTTGCAATAATCGCAATTGGGCCCGCAGTCGGACCGGCCGCAGCCGAACCCCTCTCCCCGGTCGTAATATATCTCGGAGCAGGAACCGCAAGGACCGGTCTCTCCCACCGGACCCCAAAAATTGTCCTTTTTGTCAAATTCTTTTATCCTGTCCAGGGGTATTTCGTTTTCTTTCCAAATACCAATCGCTTCCTCGTCCCTTTTAATGCCTCCCTCTCCCCTGAATACCGTCACCCAAAGTTTGTTCTTGTCCAGGCCCAGTTCGTCAACCAAAAACTCCAAAGCGTATTCAATCGCCCCTTTCTTGAAATATCCTTTGTCGTCTTCGCCGATTGACCAGTTGCCGAGCATTTCAAAGAAGGTATGATGGGTATCGTCTCCCACCTCGTCGATGTCATCGGTCCGGAAGCATTTCTGGGAGGAGGCCAGATGTCTTGATTGGAAATCCTTAACCACGTCCCTCTCCCCGGCCAAATACAAAGAAAATTGCTGCATGCCGGCGGTAGTGAACAAAACAGAATTGTCGGAGGGCAAAAGCGAAGAAGAAGGAACTATCAAGTGCCCTCTTTTTTCAAAAAAATCAAGAAACTTTTGCCTCAATTCTTCTGACTCCATAGTATAAATATACTAAAATACCTTGAAAGAGTCAAACAAAAAGCACGCCGCTTTAACGGCGCGCCCTTTTAAAACAAACTATTCTTTGTCAGACATCTTCTTTCGTGTTTCTTCAATCAAGCGACCGGCGGTTTCTTTTCCTCCCAATCCGAATGCCAGGCCGAAAGCCAAAGCAAGCATTCCCACAAAACCCATAACCAAAGTGTTGACTATCGCCGGAGCGATTCCCAACTGAAGAAGGACGGCGAAGGCGGCAAAGATATATATTGCCCATTTCACGGCCGTTCCCACGAAATTGTTCAAGCTCACGCCGATTTTTTTGGTTGAGGCTCTGGTCATCTTTTCCAGAATGTCAGCCACGACCACGGCCACAATGAAGATGGCGATGGAAACAATCAAATTAGGTACCCAGGCCAACAGTTTTGCCAATAAAGCGGCAAAAGCAACCCAGCCCAGGATATCAGCGGCAACGACCAAGAAAATGATGATAAGAATCCATTTGGTGATTGCGCCAATGAATTCTGACGGCATTACCTTGATGTCCGCTCTTTCCAGGGCTTCTTTCCAGCCAGATGACTCGAAAAGCTTGTCAAACATCACCTTGCTCAAGATGCCGGCCACCAATCTGCCAATCCAAATGGCGATTATCCAGCCGATAACGAAGACGATGATTGCGCCCAATAATTCCGGCAAAAAGAGAATAATGCTCTCCCAAGCGTTTTTCAAAGCCAGAAGAGTAATATCTGTCCAATCTCCTACCATATGTTTTCCCCCATTCTTTAATAAAAAGAAAAAGGAGCTGTTAATTTTATAATAATTGATTACGACTTTAATTTATTATCCAAAAAATGGAGCTATACCATTCTTTGTTTAATGGATTATACCAAGGAATACCCCTTTTTATCAAGCCTATTTATCCACAACAAGGGATTCTTTTAATTCTGCCAGTCTTACCTGGTATTCTTCAAAATCAACCTGGCTCTTGGCCAATAACCTGTTCAGGCCGGAATAGTAATTTTGTTGGATTTGCGAAGATGGAATCGCTCCTTTATATATTCTTAATTCATCTATCAAGCCGCTAAAAGGCGTTCCTCCTCCCCCGTCGTTTCCTATCCACGTGCTTGTATGTAAGGTAACAATAGAACCGCCCAAATTAATCTGATTAGCATCCAACAAGCTGTTTATGTAAAATTTCGCCAGGCTCCCGTTCCAAGTGAAAGCAACGTGTTGCCAAACATTCGCCGAAAGGGAAGCGGAAGAACTTTGCTGACTAAAAGCCTGGGTGGTAGTTAAAAGATATTGTAATTTGTTTGTCTGAATTCTCATTGTGCCCTGGGCATTACCTCCGTCACCATGCCTGTTAATAATAGCGTAGGTTCCGGAGATTACGGTGGGTTTTATCCAGCCCTCAACGCTCACACTGGTAAGACCCGCGAAATTCAAAGAAGCGGTATCGCCACAGCCGATTTTATCATCGATTCCGTCAAAAGAAAGACAACCGTCTTTTACGCAACCGGAAATGATTGTTGTGGCACCGGTAACCGTTCCGTTGTTGGTTCCCCACGAATCAGTGCCGTTTCCATTCAGCTTCCATTCCGAAACTAAATCCAACAACAATGAATTCTTAATCGAATTGGAAAAAGCCTGGCCCTTGGCAATTCTGGCTTTGTCCGAAATCCCGGCCATGGAAACGATGATGAAAGCGGAAATGATTCCGATTATCACGATAACCACCAGTATTTCAATCAGGGTGAAGGATTTGTTCATTAGATTATTATACCAGAACAATAAAAAAGACGCAATAAATGCATCATTTTTCCGTTACGCACACAAAGGAGCTCGGCTCAAGATAATTGAGAATGCGAGCCTGCCTGCTTGCTTTCCCGGAAATCAAGGTCCAGCCGTTATTCGGCACCGAAGAGTACTTTATATCCCCCACGATCTCTCCGAAGTTTCTCACGTGTCGAACCTCCTGAACGTTTCCACGAATAAGACCGTGGTTTGTTAAAGCGTGGGCGAAAGCAATATCTCCGACAATCACACTTCTTTCTTCTATTTCTACGGCAATCTCGGCATAAATATCACCCACTATTACGGCGCCGGAACGAATAACAACATAGCCCGACCGGGCAGAAATTGACCCTCTCACGAATACGCCATCGCAGACAATTACGTCTCCGACAAACCGGATATCTCCCTCATGGTCTCTTCGTATAATCTGACAGAACTTTCCTTCTTTTAACAACCTAATCACCCCTTTAAAGGACTGCTTTCGGGTTAGCACAAAAAACCAAAAATTGCAATAATTGACTAAAAGATAAGTATAGGCGTGGTGTTTGTTGGAAAAAGTCAGAACTCATTTTAAACAAAAATCCCGACTGATTGCCGCGCTTCGCGCGGCAGAACCGAAACTGAACGCTCGGGCGGGCAAAAAGGAAGGGGGTTGGGTGGGAAGGAATTTTTGCCCACCCTCGCTTTCGCCACTTCTTTTTTCGCCGCCGCAATTTTTCGTGCCAATGAAATTGGCGCGCCGCATTTGATTTTATTTTACCGCTTCAACTTTCAAACTTTCAAGCGGTGCACCCTCATATTGTCTTTTGCTAATATCTTTATCCTCTGATAAAACATTTACTTCAAATCCTGCGTCTTTGATAGTTTTCAAATAGTCGTCTTTGAGCAAAGCACCGCCAACGCAACCAGCTATCAATTCATCATTGTTTCTTTGTATTTCGGAGAGATTTTTTAACAAAACAATGTCCGAGAGATACATTCTGCCACCCTTTTTCAGTGTTCTGTGCGCCTCCCTGAACACCTTTGATTTATCTGGCGCAAGATTGACAACGCAATTACTGATTACAACATCAACAGAATTGTCCTCAACAGGCAATTTTTCAATATCGCCTAATCTGAACTCCACATTTTTATAACCGTATTTGTCGGCGTTGGTTTTGGCTTTTTCTACCATTTCTTCGGCCATATCCACGCCAATAACTCGGCCTCGCTCGCCGACTTTTTTAGCGGCGAGAAAACAATCAAACCCAGCCCCTGAACCCAAATCCAAAACAACATCACCCTCTTTGATTTCTCCCATTCCCGTCGGATTGCCACAACCAAGGCCAAGATTGGCGTCCGAAACCGATTTTATATCCTGATCGGAATAGCCGATGCTTTTTGCTATACGCTCATTTTCGTCTTTAAAACCACAACCGCAACTATTGCAACAACCGCCGCTATCAGCGATTTTACCGTAATGCTTTTTTACAATTTGTTTTATTTTATCGTTTTGCATAAAAGTATTTTATCATTTTTATAAATTTTCGTCATTATTTTTCCCAAGCTTACATTTATTGCAAAGTGTTTGGAGATTGTCCAAGCTATTACTTCCGCCCCTTGAAAAGGGTTTTATATGGTCAACATGAATCCGTGGAATTATCTTGCCGAAATGCCTGCCGAAGCGAGGGGCGAAGCCCCGAGCGAGACAAATCACGCTGTAAATAAAATTTGGTGGACCCAAGGAGATTCGAACTCCTGACCTCCTCTTTGCAAAAGAGGCGCGCTACCAACTGCGCCATGGGCCCTCAAGGTGTGGGTATGCCTGGACTCGAACCAGGGACCTCGTCATTATCAGTGACGCGCTCTAACCAGCTGAGCTACACACCCTTCTTTAACACAAAAAGAGTGTTTTTTAAGGGAAAAGAATTGACTTTTTCTTCCTTGAGAATTTTCAGTCCCTTTTCTTTAAAAATCCTTCTCCACTCTTCGGTTGTGAAAAAACATCCTTTAATTGAATTCTTCTGGAAAAAACGGGCGAAAGACGTTCCGTGAATTTTGCACATCGCTTTGTAAAAAATTCCGTCGGCCGGGGTTTCGTAAACGATAATCGTCTCCCTGGCCACCCTCTTTATCTCATCCAACAATTTTAGCGGATTTTCCGTGTGGTGCAAAACATAAGCCACTAAAACAACATCAAAAGAATCGTCATTGAAAAAAGAAAGGTCTTCGCCATTATACAGCTCAAAAGAAATATTTTCAACCCTGTTGTCGATGATATCCACGCCCACAAGAACGGCGCTAAAAGCTTCCTTGAACTTGTTCCCCACTATGCCCGAACCGCAGCCGAAATCCAAAATCCTGGAATTTAGGGGAATAAATTCCTTGCACTGGCCAGTCATTCTTTCTCCTGCTTTTTCGTAAAAACCCTTGAAGAGGTTATAGAAAAACATAAATTAAGTTCCTTAGAGTTGTTCCGCGAACAATGGTCTTTTTTAAAGGCAGAAAGACCAGCGCCTTAAGAATTAATTCAGTGATCACTCGCGAATTAATCCTTGTCGACAAACTTTCTAAAATAAATGATCCACGAGCAGCTTCCGCTACCCGTGCCTTGTTACGACTTCGTCCCTCTTATTGAGCCTACCTTAGGCCCGCAAATGCGGGATTTCGGGTATTCCCAACTCGCTTGACGTGACGGGCGGTGAGTACAAGACCCAGGGACATATTCACCGCAGCGTGGCTGATCTGCGGTTACTAGCGATTCCGGCTTCATGAGGTCGGGTTTCAGACCTCAATCCGTATTGGGGGGCCGTTTGATAGGATTAGCTCCAGATTACTCTTTCGCGTCCCATTGTCGGCTCCATTGTATCACGTGTGCAGCCCAGGGCATCAAAAGGCCATGCTGATTTGGCGTCATCCTCACCTTCCTCCTGGTCGTCCCAGGCAGTCTCCCATGACACATGAAACATAGGACAAGGGTTGCGCAGGTTACCCCATTTAAGGGAGCAACTCAAGCCACCTGCTGACGACAACCATGCAGCACCTGGACTAGTGTCCCTTGCGGGTCAACACATCTTTCGAAGTGTCTTCACTAATCTGTCAAGCCCTGGTAAGGTTCCTCGCTTGTTGTCGAATTAAGCCACGTGATCCACCGCTTGTGTAGGTCCCCGTCTATTCCTTTGAGTTTTAGCCTTGCGGCCGTACTTCCCAGGCGGAACACTTAACGCGTTAGCTTCGCCACTGCAAGGGTCGACACTTACAATGACCAGTGTTCAACGTTTAGGGCGTGGAATACAAGGGTATCTAATCCTTTTCTCTCCCCACGCTTTCGTCTCTCAGCGTCAGGACTGCCCCAGCTGATTGCCTTCGCTTTTGGTATTCCACTCGATATCAACGGATTTCACCCCTCCACCGAGTGTTCTATCAGCCCCTAACATCCTCTAGTTCGCCAGTTTTCCCCGCAGCTCCAAGGTTAAGCCCTGGAGATTTAACGAGGAACTTAATGAACCGCCTACAGACCCTTTACGCCCAGTAAATCCGGATAACGCTCGGGGCACTCGTATTACCGCTACTGCTGGCACGAGTTTAGTCACCCCTTATTCCTATGGTACCGTCAGAAAATTCTTCCCACAGAAAAGCGGTTTACAATCCGAAGATCTTCTTCCCGCACGCGACGTCGCTGCATCAGGGTTTCCCCCATTGTGCAATATTCTCGACTGCTGCCTCCCGTAGGAGTATGGCCCGTATCTCAGTGCCATTGTTGGCGGACAAGCTCTCACTCCGCCTACCCGTCATCGCCTTGGTAAGCTTTTACCTCACCAACAAGCTGATAGGACGCAGACCCATCCCTCACCGGAAAACCTTTACCGATTGCTCGGACCATCAGGAATTATCTTGGATTTCTCCAAGTTATGCCTGAGTGAGGGGTTGATATCTACGCGTTACTAACCCGTTCGCCACTATCACATGTCCGAAGACAAATGACCGTACGACTTGCATGCCTGATCCACGTCGCCAGCGTTCATCCTGAGCCAGGATCAAACTCTCAATAAAAAAAATCGCGGAACAACTCTAAAAAACCTACTTTGATATTTTCAAAGATCTGTTCAAGTAAGGAACATCTTACCTTGCTTTACTTTAATTGTCAATACGCCGGCCATTGATGTTTAAAATAAAAAAAGGCCGACTGCATAAATTATTTATGTGTCGGCTTAAACGGCATAATTTAATAATGAAAATACCGCCTTAATCGTCCACTTATCGGTTACCAGCTCTCGGTGACCCACATCGGCGAACAGCAATACGGTTCGACTATAAGGAAGGGGGTCAAAAACGTTTCCGGCCAGCGGATGTCTTGAAAGCCTGCCATGGATTTCGGAGACGAAGTTGTTCTGTGGAGGACAATCGTTCTTTACGCTCTCCATGAACGAACTGTTTGGCATCATGTCTCTGACGCAAGCGCGCCAAAGAGGAAAACCAGTAATCAGAAGCTTCCACCAAGCAGCCCCCATATTGGGCCCCTCAATGAATACGATCGGCCCGCGGAAACCTCGGTAATGTTTCCAGGAACCTCTTATTATCAAGGTTCCCATAGAATGCGCGATGATAGCATCGGGCCTGATCTCTTTGATTTCCTCTGCCACTCTTTTGGCATATTCGGAAATCGGCAGTAATGACGGCTCGCCGCCATAGCAGTTTGATGGTATGATTTTCCAGCCAAAATACTGGAATAATGGCTGAATCTCAACCACTTTTTGTTCAAGCAACTGTACGGTCTCCTGGTCTTTAAGAAACCCGGGAATAAACAGAATTTTCCTAAGTGTCAATCAAATCACTCCCTATGAAGTTGTAAATGATAATATTATTATATAACATATATTAATATATGTCAAGCATTAATCCCAATAACACAAAACCCGCTAAAAAACGGGTTTAACATATGAGCCGGCAGACGGATTCGAACCCCCGACCTACTGTTTACAAAACAGTTGCTCTACCACTGAGCTATGCCGGCTTGTCTTCCTGGGAAGATTTTTTCTTCAAAGACGTCTTGATGTCTTTCCAGTATTCGTCAGGCCCTTTTTTCTTTTCCGCCCTCTGCTTCAATTTTTGCGTCAGACCCAACACCTTATTGTCGGCCTTTAAAAACAGAATTCTCACTCTTAAAAGGAATTTGTGCAAAGAATTTTCCCAAACGACCGACTTTTCCTTGAGATAGGACTTGGCTTTAATCTCCTCTCTCTTAATCAGATTTTTTACGTTCAGAAAATAGTCCTTTTCCGGCAAGACGACCAGTTCCGGCATTTTCCTCCGGACAAAACAAAGCACGGCCACGAAGCTTAGAATAAAAATTATCTGCAAAATGAATTCAAAATTCATACCTTACAAACCTTTTTACCAGAATGTTCTCCCCTATTTTCGCGATATATTCGTTAATCAAATTCTGAATTGTCCTGCTGTCATCCTTGATCCATGGCTGATTGACCAGACAATTTTCCTTTTTGTATTTTTCCAGTTTTCCCCTGACGATTCCCTCCATTATTTCTTTGGGCTTTTTCAGGGCCTTGGCCTGCTCTTCATAAATCTCTTTCTCCTTATTCAATATCTCTTCCGGAATATCCTCTTCCTTGACGAACAGCGGCTTCATTGAGGCGATCTGCAGGCAGATTTCGTGAGCCAGATTCTGAAAATCATCCGAACGGGCGACGAAATCCGTTTCGCAAGCCAGCTCAAGCATTACTCCCAGCCTCTTGTTCGAATGGACGTAAGTGTCCACGATTCCCGAGCCCACGCTTCTTTCCCCTTTCTTCTGGGCTACGGCCTCTCCTCTTTTTCTCAATATTTCCTTGGCCTTTTCAATGTCGCCCTTGGATTCTTCCAGGGCTTTTCTGCAGTCGGCCAAAGAAATTCCCGTTTCTTCCCGAAGTTTTTTGATTAATTCCACTTCTACCATAAGCATTAATATATTATCCTTTTAATACTTCCTGGACTTTGTATAAAATGTATTCTATGGAAGTGAAAGCGTCGTCATTGGCCGGAATGGGATAATCGATCGGCGTGGGATCGGTGTTGGTGTCAACGACGGCGATGACCTTGACGCCGGATTTCTTCGCTTCCTTCACCACGATGCTTTCTTTGTCCGCGCTCAGGACGAAAACAGCGGCCGGCAATTCTTCCATGTCCTTGATTCCATCAAATTTCATCTTTAACCTGTCCAATTCTTTCTGAATACTCAATCTTTCTTTTTTAACGTAATTCTTCTCGAATTCGGGGTCCTTCATCTTGCTTTCCAAATCCTTGAAATAGTTTATTCTTTTCCTGATTTCCTTGAAATTGGTGAAGGTCCCGCCAATCCATCTTTCGTTGACAAAAGGAGAATTGCAGGCCTTGGCCACTTCTCCCACCAGCTTCCTGGTCGCCACTTTGGTGCCCACGAAAAGAACGGTCTTGCCCTCCTCTTTTATCTGCTTTAAAACATCAAGGGCTTCGCCCATCTTCTCGGCTGTCTTCTCAAGGTCGATTAAATAAACCTTGTCCTTGATTTTGGCGACATAATCCTTCATCTTGGGATGAAGCTTTGATTTCTTGTGCCCGAAACCAAGACCGGAACCGATCATTTCTTCTATTGAAATATTGTATTCTTTTTTGGCGGTTTCTGCGTCCATAATACCTAAATAATCGCTTAAAGCGACAATCAATTAGTTAAGATGATTAATATATATCATAAATGGAAATTAAAGGCAAGGGCTCTTGATTTAAAACAAGTTTTCTGATAATATCTACCCATATGAAAAAAGATATTCATCCCCGATACTTTGAAAAAGCGAAGGTACGCTGTTCTTGCGGCGCTGTTTTTGAAGTCGGCTCAACCCAGGAAAACATGGAAGTGGAAATCTGCTCAAAATGCCATCCTTTTTACACGGGAAAAGAAAGAATTTCCGGTCAAATGGGCCGGGTCCAGAAATTCAAACAAAGAATGGCTAAGAAGAAATAACCATGGAACAAAAATTCAACGCTGTAATCATGGAGATTAGAGCAGGAGTGGGCGGAGAAGAAGCCGCCCTTTTCGCCAATAACCTTTTCCGAATGTATTCGCGCTATGCCCAAAACAACGGCTTCAAGACCCAGGTCCTTGATTCCCAGGGAACGGACATCAAGGGTTTGAAGCAAGTCATCTTTGAAATCTCGGGAGAAAGCGTTTACGACAAGCTCAAAAACGAGGCGGGCGTCCATAGGGTGCAAAGAATTCCCAAGACCGAAAAGTCGGGCCGGGTTCACACTTCCACGGCCACCATCGCGGTGCTGCCCAAGCCGAACAAGACCCAGGTTGACATCAGGCCCCAGGACATCAGGTTTGAGGTTTGCAAGGCATCGGGACCAGGCGGGCAATACGTCAACAAAAGAATGACGGCCGTAAGAATGGTGCACATCCCGACAGGCCTGGTCGCTACCTCCCAGTCGGAAAGGAGCTTGCAGCAGAACAAAGAAAACGCCCTGGCCATCTTGTCGGCGAGATTGCTGGAGCAGAAAGAAAAAGAACTGGAAAAAGAACTGGGCGGGGCAAGAAGGTCCCAGATCGGAAGCGCGGGAAGAGAGGAGAAAATAAGAACGTACAATTTCCCCCAGGACAGGGTGACCGACCACCGAATAAACAAAAACTGGCACGACATTGAATCCATCATGGAAGGAAAAATCGAGAAGATAATCAAGGCCGTATCCAAATCTTGACAAATTAACCTATTGTGTTATGCTTTAAAAAGCACCAAAGGTGATTTGAATGAGAGAACCAGCACGTATAATTTTGAGGAAAACCGCTGTCATTGAAAAAAATACGGCCGGCTTCCAAAGCGTTCAGGTTCTGGCCAATGACCTTGAAAATTTGGCTCTAGCCAATCAAACCAACGACAACCAGTGGTTCACGGTCGGGCTTATCCTGGAAGATATTACCAAAGAACTCCTGAACAACAGAAACGCCCACAAGGTCAATGACCTTGAGAAAGAACTAAGAGACCGGATGGTCGCTTTAAGAGGACAGATTAACATCTGCCCTTATTTTTTTGCTTCTTCAAGAATTTCAATGTCTTTTTGATACTCGTTGGCTCTGGCCACGACGCTTCGGCCGTAGAATTCTTCCTGCTTGGTCCAGGAACCGCCGGAAAAATACCTCATCGCCGCCCTGAATTCGTTCTGGGCGGCGCCGTTGTCTCTTAAAAGCAGGCCGGCGGCCAAAAAGGCGTCGTTAACGCTCCAAGGATTAGCCGGCTTGCCGGTAATGGCAGAAACCTTTGCCCGGTAAAGATTCCAGGTTGAAGGAATGAATTGAGCCGGGCCCATTGCTCCTCCCCAGCCGTAAGGAACGCCTTTTGAATACAAGGGCATCCAACAGGAAACAGGGGTTTTTGTCGCTTCCATTCCCAGCTCTTTGGTTATTTCCAAAAACAAAGGAATGTTTTTGGGGCTCATCACTCTCTGTTTGGCGTTTCCCTTTAAATCGGTTCCGTTGCCGCTAGTAAAGTTGGTAACATAGCACTGGCCGACGTTCCCGCCGAACTTTCCATTATTGTATGATTCCTGGTGGATAATCGCCAGAATAAAAGCCGCCCTGACTCCGGTAATGTTTTCCACGCTTTTGGCTATTTCCACCGCTTCGCCGAATTCAATTCCTCCTTCTTTTATTCCCACCAATTCAAAGAGACGCTTGCTGATTTCCGCCGCTTTTTTCTCAATTTCTTCCTTTTCCTGAAGCTTGGCCTGGTATTCTTTTTCGGTTAAGCCCAGATAATATTCCCTATCCTGCTTGGTTTGAGCGCTTTCCTCTTTTTTGATTCCCTGAATAATGACCAGATTCTTCAACTCGTCGGTTTCCTCTTCCAGGGAAACTTTTTTGGTCCTCAGGCTGCCTTCCAGGTCCTGAAGGTTCAAAAGCACTTCCCTGTTCTTGACGCTCAGGGTTTCCAGATAAATCAGGTTGTCAAAAAACTGGGAGACGGTATCGCTGGAAATCAATATTTCCAAAAAGTCCTTTTTGTCCTCTTTTTGAACCGCCCTCAATATCTCGGCCACCTTTATCTTCTGCTCGTCAACTTCCGTGGAGGTCTGGACAATGGAGTCCTCCGTATCGTCAATCTGAAACCCCAAGCTTTTGATGGAAATGTTTGACTGGTAAATCTGGTAATCCAGGTCCTTGATTTTCTTATTGAGAGTGGTGACTTGATTTTGAAGGGTTTGCTTCTTCTGGCCTGTTTCTGAAATTTCCTGCTGGACTTTGGCTCCTTTCTGGTTCAAATACTCCAGACACTGATTGCATAAATTCTGACACTCTTCTTCCGAAATCTTGTCGCATTCGCTCTCCCACTCCCCTGTTTCGCAAAGCTTATCCAGGTCGTAGCCGGTTTCTCCCAAAGCGAAAAAACAAGGAACAATCAAAACCGCGAGAAGAAAAAACAGGAAAACGATTTTTGTTTTTCTAAAAAACATTTTAAAAAATTATTTCTTCTCTTCCCCTTCCTCTTCCTCTTTGGTTTCTTCTTTCGCTTCCACTTCAGGCAACTTTTCTTCAACAGGCGCCGCCAGTTCTTCTTCAATTTTTTCCGGTTCAACCACTTGAACCACGATTTCTTCCGGATTATCAAGGATGATTACTCCCTGGGGAAGCTTGATGTCTTTAACTAAAATGAAGTCGTCGAACGTTTCCAGTCCTCCGACATTTACCTTAATCTTGCTCGGCAAATCCTTGGGCAGGGCCTTGATGTTCAGTTCTTTAACGTTGGTAATCAGGGTTCCTCCCAGGGCCTTGACCGCCGGCGCTTCTCCTTCTATTTCCAAAGGAACCTCTGTCTCCACCTCTTCTTTAAGGTTGGGCTGGTAAAAATCGACATGGACCAACTCCGCGGTAAAAGGGTGCTTTTGGGTGTCGTAAATCAAGACAGAATACGTCTTGTCGCCCACCTTCAAAGAAATCAAAGTCTCTCCCGCTTCTTTAAAAACTTTATCAAAGCTTTTTTTATCAACCTGAAGAAGAATGTTCTCCAGGCCGGGACCGTATAAAACGGCGGGAACCATTCCCGGGTCGCTGTCTTTTTTTCTTGTTTTGGCTTCCAGTGTATTCATAATATTGATTTATTTTAAATATGTTTAGCGTAACAATTATACCTTCCTCCCCATTATTTTGCAAGGCCCTTAATCCTTACCTTGATGTTCTCCTTTTTAACCAGATAATTGTCTTTTTCTTTCAAAACTCCGTTGGTTGACCCCCGGCTCATCAAGCAGTGCTTGGAATTGCTCAATCCGAGCCTGATGGCGTATTCAATGTCATGTCCCGATTTAATGAACCCGGAAACAAAGCCGGAACCGAAAGAATCGCCGGCTCCGGTCGCATCCACCATCTTAAAACTTTTCGTTTTAGCCTCGTAAATCCTTTTCCCGTCAAAAACAACCACCCCTTCCCTGCCCTTGGTAATGACATTCAGGCCCTGATGCATTTGATTCGTCTGAATGATTATTTCTTTCTCTTTCTTGTAATCAACTCCCGTCAGCAACGAGGCCTCTTCCCTGTTCAAAAGCAGGACGTCAACTTTGTTCAGGATGTTTCTTAATTTATTCTTATTCAGCGATATCTGGGAATTGCCCAGATTGGCCAGAACCTTGATATTGTTCTTCTTGGCGAAGTTAACGATATCTTCGGTCAGAACGCTTAGTTTCCCGGACAAAGGAGCCAGATAAAACCAGGCGCTTTTGAGCTTTTCCCACTGGATATCCGAACGCTTGAGCATCTCCGAAGCCCCCCGGTAAGCCAAAATCGTTCTGTCTTCTTTGGGAACGTGAAGAATGATTGAATTATTGGTCGGTTTTTTCACCTTCCTGACAAAAGAGCTGTCAATCCCCGTTTCCCTCAAATACTCGAGTATTTCCTTGCCCGGGATGTCGTCACCCACGGCTCCGCAGTAAGCGACCCGGAATCCCTGTTTTCTGAATGTCGTGGCTGTGTTCACCCCTCCCCCGCCGAAACCGAAATACATGTCTTTGACGCTGATTTTTGAACCCAGATTAAAATAAATGCCTTTGTCAATAATCAAATCTGCGTTATCTTTGACCTTTTTGCCGGCCAGCATCAAAGATATGTCCCAGGTAGCCGAACCAAACGTGATGATATCAAACATATTGTTTAATTTATTCGTTATTTGCCAAATTATATTTTAATTCCGCGATTCTTTGATTAAATTCGTTCAAATCAACTCCTTTCCCAACCAATAACCTGTTCAAGCCCGAATAATAGTTTTCTTGGATTCGGGAAGTTGGAATCGCCCGACTAAAAATATTAACATTGTCTATTTTCCCGTCAAAAGGATGCTCGCCTCCATCAATCCCAAAACGGTTAACATCAAAAGAGCCGACCTGAACCAGGTCCCCGAACAATCTCTTTGCGCTTCCGGCATCAATGTAACAATCAACTTTATTAGCGGAATTTCTTGTTACGACAATATAGTGCCATTGACCAATCGGCGCGTTGTCGGAATGGGTATTGTCGGCATTGCCGCCGGCAACAACCCTCACGAACAGCTTGTCGGTTCCGATATAAAAACCGATTTTAGAACTACTGCCGCTGCTTCCGGCCATAAAATCATAAGTATTATTGGTATCCCTGAAAGCCCAGACGCTAAAAGTGAGTTCACCGCTTAAAGAAATCAAGCTCGTCAAATTTATATAATCCCCCGTCCCGTTAAACTCCATGCATTGTCCGTAAACGCAGTCCGTCCCGGACCTGTACACCGGAGCCCCGACTATCGTTCCGTTGTTGCTTCCCCAACAATCGTTGACGTCTCCGTCAAATTTCCACTCCGAAATCAAATCCATTAACAAAGAATTCCTTAGAGAATTGGCAAAGGCCTGGGATTTGGCAATAGCGGCTTTTGAAGAAACTCCGGCCATGGAAACGATGATAAAAGCGGAAATGATTCCGATTATGACGATAACCACCAGTATCTCTATTAAAGTAAACGACTTATTCATTAACGCAATTTATTGGAAATGCTTAATATGGTCTTGATGACCGTGTCCGGATTCAAGGAAATGCTTTCTATCCCTTCTTTCATAAGGAATTTAGCGAACTCGGGATAATCGGACGGAGCCTGGCCGCAAATGCCGCAATATTTGCCTTTCTCGTTGCATTTCTTGATTACTTTTCTTATCAGCTCCTTGACCGCCTCGTTGTTCTCGTTGCCGATATGGGCGAGGTCGCCGTTGTCCCTGTCCAGTCCCAGAACCAACTGGGTCAAATCATTGGAGCCGATGCTCATTCCGTCAAATATCTTCAAGAATTCGTCGATTAAAATCACGTTGGAGGGAATTTCGCACATCACATACACCTTCATTTCCTTATCATCCAATTTAACTTCCTTCATGATTTCTCTTACCTTTTTTCCCTCTTCAATTGTCCGGCAGAACGGAATCATGACCGAAACGTTGGTCAGGCCGTAATCTTCCCTGGCTTTTTTAACCGCCCGGCATTCCAATTCGAAAGCCGGCCTGAAGCTGGGGGCAACATAACGGCAAGCACCCCGAAATCCTATCATGGGATTGCTTTCTTCCCCTTCGAAATGCTTTCCTCCTATCAAATTCTTGTACTCGTTGGTTTTGAAATCGGAAAACCTGACTATCACCGGCTTGGGATAAAAAGCCGCTCCAATCTGGGAAATGCCCTCGGCCAGCTCGCTGACGAAAAAGTCCACCTTGTTTTTATACCCTTTCGTCAAATCCTCTATCGTCCTTATTTCCTCTTTTGATAATTTTGATTTTATCTTATTGAAATAAATCAAAGCCAAAGGATGGACTTTTATCTTCTCGGCGATGATAAACTCCTCCCTGGCCAAACCCACCCCGGCCACGGGAAGAAAAGACGACTTAAAAGCGGCTTCCGGCGTCCCCAGGTTGAGCATTATCTTGGTCGACAGGCGGGGAATCTTGTCCAAATTGTATTTTTTAACCTTAAAAGGAACCAGTCCGCCGAACACCCTGCCTTTCAATTGGGTGCAGTCAACCGTTGCTTTCATTCCCGTTTTCAGCTTCTTGGTCGCCTCTTTGGTCCCGACAATGCAGGGAATGCCCAATTCCCGGGAAATAATGGCGCTGTGGCAGGTTTTCCCTCCTTCGTCGGTAATAATGGCCGAGGCCTTGACCATGATGCTGTTCCAATCGGGGTCGGTCATCTTGGTCACCAGTATCTCTCCCTCTTTGAATTCTTTCATATTCTTCGTATCCAAAATCACCCTTACTTTTCCCAGGCCGATTTTCTCGCCAATGGCAATGCCGGTCAATATTGGCTTAGCCTGGATTTTAATATCGTATTCTTCGTAAACCCTCCCTTTATTCAAACTGTGGACCGTTTCCGGCCTGGACTGAACCACGAACAGCTGACCTGTTTTGCCGTCTTTGGCCCATTCAATATCCTGAGGGTAGTTATAGTGGTCTTCAATGATGCAGCCCCATTTGGCCAGGGTCAAAACTTCGTCGTCGGACAAAGAAAATCTTGCCTGGTCTTTCTCTGTCACGCTCGCTTCTTTTATTCCTCCTTGGAAACCGTAAATGTATTTTTTCGTTTTTCTCCCCAAATTCCTGATGATAATCGGACTGAATCCCTTTTTCAGGGTGGGCTTGAAAACGTAAAAATCATCCGGGGTAATTCTCCCTTTGACAATCATCTCCCCGATGCCGAAAACGGAACTTATATGAACAACATCCTTGAACCCGGTCTCCGTGTCAATGGTAAACATGATCCCCGAGGAAGCCAAATCGCTTCTTACCATTTTCTGCACGCAAGAAGCAAGATAAACTTCCAATTGTTTGAATCCTTTCTCGTGCCTGTAGGAAATGGCCCGGTCCGTGAATAAAGAAGAATATGATTTCAAAACCGCTTCCAGCAGTTTCTTTTCTCCTTTGACGTTAAGGTATGTTTCGTGCTGGCCGGCGAAAGAAGCGCTGGGCAAATCCTCGGCCGTGGCCGAAGACCGCACTGCCACGTCAGCGTCTTTGCCGTATTCTCGGCAGAGCTTTTTATACTCCTTGATGACGTCTTTTTCCAGGTCCGGAGGGAATTTTCCGGAAAGAAGCAAATTTCTGGCTTTTTTGCCGGTTTCTTGAAGATTGGGCAAGCTCTTGGGATTAAAGGTGGAAAATATTTCTTTCAGTTTTTTGTCAAAACCATTGTATTTAAGAAAATTTAAATACGCCTGAGCGGTTGTCGAAAAACCGTTGGGAATATTTATTCCTTTTTTAGTCAAAAGAGAATACATTTCTCCCAAAGAAGCGCTCTTGCCGCCAACCTGCCCCACGTCTTTTTTCCTTATCTCCGAAAACCACAAAATGTTTGCTTTTTCCATAAATAAATCAGCTGAATAGGTTTATTAAGCTCAAAATCAAAAAAATGATGATAAAAATGATGTCCAGGATAAAAATGAGGAAGCTCATACGATTAAATTTTTAACTGCCTTCACGGCCCGCTTCGGGTCCGGGTAATTGGGTGTTTTGTTTTCTTCCAAATAGCCAGCCGCTTCTTTTATCAGCGGTCCGCCGACAAAACAGCAGATAACCGGCTTTAAAGGAAATTCTTTTTTCAATTCCGTAATAATTTTAGCATTTTTCAAGGGTTCTGTCATCATTTGTACGCTTTGGATGACCAGAAGGCCGTTAATCTCTTTTGCCTCCAAAAGAGCCCTGATTGCGGCCTCGTACCTCTCGCTTAGGGCATCGCCCATAATATCCAGAGGGTTTCTTTTGATTAAAACCTTCTCCATTCTTTTGTCTTTCTCCAATTTATCAATCGTCTCTTTTTTCAGCTCGCTGACTTCCACCCCCAGTTTTTCGCAGAAATCAACGGCCAAAACTCCCAACCCCCCGCCATTGGTGACAATGCCGATTCCGTTCCTGCATTTCTTCTCAAAAGACAGGGCTTTGCCCGCGTCCAAAAGCTCTTCCAAAGAATCGACCTCAACCAGTCCCGCCTGCTTAAAAACCGCCTGATAGGTCTCGTAATCACCGACCATGGAGCCGGTGTGCGTGGAAACCGCCTTTTCCCCCATTTTGCTCCGGCCGGCCTTTAAAACCACAATGGGCTTGTGTTGGGAAATTTCTTTGGCTGTTTCAAAAAACTCTCTTCCTTTTTTCACGCCCTCAAGATACAAGAGGATGACTTTGGTTTCTTTATCGTCCCTCAAATACGAAAGCAATTGGGTCAAATCGACCTGGGCCTCGTTTCCGTAAGAGACGATTTTGGAAAAACCCAGGTTAAGGTCAATACTTCTGTCAATCAAAGCGTTGGCCAAAGAACCGGACTGGGAAAGAAAAGCGATATCCCCTTTTTGAGGAGTCAAAGGGGCGAAAGAAGCGTTTAGCCCGCTGTTAAGATTGATAATGCCGAGGCAATTCGGGCCGACCAAAGGAATTCCGGCTTTCTCAACCAATTCTCTCAATTTATCTTCTCTTTGCCTTCCTTCTTCTCCCGATTCCCGGAATCCGCTGGAAACGACGATGATTCCCTGAACTTTCTTTTGGCAGCACTCTTCAACAACCTCTAAAACAACCTTATCCGGAACGGCGATGACGGCCAAATCTATTTTCTCCTTGATATCAGTAATTTTCTTGAAGCAATCCATTTGGAAAACTTTCTCCCTGAAGGGGTTGACGCAATAAATCTTTCTCCGGTCCGACATTAAATTCTTAACCAGGCCCGCGCCCACGGTTTTTTCCTCCTCGCTCGCCCCGATAACCGCTACGCTGGCCGGATTGAATATCTTGTCTAAATTCATACTACGATTTTAAAATCAACTATTAAAACCTCTTTCTTGTTGCCCATAATTGGATTGAAATCTATTGACTTAATCATTCTTTCCTTCAAAGAAAGCTTGGACAGCCGAATTAACAAGTCAATCAGCTTTTCTTTGTTTACTCCTTCGCCCCTGAAACCCTTGACTATTTCACGGGCTTTTGTTTCCTCAATCATTCCTTCGGCCTCTTTCTTGTCTATGGGCGCAACCCTCAAAGAAACATCCTTGTACAATTCAGCGAAAACCCCGCCCAAACCGAACATTAAAACCGGGCCGAATTGCTCGTCCCTTTTCATGCCCAAGATTAATTCCCTGCTTTTGATTGTTTCCTGCACTAAAAACCCCTCAACCTCCCTGAATTTTTCTTTCATGATTTCCCACTCCTTTTTCAGCTCTTCCTTGTCTTTAATCCCGACCACCACTCCGCCCGTCTCCGTCCTGTGAAAAACGTCCTTGCCGTAAGCTTTTAAGACAACCGGATAGCCGATTTCCTCGGCATAATTCAAGGCCTTGTCCAAAGAATCGAAGATTCCAGTCTCGCAAAAAGGCAAGCCGTATTTTAAAAGAAGGTTCTTCGTTTCTTTGAAACTTAAGATTTCCATGCTCTCATTATATCATCAAAAAAGAAAAAACCCAACCCTTATTCGTTTAAACCGAACCGGCTTTTCAGTTCCGACAATCTTTGAGCATATTCTTCTTTCTCTCCGGAGCCCAGGAAAATTCCGTTCAGGCCGGCGAAATAGTTTTCTTTGACCTGAGAAGCGGGAATCGCCGAATTATACACGCGAACTTCATCAATCAAGCCCTGAAAATAATTGCCGACCCCCCCAATGGAAAAAAGCCCGGACGGAATGTCATCGGTAAGTTGACTACAAAGACCCGAGCCGGAAGACCCGTTTAATAAATTGCCGTCGAGATAAACATCGGGGGGCTTGGCTTGAGACCTGTCGCAAGTCCCCACGAAATAGTGCCATTTGTTGTCGGTGTTATTCGAACTGCTTCCATACGGATTTAAATATCTGTAGATATCGTGGTTGTATCCGTTGGTAACATAAAACAAACTGTTCCTATCGGCCGCGGCTGGAATTTGAAATCGCCCCACCCATCCGGTTGTTGATGCCGCTCTACTAACAGCCACCTGAGCAGTACCGCTTCTCGATGTTTTCGTCCAAAAACTAAAAGTAAAACTACTAAGGCCGATTGAAACGTTATTCCCGCAATCCACGTAATCATCCGTGCCGTCGAAAGCCAGACAGCCCCCGGAAACGCATTCCGATGACGTTCTCCAGGAAGGAGAGGTGTAGGCGCCTCCTCCGGCTCCGGACCAGACGCCGGGGTTGGTTCCCCATTGGTCCTGGACGGTTGTTCCCGAAGCATCGTCCAACCTCCATTCGGAAACCAGATTGAGCATCAAGGAATTCTTCAATGAGTTGGAAAACGCCTGGCCCTTGGCAATCCTTGCCTTGTCCGACACCCCGGACATGGAAACGATGATGAAAGCGGAAATGATTCCGATAATCACAATGACCACCAATATCTCAATCAGCGTGAATGATTTTCTCATTTTTTAGAAACGCATAAAGCCATCTCCGCCAATCTCGCGGAATAGCCCCATTCATTATCATACCAGGCCAATACTTTCACCATATTGTCCTTGGCTCTGGTAAATTCCAAATCCACTATGGAAGAAAAAGAATTGCCGATAAAATCCGAAGAAACCAAGGGCTCTTCTTCCGCATAAAGTATTCCCTTTAAACTCCCCTTGTCCGAGATTTTCTTGAATAGGCTATTTACTTCTTCAACGCTTGTTTCCTTTTTCAGTTCGCAGACCAAATCAACCAAAGAAACAATCGGCGTGGGAACCCGAACCGCAATCCCATCCAGTTTGTCCGAAACCGAAGGAACCACTTTGCCGATGGCCTTGGCCGCTCCGGTAGTGGTTGGAATCATATTCGCGGCCGCTGTCCTCGCCCTCCTCAAGTCCTTATGGGGCAAGTCCAAAACCCTCTGGTCATTGGTATATGAATGAATGGTAGTCATGAATCCTTTAATAATCCCGAACTCGTCCTCCAGAACCTTGACCAAAGGGGCAAGACAATTGGTCGTGCAAGAGCCCATGTCAATAACGTCCTCCCCTTGATAATTATCGGCATTGACTCCCAGAATATACGAAGGAATGTCATCAGACTTGGCGGGAGCCGAAATTATGACTTTCCTGGCTCCGGCTTTAATATGTTTTGCGGCTCCTTCTTTATCCGTAAACACTCCGGTGCATTCAAGAATAATATCCACTCCCAGTTCTTTCCAAGGCAGCTTCTCCGGGTCTTTTTCGGAAAAAAGCTTTATTTTCTGTTTTCCTACCATCATTTCATCCCCTTTCAACTCCGCCTTTCCTTCGAATCTCCCATAAGCGGAATCGTATTTGAAAAGATGCAGGAGGGTGTTATTGTCGGTCAAATCGTTTACGGCCACGACCTCCAAGTCAAGATTGTTTTCCAAGATGACCTTCAAGGTGCACCTGCCGATTCTTCCAAATCCATTGATTGCTATTTTCGCCATGGTTTTGATTTTAATTATTATTTGCCAAATTTAATTTTAATTCCGCTATTCTTTCATTGAACTCATTTAACATAATTCCATCGTTCTTGAATAATTTATTAAGGCCCACATAATAGTTTTGCTGAATTTTGGTGGTCGACATGGCTGTTTTATATATTCTTACCTCGTCAATAAGGCCGTTATACCAGGCTGATGATGCCTGCCAGTCGGTAGTGCCGATTCTCCAGTCGTAACCGGCTGCGGCCACCGGACCCCAGGTAAGATTCAGGTCCGCCTCTTTCTTACCGTTAACATAAAACCTCTGGAAAGAAGCCGATTGATGCGTTCCGACGACATGATACCACTTGTTTGTCTGTGAAACCGAATAAGAATAGAGGTAAGAGCCAGTGTTGTCGGATTTTCTGACATGCCACGTTAACGCCGGCGTCCCCATATCGTGCATGGCCATATAATATCTGTTGGTTATAGTTGTCCTTATGGGGGCCCCTTTGTTTAAAATGCTGTTCGGCTTAATCCATATTTCCACGGTAATGTTGTCCGACTTCAAATTGTCCGCGTCTGTAATATGTATATCGTCATTCGTGCCGTCAAAAGAAAGACAGCCGCCGGAAACGCATTGAGACCCCGTCCTCCATCCGGAATTTGGGTCGGTAAAAACAAAATCAGTCAACGTGGCATTGTTTGTTGACCAAGAATCCTTTGCCGTCGTATCGATTCCTGTTTCGTTCAATTTCCACTCAGCTACCAAATCCATCAACAATGAATTCCTCAAAGAATTGCCAAAGGCCTGTCCTTTGGCAATAGTGGCCTTGTCCGAAACCCCGGCCATGGAAACGATAATAAAAGCGGAAAGGATTCCGATTATCACGATGACTACCAGTATTTCGATTAGGGTGAACGACTTGTTCATAATTAATCCTCTATTCCCAAAATCTCACAAATTTTCTTCCGGTCAAAGCCGACGACAAACTGGCCGTCTATGTCCAAAACTGGGACCGTGGCCTGCTTGGTCTTTTCCACCATTTCTTTCTGGGCCTCTTCGTCCTGGGAAACATCGATGCTCTCAACTTCTATCCCCTTTTCTTCCAAAAACCTCTTAAGGGTGAGGCAATAGGGACAAATCGGCGTTGAGAATAATCTTACTTTCTTCATGTTTTTGTTTTTAAATTATCCTAATATGTATTTTAACATCTCCTCTATTTTTAGCAAGCGATTGTATTTGGCCACTCTCTCTCCCCTGGCCGGAGCTCCGGACTTGATAAAATCGGCGTTGATTCCCACCGCCAAGTCGGCGATAAAATCGTCGTTGGTCTCTCCCGAACGATGAGAGACGATGGTTTTCCAGCCGTATTCTTTGGCCAAATTAACCGATTCCAAAAGCTCGGAAACCGTTCCCACCTGATTGGGCTTCAGGAGAACCGCGTTGCACGCTTCCTCTTCCTTCGCCTCTTTAATGTATTTCTCGTTGCTTACCAGAAGGTCGTCTCCGATTATCATAACCTCCCTGCCCAAGTTCTCGGTTATTTCCTTGAACCCCTGCCAATCCTTTTCTTCCAAAGGGTCTTCCAATCCGATAATCGGATATTTTAAAACCAGTTCGGCGTAATAATCAAGAAACTCGTCTTTGGTAAACCCGCCCGCGCTCATGGCATAGTATCCTTCTTTGAAAAAGTGGGTGGCGGCGATATCAAGAATGATTTTTATTCCTCCCCGGAAACCGGCGCTTTCTATCGCCTTGACAATAATTCCCAAAGCAACCTCGGGAACGTCGATGGGAGGAGCGAAACCGCCTTCATCTCCGAGGCCTGTTGCTGTTCCCGAATAATTCTTTTTCAGCTTTCCTTTGATGACGTGATAGGTCTCCACGGCCATTCTCAATTCTTCTTTAAAGGTTCCGGCAAAAGGGACGATCATGAATTCCTGGAAATCAAGGTTGTTCCCCGCGTGTTTTCCTCCGTTAATGACGTTGAAGCAGGCCTTGGGCATCCTGTATTTCCTCTTATACCTGCCCGACTGAAGCAAAGAAACATACTCGTAAAGCTCCAAGCCCCTGGCTCTGGCTCCGGCGCGGCAGACGGCCATGGAAACCCCCAGAATGCTGTTGGCTCCCAAGTTGGACTTGTCGGCCGTGCCGTCCAAGGCAATCATCAAGTCGTCCAGCTCTTTTTGGTTCTCTGGATTTAAGCCCTTCAACCGGGTCGAAATAATCCTGTTGATGTTGTCCACTGCTTTGGAAATGCCCAGTCCTTCGTATTTTATTCCCCCATCCCTCAACTCCACTGCTTCTCTTTCTCCTTTTGAAGCTCCGGCCGGAACGCTGTCAATAAAAACTCCGTCTTCGGTCAAACATTCAACCTCAATGGCGGGATTTCCCCTTGAATCGATTATTTCCCTGGCTTTAATTGATTGAATCGAGCTCATAATTCTTTATTAAGTGATTATAAGCGAATAAAGCGGCACGGGCTCCCTCGCCGCAGGCAATGACAATCTGCTTCATCCTTCCGTTATTGATGTCCCCGGTCGCGAAAAGGCCCTTGGTTCTGGTTTCATAAGTTTCCGGGTCAACGATTATCTCGCCCTTGTCGTTTACGTCAACCAGGTTTTTGGCGAAAGAAGCGTCGGGCGCATGGCCGATTTGAACAAAAACCCCCTCGGCCGCGATGCTCTCGTCGTTGTATAAAACTTCTTCCACAAAATCTTTTCCTTTGATTTCCTTTACTGTTGCCCCGGTGATTATATTTATCCCTTCTTTCTTCGCTCTTTCCTGAATTTCCTGGCTGGCAAAAACTTTTTCCCCTCGCTCCAAAATCGTCACTGCCGAAGCGTATTTTCTCAAAAACAAAGCGGTTTCAAATCCCGCTTCTCCTCCTCCGATTATTACCACCCTCTTCTTTGAAAAAAGAGGACCGTCGCAGGTCGGACAATAACTCAGCCCCTTACCCAAAAACTCTTTTTCTCCTTTGATATTAAGGCGCTTCGGTTCGGCTCCGGTGGCGACAATGACCGCCCTGGACCGAAAGGTTTTTCCTTCATCGGTTACAACCTCAAAAAATTCTTTTTTGTCCAGGCCGACAACCTTTTCGTTTTTAATTTCAATGTCTTTGCTTCTTAAGTGCTTTTCAAAGCGGTCAATCAATTCAATGCTGGAAATTTTCTCAAAACCAGGGTAATTCTCTATTTCCACCGCCTTGTGAACCATCTGGCCGCCGAACGACTTGGTCAAGAGTAGAGATTTTATTCTCTGCCTGGCTGAATAAATACCGGCTGTAACGCCAGCCGGCCCTCCGCCGATAATGATTAAATCGTAAACCATTTTATTGAATGTTTATTTCCTTAAGATATTTTCTGATTTCGCCTCCGAACCTGGGATCGTCCAGAAGCAGGCTTACGAAGGATTTAAGCCATAAGGATTTATTACCGCATTCCAGCCACTCCCCCTTTATCTCGTAGCCGTAAATCGCTTTGCCTTCTTCGGCCATTTTCCCCAGGATGGGAACAATGGAAATGTCGTTGGCGAGCGAGGATTTATTCGCTTCCAAATAATCAAAAACGTCCGGGGTCAAAATCATTCTTCCCACCACCGCCAAATTTGAAGGGGCTGCCCCGCTTTTCGGCTTCTCCACCACCTTTTTTATTTTATAGAAACTGTTGGCTATTTTTTCCACCTGAGCCACGCCGTAGCTTGAAAGCTTGTCGTCGGGCATTGTCTTCAAGGCCAAAACCGGCCTGCCGCCACAGGTCCTGAAGACCTCTATCAGCTGCTGAAAGCCCGGCTGTTCCGATTTTATGACATCGTCGCAGAAAAAAACTCCGCAGGGGTCGTTTTTGACAAAACTTCTGGACTGGAAAATGGCATGAGCGTTTCCTTGGGGATTTTTTTGGATTCCCATTGAAAAATCAATGTTTTTGAAATAGGCCTCAACTTCTTTTAGGTTATTCAGTTCCGCTTTCTTGTTGTTCTCTTCCAGGAATTTTTCCAGCTTGACGTCCCTGGTGAAATAATTCAAAAAATCCTTTTGCTGGGGCCTGGCCACGAACTCAATTTTTTTGATGCCCGACAACAGCGCTTCTTCAACCGCATAATGAATCATGGGCTTGTCAACCAAAGGAATCAATTCTTTGGAAACGGCCTTGGAAAACGGCAAAAATCTGGTACCCAGGCCGGCAATCGGAAATATGGCCTTTTTAATTTCTTTTAACATATTATTTCTTCTTTTTTTCTTTTCTTAAAAACGCGGGTATTTCGAATATCTTTTCGTCTTCTTCCTCTTTTTCAATTTCCTTCTTTTCCGCTTCTTTTATCTCCAGGGCCGTCCTTCTGACTTTCTCCGCTTCTTTTTCCTTCTCTTGTTTTTTAACCTCCGGCTTTACTTCCTTCTTCTTTTTCTTTTTGGATTCTTTTCTTTCGGAACTGCCGGTGGATAAAATCGTCACCTTAATCTCGTTCTTCATTTTGGGATTGTTGATTAGGCCGAAAATGATGCGGGCGCCCGGCGACATTTCGTTGATTTTCCTGCTGATTAAGGAAAGGGACTGCAAAGACAGGTCTTTTGAGCCCTCGATGTTGAACATGATGTTGTTCGCGTCTTCAAAATCATAATCCAAAATCGGGTTTTTGATGAGCTTCTTCAACAGCTCTTCAAGGTTTTGTCCGCCCCTGACTTTGGCCACATTAAGATAAGCCAGGTTCTTTTTCCCCTCCAGAATCGTTCTTATGTCCGCCCAGTCAATGTTTATCACTCCCGGTGAATAAATCGTCCTCAGCAGGCCCTCCAAAGAGCCGGCCAGATGATTGTTCAAAAGATTCAAAGAATCGGTAAAAGAAACCTCTTCTTTGGTCAGGCCGAATATTTTCTCGTTGGGAAGGACCATGTAGGCGTTAAGGTGATTCTTCATTTCTTCTATGGCGTTCCGAGCCGTGTCCATTTTCTTTTTTCCCTCAAAAGAAAAAGGCAGGGTGAATATCCCCAGGGTCATCAAGTTCATTTGGGAGGCGATTTTGGAAAAAACGGGAGAAGCGCCGGTTCCGGTTCCCCCGCCCAGAGAAGAAACAATGATATACAGGTCTTTGTTGTCGGAAAACAAATTCTTGATTTTTTCAGCATCGTCCTTGGCCGCTTTTTCTCCCGTGGAAACGTCCCTTCCCGCCCCCAGGCCGAAAGTCAATTTCTGGCCGAAGGCAAATGTTTTCACTTTTTTGTGCAACGCTCCGAGAGCCTGATTATCGGTATTGACGGCGACGAAATCAACCTTACTGGAAGAAAAATCTTTCAATTTTTTGGAGAGTTCGGAAATGATATTTCCTCCCCCGCCCCCCACGCCGATGACCTTGATTTTCACTTTTTTAACCGATGCGTCTTCTTTGGGCTGACGGAAAGTTTTCGGCTTTTTCTCTCTGACGATTTTTTTCTTCTTCATAAATATTTTAATTAATGGCCAACTTATCCCTTATTTCCTCAAATTCCTCTTTTTCAAGTTTTTTCGCAATCTTTCCCATCCATTTGACGAAATCAAGACTATCGCCGGCTCTGCGGGGCAGGACATGAAGATGAAAATGAAAAACGGTCTGGCCGGCCGCGCTTCCGTTCGCCTGATAAAGATTAATCCCCTCCACGCCCAGAACTTCTTTCATTTTTATCGAAATTCGCCTGGCGACGATGACGATTCTTTCCAAATATTCTTCCTCTGTTTCAAAAATGCTCTCAAAATGCTTTTTGGGAATAACCAGAACGTGCCCCGAAACAACAGGACTGATGTCCAAAAAGGCCAGCACCAAGTCGTCTTCGTATATTTTATAACTGGGAATCTCCTTATTGACTATTTTGCAGAAAACGCAGTTGTCCATAATTACATCTGGGCGCAAGATATCTCGCACCTTAACCTGTCCTCGGGTATGGGGTCGCCGTTTTCATCGTAGTAAAAACCGGCTTTCAAAACGCACCAGACACTGTCCTTTTTATACCCCGAAACTCCGGCATTGGTGGTCGGCTCAATGTCAAAAAAATCAATCTCAAAACCGGCGGCCTGAAAAAAATCTCTCAGCTGGTCGTATTGCTCATTGGTGATAGTCATCTCCCGGAAGCCCTTGCCGGAAACCGGCTCCGTGTTGCCCGGCCAAACAAAAACAACCTTGTCCAAATCGGTGAAATCGATTCCCTCAAGCATCTCCTGCTCTTTCATGAAATTAAGGAAGAAGTAAGCGTCGTCCTGATTATTCTTCACGGTTTGATAAAAAACAAAAGAAAGAGTTCCAATAACACAAACAAGGGCAACGGCCAAAGCGATATTCTTTAAAGCAATTTTTGAATCATACCCTCCTTTCAGGGAGAAAAACAAAGCAAAGCCGAAGAAACCGAAGAAAACCTGGCCCAACTGGGGAACAAGGCCCAAAAAACCGAGAACTCCCAAAAATCCCACTTTCCATAAATCCTCGGGCTTCTTTTCCGTGACATATTTGGTTAGGGAATAGATAAGAGCGAAAACAAATACTATCAAGGCCAAAAAAGCGAGAATGAAAAACACCCCTTCTTCTTTCTTTAATAGAAAATACAGATAATTGTGCAAAACGACGGAAACGACGCTCAATAAAAGACCTAAATATATTGATTTTACTTCTTTGCTCATGCTGATTTTTTAAATTAATTATCCGCCAAAGAATTGGAAAGTCCCGACAATCTTTGGGTAAATTCTTCTTTATTAATACTACTATTAAGCAGCAATTTATTCAAGCCCAGACAATAATCTTGCCGGATTTGAGAGGTTGGAATGGCTTGGTTATATATGCGGACATCGTCCATTAAACCAGTAAAAGGTAGTGAAGTGCCTCCTCCTCTCATGCCGATATATAAGGGTTGGGCATTAGTAAGAATGGCAACTCCGTTCTGTTGTGCAACTTTGGCTCCATCAAAATATAAATTCCATCCGTTTATAACATTTTGATTAGACATTACTATGTGGTGCCAGACACCGTCACTAAGCATTGCGGTAGATACGATGGAACTTGGATATATTCTTCCCTGGAATTGTCCATTACTAGAAAGTATATTATATCCATTGGTTCCGCTTGGAGATTTTTCCACTATCATCTGTACCGTAGACGAATTTGTTGTTTTTGCCCAAGCTGAAAGAGTAATGGCAGTAGTGATGTCTAAGCTTGTTCCGCTTCCGCAATCTACGTAATCATCCGTGCCATCGAAAGCCAGACAGCCTCCGGAAACGCATTCTGAAGAGGTTCTCCAGGAAGGAGAAGTATAGCTGCCGCCTCCGGCCCCGAACCAGGTGCCGGGATTGGTTCCCCAGTGGTCCTGGGCTGTAGTGCCGGAAGCATCATCCAGTCTCCATTCGGAAACCAGGTTCAACATCAATGAATTCTTGATTGAATTGGAAAAAGCCTGTCCTTTGGCGATTCTGGCCTTGTCCGAAACCCCGCTCATGGAAACGATAATGAAAGCGGAAAGGATTCCGATTATCACGATGACTACCAGTATTTCGATTAAAGTAAACGACTTATTGCGCATAAATGTTCGGGCGTAGGGACTCGAACCCCAATTTCCAGGGCCAGAACCTGGCGTCCTACCATTAGACGACCCCCGAATAAAAACTAATCCTTCAAATACTTCCTAACAGCAAAAAAGCTGGAAATCAAGCCCAAGCCTATTCCTATCATCAACTGAATCAGCAAAACGATGAAAATGTTCTGTTTATAAAAAGCGAAAGCGTCAAAGCCCATGAACAAGCTTTCCAGGCTTGCTCTGAAAGAAAAGAAGAACAAGAAGAAAAGGACGAAAGAAATTATGGCGGCAAAAAAACCGCACAAAGCTCCCTGGATTAAAAACGGACCGCGGATAAAGCTGTTTTTCGCCCCCACCAGCCTCATCACCTCTATCTCTTCCTTCTGGGAATAAATGCTCAACCTCAAGGTATTGAAAGTAACGGCAATGGCGATAAAACTCAAGAACAAGGTCAGGGCCAGCCCCAAGTTCCTGATTCCCGAAGCCAGGCCGGAAAGGCGGTCGATAATTACCCCCCTTTTGTAATCGTCTATTTCATAAACCAAAGAGGAGTATTCTTCTTTTTTAAAGAATTCGGAAATGGCTTTGTATTGCGACGGCTCCTTGGTTTGGATGACCAAAGAGGGCAAAAACGGATTTATTTCTATCGCTTCCAGGGACTCCAGATAGGGGTCGTTTTCGTGGTTTTTGACGAAATTCTCGTAAGCTTCTTCCGGGGAGATATAGCTGACGTTCTTGACTTCATTCAGTTTGGCCACTTCTTCCCTGATTTTCAATATCTCTTCCCGGGAGACCTGCTCGTTGAAATAGATTGAAACGTCAATCTTGTCTTTGATGGCGTCAACCAAAAAGGACATTCCTCCCTGGAAAATGAAAAGCGAGGTTCCCAGAACCACGGCAATGAATATGACGACCGATGTGGCCAGGGTCAAAAAACCCTGTCTCTTCAGGTTGGTCCAGCTGGTCTTGAATATTTTTTGCAAGTATTTAATCATAAGAAAAATCTTCCTTTTTCCTCATCCCTTATTATCCTCCCGTCTTCCAGGGTAATGACCCTTTTCTTCAAGGCGTTGACTATATCTTTGCTGTGGGTTGAAAGCACGACCGTTGAGCCGGCTTCGTTGATTTTCAAAAGTATCTTGATTATATCCCTTGAATGATACGGGTCAAGATTCCCGGTAGGCTCATCGGCCAAGATGACCCTGGGCCTATGGATCAAGGCCCGGGCAATGGAAGCCCTCTGTTTTTCTCCGCCGGAAAGCTCCCGAGGAAGGCAATTCAACTTGTCCCCCAGGCCGACCAAGTCAAGAACCTGCAAAACTTCTTCTCCTATCTTTTCTCCCTCAGCTTCGGAGGCCTCCAAGGCATAAGCAACGTTTTCAAAAATCGTCTTGTAAGACAAAAGCTTGTAGTCCTGGAAAATGAATCCCAGCTTCTGTCTCAAGAGATAGGCCTCGCCCTTCTTGATGTCCGCGGTGTTCTGGTTCTCCAAAAGAACCGTGCCCGAAGAAGGCTTTTCTTCAGCGGAAATGAGCTTGAGAATGGTGGTCTTGCCCGCTCCCGACCTGCCGCAAAGGGTGATGAATTCCCCCTCTTTAACGAAAAAAGAAACATCTCTCAGCGCTGTTTTCTCTTCCCTTAAAGAATTGGCGGGATATTGCTTGTTTACGTTCTTAAATTCAATCATAATTTAATTTCTTGCTCAATGAATTCATCTAACTCTCCGTCTAAAACCTTTTCCGGCTGGGTTGATTCAACCCCGGTTCTTAGGTCCTTAACCAGCTTGTAGGGATGAAGGACGTAAGAGCGGATCTGGTTCCCCCAGCTGGCGGAAATTTTATCCCCCTTTATCTCTTTTACTTCTTTGGCCTGCTTCTCTCTTTCGTGTTGATATAGTTTGGACATCAGGATTTTCATCGCTTTTTCCTTGTTCTTGCCCTGCAATCTCTCCGACTGGCAGGAAACGACTATTCCGGTGGGGACATGGGTGATTCTTACGGCCGAATCCCTCTTGTTGACATACTGGCCTCCCGGCCCGGACGCCCGGTAAAAATCAATCCTCAAATCTTCCGGCCTTATCTCCACGTCTTTCTCGTTCTCGATTTCCGGCAAAACCTCTATCAAGGCGAACGAAGTATGCCTTAACTTCTGGGCGGAAAAAGGAGAAATCCTCACCAACCGGTGCACTCCGGTTTCTTTTTTTAAAAGTCCGAAAGCATATTTCCCCCTGACTTCAACCACGGCTGACTTGATTCCCGTTCTTTCTTCCCCTTCTTCTCCAGATGACTCGTCCAAAACAATCGCCTTCAATCCTTTGTTTTCGCAATACCTCTGGTACATCCTCAAAAGCATGGCTGCCCAGTCCTGGGCGTCCTGGCCCCCGGCTCCCGAAAAAACGGAAAGAATGGCATTGCCCTTGTCGTATTTCCCGCTGAAATACGCCTCCAGCTCTTTCTCTTTAATCTTTTTTTCAACCGCCTCCAGCTCTTGATTGTCTTCCATTAAAGGAATCAATTCTTTAAGGCCTTCCATTTCCTTCTTGATTTCCGAAAACCAATTCAGTTCCTCCACGGCCAAAGACAGTTCCTGGGAAACCTCCACGGCCTTGTCCTTGTCCTGCCAAAAATCGGGTTTCCCGGCTTCTTTTTTCAATTCCTCTTTTCTTTTTTCAAGCTTGGCTAAGTCAAAGCCGGTCCTCTAAAGAGAGGACCCGGGAAAACAAATCTTCTAATTGCTTTTCCTTTTCCATGTTTGGAATTATATCAAAAAAAAGGAAAAATAGCAACAAACGTCTGAGCCAGAGGCGAGAATCGAACTCGCAGTCTCCTCTTTACGAAAGAGTTGCTTTGCCGTTAAGCTACTCTGGCATTTTTTCCTTAATCCAGCTGAAAACATCTTTCAGGAATTGGAATCTTCCGGTTTCTTTTTCCACGCCCTCTCCTTCCCCTTCTTTCTTGACCACTATCACCTGCTCCCCGGGCTTTTGCAGCCCCAGCTCCTCCCTGGCCACTTTCTCCAAATACGCCTCGCTGGCGGTATTGCCCAGCTCAAAATTCAGCTTTTCTTTCTCCTTATTCAGGGCTTCTATAATCGCTTCTATTCTCTTCAGCTCCCTGTCCCCTTTTTGTGTTTCAACGAATATCCTGATATTCGTATACGCCAAAAAAAGAACGAAAGCAATCGACAGGAAAACCTTGGCCTTTCCGGTGAAATCCTTCCAAACCGACTTTTCTTTTTTTCTTTTTTTTGCTATCATAGGGCCATGAACAAAAAACAAAAAAAGATTTTCCAGATTACATGGTTTGTCATCGTAATCCTGGTAATCTTGTCCACCATCATTTCTTTGGTCGCCGTCGCCCTCTAAGAGCCGAAGACCTTCAAAAACACTTCTGGGGGAATCCTTACCTCTCCTTTTTCCCTTAGCTTCTTTTTACCCTCTTTTTGCTTTTCTAGCAACTTCCTCTTCCTGGTATAGTCCCCCCCGTACAAAGGAGCGGTAACGTCTTTTCTGGTGGCCTTGAGGGTTTCCCGGCTGATTATCTTTCCTCCGATTTTGCCCTGAATGGGAACGCTGAAGGACTGCTTGGGCAAAACTTCTTTCAGCTTTTCAACCATTTTCCTGGCTTCGGCATTGACCTTGCTCTGGGGCAAAATCCTGGAAAAGGCCTCTTCTTTCTTTCCGTTGATTAAAATCTCCAGCTTCACCAAATCTGCCTTGCAATAGCCGATTTCCTTAAAAGTCAAAGAGGAAAACCCCTGGGTGATGTTCAAAAGATTCTCATAAAACTTCCCGATTATCTCCCTCAAAGGCATTTCATATATGAGGAAGTAGCGGTTTTCGCCGAAGGGACGGGAATCAACATGTTTTCCTTCCAGGCCGTTGATGAACTCAAAAACCCGGCCCAAATAGGAAGAACCGATGATAATCCGCACCTCGGCCCAGGGCTCGGAAAAATTCTTAAAGCTTTCCGACCAGTTGACGGGATTGTAAATCAGCACTTCCTTTCCCTTGCCGTCTTCGGCCTTGAATAAAACCTGGGGCGAGCTGATTACCAGCCCCAGCCCGAACTCCCTTTTCATCCTTTCCATGGTGATTTCGGTATGAAGCGAACCCAAAAAGCCGCAAAGAAATCCCCGGCCGAAAACATGGAAGTTCTGCTGTTCAAAAAACAAAGCCGAGTCGTTCAATTTCAGCTTGGACAAGGCCGTTTTCAAAAGCTCGAAATCGTCCTGCTCTTTGGGGTACAAAGAAACAAAAATTTTGGGCTCCGGATTCTTGTACCCCGGCAAAGATTCAACCAGATTCTCTTCCCCGGCCAAAACAATGGTATCGCCGATTCTTATCTTTTCCGGGTCTTTTATACCCGTGGCGATATAGCCGATTTCCCCGGACTTCAATTCCGAAACCGGAGTCATGCCCGGCTTGAAAACGCCCAGCTCCTTTACCGCTCCCTGGGCCTGGGAATTGATGAAATAAATCTTGTCGTTGGCTTTGATGCGGCCGTCAACTATCCTCATGTAGGAAACCACTCCCAAAAAGGAATCGTATTTGGAATCAAAAATCAAGGCCCTGAGGGGTTTTTCCGAATTATCCTCGGCGTTCTCTATCCTTTCCACCGCTTCTTCCAAAAGCGAAGCGACGTTCTCTCCGGTCTTGGCCGATATGGAAAAAATCTCTTCGTCTTTGAAATCCAGCAGCTCTTTGATTTCTTTTTTGACTTGTTCGGTCCTGGCCTGGGGCGAATCTATCTTGTTGATGGCCGGGATTATCGTCAGCCCTTCTTTCTTGGCCAAATCAAGGTTGGTAATGGTCTGGGCCTGAATGCCCTTGGTGGCGTCAACCAAAAGAATCGCTCCCTCAACCGCGGCCAGGCTTCGGGAAACCTCATAGTTGAAATCAATGTGGCCGGGCGTATCAATCAGGTTTAAGATTATCTTTTCCCCTTTGGGGGAAGAATAATCCATTCTCACCGGCGCCATCTTGATGGTAATGCCCTTTTCCCTTTCCAAATCCATGCTGTCCAGATATTGGGGCTTCATTTTGTCTTTTTTAATCGTTTCCGTGATTTCCAAAAGACGGTCGGCCAAAGTTGATTTGCCGTGGTCAATGTGACTGATAATGACAAAATTTTTAATCTTCATTTCTTTTTGTTAAAAATTTCTTTAAAAATCCGCTTTCCTCCGTTCTCAGTATAAAAGTTGACAAAAGATAAATAGCCCCGGCAACAAGACAGACAAAACAAAACCAGATTAATTCCCCGAACAAAGGCAAAGACGACGGCCAGTGATTTAAAAGAAAAATTAAAAACAAAGACATAGCAACGGTTGAAGCCAATATCTTTAAGAAAGAAACCAGAACTTCTTTGAGCCCGAAATTGCCGACTTTGCGGCAAAACAAACAAATTAAAAAGAAAAATTCAAAAAGCAAACTGAAATTAAAAGCCAAAACCAGGCTTAAAATCTTAATGTCGGCCAGAGCGACAAATCCGAAAACGTTTCTGATGATTTGCGAAAAGACATTGCCGTAAGAAGACAGGTTGACAAAGAAAAAGCAGAGGAAGGTATTAATCAGCACAAAAAAAAGAGAAATGACGGTGGGAGTTATGGAATCTTTTAAGCTGAAAAACCCCCTTAAGACAATCGGCACCAGGCATTGGGCCGAAGTGCTTAAAAAATACAAGCCCAGACAAGCGGCCGTAATCTCCACGGCACTGCCGCTAAAAGCACCCGTCTGAAAAACTATTTTCACAATCTGGTCTTTTAAAAAAAATATCAATATTCCCACGGGGAAAGAAAAATACAGGACGGAGGAAAAAACCATTCTGAACCTTTTCAAGTATTCTTCTTTTTCCCGGCCCGCCCATAATTTCGCCAAAGCGGGAAAAGCGGCCGTGGCGAAAGGAATGCCGATAACCCCGACTGGCAGATACCTTAAGTTATTGGAAAGGTTAAAAACGGAAATCGCTCCCTCCCCTATACCCGAAGCGATAAGGGTGATGATGACAAAACTGAACTGGACGGAAGAGGAAGAAATAATCCGCGGGCCGATCAAGTAAAAAAACTCTTTTATGGCTTTGTGGCCCAAGGAAAAAACCGCCCGGTAGCTGAAGCCGCTGTTTTTGGCTCCGGGAACCTGAATCAAAAAATGAAGGAAGGAGCCCAAGACCACCCCCAAACCGGCTCCGAAAACGCCCCAATACGGCGAAAGAAAAACAATGCCGAAAATAATCCCCAGGTTGTATAAAATGGGAGCCAGGGAATAAGCCAGAAACAGATTAAAATAATTGAGAATAACCGTTAGAATAGAAGACAAGCCGAAAAAGAAAACGCTTAAGAAGACCAGCCGGGTCAGCTCGACGGTCTTGGCCTGGGCCAAAGCATCAAATCCCGGAGCGAGGTAAGAGACAAGCTGGGGCGTAAAAGCCACGAAAACGAAGAAGACCAAGAAATAGAGGACGAAAAAAAGATTCAAGACATAGTTCACTATTTTCCAGGCCTCTTCTTTGTCTCTCTTGAAATACTCGGAAAAAATGGGCAGAAAGGAAACGGTTATCCCTCCGGCGAAGATAATGCTGTAAATGAAATCAGGTATCCTGAAGGCGGTGAAATATATATCCAGGTCGATTGAAGCGCCGAAAAAACCGGCCAAGAACCGGTCTCTCAATAAGCCGAGAACGCGACTAATCAAAACGGAAACAACCATTATCAAGGTTGCCTTCTTGATGCCCGCCTGCCGGGAATTTAAAATGCTGCTTAAGCTCATTGACAAATAAATTTATTCTGATATACTACAAATACAGTATCGAGAAAGGGCGTCGACCGTTAGGACGATGGCCCTTTTTCTTTTTTAGAAACACCGAAATTTATTGGCAATCTTTGCTTGATGTCTTTATCTACAAAAATATTAAATATTCTATTCCTAAAACCGCTTGCGAAATCGCTTACTCCAATATTTTTTTTAATAAAATCAACCAATTCTATTTTGTTTTTATCAAAATCTTTAGCTACTTTTGTAAATGTTTTTAAATCATAATTTATTGCCCCTATTAAAATATCTACTATCTGTATCAGGTCGTTCCCTTTAGAATCAAATCTACAAACACCAGCCACAGCCAATCTATTCTGTTTTTCGTTTATTTTTCTTTTAACCTCTACTTCAAAACGAATATTTTTAGGAGTAGTTATGTGGTCGGCCAATACTATTAAAATTTCGTTTGAGCTTAGGGTCGCTTCTATTAAACGAATGGATATCTGCTCGTAAGCAATCCATGGATTTAAACTAAATTCTTTTTGAAAATAAGTGCCTTCTTTATCTAAAGTATAAGAATAAAAATTAATACTTCTCGTGTCCAAAAAAGATTCTATGGCAAATTTTAAAAAACCGATATTTTTCCTTGATACTTTATTAAACTTCATTTCGTCGTGAAAATGAACTTTATTTCTTTGATAAAGCAATTTACTGTAAAGATAATAAGGCTGACTGCATTTTATAAGCCCAATAGTAAAAAACTTTTCTTTCGGGTTGGCCAAATTGCCGCTTTCGTCTAAAAAACAAAATTTACTCCAAATTTCCTTATAGTCTTTCAATTTCAAATTTTGAGTATCCATAACAATACTATTATCTCATAATAATCTTCATTTTGCAAAACCTTGACATTTATAGCGATATTAGTTAAAATTAATTGCCTTAATAAACCGAGTGACCGCTCCGATTCGGAGAGGAAAGTCCGAACTGCCATTCCTGATTAAAGGTCTAAAAAGCAGCGGGTAACGCCCGCCGTCAAGCTAATAACTTGATAGAGATGCGAACAGAGACGCTTCAATCAGAAATGATTGAGGAATCCTTCGGGATTAGCCTTGGAAGCGATTCCAAGGGTGAAACGGCTAAATTCTTGCCGGCAGCAAGAACAAACTCTGAAAAGAGAAAAAGTAGTTCGCTTGAGCCAAAGAGAAATCCTTGGCCTTAGACAGATGGTCGCTTAAAACAGAATTCGGCTTACGGGTTTATTAAGGTAAAACAATCATCAAGAGCACCCTTTTAATCAAGGGTGTTTTTGTTGCTGGCTAAATTATTTTTGAATTCCGCTATTCGCGTACCGTATTCGTTACAACTCAATCCCCCGCTATCGTACAATCTATTCAAGCCGGAATAATAATTTTCTTGGATTTGGGAACTCGGAATAGCGGCGTTATATATCCGAACATCATCTATTAAACCGTTGAAATAAACCGGAGCGGCTATACTTCCGGTATATCCTATACGAAACTCTTGAAAATTTCTGGCCTCAGCAAGTGATCCTTGTCCAGAATATTTCGTATTATTAACATATATTTTCATATTACTTCCGTCCCAAGAGCTAACAATATAGTTCCAGTCTCCATAATTTAATGTTCCCACCATTAAATAATATCTATTAGATCCGTTATTAAATTGAAATCCAACATCTTGACCAGCGCTATGTCTTATATAAAGACCGTATGCGCCACTAAAGTTTGGGGTACCTATTATTCCCTCCTGTCCACTACTACCCATTGGTTTTATCCAAACACTTATTGTTATTGATTCTATTATGTTTAAACTGTTGCCAGCACCACAGCCGATAAAGTCCGAGCTTCCATTAAAAGCTAAACATTTTCCAGAAACGCACCCTGATTCTTGAAGGGTTGCTCCCGTTACTGTCCCATTATTTGTTCCCCATGAATCCGGTGTTTGGCCGGCATTAATTTCGTCTAACTTCCATTGGGACACTTTAGCCAACAACAAAGAATTATCCACTGAATTAAGGAATACTTTTCCCTTGGTAATCGTAGCTTTGGAAGAAACTCCGGCCATGGAAACGATGATGAAAGCGGAAATGATTCCGATAATGACGATAACCACCAGTATTTCGATTAAAGTGAAGGACTTGTTCATTAATTAATTATAATTCCAAACAAAAATTAAAACAAGCTTTTCCTTAAATTCTCGTCTAAGGCCTGGTTGGCCAGCTTGTCCGCTTCCTTGTTCCGCTCCCTGGGAATGTGGACGAAATCAATCCTGCCGAACTCGGTTTTCAAATTCCAGATTTTCATAAACAACTCCTGCAGACCCTTTTCAACAATCTTGTAATTTCCGCTCATCTGCTTGACCAAAAGTTCGGAATCCGACTTGAATTCCACTTCTACTTTCTTCACCTTTTCTTTGCCCAAAAGAAGCTTCAATTTCTTCAAGGAAAAAATTATGGCTTCGTATTCGGCCTCGTTGTTGGTGACGCGCTCGCCCAAAAACTCGGCGTATTTCTTGATAACTTCCCCTTTTTCGTTGGAAACGACGACGCCGATAGAGCCCGGTCCGGGATTGCCCCTGGAAGCGCCGTCGGTATTGACTGTTATTTTCATAATTGACAATTGTTTATTATTTGTTATATTATACTCAGTTATTTGGAGGTATGAAACATGCCGGAAAAGCACGGAGAAGGAGGAACCGGAGAAAAACAGTATGACGGCCGATTCGTTGACGACGATATCGTCGATGCCGAAGGAAAGCAGAGAGAAGAAATCCAGAAGGCCGCCGAAGAGCTGAAACAAAAACCCCACAAGCCAATAATGATCTCATGATTGGCTTCTTTTATTTCATCCCGTCAAAATAATCAAGCAGGCATTTCTTGAACTTTTCAACGTTCTTGTTCTCAATGGTAAAACCGGCGGCCGGAGGATGTCCCCCGAAAGTCCTAAGCAAGTCCTTGCAACTTTCCATTGCCTTAACAGCATCTTTTCCTTTGGGCACCCTGACCGTGCCCCGGCTGAGCTCCTCATATTTTTGGTGCAAAAAAACCGGCTTTTCAAAACGACTGCACAATCTTGAAGCCACGGCTCCCAGGTATTCAATGTTCCATTCGGGCGAACCCTCAAAAACCAAAGAACCGTTTAAAGATTTTCTGGTAATCTCATCAACCAGAGCGGATATTTCCCTGTGTTTTTGGTCGCTCTCCTCCAACAATTCCTTGGCCATGGTCTTGGCTTTTTCCAGGTCGCTTTCGATTAAAAAAGAATAAGCCACAACCGTATGGCCTTCCATTTTGGAAGAATTCAGGGCGCTGTTCACTTTTGAAATCCAGTCCCTTTTTGAATTGAAATCCTTGGGCTTGACAAAGGAGAATATGGCCTTAAAAGCCGGCCTTTCGCTGTTTTCAATATTGGCCAGGCCCTGGATGATAAACTCCTTGTTTTCCTCCGTCTCGGTCATCATGTCGGAAATGGTGGCCAGGGCCGTCAATTCCAAAAAGCTTTCTTTCAGCAACGACGGCATTTGTTTTTTCAAAATCTCTTCGGCCAGCCGAAAGGTGATTCCCGCGTTGGCGTATTCCTTAAAAACATGGGTTTCTCCTTTTTGTTTGGGGTCAACGACAATGTCCGCTTCGGGCAGGGCCCCGATGGGCTGGTGGTGGTCAACGATAACGACCGCCAGGCCGTTTTTTCTGGCCGTCTTTACTTCTTCAAAATTGGTAATGCCGCAATCAAGGGTTATGAGAAGCCCCCCCTTCTTGAATCGGGAAAGAATCACAGCCAACGCTTTTTCGTTCAGACCATATCCCTCTTCTTTTCTTTTCGGGAAAAAAACCGCTGTTTTTAAATGGTTTCTGCCTGATAAATTGTCTATCGTCTCTTTTAAAATCGTGGCTGAGGCGGTTCCGTCCAGGTCGGAATCGGCGAAGATGATTATCTGCTCTTTGTCTTCGGCCGCTTTCCTGATTCTGGCCGCCGCTTTTTCAATGTTTTTTATTTTCATAAAACTTCGAGCCCGGGCAGAGTTTCCCCGGCGATAAAATCAAGCATGGCTCCGCCCCCGGAAGACACGTGGTCAAACTTTTCTTCCATCCCCTCTTTTATTATTATCTCCGTCGTTTCTCCTCCGCCCACCACGGTAAAAGCTTCCAGGGAAGCGACGGTTCTCATTATCTCCAAGGTTCCTTCTTTAAAATATTCCTTTTCAAAATATCCCAAAGGTCCGTTCCAAATAACGGTCTTGGCCCCGGAAATTATCAACTTAAATTCTTCTATTGTTTCCGGACCAATGTCAAAAATATCCTCTTCTTTTCTTAAGGTGCCCACGGCGCCGATTCTTAAATAATTCTCTTCAAGGTTGGACAAAGAAATCACTCCGTCAACGGGCAAATACAGTTTGGAGCTGGAAATGTCCAGGCTTTTAATGCCTTCTTTCAACTTTAATTCCTCCTCTGTCCAGTGGTCCCTGATGCAGACCCCTTTGACGGTTAAGATTGAATTGGCGATTTTTCCCCCGACCAGCACATAGTCGGATTCTTTGAGCAATTTCTCTATCAATTTGGTTTTGTCGTAAATCTTCACACCGCCCACGATTGAAACCAGCGGCCTTTCCGGGCTTTTCATGACCCAGGATAAAACGCTTATCTCTTTTTCCAGCAAAAAACCCGGGAAGCTGTGGAGGAACCTGGGAATGCCCACGACCGAAGCATGCTTCCGATGGCAGACCCCGAAGCCCTCTTGGACAAAAATGTCTCCCAGTCGGGACAGTTTTTGAGCAAAATCCAAATCATTCGCCTCCTCTTCCTTAAAAAACCTCAAGTTTTCCAAAAGAAGGATTTCCCCGTCTTTCAATTTATTGGTCTGCGCCTCCACGTCTCTCCCGATTGTTTCATTCATGAACTTTACTCCCCCGACCAGTTGCCACAACGCGTCGGCTACGGGCTTTAGACTATACCTTAAATCTCTTTTGCCGTCCGGACGGCCCAAATGACTGATTAAAATGATTTTCGCTCCTTTGTCCCTCAGATGTTCAAGCAAAGGTACGGTCTGGGCAATCCTAAAATCCTGGGAAACTTTTCCCTCCTCGCTTAAAGGAACATTAAAATCGCACCTTACCAAGACCCTCTTGCCTTTAACGTTAACGTCTCTGAGATTATTCATATTGTCTAATGATACAGGATTAAAAAGAAAAAGGCAAGAATTTCTTCCCGCCTACTCAAACTTTATTTTCTCTCCCGGATTAAGCACTCCCCTCTCCTTCTTTTTTTCACTCTTGGCTTTCTTGATTATTTCTTTTAACCCCTCGAGGTCTATTTCTTTTTTGGATGATTTGTTGATGTTTCCGATATTTTCGCCCTTGATGACCACTTCTCCTTTCAAACGGCTCCTTTTGGCCAGCGGAGTAAAATCCCTGGCCGAATCTTTAAGAGAGATTGCGGGCAATGAATTGAAAGTATTCGGCCCTTCTTCCGTTTTCTTCAGGCAGGCCTTGCAATAGACGGGCCTTTTGCCGTCCGGCTTAAAGGGCGCTTTAAAGCTTTTGCCGCAGCTTTGGCAGACGGCGTCATAAAGCTCCACGTTGTTGGGCCTTTTGAAAGGGACTATCATATCCGTTCCCGATTCCGCGGCTATCTTTTTCTCAACACCGGCCTTGGGCGTGCCGTAGGTCTTTCTGGAAAATTCGATTATCTCCTTTTCATAGGACCGCTCCGGCCTTTCCACCGGCGGAAGGGTTTCGGCCGAAAAAGGCCTGGAAGTCAATCCTCTGATCATCAGCTTGACGTAAATGTTCTGTTTGGGAAGATTAACCATGTCTTCAACGAAAAATTCCGGAGAAAATTCCCTCTCTATGAATTCCGCATCATCGGCTCCCACCCGGAAAACCATCATTGTTCCAATGTTGCCGAAAACGGCATCCCTGACCTTTTCTTCCATCTGGGCGATGTACTGATGGGCCAGAACCAGAGACAAACGGTATTTTCTCGCTTCGGACAGAATATTGGCGAAGGAATCGGTGGAAAAATTCTGGAATTCGTCGATGTAAAGAACGAAATCCTTTCTTTGCTTTTCCGGGATGTCAACCCTGGACATGGCCGCCAGCTGAAGCTTGGTAATCAAAAGCGCTCCCAAAAGCCGGGAATTGTCTTCCCCGATTTTCCCTTTGGACAGGTTCATTATCAGAATCTTGCCTTCGTCCATTATTTTCCGCATGTCAATGCTTGATTTTTCCTGGCCAATGATGTTTCTGATTAGAGGAGCGGAGATAAACTGGCCGATTTTGTTCTGAATGGCGGCTGTTGCCTCCACCTCGTATCTCTGGGTGTATCTGGCAAATTCCTTAAGCCAAAACGCTTTGACTATCGGGTCCTTCAGCTGCATCACTATTTCCTCTCTCCATTCCGCATCGGATAAAAGGCGGTTGATTCCCAAAAGGGTCGAACCGGGAATCTCCAAAAGGGCCAAAATGGAATTATTGAGAATATATTCCATTCTGGAAGACCAGACATCGGGCCATATTTTCTTGAAAACTCCCATCATCCCTCCGGCAATCAAATGGCGGTAATCGGCGTCGACGTCTTCCATAATATTGAAGGCAATGGGGCTCTCGATGTCGGCCGGATTAAAATAGACAACGTCCTTGATTCTTTCTTCGGGAATAAAGTCGAGGATTTCTTCGGCCGCTTCTCCGTGGGGGTCGACGAAACCGACGCCGTGGCCGTTGCGGATATCCTGGACCACCATGTTTTTCAAGAGCTCGGTCTTTCCCATGCCGGTTTTACCGATAATGTAAACATGGCGCCTCTTGTCGTCGTCTTTTATGCCAAACCGCTTTTTCTCTCCCCGAAAAGTGGTCTTGCCAAAAAATGTTATCTCTTCTTTTTCTTTCATAAATTATTATTCAATGGGCAGGGTTGCCGGAGGCGCTCCCCTCTTGGTCTGGATTCTCTTTAAGGCCTGGGTGGGAGCGACTTCAATGCCCGGGAAGTGATAAATGGTCGCCAGCTCGTCAATGCCCATCAGGAACGTTCCGCCGGGAAAAGGGTCAAAGGCGGGTCTTCGGTTGACATAATTTTCAAACAAGTTCCTTTTTTTAACGTAAAGCCTTCTTTTGGTAAAAATATCCGGGGCTTGGATTTTGGTAATGGTTTTCCCCCAGGGCTTTACGCCATTCAAATTCTGGGTGGAAAATTGGGTGAAAAAACTGGGCCCGTAAGCTTTGGCTCCGCCGAAGAAAACGCTCCTTTTGGCCAGATAAATGTATCTTATGAGACAGGTGTAGCAAACCTTTGATATCTTTCTTTCAATGCCGGCAACAATATCTCTTTCCCCGGGGCTCAAACGCATTTCCCAAGGAAATTCTTCTTCGCCCTTTGAGTCCTTTTCCTTAAACGGCTCGCCGAAAACCAAAATGCGCAGGGCCTCCAAAAACATGGGATAGGGCTCATAATTCGCTTTGTCTTTGATTCTTTTCAAAAGCTTGTCAATAATGTCTTTCCCCCTTTTGACATAATTGTCTTCGACGACGCTGACGGGCGAGGCCACTATTTGAATCCAAATTTGCTCCCCTTTTTTCATGGTGGAGATTGTTTCCAGAAGAGAAGACAAAGGGTCTATTCTTTTTTCCTCTTTTGCTTCGGGGTTTTCTTCAAAAAACTCGGGATAGGTCTTTAAAGGATAGACATCCGCTTTGATGGGCATAAAATCGCAGCCCCACATCTCCCATTCCTTGTTGGGCAGACCCTGGGAGATGCTTCTGGCATAATCGGGCACTTCGAAAATTTCTATTTCCGGGTATTGGGAGTAAAGGGCCGATTCAATCATTTTTCTGGCTGTCTCCGGAATTCTGATAAAAAAATGCGGCTCGCCGTCGATTCCCACGATTTCAAAAGAAGCAGCCAGCATGGTTTTCCCTTCAAAAAAAGTGGTTCGCCAATCCTTGGGAGGGTCATAGAGGGGCCAGATGGCGGAAAAGAAATTTTCCATGGCCTTAAGGGGCTTGACTATGTGCTGGGGAACCTTGACCTCCAAAACAATTCTTTTAATGGTTTTGTTCCACCAGGTTTCCATGTAAAGAACGAAAACGAAACGGAAATACTTGTAAAGCAAAAAAGGCAGGGGAACCCACCAGAACTGAATAACTACATTTTTGAGGAACAAAATATAAGGAAGAACAATCCCCGAGACATTATTTATGATTTTAAATGTTTGGATGACGATTTCCTCAGACATTAATTTTTTTTAAGCTTCCCGTACTTTATACTTCCCTTCTTCGTTTTTTTCAAAAAGATTCTTGTCTTGGAGCCCCAAAAAAACCGTTGACTCCTTAACCATTCTTTGCTTTAAAACTTCATTGATTATCTCCTCTTTGGCCAGGGGCTGAACCGAAGCCCTTAAAACATCGGTAATCACGTCTTTAACCCTGCCCGGATTGTACCCCCAATCCTTCAGGGCATAAAGCCCTCTTCCCACCAGAATAAAATCATCGCTCCTTATCAGTTCGTTATGCACGGTCTGGGGATGAAGGCTCAAAGAACGGCTGTCCCTTTTTTCAATATCCTTATTCAAAGAGAATATCAGATCCGTTATTTCCCTGAAATGCAGGGGCTGTTTCTTTTCATTTAAAATCAGGGCTATCTTGTCTTTTACGGTTTTGGGATTAATGTCGGAGAAAGACATCAGGCCGACTTTCCGGCCGTCAATTGACCTGAAAATCTGCTTGGATATCTCTAGACAGGAAACAAAAGATTCTTTAGTCGGTTTTTCTTTTTTGAAGCTGTTTTTAAACTCTTCGAAGACCGCGTCCAAAGATTCCGCTTTTTTCTCGCGCTTGAATTTTTCCACGAAATCGGAAGCAACCTTCTTGGCCAAAGCGGCCTGTTTCGGGTCGCTGTACCAAAAAGCGTAAAAATAATTGTCTCCCTTGTCTCTTTTAAAATTATCAACGAAATTCAAAAGAAAAAGAATTTGGTTTTCGGACTGGGAAGAGCCGAAGGATAAAATCAGCTCCTCTTCTTTCTTGATTCCTCCAAACTGCTTCAGTTTCTTTTCAAACAGGGCTTCGATTCTTTCAAAGTCCTTTTTAAACTCGGGAGATTCCGCTATTTTTTTTATCCTCTTGAACCCGTCCCTTTCCACCTGCCTTATTCTTTCCCTGGTGACGTTATAGCTTCTGCCGATGGCCTCAAGGGTTTCCCTTTTGCCCTTTTTATCCAAGCCAAACCGGCGGACCATTATTTTCCTTGTTCTTTCCGGCATCTGCTTCAAAACTTTTTGAACGAATTCTTTGCAATTTATATCCATATTGAAATAATTATAACACCTCTAAAGCTTTTTGTCAAACCTTTTTCTTCTTAAATTTAAGCCAATAGACCAACAAGGGACTGGCCAAAAACACCGAAGAGAAAATGCCGACGAAAACGCCGATGCCGGCCGTCAGGGTAAAGTATTTCAAGCCCTCTTCGCTGCCGAAGAAATAATAAAGGGCGCCCAGGGCGAAAAGCACGGTCAGGGACGTATTAACGCAGCGGGCGAAAGTTTCATTCAGGCTCTTATTGACGATTTCCTCGTAGCTCATTCCCCTGTTCTTCAAAAGGTTCTCCCTGATTCGGTCGAAAACGACCACGTTGTTATTTATGCAATAGCCGACGATGGTCAAAAGGGCGGTTACCACCGGAATGGTCAGCTGGGCCCCGTAAAAATGTCCCAGAATCGCCAGAGCGCCCAAGGGAATGACAATGTCGTGGAAAAGCATCAGGGTTGAAGAAAAACCGTACTGGAAAGAAGTAATAGGCCGGGAAACATTCCTGAAAGCAAGGGCGATATAGGCAAGCATGGCCAGAAGAGAAACGACAACCACCACGATTGTTTTTTGCTTGAGCTCTTTCCCGATCAAGGGGCTGATTGTTTCAATACCCGCCGAGGACTCCTCAATGTCTCCCGTTTTTTTCAGCTCCGAGATTATGCTCTCATAGGTTTCGCTGGAAATATCCTTTTTGTTGATTTTAACGATAACGCCGCTCTGGCCGACCGGTTGGACCTCGACGCCCTGCAGGTCCTTGACTTGGGTCAAAGCCTCCTTGATTTCGGCAACATCAGGTCTTTCTGTCTTGTATTCAATGCTCAAAGAACTACCGCCCTCAAAATCAATACCCAAATTCAAGCCGAAGTAAAACAAGGAAAACAAGCTTCCCAAAATCAGGATAACGGCGATGGTGAAATATATTTTTGAATATTTTAAGAAATCCATATTTATGACCAAATGAATTTTATCTTTCCCAACCTTCCTTTGGCAAAAAGCTGAAGGAGGACGTTAGTAACCACAACCGCAGAAAATAAACTGACAAAAATACCTAAAATCAGGGCAAAAGCAAAAGCCCGGATAAAGCTGGTTCCCAAAAAGTAAAGAATGAAAGCAACGATTAAGGTGGTGAAGTTTCCGTCCCTGATTGAAGGCCAGGCTCTTCTCAGTCCCTCTTCAATGCTCATTGAAAGTTCTTTCCCTTGCTTTAATTCCTCCCTCATTCTGGAAAAGATTAAAATGTTGGCGTCAACCGCCATGCCGATGGACAAAATGAAACCGCCGATACCGGCCAAGGTCAAGGTAACCGGAACAAGCTTGATTAAGGCCAGCAAGATGACGATGTACAGAACAAGAGCGAATGAGGCCAAAAGTCCGGGCAGACGGTAGACCAAAATAAGGAAAATAATAATCATCAGAACTCCGGCTATTCCCGCTTTAACGGTATTTTCCAAAGAAACCGCGCCCAAGGTAGGCCCTATCTTCTTTTGAACAATGGGGTCGCCCAATGGAACGGGCAACGCTCCCTGGTTTAATCTTTGAACCAGGATTTTTGCCTCGTTAACGTCCATGTTTCCGGTAATCATTGCTTTGCCGCCGGAAATCTTTTCGTTGACTCTGGGAGCGTAAAGGTCGTTAATGTCAATCTTGCCGTCCCCGGTGGTATCGATTATTGATTCTCCGTCCAAAAAGATGGCCAGGGTTTTTCCCACGTTTTTCTCGGTAATCTCTTCGAATATCTTCGCCCCTTCTTCATCGAATTGAAGCTCGACAATCGGAGCATAAGTTGTCTGGTCAAAAGAAAGAGTGGCTTTCTTCAGATACCTGCCCGAAAGGTTCGTATTGTTATAGGGCAATTCAAAAGCCAGCATCCAATTGTCCGCTTGCTGTATTTCTTCAGCCGTTTTCCCGACAAGCTCCTGCCTCTTGTCCATTATGGCCTGGATTTCTTCTGCCGGCTTTTCTTCCAAAAATTCCAATAAAGGGGTTTGGCCTATCCAGCTGATGGCCGACTCGATGCTCTCCACGCCCGGCAGTTCAACCGCTATCCTGTCTTCCCCGTAAATTTGGACTATGGATTCCGTGACCCCGAAAATGTTAACCCTTCTTTCAATAATGTCCCTCAGTCCCTGCATTACCGTCCCTCTCTCCCCTTCCGGAATCTGGCTCAAGTCGGCACGGTATTCCAAATGGACTCCGCCCCTCAGGTCCAGACCCAGCTTGAACTCTTTCTCGGGCAGCAAAGGTAAAGACCAATGATATTTGCTGTTCGCGTCCTTGATGACGGCGTTGGGGTATTGAGGGAAACAAAAAAAAGCCGAAAAGAGGCCCAAAAGCAATATTAACAAAAAAGATATCGTTAGCTGCTTATTGGTCATATTGTTGAAATATAAACCAAAAACAGATTTTAGTCAAATGTTTGACAATGTTCTTTTAAATAAGTTTTGATTCTTTCGCGATCTTCGTTTTCTTTGTCTCCTTTAAAATATATTTCTATAAAATAAAATTCAAAATCTTGATGGTGAAAAGCATAAACAACCCTCAAAGAAGTCCCCCTTAAATAACGACAAAATAAACGAGCCTTAATAATAATATATCGTTCATTTTTTGTTAAAACATTGAAATGCTTGCTATTCCCAAGTGGCACGACCGTAACCACCCGCTTAAATTCTTCCAAGTCGCCTGGCAATGACTTATATTTCTTTGCCAAGCGTTTAAATTCCTTGGCAAGCTCCGACAACTCATTAAAGTTCGTCTTCATAATTTCTAACGGAATAACGCTCGTCACGATAAAATACACTTTCGTAAGAAAGCGGCTGGCCGTCTTCGACTGTTTTCCAAGGAATATCTTCGTGTGAATATTTTTCTATTTCTTTAGCGTTTTTGTCGCTAAGACGAGCCAGAACTTCATCAATGTGCTCTATTTCACGGGCAGAAAGTTTATTAAGATTCGGCCGTTTGAGTGGTAGATACTTTTTTTGATCGTATTTAAAATAACGACTATTGACTGCTTCAACCTCGCCATTTTTTTGCATGTCGTTAATAATCGCTCCGAGTTCAATAGATGTCGGTCCATGATGGTTTTTAATATAGGTCGCGCCCATTAAACTTTCCTCAAACTTCTCGTAATAATCAAAATCAATGAAATAAAGCAGTTTGTGGAGCACGGTTTCGCCAATATTCGGTTTTCCGCCGATTTTGGCCAACACATACAGAAGAACTTGCTTGAATTTATCAAGATTCTTTCGTGTTACACGAATCTGAAGATTACTATTGCCCTTTTTATCTGTTTTTTTCTTTTCTAAAATAACCCTATGCTCTGCCAATCGACCAGACAAAAAATCTTCAACGGCGATACCGAAGATAGTCGCTAACTTTTTCACTTCAGTAATAGTCAAGTCTCTTTCGCCTTGTTCTATTTGCACGTAAGTTGGGCGAGAAATGCCGAGCTCGGACGCCAAAAACTCCTGAGACAGATTGTTCTTTTTTCTTAATTGTTTAACAAATCTTGAAACCATGATTTTTACTGATTCTAGCTCATGTAAAATTATTTGTCAAGGGCAATGTAAACAATTTTAACAAATACAACTATCCCGATGGTTATCGGTCATTATTCTTAACATGGTTTTAATTAAGGATTAAAAACTATCTTGCTTATTGTCTTTCCCCCCAAAACATACATTACTCCTTGGCCCAAGGCAATCGGTTCGGAAATGTTTGAATTTGCGCCTAAGGCAGAAAAGATTCTGTCGTGCTCCGGGTCTTCATCTGAAACGTTGCTCAAATTGTATGACCAAACCCCTCCCAGTTGGGTAAAATAAATATTACTGTCGGCGTCAGAGGTTATTGCGGAAACACTCGAACCGCTTGTTTGCCAGTGCTTGGTCCAGTTTATCTCCCCGGTCAAAACATTAACACTGTAAAGATATAAATGATGCCAGCCGGAAAGGCCGGAAACGCCTGCTTGCATAAAAAACTCTTCTCCGCTAACTCCTATCGGTCCGGTAGAAAAATCTTTTTTCGTCCATAACGGTTCGGATAATATATTGTCTTTATTTAGCGCATAAAAAACATTATAAGCTTTGCCGTCTTTGTCGTATCCTCCATCAAACACATTAAATAAAAGCGTTCCTTGAGAAGACAAGGCCAAATCATTAACGCGTCCCAATTTATCTTTATCGCCCTCATACCCTTCGTCATAAATCACTTCCATGGACCGTTCCCCTGTTTTCCCCCCTCTATTAAATTTAAAAAGCGTAGTATCTGCGAAAAAATAAATATTGTTTTCGCCGTCTAAAACCAGGTTCGAAAAATAATCATAATCCGCTCCCAAATTAAAAGTCGCTATCCCAACCGCATCTTGGTTGTCTTCCAAGACAAAAAGCGAAGGAGTTCCCTGGAAAGAACCAAGAAGATAAATTATTTTGTTCGAGTCAATTGCTAATTCAAACGCATAAGATTGAGATAGGTCTTCCCGCCATTTTAATTTTCCCGAAGGACTTAGAGCAATAAGAACCGGGCCGTCGAAAGCATAAAGGGTCCCGTCGCTGTTCAGGAAAAGCTTGTTGCAACCCGAAGGGCATTCATAAAACCACTTCTTGACACTATCATTAAAAACATAAACGCCCTTATTATCATCTAATATTCCTGAAAAATATATATCGCCGTTCTCGTCTATCAGCGGAGAAGAAAGTCCGTCGTTCCAATTCTTATCATCTTCGCCCTGTATTAAAATAGCGGTTTCTACAACGCTTTCATCGGTAGGACCAATAAATGAACTTTTATTCCTTCTGCCGTAGTCGATATAAAGCGAAGCTTTCACGTGCTGAGCGGAAGAGACAGAATAATTAACTATATTAGAGATAGGAGAATAGTTTCCTTCCGGATCTTTGGCTTTAACGGCAAAGAAGTAATTGGAATCGTAATAAAGGTCGGAAATTAAAACAGAAACGCTCTCTTCTTTTTTTTCAATTTCAACATCAATATAGCCATCAATCTGAATTAAATTGTTTACATTAATTTCTTGATTTAGGGAATAAAAAACTTCGTAATCGAGAGCATCTTTGTTCGTGTCCTGGTCAGGTGGCGGAGTCCAAGACAAAATAACCGAGTTTCTCCTACTCCCCACTCCCTGAACGCTCAAATCATTTATCGCTTCGGGAGGATAAGAAGGACTATCTTCGGGGCTCTTCTTCTGCATTTCAAAATCATTAAAATTGTTGTCGCTGTCTATGTATTTTCCTTCTATATACTTCCTACCCAAAACTCCTTCTCCGGTTAAAACAAAAGCTTGTCCCTCCTTTACCGCCGGCTCAGGGTCGCCTGTTTTACCCTTCCAAGCGACAGCATCAACTTTAAGGGATTGGGCATAAGCGATCTTTTCTTCTTGAGTCTTTTCTTCTTCTCCGCCATATATGGGATTATTGGAAAACAGGGCCAAAGATCCTGTAGAGTTGCTCAACTGAAAAGAATCTATCTCGTTAGAAGCAACCTCTTTGTCTCCGAGCAAAAGATAGGAATTGGGATTAATCATCAGTCCCTCAAGCAACCAACTATGATTCGGGTCATCCCAATTATGTTCTTGTTCTTGATTGGAAAAATACGAAAGACGATAACAGTTATTTTCATCCGGACATAAATCAATTACTTCTTCTGACTGGTTAAATATCTCTACATATTCATAACCGTTTTCATCTCCCAACTCTACTTCGGACATAATAAGACCAGACGTTATTTGTTGCTGTCCATCATTATTTTCTTCCTCGCCTTCTTGTTGTTGGTCGCCTTCTACCAATTCGCTATTTTCCCTCTTTGGAGTTCCAAAAAGGCCGCTAATTTCATCGGGCGCTGATAAAGAATAAGCGTGCCACCCGTTTAAATCACCATTCCTTTCCATTGTCTTCTTATTATCTTTATCTCCGGCTGGCCAATTTTCTTCTGCTTTGGCTTCGTCAACCAACTCGCAACCTGAATTAAAAAGCCTTAAAGATTCGTTAGCGTCAGACAAGGCTCCAGAATATATCCTATTAAAAAGCATGTTGGGAACCGAGGTGTCGTCCGTTCTTTCTAAAAGATAGAATCCGTTGGCAGGAACGATATCGCTTGCGTCAAAAACAACTTTGATTTGATTGTCTTTATCCAAAAGCTGCCAGTTGTTTAAATTAACGTCTGCGCCGGAGATGTTCTTCAGCTCTATCCATTCGTCACTAGAGCCGAATTGCGTTCCCATCCAAGCGACTTCATTGATTATTATCGGTGACAAGATTGGGTTGCTTAAGTTGCTTTGTGAACAATAATTTATAGTGGCTCCGCCAATGCCGCCCGAATTATTGTTATTATTACCATTGCTATTACTATTAGAGCTTTCTTCTTCGGGCGGTTCCGTTTCGATGCTCTTCTCGTCTTCTATTTTTTTAGGACCATTTTCCTGTTTCGGCGTTCCAAACATATCCGCATATCCGCTGCCGCTATAACTGTGCCAGGTTAAATCCTCTCCCCTCTCCATAGTACGTCTCTCTTCGCTCTGTCCGGCCGGCCACTGAGAGTTTGCCTCTGTAAAATCCTGAAGTTCACAGCTAGAATCAAACAAATAAAGAGCTTCGTCTTTATTGGAAATCGCACCAGAATATATGAAATCGGCTTTCACATAAGGAACCGAGGTGTCGTCCGTTCTTTCCAGTAACACAAGTCCGTAAGCGGGAACGATATAATCTTCTTCAAAAAAGACATTTATCTGCTTGTCTTTATCGTAAAAACTCCAGCCTTTAATGTTTACTCCCGCGCTACTGATATTCTTTAACTCTACCCACTCATCGTTGGCGCTGTTCTTACTTCCCATCCAAGCGACTTCATTGATTAAAACCGAGCTTCTTTTAGGATTACTGCTACTTAAAACACATTCTTTTTTTTCTTCTTGCGTTTCAAGAGGATCTATCTTGGGGACGGATGTTTCTTTAATTATTAGTGCTTCTTCCTTCGTTTCCTCCTGCTTTACTTCTTTGTTTTCTACGTAATCATTTACGTTATTCGACATTTCTTCCACCTCCTGCTTTACTTCTTCTCTCTGTTCTTCATATGGAAGATATTCCGTCACTTCTCCTTTCGAAAACAACTTTCCGAAAAACCCGGTTACGCTCTCGATTGCTTCTTTTACGGGATTAACAATATATTTGTCCCAATTAGAGATGGGCCTAAATCCAAAATCGGGAACATTATCCGGGAAATATACGGCGATTGAAGGGTCTCCGTACCAACAATAGTCCCAAGGAAAATACTTCTTACCGATAACTCCCTTGAATTCGACTACAAAGGGAGGTATTTTTTCTCCTTCGGGAAGATTATTAACAAAGCCAATAATCATTCCGACCGAACCGTGGCTAATCGGAGGATCTATCTCGTAAGGAGAATATATTCTTACAACGATATTTCCTTTTTCTTTATCGATCGGGGTATAAACCATTATGTATTGCAATGCAGAATCAACTTTTACCTTACCCGTATCATAGCTCACTCGTGTAGCCCCGAAAGCGATTTTAACGTCGCTCTTAAAAAGCTGCTCCATCGCATACTCCACGGACAGCCGAACTGTTTCTTTTTCCAATTTTTCTATCACCAGGCTCATTACATCGTCAGATACTATTATCCGAGCAATCTCCGCAACTGCTTTTGCAACTTTTATTGATACTTCTGTGGGAAGGTCCTGAAAAATATAATTCCAAACATCGTAGCCCAAAACTTGCTTTAAAAAAGAAAGTGTTGTTCTCACCCTGGGATCACTATATGCATCTGCTTCAAGTCCTCCCCAGCTATCAAATAATTTATCGTTGAATTTTTTTAATATGTTCTTCGCCTCAAATTCAGAAAAAGTCTGTGGTGTTTTTTCTGAAAACCCAAAAAGATTAAATTCGATGGCCGAAACCCTAGAAGGTATCGTCAAAAAGCAGATTAGCAGTGAAACTAATACTGCACCAAAGAGAAAATTTTTAATTTTCATTTTATTTTATATAAACAGAATTAATAAAAGAATTAAACTCTTCAAGGCATTTTTCCTTGTCTTGACCAGTAAGATAAACATAGAAAGCAAAAACTTTGTTGGTTTTATTATAAGGAATTTGAATAGAAACACTGCTTCCCTTATTACTTGTTAGGATGTGCGTATATTTAACCGCCCTTAAAGTATTGATTTCTACTTTTTCATATTTACTTGTTTCTGTACTATTACTTTCTGCGTATCCCTCTATATTTGCTAAGTCATGTACAAAATCGTAGCTAAAACCATTCTTAGAATTTACCGACAACATAACATCCATAAAACATCCTTTTTGGGGGAATGGCGTACCAGAGGGGTCGTCTACAAGGGGCTCAAAATCTAAGCTTCGCATTGAAACATTTGACCAATAAGAATAGCCTGTCTCCCACCCTTGGGGCACGGTAAACCTTAGGCCTATATCCTCATTCTCTAAAACAGTTTTACCATCAACCTCTGTTTTGGTAAAATCTTCAATATTCAAATAGTTTAACTCGTCTGCTTTTTCATTTTTATACTCAACAACCTTAAAAATTAAGAAAGATGCCAGTACGATTACCAAAAATACTGCCAAAAACATCTTTAACTTTTTATTCATAAGTATTAATCGTTATTTAATTATGTGCACCAAACAATCTTCTGACCCAAAGGTCAGAACCTAAATAATAAAGAGCTAGAAAGAACAAAAATAAAGAACTAATCGATGCTATTCTATGGCAACCCAAACCATCGGTTAAAATTTAAAATATAAAAATACAATGTGCTGAGGCCATTATCCCATCAAACAATAATTTTTGCAATACCTAGCAAAGGGGTGGCTATAATAAAAAATCTCTATAGTTTTCTCTGTTTACAACCATAAATTCAGAGTTTTTGTATGCGTCTAAAAATTTAGTCGGCCTCTTTTCTTTATTCTGTTTCCACTTAAACTCATAAGCAAACAATTTGCCGTCTCTCTCTTCAATATAGTCTATTTCTTTCTGGTCATAAGTTCTCCAAAAATACCTATTAACATAAATATTATTATAGTGGTTATATTTAATTCTCTCGATAACACAAAAATTCTCCCACAAGACACCAGCATCATTCCTTATAGCTAAAGGATTAAAGTTTCTTATAAGGGTATTCCTTATTCCCAGGTCATAAAAATATATTTTAATAGATTTAGAGATTTCATTTCGCAAATTCCTATTAAAAGAACTTAATCTAAAAATTATGAAGCACTGTTCAAGTATATCAATATATTTTTCAATGGTAATTCTGCTTACGCCCAACTTGGTAGCCAGCTCATTATAAGAAACTTCGTTGCCCAGCTGTAAAGCTAAAAGCTGTAATAACTTAACCACAATGCTAGATTTTTTTATGCCCTCAAAACTCAAAACATCTTTAAATAAATAACTTGAAGCTAGCTGGTCAAGTTTTTCAATTGCTTTTTCTTCACTGGAAAAGAAAACATCAGGATAGGCCCCAAATCTTAATATTTTCTCTAAAGAAGACTCTGTCCCTAAAAACCCTTGATTCGCTTTTATTTCTTCGACCGAAAAAGGATAAAGATTAAAAACTATCTTTCTGCCCGTTAACGGCTCGCTTACTTTGTTGGCCAATTTAAAACTTGAAGACCCTGTAGCGATAACCTGTATTTTGGGATAAGTATCAATTAAAAGTTTTAAAATTGTTCCTATGTCTTTGATTTTTTGAGCCTCATCAAAAACCACCAATTCAGAGTCCCCCAAAAAATCTTTAAGAAGTTTGGGCTCTGCTTTAGATAAAGCTTCTTGAACAGATAAAGATTCGCAGTTGAAATAATTGCTTTTCCCTTTAAAATTATCCAAAATTTGCTTGGCAAGAGTTGTTTTGCCAACCTGTCTTGCTCCGTAAACGATAATGACTTTACCCGCAAAAAGCTCTTTTTCTATCTTTTTTTGCAAAATTCTGGTAATCATATATCAAAATTAATATAAATTATGATATTTCGATATCATTATTTCATCAAATTCGTAAACTGTCAAGGGTAAAAAGCAGAAAGTTTAACTTATATCACCAGCTTCCCCTGCAATAAAAGGTAGATTATAAGGCGTAAAAGCACGCTCAGGAGCTCTTCCCGGTTCATTTGGCCCAATGGCTTGCTAACCTCAAAAGGAAGCTGTATTTCGCTTCCAGGGCCCTGGTTTTCATTCGGCTGGCTAAAGGTAGTGGCGGTTATGGAATAAAAGAGGTTGCTGGAAGAACTCAGGGAAACCGGAATCAAGATAACCGAGGATTTGTCCTTGCCCATGCCCAAAACCGTCACTGTCCCCTTTTTACTCGCATCCAAAGCCATTTCTTTCACCTCGTAATTGCCCGAAAAATCCTTGATGATGTAGAAAACGCGGAGATTGTCCTGGCTCTTCCCGTCAAAGTCAATCTTCAGGTCGCTCCTGGCCCCGCTGAATTTCTGCCAATGGGCGGACCAGGCCGACAGGGTCTGGCCGACGGAAAGAGAACTCTCTCCGGACAAGGGCAGGAAATTATTGAAAGGAATCAGCTGGAGGTCGTCCAAATCGCCGTCTTTATAGCAATACCTCTGGGAATAGGAACAATCGTTCAAATAAGCGGCGATGGCCCAGTCGCTGAAAATGTCGGCAAAGGTCTTTGTCTTGCCCAGTTTGTTGAGCGCGTAATTGATGCTTTCCACGCCTGTCTTGCTCGTTTTCAAGGACTCGGACAAAACCTCGGGCCCGTACTGGTCAACCAAATAATGGATAAACATATTGATTATCCCATAATCATAGACCTCGCCGTCCCACTGGGTCAAGGAATCGCTTGATCTCTCCAGAAAGTCGTCAATCCTGCTCTTTAAATAGCTGTTTTCCTTCTGATTATATCCCAGATAGGTTATCAAATATTCGGCCCGGGCCTCGTTGAGCCAGACATCCTCGCTTACGTTATATTGCCTTTCTTTTTGGTTGAAAATAATCAGATGGGCGAACTCGTGGGCCAAAAACTCATCAAGAAAAGCACTGCGGATGTTGTCGGCATTGAGATAGATTATTTCTCTTTGGTTGGACATGGGAGCGACGATTTTCTCGTATTCATCAACACTTCTAAAATATCCTTTGGTATTTTCTTTCATTGGATAAAAAAGAACGGTAATTTTACTATCCTTGTCTATTCCCGGAATCCACTCTGAACCATATAAAGATGTTGCTTTTAGGTAAATTGCCGAATCAAATTCATTTCCCAAATCAACTAAAATTTGCCCTATTTCTTCAATCTCTTGTTCGTTTAAATTATTCCACCATTCGTCTTCAAAATAAAAATAGAGCCTGGGAGAAACCCTTCTTAAGGTGGCCGAAACCTTGTTCTCCCCTGAAATGGAATAACCGGAATCAACGACGAAATCCGTCTTCTGGTTCAGCGTGTCGGCTTCAACCCAAAACAAGGGAAACAGACAAAAGAAAAATATTAAGAAATATATTCGTTTTCTCATTTTTGTCTTTTTATTCTATCATAGAATAAAAAAAAGGCAAATCAAGTGCCGAAATATCAAGTTTCCGCTTCTGTTATCCATATAAATCGCTGTGCTTGCCCAATAAAACAAAAATTGTATAGTTTCCGTCTTTTGATTCTCTGAAAACAGCACGCCAATCTCCGGTCACGTTAATGCTTCTGTATCCTTTTAATCTTCCTTTCAGGGCGTGGTTGTTAAGAACGAGGGCATGCTTATTTTTCATAAAAATGCCCAATCTCCCGTTAAAATCCTCTTTAATCTGTTTTGAAACGGACCGGTATTGCTTTTGAAACCTTTTGGCAAAAACGATTTTCATTATTTTTTATTCAGCCAAGCGACAGCTTTTTTCACATCGCCAAACTCCGGAGAAACCTTTCCCCTGCTCACCTCCTTTTCCGCCTCAGTCAACTCCTTAAGCATGTAATCAGACGGCTCTTCAACATTAATACTTAGCTCCTTGTCGCGAACAAAATTCCTCAAGCAAACATTCATAACGTCGCTTAAATTAAGCCCCATTTTTTGAGCAATCTCTTTGGCTTCGCTTTTTATTTTTTTTTCAGTTTTAAAATTAATGATTGCGTCCATATCTTTATATATTTATTATATATACACTGTATATCTATTGAATTATCTTGTCAAGACGCCGCCCGATACATCAATAAAGCTCCTATGCGCCAGGAACTTTTTAATCTGTCAATGAAAATCAAAAGCACCGCCCTAAGGCGGTGCTTTAATTTAGAAGTGAAGCTTTCCCTGAAGCAAGAGTTGCAGTATCAGCATTAAAAGCGTGTTAAGCAATTCCGCCCTGCTCATCTGGCTCAAGGGCTTGCTTAAAGTGAACGGCGCTGTTGTCTGCTGTCCCCCTGTCTGCGAGGGAGTTTCCGTCACCGGCGTATTGCTCCCCTGGGATGACGTTTTAAAGCTTAATCCTGTGCCGTAGAGGATGTTTCCAGCCGCATCCTTGGTCTTGATCTGGAAATAGTAGGTGGTATTGGGAGTAAGGTCGGATAAAACAATGGAATGAGTTAAAACATATGCTTCGGTCTTAACCTCCTGGCTGTAATTAGTAGTAGTCCCCCATAAAAGCCATGTCCACGACGCTTCGGTTGTTTTCCAATTAATGGTGGCTCCAGTGCTGGTCTTGGTCACCGTAACGTCCGTGACAGAGGGAGCGGTTAAATCTCCTTGGGGAGTACCACCTCCTCCGCCTCCTCCTCCACCGGAAGCAACGCAAGAATTACCACTTATGACATAACCTGCGTTACATGTAATGGCACAACCAGGATAGGGAGCAACTATTCCATTGGCCACAGTTAAAGGATTACAATTATTGCTCGTTATTTCCATCCCCGTATCAAGTCCCGTACCCAAACTTCCAGAAATCTCGGCAGCCGAGGCATTGGAGAAAAAGGCAAAAGATATCACCAGGCAAAATAATAATATTTTTTTCATTTGTTTTGTCATAATTAAGGGTTTAATTGACCGGACCCTCTTTCAAGGGCCCGGCCTCTTTGGGATATTACGGAGTAGACTGAACCTTAAACGTCGTATAATGAGCCCCGGCCGGGGTGGCTGCCGGAATCTTCAGTTTGATATGAATGTCTGTTTGAATACCATCCCTCGTAGCATCCGCATCAATTCCGACCAAAACTGCAGTGGGATAAGTGCTTGCGGCCGTAATGTTGACCGGTGACGCGGCACTGCCAGCGCCCGCCAATATCTGTTCTGAATAATATTGCATGTTATTAGCGGCATTTAAACCATTAGTCCAGTTGGCGAACTGCAAAGCTATATTCGGCTGGTTCGTGGGCAATGTTACCCTCATAACCCATTCAAAACCATTGCCATAGGTATTGTCCGGCGTTCCTGTTTGCTTGATTGCTATTATGGGATAATCAATTCCCAGATTGCCCATTACTTGAGCACCAGTGGTAAACGTGAAGTCATTGGCCACCAATCCGGCAAAGGCGTTGCCAGCCATATCGGTAAGAGCACCACTTACCACTAAAGTATACTCTGTAGAGTAATCTAGAGCTGCCGTCGGATAAACTATCAATTCCGTTTTCGGAACTCCTTCTATGGTGAAATACGAGTTGCCAACAACAGCGTCAAGCGCTATCGGCGTACCCAAATCCGATGTTTTGTATAATTCCACATTAGCGGCGGTAAAAGTAGTCGTATCCATCATCTCGTCGAAAAGTAGCGCTATGACTGTATTGATTGATGCGCCGGTAGATCCATCGGCCGGATAGAACTGCTCAACGGTTGGAATTGTATCGTCATAAGCGACGGGGGTAAGGAAATAAGTGCTAGGAGTTGCCAATCCATTGGGCTGAACCGTAGCGGCGCTAATTTGGTAGGTTGCATTGGTTGCCTCAACCGGATTCGGGTCCATTATCATTGCGTGACCGGACTTGTTAATCCTAATTTGGATGTAATCACCGGTAGGGATGCCCGAGAAATAGTATTCACCGGCTAGCCCGTTTCCAGCCACACCGGTACCCGTTCTGGTACAAGGGCCTGCCGGTTGCGTGCAGGTGTCTAAAACAGCCGTGCAAGTATCAACCGTGGCGCCCGCGCAAGCATACAGAGAAACAGTCGCATTGGTTATCAATTGGTTGCTATTAAATTCTCTTATAATAATCTTGACTCCGGAAACAAGGTCAATGTTTACGATATTGGACAGTACGCCCGTATCTACCGCACTCTGGGTGATATAAGCGTCTTTAATGTACTGGGCGTCGTTAGTATCGGTGGCATTGCCATACATCCTGTAATTTCCTCCGGGATCGGTTGTGCCCGTATAGGAATATGTCAAGGATATCTGATTTGTTTCCGGGTCAAGACCGTTAGTGTACATCTTGATTGTTACGTCCGGAACTCTTGTAGCCGGCGTATCCCAAAGCTCTGCCACAAAACCTGAAAATTTACCATCCAACTCGACGTTGGCGTAAGTTCCCGCGGCACCGGACGTAAATTTGTTCCAAGAATAATAACTTCCAGTATCATCGTCCAAAACCTCCAAGTAATAAGTGGTGCCTACTTGCTGTTCAAAGAATATCTCGTAATCGGCGCCGCCTGCGGCTGTAGGTGTCTGCGGTTCGCTTGAATATTTGGTGGCGCACGTAACATTGGAAGCGCTATGGTCGGAACAAACTGCATTTACCAGGTTGGCGCCGCCTTCTATGTCCGCATGGGTTTCACCGTAAGCGGCTGAAACATCAACGCTTGCATCGCCAGATAAGTCTTTGATTAGCTCTAATAGCATAGTGCCGCCGGCAGATGCAGCACTGTAAAATCTTACGGTATCTCCTGCCCCGGCCAAAGTTGAATCAACATACATCTGATAGGTTGTAGCGCCTCCGTCAACGGTATCGCTAAAATAATTATCCGCTGCTCCGGTAACCATGGCAGCGGCTGACAAGACATCTGTTCCCCCATCAGAAGTATCTTTGACCGTACCGCTTATCTTTCTTGAAAAATCAATATCAGCAACCGCCTGAGTTGCGCCAGCCAAAGCATCTCCTAAAATTCTGCAAGTCGCAAAGCCACCAGCAGCTGTCTCTATTTTTGTATAATAAGTGGTGCTGTCGCTGCCCTGGAAATACTGGGCCCAAACTCCTGCCGCGGGATTAACCGTTTCAGAGCTCACGGCCGTAGTACAATCGGCGCCGCTGTAAACAATAACCGTACCGGCATCCAAATCAGCATGGTTGGTACCGCTGAACATGGCAACGTCATAGGTAGCGTCTGCCAAAGGAGTGGCAACGGCGGTTAAGTCCCTTATTAGCACGGCATTGGTATCAGCCCCGGCGTTTTTGGGCTCTTGGGCTATGCCCTGAATTGTTTGTAGAGCACCGGGGTCATGGGCGATGGTATAAATGGCGTAAAGGCCAGTTGCCGCATCAGCGACACCGGCCGCTAAGTGCGTAGTAGTATCCGTGGTGCCGACAATATTGATATGGTCTGTGCCAACCGGCGTATCTCCACTAACCTTAATAACCAAATCTATATCAACGGACTCACCGGCCGCTATAGTTGTTCCCCCATCATCTCTGTCCATTGTCCAACTTACTAAATCGTTTTGATCTTTCACTTTTATGTCAGCGCCCCCTATTGCTATTGCTCCGGCTGTAACATCCAAATAAACCGCATAGGTATCGGTAGCAGCTTCATCAACAACATAATGGCTGTTGCTTAAACCGGTAGGAGTATCATTATTGTCCCAATCTGTATAAACAGCAATTAATCCTGCTGCGTCATCGGCCACGGCTCCGCTTGCGGTTGCGGCGATAAAATCATCATCCAAATCTCCGGAAATAGCGGCAATGTCAACTGTTTCATCGGCGCTCAAATTAACGCCGGTGGTTTTCAAGAACACCACGGTGCCGGTTGCGTCAGCGTCGTAATATGCATAAACATCCGAGTCGACGTCTGACACGGAATAAGCGACGTTGGTTCCGGCAGCATCAGCGTTATTGGCAAAAGCATCCCAGGCAGCATCTTTGTCATTGTCTATGGCAATGGAATTAATTTGGTCGCCCGTTGCATCATTTCCGGCGGTGAGGGTCGTCGTTAATTTATATTCCGGGGATAAAACAGTATCTGCTCCAGCGTCTCCTCCGAATTTCACGCAAGCAGTAGCGCCGCTGGCATCAACAAACTTGGCATAATAGTTTGTCGCACCGCCGTCGGCTTCATAGAATATGCCGTAATCCGGGTCGCTTGCTGCGGCCGGAACAACCGTGGCCGAACTGACCAGGGTTGTTGTACAGGCATTGTCTGAATATACAGACACCCTGTCGCCAGCTTCGTCGTTCAAGTCGCCGTGGGTATCGCCTTCCACGCCGCCGACATCTAATGCCACGTCCACGGCGCTAAAATCTTTTGTGACTATTAGTAAGGTCGTTCCGAGGCCATTGGTGGGGTCGGCATCGCCGTCATTGGCAATAACTATGTCGTCAGTTGCATCGCCATTGACGGTGTAGAGAATTGCCGTGCCTGATTCAATGTCGCGGCTCCAAACATCGGTAGCGGCTGTCCATGTCCCGCCTTGGTCAAAATCAATCAATATCGTATCGGCCGTATCGGCGCCGATTGCGGCAGTCGGCAAAACAACGGTTATCTTCCTGTCCAAATTCTGGGTAGCGGCTTGATTGGTAAGGGTAAAATAATTTCCACAAGAATCATAAGCGGTTCCTCCGCTGTCTTGAGTCATCTTTATCCAAAAACCAGCTATTCCCGTATCTTCAAAATAAGCTTCGTAAGCTGCTGTTGCTCCGAAAGCATCGGTAGAAGAAACCTCTGTGGTGCAGGTGGCGTCGCTAAAAACTTCAAATAAATCGTCTCCATCGGTAGACGCGTCCGCATGAGCCGAACCGGAAACCTTGCCCACGTCAATAGTATCGTCGCCTTCTGCCGATGAATCAATGTCTTTTTGGAAAACAGTAATACCTGCCGGTTCCTCAAAAAGAATGGTTTGAGCGGCACCGTCAATATCGGTATAAAGGTCATACAGATAAGTATCGTGAAGAGTGGTTGTAAAAACCACAGAGTCGGCGCCGACAGTCATTGTCGTCGTAATCGCGGCAATGTCGTCCGGCACTCCTGTTCCCGTGTCCGTAACATCGTTTACGAAATCATAACCAGCCGTAAAAGAATCTTTGTCAATCTCGGTTACGGTCGTTGTTCCGTTAGCCGTGCTGATTATGGCCAGCTCCATGTCTCCGGATGTCGGCTTGTCGTAATAAAGAGTGTAATCGTCGTCCCCCACCCCTCCATCGGGCGCACCGGCACGAGTATAACTTTCAATTCCTAAACCAATGTTGTATCCGCCTGAATCATATAAGAACATCTGAGCGGCGTCTAAATCAGCATGCATGTCTCCCACTGCTTTCGTGTCCGGAGAGAAGCTCGTATAAATACCGTAATTGTCCGGCAGCGATGTGGTGGTGGTAATTATTTTACCGGTACTCATGTCTTCGTCAAAAGTACAGGTGTCTGCCGCGGCGTCAACGAAATAAACCCTGGTGGCGAGATAATTAGCGTCCTGCTCGTCCATCGCATAAAACTGACTGTAAGTGTTAACGGCGATTTGCTTGTCCACGGTAGTCAATTTGGTGGCTCCGTCGCAAACAATAACATAGTCGCCGTCTACATCAGCATGCAAACCGTTACCAGTCACCCTGCCCAGCTCCACAATATGGTTCCCCGCTCCTTCATCGTGATCTATTACTATGTTAGCCAAGATGTTTCCTGTTGACTTTTGACAAAAATATATAGAGGTGGTCGCATCTACGTCTGAAAACGTTAAAGTATAATCATTGTTGTCGTTATAGATAGCATCTCCAGAAACATCGTCCTGCTCTGCGTATAATGTTTCGCCGCCGTCCGGCGTCCCGTCGCAAGGACTGTCTTGCGGGTCGGAGAAAGCAGCGATATAAAAAGCGGGCGAATCTCCTCCCGGCAAATCGCCGGTAACGTTTGCCGAAGCGACATTAATGCCAACAGCGAATACTGCCATTAAAGCGCAGATACCGACACTAACGAAAGAAATAATTTTTTTTCTATTCATATTTATTAGTTATTATTTATTATTTTGAATTAAATAAAAAAACCGCCATCAAAACCGCTTTGCCGACCAACGGTTCTTAACGACGATTATGTTTATTATTCTTTTATTCATTTCTCTAACTTAAAAATAAGGAAAGACCTTTGTTCTTACAATCCATTTTACTTCCAAGCATTTCTCTTGTCAAGCTTTCAAGCCGATTTTTGACAAGATAATCTTGCCCACTCCCTCGACGAAATCCCCGCCGGCGTATCCGATGACGAAAGCCAGGCTCGGAGAAATGTATTCTATGCCCTGAATCGCCCAAGAAGAATTGTTGATGGCCAGGGCCACGAGCAAACCGACCACTCCGGACAAGAACATCATATTAAAAAAGTAAGGAAGGTTGAATCCCACGTTCTTGTAGGCGTACTGGTGCTTGAGATAGCCGATGAGGCCCCGGACAAACCCTCCCCCGAAGCCGGCGATGAGCAAAGAAACGTATGTGTTCATATATGTTTTAATTATGTTTTTAATATACGATAACAAGTGTTTTGATTTCGCCTAATCCGTTAAAAAATCTGCAAAATTGCCGCTGTTAACCGCCCTAAACTCCGATTGCTGATATGTATCCAGCCACTCCTTGGGCGCCAGCGGTTTTTTGTCGGAAAACTTGCATTCGTAACCGACAAGCTTTCCGCTTCTTTCCTGGATTAAATCTATTTCTTTCTGGTCATAAGTCCGCCAGAAATAAAAGTTGGAAAACTGGCGCGAATTATTGGCTTGCTTTATCTTTTCCATGATAAACCAGTTTTCAAACAGCTCCCCGGCATCCGACCGTATTTTTAAAGAATTGAAATTGCGGATTAAGGCGTTTCTCAGGCCCACGTCAACAAAATAGTATTTAGAAGTTTTCGATATCTCTTTGCGCAAATTGCGGCTGAATCCCCTTAAGTTTACCAAAACAAACATCTTTTCAAGAACGTCCAAATAGTTTTGGACCGCTTTTTGGCTGATCGTCAAGTTTTTAGCCAATTCGGCCACGGAGACTTCTTTGCCTATTTGAAGCGCCAGCAAAGACAAAAGGTCAACGACTTTTTTTGGTTTCTTGATTTTTTCAAAGACCAAGACGTCTTTATATAGATAATTGTTCAAATATTCATACAAATAATCTTCTTTTTCTTTTTCCGTCTTTAAGTTGTGGACGGCCGGAAACATGCCGAAACGCAGCATTTCTTCAACGGCCAAATCATCGGAGGTTTGCTTGTATTTGTCTTTTATTTCTCCGTAAGAAAAGGGATACAGCCAGAATGTCTTGGTCCGGCCGGTTAGCGGCTCGTTTATCTTGTTCGCCAAGTCAAAGGAAGCGGAGCCGGAAACAATAACGGCAACCGGCAAATTATCGATCAGAAGCTTCAGGCTCAAGCCGATATTCTCTATTCTTTGGGCCTCGTCTATAACCAGCAGATTTTTGTCCCCGATTATTCTTTTCAACGATTCCAGTTCGTTGCGGCTGAAAATGCCCTGGGCATAGATATCGTCTCCGACAAACTTTTGATATTTGTATTTGTTTTGCTTTTTAATAATAAAGTCCAGTAAGGTGGTTTTCCCGGCCTGGCGGGGGCCATAGATGATAATAACCTTATCACCCTTATCCAATTCTTGTTCTATTTGCTGGGTAATTGTTCTGGCTATCATAAATTAACTATATTATAGTTATATCAATTAATATAAACTGGCTATACTATGATTATAGCTATTTTTGTAATATTGTCAATACCGGCTGCATTTCATGCCGATGAGGCCCCGGACAAGCCCTCCCCCGAATCCGGCGATGAGCAAGGAAACGTATGTGTTCATAATAATTAATTCTTTATTATCTTCTTGTAACGAGTACTGCGCGCCTGCCCCATTTTTTCAAGCAATTTCAACTTAACCAGGCGCGACAAAGCTTGCTTAATGGTGACTTGCGGTACTTTTCCTTTTAAAAGATGGTCTATTTCCGCCACTCCCAGCTCGCTGTTTCCTTTGAATAAGGCGTAAACCTGGGACTGCCTGCCGGAAAGAAGCTTTTCCGGGTCCCGGCTTTCCATGAGCTTGCGCGCCCTCTTGGCCTGTTCAACGAGAGTCGAGAGGAAATAATCAACCCAGGGAGTGATATCCTCGTCGCCTGTCTTGTGCTTCTTTTGCGTCGCCCGAAGAGCGAGATAATATTCCGTTTTCGTTTCCTCTGTAATCTCATCCAAAGAAACATACGGAACATACGAGTATCCCGACCTGAGAAGCAATAAATTGGTTAAAGCCCGGCTTATCCTGCCGTTGCCGTCTTCAAAAGGATGAATGGCCAGGAATTCAAAGACGAAATTGGCGATTGTTAAAACAGGATGCACCTTGCCGGATTCCAACTGCTCATTGGTCCATTCAATAATTGCCCGCATCTCCGGCTTGACCAAATGCGGAGGCGTTGGTTCGAACAAAATCACCCGCTCCCCTTTTTCGTTAATTATTGCCACGGCATTGTCGGCCATTTTGTATTTTCCCTTGTGCGCCCTGTCTTTTTCGGAAAAATGCAAGAGTATTTCGTGGAATTGCAATATCCAGTTCTCGGACAATTTCATTGTTCTGTAATTATCAAAAATCCTGGCCATCAAATCAGCGTAACCGGCCACTTCCTGCTCGTCCCTGTTCTTTGGGTTCTTGGCATTGAGCCCGCGCAAAAACCTGGCGATTTCCCCGTCCGTCATTTTGGAGCCCTCGATTCGCGTACTGGCCCCGGCAGAAGTAATGATTACCCACGACTTAATGCGCCCGAGAATCTGAGGGCTCAAGTTTACTCCTCCTTGCCAAAAACCCTTGAATTGGTCAATCTTGGATATTTTGGTAAGAATTTCTTGATTGGTTTTTATTCTTTTGTTGAACCTGTTTTCTATCATATATATCTTAACTATATACAATAATATACGATAATATACGAAAAGTCAAGCTTTTATGTCTTCAATTCCAGAATCCTTGACAAGTAATCGTCAAAGATTATTGCTTTTTTAACCAACAACTCGTTGAGGTGGGCGTAATAATCAGACCTTACCCTGGTTTCGCTCACGGCCTCGTTGAAAACCCGCACCTCATCCAGATAGCCGATGACGTTATTGTAGTTCTTGCTCCCCTCCTTCAAATAGCCGATGGTTATGCCGACGGGGTTGTAGTTGGCGTAGTCGGTCAGGGTTTGGCTGTTTTCTTCCTTGCCGTCAAAATATATCCTTACTTTGTGGTCGTTGTTGAAACTGGCCACCAAATAATGCCAGTTGTTGTCATTGGCAATGGAGGTGCTGTAAATATATTGGTAAGCGGCTCCGTCATAAACGATGGCCGTGGCTTTGTTGCTCATGATATACAATCCTCCGGCGCAGGAATAGGTGCAGCCGCTGTTGCTGTCCTGGGAAACGACCGACTGAGCCGCAGCAGAAGAGGTCTTTATCCAGGCCGTCAGAGACATTCCGTATTTCTCCACGTAATTGGGCAAAGAAAAGCCCAAACCGCTGACAATGATGTAGTCGTCTCCGCTGAAATACAGGCAGGAGCCGGAGATGCATTCAGCGCCGCTCTTCCAGTCGCCGTTGGTCAAGGTGCCGTTATACGTTCCCCATTTGTCGTTTACGGTCGCGCCCGAGCCCTCGTCCATCTTCCATTCGGCAACCAGGTTCAATAGCAAAGAATTCTTCAAAGAAGTGGCAAAGGCCTGGGACTTGGCAATCCTGGCTTTGGCGGAAGTGTTGGCCAGGGAAACGATGATGAAAGCGGAAAGAATTCCGATTATCACGATGACCACCAGTATTTCAATCAGAGTAAATGATTCGTTCTGTTTCATTAAAATGATTATATCAATAAAAAGATTATAAGGCAATAAAAAAAGAAGCCCCGCTAAAGGGCTCCTTCTTTCCGATTTGTGCTATCGGGAAACTAAGTTCTAGCTATGCTTATGGAGCCTGAATGGTTTGCGTGTCAGTTGCCAGGTTCTTTACCAGGAAGTCTGTCGCCCAGTCACTCGTTACGACGGAGTGAGATAGACCAGACAGATCTGACCAGATAAAGGATGCTGTTTGAGCAACTTCTGTTCCGCCAGCGAACGCTAAAGCGAAATCAGAATCAGTTGCAACCACAACGTCTCCCGTTGCATAGTCCGCAGCTTTGGTAATGGTTATAACCAAACCAGTACCACCGCCAGCACCGTCAGCATCGTCAGTCACGGCTAGTCCGAATATCTTTAACTGCGAGCCTGTACCAGCACAAACAACAGACTGAATAGTGCTGAATACGCCACCTGCGGCGAACGCACCAGCACCGGCTGCGCCTGTAAATGGGGTACATATCAAGTCACCGGCACCAAGGCCTGTTACGGCAAAGGTTGCGGTAGCGGCTTGGTTGTCCGCATTTTCAGCTAAAGTCAATACTATATCATCCGTGATTCCGTATGCTTGCTGGATTTTTAAAGCGGCGTCATGCTCTGTTATCGTTGTGTCTCCACCAGCGGCTACGTCAACAGTCGTGTACTTAGAAGTGGGCGACTGTCTTACATCATCAGCAGCAACCGCGCCGCCAGTAGCATCGGTGCTAGCGTCAACATATCTCCATGTTGAAACAGCTGTCAGATGCTTAGCAAATGGACCTGAAGCGGTCTTTGCCACAGACGGGCTGGTAATGCTTGTAGAAATGTAGTGTCCGGTACTTACCGTGCCGCCGACGTCACCCTTCAATTCATAGGTCTTTGAAGTTCCGATTCCAATCTGTTCTTCATTGTCCGGAATAAATTGAACGGTGATAGTGTTTGCTCCGGCTGACGTAAGGTCGCCACTGGCAATGGCCGTGCCCGGAACCTCTACTCCACCTTGGTAAAGCTTAAGTCCTGGACATGCGGTTCCATTACAACCCGTAATCGTCGCGCCGCCACCGTCTCTGGTGATGCTAAACATTACCTGTTTCCAGTTGGTTGCGCTTGTAGCGCTGCCAATTGTAAACTTTGACAATGTCTTTGTGCCGATTGCTAAAATTGAAGACGGCAATGCTTCAAGGCTAATGGTCGGAACCGACTTGTAGGCGTAAATCGCGTTACCAGCAGCAGGAGCGCCGGTAGCGTAAGGAGCGGCCGTGCCGGTTGAAGCCGGCCTGATCAAAGCGCTGGTAAAGCTTGTTGTTACGTTAGCGCCGGTAGCGCCCGCACCAGAGCCAATGGTGCCCAATGTTAATTCAACATCCAAAACCTTTGGCGTATTGGCTAGGACAGTGAAAGGAACACTAAAGGTTACTGCCGTAGAAACACCTGTTACTGTTTGAATGGGGGTAGAACCGTCTTTCAAGGTGGCAGAAATAACTGCCGTAGGATCGGTAATACCAATAACCATTTGCAGAACAGTGTAAGTGTCGTTCAATGCTTCAAACTTGTAAGACACTGTTTTAACATTGCTGTTTCCGGGAACCAATGAAGCTGCCGGAGTTGAAGCATCTCTTGTTATGGTTAAAGACGCTGCCTGGTAAATAATTTCTTGACCGGTTCCAGCACCAGCAATAACAGCGGCTGCACCGGATTGGGACCCGGTACCGGTTACCGTTAAAGTAGCTTGTGTTGATTCGCCGACAGTAACTCCGCCAGCCAACAGGTTTGAATACAGGTCAATTGTTGCTGTTTGTGTCTTTCCCAGAACAAAACTTACCGGGAAATCATTTGAAGCAATGGGCGTCGGTCTTGTTGATGACGTTACCGCGGCACCACCAGCTACAGAATAAACAACATACATGTCAGACATGTCGTCTTCAATAAAAGTACCAGTACCACCAAGGACAGCACCAGCGGCAATAGCAAAGTTCAAGTTATTAATATTGATACTTTCTGTTGTGCCGGCTGTTAGCGTCCAAGACCCGATCTTGAAGCCCGTTGTTACGGGAAGAACCGTGTTCTGGTTTCCGTAGGATGGAGTTGTTACTAAAGTAGCTCCAGCGGTAGCGACAGTAATCGTACTGGCTACAGTGCTAGCCGCTTGTCCGGCTGTCGGAACAGCAATGGTTCCCAATGATACTTGCTTTGTACCGTTTCCAACGCCAGCAACCAATCCGGCCTTAATGGTATCGCCTGCTTCAATATATTGAGTTGTATCATTATCAAAAATGTCAGCGTAAAGCTCAACCATTGTTTCAACTCCTGGCTGGAACGTGTAATTAATGCCGTAAGGTGTTCCTACTCCTCCTGCTTCAACTAAAGTAGTCGTGCTGCCGTATTGAACTCCGTCAATCATTATCTTGCCGTTCCTTAATGTAGCGTTTGCGTTAACGGTTACACCTGCACCACCTGTCTCAGCATAAGTAAATTCCGCTGTCAGTGTTTCTACTTTTACAGCTTCGCCAGTTGCTTTGAACTTCCATTTTCCGATTAGAACGTTGGAAGAATTGTTGGCAACCGTTACCGGCAATGCGGCATTGTCGGCTGTAATCGTAAACAAGCCCTGGTTAATGCTCAAGGCGTTTGCCGTAGCGGGAGCACCTGTTACTGAAACATTAACGTTGTATTCGGAATCCTTGACGTCAATGTCCGCCTTGTTTCTCATGGACAATTGAAGGTTTCTTCCCGAACCGCCGTTAATGTCGACTAAAACTTTTACATTTCTTGTTCCTGTCTGAAGGACCTTGTTAAATGTAAAGGTTACATAGCCGTTAGCGTCAAGAGATGCAACCGTAGCCACCTCTTCTCCGTCAATTATCAATTTGAAATTGGCAACATCGGAAGAGCTGATAGAGTTAATCTGCCTTAGCGACAGCCTTGAAAAGTTAACATTCCTGTTATTAATAGTGAATGTTGACTCCCAAGCTCTAACACCCTCTACCGGGTCTGTTGGAGTTGCAGCACCAGCTAGGGTCGGCAATGGAGCGCCGACAGTAACCGTTGCCAATGTAGCATTGGCAATTGTGTGAATGTTTCCAACGATTGGAAGTGCTGTTCCGCTTAGCGTTGTGCTTGCTGTGATGCCAGACACTGAAACACCGATTGTCTGGCCCTGTGATGCGGCAAGGATGTCGGATTTTACTGAAACTATTTTTGAAGTGTTGGCAGGAAGTATAATAACGCCGTTAGGGTTATTAAATGTAACTTTTCCTGCAGACACTGTGCCGGCATCGGTTATTCTTGCTGCCCCCTCAAACAAGTATACACTTGATAATGTGGCGTCAGCCGAAACACCCAGTCTGGTCAATTCAACTGCTGTTATCATTACTTCACTGCTTGTTCCATTGGAAACCAAGAAGTGCAGCAAATCAGCCGTTGCCTGGCCTTGAACCAATGTTCCTGAAGCCGGGTTGTCAGAAGCTAAAACAACGCTAAATCCTCCTGTTACCGGAGTTGTTGATGAACATGGCTGGCCGGTTGTCGGGCTGTATCCTGAGGTTGACGTGCAACCTTCGGGAAGAACCACTGTTCCGCCAGATGAACATGACTGGCCGGTTACCGGGCTGAATCCAGAGGTTGACGTGCAACCTTCGGGAAGAGTTGTTCCGATGTCCGTGCCAGCGGCAATCAAGGCGTTGGCCTTAGCTCTTGAAGTAGAACCAAAGTATCCGGTTCCCGCGGTCAAGCCGTAAGGAGCCAAAACTTCGGAAGCATACTTGTTTTGGAACTTGATAACAGCCGCTTTTGTAATAGGACCAAAGTAACTGGTCTCATTTCCGGGAGAACCAGCGCCTGTGGCGCCAAGTTGAGTGGCCGTATCAGAGTTCAATAGAATCTGAAGATATTTTACATCATTACTAGATGAGCCTTGCATTAGGTTGGTAGTAAACTGAAAACCAGCGGGAATGCCGTTGATAGTTCCTGTTGTGCCAGTACCTGTGCCTGTGCCAGTGCCCAGCAATCCTGTAATCAAAGCGATCAATTGATCGTTTGTACATTCGGCGGGGTGCTGCAAGTCGCAAGCGGCCATAACCGGAGTTACTACAACCATTAAAGCAAAACACAAACCAGCAATGATTCCTAATTTGTTTTTACTCATTTTAAAATATGTTATCGACTGTTTCTTTAAAGTTTGAGAATTTAAGGTGAAGTGTTTATATAAATTCTTTTTAAAGAAACAATCTTTCTTTATCGTTTATATTTATCCTGGCTGCTTATCGACCGACTTTTGGTCAAGCCGCCTCTTTCAACAATCCTTGTTTTTCTCTCGAGGCTCAACCTCAAAATTAAAAGATTAATTCTGAAGTTGAACCTCTGAAACAGGGATTGCGTCTAATTATTTGGTTGTATCTGATAAATCGCTTCCATTGCTTCCGAATACTTTTCTTCGTTGAATAATCTCTTGGTTTCAATTAACAAATCTTTTTGTTCCTGGCTCAGGTTGGCTTCCCTCTCTTCCAGTTCCTTGATTTCGTTTTCAACAAAAAACTTGTAAAGCTCTTGATACTCCTTTTCGTCTGTGTCCATTATAGCAGCATTTGTTTTTTCTTCAATAGCCGTTATCTGGCCGACGATTTTCGCCACCATTTCCGCTCTCTGGCTCTCGGGAACATTGGCCAGTTCCTTGGAGGCCTGGGTCAGGGCTTGTTTCGTTTCCTTGATTCCGGCCGCCAATTTCTTTCCCTGATTCTGGCTTTGCTCCGTTATTTTGTCAAGCTCGTTCAATCTGGACTGGACGTGTTCCAGCTGGGCCACCGACTTCTGCTCTCCCGAAGCCATCAAAGCATACTTAACGGCCTCTTCGGCTTTCTTTAGGCCGTACAAGGCCTCTCCCGGCAAAGCGTCCTTGGCAAAGACAAAAGGCATAACCGTAAAGATTACCAGGCAGGAAGCGAAAACCGGAGCCAATCTCCTTTGGTTGAAAAGCATGTCAAAGGAAAAGCCCGGCGCCTTGTCAAAGCTCTGGCCGAGAATCCTGGATTTAGTGGAAAAAGCCCAATCAACACTGGGTTTAACTGTTTTGAGAGCTTCCAGCTTTTTAATAAGAGTGAATTCGTCCATATTACAATAAAAGACGTAAAAACCCCGGTTTTATTACACTTCAGGCCTCAAGGATCTTTTTCAGCTGTTTCATGCCCCGGTGCACGATTACCCGGGCGTTATTGGCTGATTTGCCCAGGACCTTGGCCACCTCGCTGATGGGCTCCTGCTCCACATAGTACAAAAACACGGCCTGGCGGTATTCGTCCTTTAACTGGGCCATGGCTGTCGTGACCTTGTTCATGTCCTCGTCCATTAAGACCTTTTTTTCAATATCCTGGCTGTCGTCCTTAATCATAAAAGCCACGGTGTCCAGATTGGCCGGATTCCTGTCCTTTAAGCGATAGTGGTCAACGAGCATGTTTCTGGCGGTTTTGAACAAAAAACCAGACGGATTCTTGATGTCAACGTCCGAGTAGATTTGCTTCCATAAACGGGCGAATATCTCGGAAGTGATGTCCTGGGCTATTTCCTCTGAATTGACCTTAAAGTACACAAAACGATAGACCCTGTCCATGTAATCGTCATATATTTGAGAAAAAAATTGTTCTTTGAATTCTTTGGGTTGCATTTAAATATCTTCATTTTGTCCATTATTTGTCCACATTTTGTCCGCGTTGTCCGCATTCTGTCCACATTGGCCGGATTCCTGTCCGCATTGGCCGGATTGGCCGGATTCCTGTCCGCATTGGCCGGATTCAATAATTAGGGTTGATTTTATAAGAAACCGCTTTCCCGCTCCCCGAAGAATTGATTATGTGTTTTTCCCTCAATTCCCTCAATTCCCTCCTGATTGACCTGGAGCTTATCTTGGGAAAAAACCCGTTGATTTCGTTCGGCTTGAGCTGGCCCTTGTTTTGCAGCACCTCCAAAACCCTAAGCTGGATATCCGATAGTTTTTCATACTCGATTTGCCTGTCGGTTATTTCGCTTTTCTCCGCCTTCGGCTCACCCGTTGCCGGCTTCTTCGGCTCTGGTTTGTTTTTTTTAGCCAGGGCCTCGAAAAACTGTCTGACCTTGTCGTATTCCATTTGGAGAACCTCGAAGTTGCGCTCATGCACCCATTTCTGCTTGCTTGACACTTGGAAATACGCTTCCAAAAGTTTCAGGCTGACGAAAACGTCTTCCCCGCTCTTTGAGCCGAAACCCTTCAAGGCCAGGATGGAAAAAAACAAAACATCAAGCGCCTCTTTCCTGATGGCTGTCTTAAGAGGGTCTTTGACGGGAAAAAGGTCCGTTACCTTGTAAACCGCGTTGGTGAGCTTGATTATTTCTTCAGGATTCATACAAGGCCATTATATGGAAAAACAAATTAAAAGTCAACGAGCCATAAAAAAAAGCGCTATTGGGTCAATAGCGTCATGGATTTTTCGAAAACATTCATCACCGGGTTGGTCTTGAGAGCAATCCTCTTGCCTTTTTTCAGGACAAGACAGGAATCTACGAGAGTGAGCTTGTCTCCCGCATACAAGGGCTCGTGAAGAGCGCAGACCGGCAGCCTGCTGCTTCCGATTCTTTGCAAAACAAATTGCTTTCTTTTGGAATCGTAGTGGCAGGAATAAAAGGTGTCTTCAGTTTGGATTATGCTTTCCAGCGTTCTCACTTTTATCGCTCCTTAAAGTGCTATTTTGGGTATATCCGAAAAACAAAGATATGTCAATTTAAGCTTTGGTGCTTGTCTTTAACAATTCTTTTTCAATAATTTCTTTGCTTGTTTCAAATCCCGGCAGGTATTCTATTTCTTCCGAGTAGTCTATATCTTTAAAATAACCGAGCTGAACCCTGAAAATCTTTTCATTAAACTCTTTGCCGAATATGCTTTCCGCTTTTTCAACCACCTGTTCAAAACTGAAAAAACCCTTGAAGATGAAATACAGGTCAACATAATCCTTCCACTTTGTTCTTCTGCCCAGAGCATAAGATTTCAAGGCGGCAAGGGTTAAAAGGTCGGCCACCCTGATTCCCTCAAAATCATCTTTAAAATCTATATTGAAAGGATAATGAACAAAGGTAATCTTGGCGTTTCCCGTTACAATGGTATATTCCCCGTTCTCGTCAACAAGAACATTGTTTATTTCCCCTATCTGCATTTTAATCTGTTCGTTCTTAAACGGTTCGATGGACGCCAAATCAAAATCAATTGACCGGCGATGTCCCATTTGTAAGGCAATGGCCGTCCATCCTATCAGGCCGAATCTCTCTTTAAACTGTTTCAAGAGAGGAAACAATTTCTTTTGATTTTCATTTAAGACCTCTTGGTGCATATTCATTAAAATACATTTCAAAATAGTTTTTAATCTTGGGCCGGTAGTTGTTCCTCTCCTTCTCCGCCTGCTTCCTGAATATCTCGGCGATTTCATCTACTCCCAAGATGGCAACCAATTCTCTGAAATCTTTCCAGTCGCCGTAATTCAAAACATGCTCAATTATTGATTCTTTTGAAAGCTTTTCCGGGTCTTTGACGTACCAAAACAAATAACCGCGCTTTTTGGCGAAAGATTTGATGTCCATAACCATGTCATTCAGTCCTTCAAAAACCCCATACCCAGCCCCACCACCTTGCCTCCGGCATAAACGAGAAAAGTGGCGAAAAGAATCCAGGCCGACATGTTCAGCAACAGGGAAACCGTGTTGGCCGGAATCAGCTGGCCGATCTGCTCCTGGATGATTTGGCCCGCTAGTGCCTGCGGGTCGAATGTCCCCGAAGAGGAAGCGGCTTTTTGCTCAGCCACGGGCTGAATGAAAACCTGGGGAAATTCCTGCTTGGCGGTGAAGTAATAATAGGAAGCGGAAATGTCCCAGAAAATAACGACCAGACCGACTAAAACAAGCAGCCAGCCGAGAACGCGCTTGGAATTAATGGTCATATTGTTATAAATTGATTATTATAAAAACCTCTCTATTAAACTGACCAAAAGGCCCAATATCAAAAAGACAATGACCAGGGCCAGATAGATGCCCAATATCACCACCCGCAATCTCCAATAGCAGGACCAGGCGAATCCCAACAGCGACTTGTTCGGATTTTGTTCGATGAAATCTTTTAGTTTCGGATTAAACATATATATTGAATATAGCACGAATCAAAGACCGGCGAAAGACCTGATTAAAGAAGAAGGTATCACGGAAACAAATCCGCTGGCTTCCTTGAAAGCCAGGCCAACGATTCTGTTGTCCACGCTGAAAACCGGACTCCCGTTTATGGATTCAACTTCCCTGATATTCGTCTTAATCAGCTCCGAATCAAAGCTTTTCACAATCCCCTCGTTTACAGACAAGAGACCCGAGGAAAGCAGGGAAAGAACGTAGATTCTTTTGCCCGTTTCCATTTTTTCAAAATCAAAGAAGCCCATGCTCGAAAGCTTGTCTTTCTCAATCTTGATTAAGGCCAAATTCTGGTTAAAATCTTTTTTCAAAACCTGGCAAGGAACTTCTTCATTGTTAACCAGACAGACAACGGCTCCCCTGCCCGCCATGTTATCGGCCAGGGTAACGGCCAGGCCGTCGGAAGTCAAAATCAGGCCGGAAAAAGAATTGACGGAAAAAATCGATTTTTTCGTTTCCTTGATGCTGTCGATGAGCGCCGTGTTCTGGTCGATGTAAACTCTTTCTTCGGTCTGGTTGATGACCAAAGGAGAAAAAAGGCCGGTATTGCCCTTGAAACAGAAGAATACGGCCAAAAGCCCTCCGAAAGCTCCGAGGACAATCATAAAAACCAAATTCAAAACATCGTCTTTTTTCATGGGCTATTTGTTGCTCAAAGCGGGTTTTTTCCGGGAAGCCGTTTTCAAAACAATTTCCTTGTTCTCCACATCAACGGTAATCCGGCCGCCGCTCCTTATCTCCCCCACCACCATCTTCAAGGCCATGGGGTCAAGGATTAATTTCTGGATTAACCTCTTCAAGGGCCTGGCTCCGTAATTGGAATCAAATCCTTTTTCCGCCAGGTACTCCTTGGCTTTTTCCGTAACCGCTATCTTGATGTCTTTCTTGGTCAATCTTTTCTGAACTTTGTTCAATTCCAAATCAACTATCTGCTTGATTTCTTTCTGGCCCAGATAGTCAAAAATGATGATTTCGTCAATCCGGTTGAGAAACTCCGGCTTGAATTTTTCTTTCAAGGCGCCCTGGACTTTTTCCTTCAGGCCCTCTTTCTGGCTGACCTTGCCGTCGTCAATAAAACCCAAAGGAGCTTCCTTGGCAATGATATCGGAACCGACATTGGAGGTCATGATGAGAATGGTATTCTTAAAAGAAGCTGTTCTGCCTTTGGCATCGGTCAAACGTCCGTCTTCCAGGACCTGAAGAAGGATGTTGAAGACCTCGGGATGGGCCTTTTCTATCTCGTCCAAAAGAATGACGCTGTAGGGCCTGCGCCTGACTTTCTCGGTCAACTGCCCACCTTCGTCATAGCCCACGTAGCCGGGAGGGCTGCCGATCATTTTGGAGACGTCAAATTTATCCATGTATTCGGACATATCTATCCTGATTAAAGCGTTTTCGTCGTTGAATAAGAACTCGGCCAAAGCCTTGGCCGTCTCGGTCTTGCCCACCCCGGTCGGACCCAGGAACAGGAACGAACCCAGGGGTTTGGATTCTTCGGAAATCTCGGCCCTGGACCTTCTGATGGCGTTGGAAACCGCCCTGATGGCTTCTTCCTGGTCAACGATTCTCTTGGCCATAAGTTTTTCCATGTTCTCCAGCTTTCCGACTTCCGATTCCAATAATCTGGTTAAGGGAATTCCCGTCCAGCGGGAAACCACCCGAGCGATTTCTTCCGGCCCGATTTCCTGCTTCAGAATCGGATTTTCTTTCTGCAGCCGCACCAGCCTGTTCTCCTGCTTCCTCAGCTTGGAAAAAAGGTCGGGCAGGATGCCATATTTGATTTCCGCCACTTTCTGCAAATCGCCTTCTTTCAAAAAGCGCTCCAGTTCATACTTTTCCTTGTCGATTTCTTCCTTTAATTGTTTGATATTGGCAATGGTCTCTTTCTCGGTTTTCCAGCGCACGGAAAAAGCGTTGGCTTTCTCTTTGAGCTCGGCCAGCTGCCGGTTGATGGATTTTTCCCTTTTGGAATTGCCGGTCTCTTTTTTCAGGGATTCCTTTTCTATCTCCAATTTCTGGATTTCTTTATTGAGATTCTCCATTTCAACGGGGTTGGACTCTATCTCCAGCCTCAGGGCCGAAGCCGCTTCATCCATCAAATCAACCGCTTTATCCGGCAGAAACCTGTCGGAAATGTAGCGAGCCGAAAGCTCGGCTGCCGAAATCAGGGCCGAATCCTTGATTTTCAGTCCGTGGTGCAATTCGTACTTTTCCTTGATTCCCCTAAGAATGGAAATGGTGTCTTCAATGCTCGGCTCGGCGACGTAAATGGGCTGGAACCTTCTCTCCAGGGCCGGGTCTGACTCAATGTATTTCTGGTATTCCTTGAGGGTGGTGGCGCCGATGGCCTTGAGCTCGCCTTTAGACAAAGCGGGCTTCAATAAATTGGAGGCGTCAATCGCTCCTTCGGCCGAACCGGCACCGATCAGGGTATGCAGCTCATCAATGAACAAAAGGTATCTTCCTTCCGCCTTCTTGATTTCTTTCAGCAGGGCTTTGATTCTTTCTTCGAACTCTCCCCGGTACCTGGTGCCGGCAATCAAAGACCCCAAATCCAAGCTGATGAGCTCTTTATCCTTCAAGCTTTCCGGCACTTCTCCTTTGGCGATTTTCTGAGCCAGGCCTTCGACAATGGCGGTCTTGCCCACCCCGGCTTCTCCCAGAAGAACCGGGTTGTTTTTGGTTCTTCTTGATAAAATCTGCATCAATCGCCTGGTTTCGTCATCCCGGCCCACAATGGGGTCAAGCTTTCCCTGTTTGGCCAGGGCGGTAAGGTTGCGGGAATAATTTTCAATGATTTTGTATTTTGACTCGGGATTGGGGCTGGTCACCCTCTCTCCTCCCCTTAACTGAGTGAGAATCTTCAGGGCCGTGTCATAATCAAGCTTAGGCGTTGCTCCCTGTTCTCCGAAGCTGGCGGCTTGCTTTAAATATGCCGCCTTATCCAAGGTTTCCTTGGCCAGGGTCTCGGTGGAAAGAACGGCCAGAAACAAGTGCTCCAGAGAAACAAACTCGTCGTTAAGATTCAGAGCTTCTTCTCTCGAACGCTCCAAAACCTTGGCCATATCCTGGGTCAAGTAGAACTGGCCGACGGTTTGCGGGGTGGAAACAACCGGAACCTGGCTCAGTCCCGCTTTCAATTTCTTCCGCAGGTCCTCAATATCAACATTCAGCCTGTTCAAAAGGCTGATGACGATGTTTTCCGAGTCGGAAACAATGGCGTACAGCAAATGCATGGCGTCAATCTGCCGATGCCCCATGTCCCGGGCCGTATTCTGCGCCTGCATTACTATTCTTTGAGCTTTGTTGGTAAAATTTATGCCGTCCATATTAAACATATCTTAACCTAAAAAATTAAGAAAATCAATCCCTGGATACAGAAAATTTTAATATATTATTTCTCGATGTATTATTCCGCTCTTTTTCCACTCTTCAAAATACAACTTGGGAATCCCCGAATGTTTTACGACCATTTTCATGGTTTTCAGCGATTGACGTTCTTTTTCTTTGTCGCTGAATATAATCTGAACTATTCGCTCCTCTCCCCTTATTCGTCCGTTATAAAAATAATGGGAACCCCTAACGTGCCCCAGAACAAAACCATGGTCTTTTAAAAATTTCGTTAAATCTTTAAATGACCACTTTAACTTGCTCATAATCAAACTCCGCAACCGACAAGTTCGTTGATGGGCAGGGTGAACAAAGAAGATTTTTGCGTATTTTTTGAAAAACTGGCCCGACCCTTATTTGTTTTTATAAGCTTAAGATATTCTTCGTACATTTTCCAGTATTTTTTGGGGGCATGCCTGTTTAATAACTTATCCTCCATGTTGTTTTTGCAAACATTTTGAATATAGCCCACAACAGCTTCTTTTATCTGTTCTTCGGCTTCTTCTCTTGTTTTGGCCTCTTCAATTAAATCAAAATCTAAACAAACTGCAACGAATTGTTTTTTTTCAGGAAAAATTATTATCCTTGCCAAACCTGATTTCTTGGTATTGGTCATATATATTGATTTTACTGTTTTTCCCTGGTTTGTCAAATAAAAGAACCCTGAAAAGGGTTATAAATACAACACCAGGCGGTAATCTTTGAGCATAACGCCTACGGATTTCTTGTAATCTCCTTCGCGCTTGAAAAAGAAAATAATCTTGTCAATGATTTTCATATCAGGATTAAGATAAACAGTATCCCTCACCTCTCCGAAGAAAGAAAGGCAGTGCGTGGCGCTGTATTCCCAAACCAGGGAGATAACGTCGATTCTCAAGATTTTCTCAAAGCCGTACGGACAGCCAATCATCTTTTTCAATTGAGAAAGAATCATCGGCGTGTCATTTTTAATCTGCTGTAAAGCAAGAAGTTTCTTTTGTTCAAGAACATCGTCCATTTTCCCACCTTAAAGACCTGCCTAAAGGATAGCACATTTTCAGGTTTTAGGAAAATTAATAACTAAACGTGATCTTATGGATAGATATTATCTTAACATGAATGCTCAAACAAACGGCGATCATGAGGTGCATAAATCCGGTTGTTCTTATATGCCAGATTCCGATAATAGAAAATATCTGGGCGAATTTTCTTCATGTTACGCCGCTGTGCGAGAATCAAAAAAATATTACTCTCAAACAAATGGTTGCTATTATTGCTCAAACGCTTGTCATACACAATAATAATTAAAAAATTAAAATTTATGGCTAAACAAAGAAGAACCAGTGCCAGAGCGGGAAAAGCTGCTTCAAAAGTGTTAAAAGATGAAAGAACGGGACGAAGAAGTAAAATAGCTGCTGGAAGCGCGCTTTCTCAAAGAGCACCAAAACGAAAAAGATAAAGATAGCGTATAAAGAACGAGGTAAAAACTCGTTCTTTAATTTTATCAATTTTAAATATAAGATAGATAAAATATATAACCAAAAAACCAGCGGTTTTACGCTGATTTTCAATGGTTCGAAATTGGACATCTGGCGGAGAGGGAGGGATTCGAACCCTCGGTACTGTTACATACACAGTCTTTCCAGGACTGCCAATTAAACCACTCTTGCACCTCTCCGAGACAATTATTCTTCCGGCATGCGCATGCCCAGCAGAGCCTTGACCCTCTCTTCCACCGGCGGATGAGTCATGAAAAGCTTGGCTGCCCAACTGTATCCCTCTTCTCCTTCCCTAAAAGGCGAAGCAATGAACAAATGGGCGGTGGCCGGACTGGCTTTGGAAAGCTCGTGCTCGTCGGAAGCGATTTTCTCTAAAGCGCTGGCCAGTCCTTCGGGATAGCGGGTAAGCAGAGCTCCGGAAGCGTCGGCCAGGAACTCTCTCTGCCGGGAAAGAGCCAGTTTTATCAGGTTGGCGGTCAAGGGAGCCAGAATCGCGGCAACGATTCCCAAGATGGCAAGGGCCGGAGAACTGTCCCGGTCATTGCTCCCCCTTCTCCTGAAACCGATTCTCAAAAAAATATTGGAAAGAACGGCGATTATTCCCACCAAAACCACTATCGCGGTCTGCAGAAGCGTGTCCCTGTTCTTGACGTGGGAAAGTTCGTGGGCAATCACCCCTTCCAGTTCCACTCTCTGCAGTTTTTCCAGAAGACCCCGGGTTACGGCAATGACAGCGTGCTTCTCGTCCCGGCCCGTGGCGAAAGCATTGGGCTGTTCTTCGTCCAAAACATATATTTTGGGCAAAGGAAGACCGGCCGTAATGCAAATATTTTCCACCAGGCGATAAAGCTGGGGATTATCCTCTTTCTTTACGGGATAAGCGTTGGTCATTGTCAAAACAAGCTTGTCGGAAAACCAGTAGGAAGAAATACTGGTCAGGACGCTGAAGATGACGGCGATGTAAAGAATAATTTGGTTGTCCAAGATATAGCTGAAAAGCCAGCCCAGGGCGATGACCAAAAGCAAAAACACGGTAATTAAAAACCATGTCCGGCGAACATTTGATTCAGCTTGAGAATACAGGTTGGCCATGGCTATTTTTTAAGTATGCCCTTTCTTTTTTGGTCCCTTAGGCTGAGCTTCTTGCCGTATTTTTTCCTCAGCTTTTTCCTCTGCTTGATAATGACTTTCTTGATGTTTTTCATGTAATCTGTTTATTAAAACCCGACCTTGGGCGCCTCTTTCTCCTCCTCCCCTATCTGGAAAAATTCCGACTGCTTGAAGCTAAACATGTTGGCGACGACGTTGGAAGGAACCGTTTCAATCTTGGTGTTCAGCTCCAAAACATTGCCGTTGTAAAACCTGCGGGCGGCCTGAATCTTGTTCTCCGTGTCGCTCAACTCCTGCTGCAGTTCCAGAAAGTTCTGCGAGGCCTTAAGTTCGGGATAATTCTCGGACAGGGCGAAAATTGATTTAAGGGTCTGGCTGAGCATGTTTTCCGCTTCTCCTTTTTCTTTTATGCCCTGGGCGTTCATGGCCATGTTCCTGGCCTGAGTCACTTTTTCAAAAGTTTCCCTTTCGTGTCCGGCGTAGCCCTTTACGGTTTCCACCAGATTGGGAATCAGGTCGTATCTTCTTTTCAACTGGACGTCGATGTCCGACCAGGCCTCCTTGACCCGGTTTCTCAAGACAATCAAAGAATTGTAGATGAGAACGAACCACAAAACCAAAACAACGATTAAGCCCAAAACGAACGTTAATAAATCAATCATATTTTTGTTTTTTACTTTTCTTAATTTTGACCTTTGCTCTTTTCCTGGATTATAGCAAAACTCAGGCAAAATACAAGGGTCGTCCCTTGACAAAATACTTAAAAATTGTAATATAAAGCCATCTAACAAAGGTTAGAGAGGTATTAAAATGGATACGCAAAAGCTCATTGAAAACTGCAAAAAGAATCTTGGCAGAGGCCGAGCCGTTGCCACGGGAATCGGAGTTTTCGCCCACGTCATAAAAAACCGGGAAACCCTGATGAGATTACGGACAGAACAAGGCTCCATCACCGGCCAGGACCTTTCGGGGAACTGGGAACTGCCCGGCGGGGGCGTCGAACTTCAGGACTTTGACGGCCAGAACTACCAGTCGGCGATCTTCAACGCCCTCAAAAGGGAGTTAAGAGAAGAGACCGGACTGGAAATTGTTTCTTTCCCGGATCCCGTTCTTCTCCTCCCGGCCTGGCTGGGAAAAAACGACCTGATCGACCTGGCTTTTACCGCCTACCTTTCCTGGGGAAACGTAAAAGAAACGCCGGAGTTCCATCGCCTGCTCGCCGAGGGGAAGATAAAATTCTTCCCGGCCGAAGAAATCGAGAGCTTGAACATCATCTCTCCCCGGATGAAATTTCTGACCTATGCGGCGTATATTTAAAAATATGCGCTCTTTTTTTTGCCTTAATTCGCCATAAATGGTAAAATATCCGAATGAATTCGAAAGAAAAACTGGCCCTAAACGTTTCTTTGGTCCACTTCTTCCTGATGTTCGGGTACAAATTGTTTTCCCTGTACTTTCCTTTGTTTTTGGTTGAGAAAGGACTGCAGATATTTCAAATCGGCTATACCAATTTCTTAATCTACCTGCCCATCGCCCTTTTCGCCCCCTTGGCCGGCTTCCTTAATCACAGAATAAATCCGGGGGTTCTGGCCTCTCTGGGAATCCTGGGTTACGGAATTTATTCTCTGGGAATGATTTTTTTCCCCAATCTTTTCATTTTTTATCTTTTGCAAATAATCCTGGGCGTCTCCGCTTCCCTCTTTTTCGTCAGCTTGCGCTCCCTCTTAATGGGTTATCATTTAAAAAAACCGGACAAGTCCTTCGCCTGGTTTTACTCCGCGCCTTCTTACGCCGACGCTTTTGCCCCGGCAGTCGGAGCTCTCTGCATCTGGAAATTCGGCTTTAGCGGAGTTTTCGCTTTCAGTGTGTTCATCCAGGCATTAACCGCGGTTTTCTGTTTCGTCAAGCTTAAAAAACCCGCTCAATCCTTAACCGAAAAAACAGAAGTGGAAGAATCCGTTGGAAACTATGCCCAGGTTTTGAATGATATAAAAAAGAAGCGAACGGGACGTTTTGTCTTCCTCTCTTTCCTTATCTTAATCCTGGCCGGTTTTAACAACGCTTTCTTCGTGCTCTTTCTCAAGAACATCGGCTGGTCTCAAAACCAAATCCTGGTTTTCAGCTCCCTGATTTCAATGGCCTTCCTGCCGATTTCTTTCTTTACGGCCTTTTGGCTGGACAAAAGAAAAAGCACCGCCAACATTCTTAAAGGAAGCCGCATTGCCGGGACTTTCTCGATAATATTGGGCCTGGCGGCCAATGTTTTGAATTTTTATTCAATGTTCGTTATTGTGCTGTTTAAAAACATCGGCGGCCTGATAACCAACTCGGGCAGAAGCGGACTGCTAAGCACGAAGCTGAAGAAATATCCCGAAGAATCGGCGGCCGTTGACACTGTTTTCTCTCCGCTGGCCGCGTCTCTGGGAGCGCTGGCGGGAGGGGGTCTGATTACTCTCCTGGGCTATCCATTGATTTTCACCTTGGGTGGAATTTTAGTTTTACTTTTTGGTTTTGATTTAAAAAACAGGGCCTAAGCCCTGTTTTTCAATTAATACATTCCTCCCATTCCCCCGGACTCTGATTTATCAGGGTTTTTTTCTTCGGGCTTTTCCACCACGATGCATTCCGTGGTCAAGAGCATGGAAGCGGCGGAAACGGCGTTCTCGATGCAGGACCTTACCACTTTGGCCGGGTCAATGATGCCTGTTTCCATCAAATCCTCAAACCTGTCGTCCAGGGCGTTATACCCCTGGGTCAGGGGCAATTTTTTGACTTCGGCGGCGATGACCGAACCGTCCTTGCCCGCGTTCTCGGCAATTCTCCTTATGGGCTCTTCCAAAGTTCTTTTCAGGATTTCCAGGGCAATCTTTTCCTCTCCTTTGGCCTCCATTTCCTCCAAAGCTTTCTGGCACCTTAAGAGAGCCACGCCTCCGCCGGGCACCACTCCTTCTTCAATGGCAGCCCGGGTGGCGGCCAAAGCGTCTTCGGTCTTGTGCTTTTTGGCTTTCTGCTCAATCTCGGTGGCTGCTCCGACTTTGATTACCGCCACTCCTCCGGATAATTTGGCCAGCCTTTCCTGAAGCTTTTCCTTGTCAAAATCGGACTCTTCCTTGTCAATTTGATTTCTCAGTTGGCTGACCCTCTTGTCAATTTCTTCTTTCTTCCCTTTTCCCTCGATAATGGTTGTTTTTTCCTTGGTGGCGATTACTTTTCTGGCTCTGCCCAGCTGGCTTAATTCAATGCTTTCCATCTTCATTCCCAGTTCTTCGGAAATCATCTGGCCGCCCGTGACCACGGCGATGTCCTGAAGTATTTCTTTCTTTCGGTCTCCGTATCCCGGAGCTTTGACGGCCAAAACATTAAAAACTCCTCTCAATTTGTTGACAATCAAGGTAGTCAAGGCCTCTCCGTCAACCTCATCGGCTATGATTAGAACGTTCTTTTCTCCGGTCGCCACGATTTTCTCCAAAACGGGGAGCATTTCCTTAATTGAAGAAATCTTCTTGTCGGTGATTAAGATATAAGGGTCTTCCAGTTTGGCTTCCATCCTTTCCAAATCGCTGACCATATAAGGAGAAATGTATCCTTCCCCGAATTCAAGGCCTTTGACGATTTCTTTTTCCATGCCCAGGGTTTTTGACTCTTCAATGGTAATAACCCCGTCTTTGCCGACTTCACTGATGGTTTTGGCAATCAAGGTTCCCAATTCCCGGTCTTCGGCGGAAATGGTGGCCACCCGGGCAAAATCCTCTTCCGAGGAAATATCCTTTTTCATCTTCTTGATTTCGGCAACGATTAGCTCGCATCCCTTTTCCAGGCCCCTTTTGATGGCCAGAGGATTGGTTCCGGCCGTAACGTTCTTCAGGCCCTCCCTGATTAGCGACTGAGCCAATAATGTTGCCGTGGTTGTTCCGTCTCCGGCCAAATCATTGGTTTTCTCAGCCACCTGCTTCACTATTTCCGCTCCGATGTTTTCCGCCTTGTCCTCAAGCTCGATATCCTTGGCAATGGTTACGCCGTCGTTGGTAATGGTGGGCGAACCGTAGCTCTCTCCCAAAACAACGTTTCGGCCCTTGGGGCCCAAAGTAACGGCCACCGCGTCAGCCAGCTTGTCCACGCCGCTTTTCAACTTGGCTCGCGCTTCTTCTCCGTAAAAAATTTGCTTAGACATGTTTTTGTTTATTCAATAATCGCCAGAATGTCGTCCTGGCTGGCGATCAAGTATTCTTTATCTTTGACCTTGATTTCGTGGGGACCGTATTTGGTAAAAATCACCTTATCCCCCTTCTTGACCTCCATGGGAACGTCCTTCTTGCCCGGCCCCACGGCAATCACCAGCCCCTGCTCGGGCTTTTCTTTTTCCGCTGACGAAGGAAGAAAGATTCCTCCTTTCGTCTTTTCCTCTTCCTTGAGAGGCTCGATTACAATATGGTCTGAAATCGGTTTTAAATTCATAAAAATTACTGATTAAAAATTAGCAATTATGACCTTTGAGTGCTAATATTATTCTATTCAATTAGAAAATTTTGTCAACTTGGGACAAGCTTCACTTCTCCTCTCTTTTAAACTCAGAGTAGGAATAGAAAACCAGGTACAGGGAGAAAACAATCAAGGGAATGAAAACGAAATAGAAAGAAAACTGGGTAAAAAACACGGAGATAAGGGTGAACAGGGCCACGATTTTGAACAGCTTGGCGCCCAGCTTGTGCGTTTTGTTCCAAACCTCGTCGGAGGCCAAGGTCCAGGGAGTCCTGATGCCGATAAAGTAGTTTCTCTTGGCTTTTTCCAGAAGAATGGCCATGAAATAGAAGAGAGCGGCGAAAGCCGGCATCAAAACAAGGGTCATGCTAAAGGTCGCCCCCATGTTCCACAAAAGAGTCAAAGCGTAAATGTAAAAGAAGAAAACCGTAAACCAAACCACGAACAAATCATATTCTTCCTGAAACTTCTCGATATTCTTCTTCAGCGGGTCTATCTTGGGAATGAGCAAAAGGAACAAGGATATTATCAATATCAAAATCGGGAAGAAAAACAGGCCCACCCCCTTGGAAACATAACCATTGACCAGTCCCTGTTCGTTCCAATGAGAGGCCATCCTGTCGGGCACCAAAGGATAAGAAAAAATGCCCATCAAAAAAGCGATAATGATGACCGAAAAAATAATTATTTTTTTATTCATGTTGCGTTAAATTTAATTTTAATTCTCCCAACCTTTGGTTGTATTCTACCACATTAAGCCCGTTGCGGGCAAGTAGCTGGCTCAAGTCGGAATAGTAGTTTTCTTGGATTTGAGAGCTAGAGATTGCTTGATTATATATTCGAATATTATCAAGATAACCTTTTAAATAATGACTCGCAGAAGAATAAATACCCAATCTAATGCTATACTCCCCAGAATTTAAATCATAAGAAGAAATTAAACTGCTCCTGGACAGCTCTCCGTTTCTATAATGTTTAACCGTTTTGCCTGTGTTGTTAAATACAACCGCAAGATGATACCACTTATCAATATTCCAACCAAGACCTGCTAGACCGTAAAAACTTGTCCAACTAGTTTCTCCTCCTGTTTCCAGAATCATTCTTGGATTAGCTGGTCCTCCAAACAAACCCCACCAAAAATGTTGAGCAGCAACTTCTGGGCCCTTGTTTATTAATGTGCTAACGTGATGCAAATCATTAAATTTGACCCAAGCTTCTAGCGTAAATTCTTCTAAATTATTATATTGCGCAATTTGACCGATGTTAACGTAATCATCCGTTCCATCAAAAGCCAGACAGCCGCTGGAAACGCACTCGGACGATGTTCTCCAGGAAGGAGAAGTGTAGGTTCCTCCTCCGGCTCCATACCAGGTGCCGGGATTGGCTCCCCAGTGGTCCTGGGCCGTGGTTCCCGAAGCATCGTCCAGTCTCCATTCGGAAACTAAGTTCAACATCAGAGCATTCTTCAGAGAATTGGAAAAAGCCTGGCCTTTGGCAATGGTGGCTTTGTCCGAAACCCCGGCCATGGAAACGATAATGAAAGCGGAAAGGATTCCGATTATGACGATGACGACCAGTATTTCGATGAGGGTGAAGGATTTATTCATTGTTGGCTAAATTAGATTTAATTCTACCAGCCTTTGTTTGTATTCTGCCACATCGAATCCCTGACGGGCAAGTAGCTGGTTCAGGCCGGCATAGTAGTTTTGCTGGATTTGAGACGCGGGAACAGCTTCATTATAAACGCGGACTTCGTCGATTCTTCCGTCAAAAAATTCAAGAGAGCCTTGGCGGGAACCGATATAAACGCTGGAAGGTTGGACATTCGGCGCTTCTTTCGTTCCTATGTAGGTCCCGGATATTTCCGTGCCATTAAGATAAAATTTTCTGTCGCCGTTGCCTATATGCGTCAACGCCAGGAAGCTCCATTTGTTAAGCATACTTCCCGTGGTTACATCGAAATCATTGCTGTAAAAATAATGCCTTACACCGCTGGCGGATAAACGAAAACAATTAGCATTGCTTTGGGAAAACACCCCCCAACAGATTATTGCTCTTGAACCGACGGCATCCGGATTTACCCAAGCGGAAATAGTAAAATTGCTCGACCCCAGAGGAATGTTTTGATTGCCATTTACCAAAACATAATCAACGGACCCGTCAAAATCTAAACAAGAATTGCTTAAACAGTCGGAACCGGATTTTACCAGCGGCTCATGGCCAACAACAATTGTTCCGTTATTAACGCCCCAGCTGTCTTGAGTATAGGATGATGTGGCATTCTGCCCATCGGCTACACCCGAACCGTCAAACTTCCATTCGGAAACTAAGTTCAACATCAGAGCATTCTTCAGAGAATTGGAAAAAGCCTGGCCTTTGGCAATGGTGGCTTTGTCCGAAACCCCGGCCATGGAAACGATAATGAAAGCGGAAAGGATTCCGATTATGACGATGACGACCAGTATTTCGATGAGGGTGAAGGATTTATTCATTACCACTTAAATTGGATTTCAATTCTCCTAATCTTTGCTGGTATTCGGTTGTGTCAAATTCCTTGCGACCAAAAAGTTTATTCAAACCGGCATAATAATTCTGCTGCACTTGGCTTATTGATAAAGCGCCGTTATATATCCTGACCTCGTCTATTAAGCCGCTGTAAGGGTCAACATAGCCGTCTCCGATTAAAAGACTTGCCGCCGAGGCAGTGGCAGCACTGTAACTGGGGGTTCCTGTTCTCGTTTTTTTGCCGTTAATAAACCATTTGAGATATCTATTGGCCGGCACGGCATCCGAAATATATCTTGTGATTAAAACATGGCTCCATTTATTCAGGGAGAGGGCTGTGACAGAACCAAAAGGTTGGTAAGGGGGACAATTCCCTCCGCAGGTGCCCCAATAATAATTAAGACCGCCGCTGGTTTCCTGGGTTATCGTTCCCTCTCCCCCGTAAGCTTTGTTATAGGGATTTCTCCTGGCGCTGAAACTGGTCGGCTTTAACCACATCTCTATTGTCTGGTCTCCGGTTATTTTCAAGCTATCGGCATTGCCGACATTAATATATTTCTCCGTGCCGTCAAACTCCAAACAATTTCCGGAAATACAATTGATTCCGCTTCTCACTATCGGCGAGCCAGTAAGTGTGCCGTCGCTGGCTCCCCAGGTATCCTTAACGTCTTCGGACGTTGCACTAGAACCAACTGTTGTCGGCCCCTCAAACTTCCACTCGGAAACGAAATTAACGGGCAGAGAGGTTAAAATGGACAAGCTGAAGGCCTTGCCCCTGGCAATATCCGCCTGGTAGAAAGATTCCTGCGATTTGGCAATGATAAAAGCGGAAAGGATTCCGATTATCACTATCGCCGCCATTATTTCAATCAAGGTAAAACTTTTATTATTCTCCATATTTATTAACATATTATACCCCAAAATCAATAATTGGCAAAGGGAGTTGACTTTATTCTTTTTTCTGATATCATTTAAGCAATGCGTAATTTCTTATCCAAAGTTCTTTCCGGAATTATCGGAACAGCTTTATCCTTGTATTTCATCAAGGACATTACCTCGGACGGAAGTTTAAGCACCATCCTGATAGTGGGAACGACCATCGGACTTTTATTTTTTTTCATCCGCCCCATTCTTAACGCCATTACTTTTCCTTTAAGAATAATCACCCTGAACCTTTTTTCTTTCGTAATAATCATGTTTTTAGTCTGGGTAGCCGACTGCATCTTCCCGAGCGCCATGTTTGAAATTCATGGACTGGCCAACCTCTTCTGGATGTCCTTAATCGTCTTGGGAGCGGAAATGCTATTCTCTATCAACAACAACTAAAATGAACCAAACGGCCCTTATTATCCAATCAATCGTTTCATTAATTTTGGTTATTCTCATTCTTCTTCAGGAAAGAGGGACCGCTTTGGGTTCCGCTTTCGGCGGAGGCGGAGAATCTTACAGCACCAGGCGCGGTATTCAGAAGAATATCTATTTGGCAAGCATTGTTCTGGCCGTTGTTTTTATCGCCCTGGCTTTGTATAACCTAATGGCATAATGTCGCTTCCTGACTTAAAAAAGCTTTTTAAATCAAAAACTAAAAGAATGCCCAGCTTTAAACAATGGCTTCAATTTTTAAAGGTTTTGAATTTTAAGGAAAAAATGCTTTTCTTCTCCTTATTAGCCGTTTTTGTCTTTTCCCTTTCCTTTGTTTTTTCCGGCTTTCTCCAGAAAAACACGGTTATCGTCCCCAGCGAAGGCGGCGAAGCGAAAGAAGGCGTCCTGGGACAACCCCAATTCATCAACCCTCTCTACGCTTATTCTTCCGAAGTGGACAGGGAAATAACGGAGCTGGTGTTCTCCAGTCTTTTCACTTACGACAGCCAGGGAAACATCGTTCCCGATTTGATTGAGGATTACAGAATCACGGACAGCGGAAAAAGCATTGAATTTTCAATAAGAGAAAACGCCAAATGGCACGACAACCAGCCCCTGACCGTTGACGACGTAATTTTTACACTGAATCTGGTCCAGGACCCCAATTACTTGAGTCCCTTGAGGGCCAATTTCCAGGGCGTGGAAACGGAAAAGATGTCCGACTTCAAGGCCTTAATCAGGTTGAAGCAGGCCTACGCCGGATTTTTTGAAAGCCTGACCAATTTGAAGATATTGCCCAAGCACATCTGGCAGAACATTCCCGCTTCCCAAATCATGGCCAATACCCAACTGAACCTGCTCTCCCCCGTCGGCTCCGGACCCTATGTCGTCAAGAATGTTGAGCAAAGCAAAGACAAAACTATAAAATCGATAAGTTTGGAGATAAACAAGAAATATTACGGAGAAAAACCGCACCTTAAGAAATTCAAGTTTGTTTTCTTCAATAAAAAAGAAGACCTGGTCAATGCCCTTAAAAAGGGCGCCGTTGACCTGGGCCTTTTGGAAACAGCCGGAGAATATGATTTGAGCCAATTTAAAAGCTCCAATGTTTATCTGGTTAAAACCCCCAACTATTTCAGCCTTTTCTACAACAACGCCAAAAAGCCGCTGGATAACGAAGAAATAAGAAAAGCGCTGGACATGGCCCTGAACAAAGAAGAAATTCTGGACAAGGCCGTTGCCAAAAACGGAGAAGTCGTCAATTCCCCCATCCTCCCTTCTTTTTACGGATTCAACGAACCGGCCAGCCCGCTGGAATATAATCAGGAAGAAGCAAAAAACATTCTCCAGGGACAAGGGTTTGAGGAAAGGGACGGAACCATGGTCAAGATAATCAAAAAAACATCGGGCTTTGAATTCAAGCAGGTTTTGCAGGCGGGAAGCAACAACGCCGAAGTAGGCAAGCTTCAGGAATGCCTGGCTCAAGACCCGGAGATATATCAAGGAGAAATCAGCGGATATTTCGGGGAGCAAACCAAGGCCGCGGTCATCCTCTTCCAAGAAAAATACAAAGAAGACATACTGGCTCCCAGCGGTCTGGAAAAAGGAACGGGGAAAGTAGGAGGAGCCACCATCAAAAAATTGAACGAAGTCTGCTTCACCGTGCCCGACGAAGAGCTGACTCTCGCTTTCACGATTAAGACCACCGGCAGCCCTTCTCTTTTAAAAGCCGCGCAGGATATAAAAGAGCAGTGGGAGAAAATAGGGGTGAAGGTGGAAATCAAAAAACTGGACACTTTGGAAATCAAAAAAACAATCAGGGACAGGGACTTTGATATCCTCCTTTTCGGAGAAAAGCTCGGTGGCATTCCCGATCCCCTGCCTTTCTGGCACTCGTCGCAGATAATCGACCCGGGCCTGAACATTTCCATGTACGAAAACGAAGAAGCGGACGGACTTTTGACAAAAGCCCGGACTTATTCCGACTTCCAGTCGGAAGACAGAAAAAAAGCGCTGGAGGATTTCCAAAACATCCTGATTGAAAACTGCCCGGCCACCTTTCTTTATTCTTCCTACAGCGCCTATGTAATAAACAAAGACATCAAGGGCGTTGAGCTGGATAAAATCTCCGATTTGTCCAAAAGATTCGTGGATATAAAAAACTGGTATATTAATCAAAAAAGAATATGGAAAAAGACGTAAAACCGGATATCCGATATTTGAATGATATGAGGGAAATGTTCATTCAGGCGCCAGCCGATGAAAATCCCCCCCTTTACTACATGTACCGGGGAATCAAACAGGAAAACGGACTAAGATATGACATTACCGTCATTCCTCCCTTGATGTTCGGCGATGAGTTCAACAAAACCAAGGGGCACTATCATTCCTCGGGCCACGGCGAATTATACATTGTTTTAAAAGGCGAAGCCCTGTTCCTGATGCAAAAAGGAGAAGACGAAATAACGGATGTCTATTACGTAAAAGCCGAAGCGGGAGAATCGGTGATTATTCCCAAGGGCTATGCCCATTTTACCATCAACCCCACCACGGACACGACGTTGGAAATGGCCAATTGGATAAGCTCGGAATGCTTATCGGACTACAAGCCGGTGAAAGAGAAAAAAGGCGCCTGCTATTACCATACAACCAAAGGTTGGATAAAAAACAATAACTATAAAAAGGTTCCCGAACTCAGAGAGGAGGAACCATTGAAACAAGCACCTCAAGAACTTGGTTTCTTAAAATAATAATAAACTTATGGATAAAAAACAACAATTCTCAAGAAGGCCAAGAACCTTCAAAAAACCTTTCAGCCAAGAAAGCCTGAAAGTCATTCCATTGGGCGGTTTGGGCGAAGTCGGCCGGAACATGCTTCTTTTGGAATACAAAAACCAGATTTTAATAATCGACGTGGGTTTCAGGATGCCCGAAGAAGACATGCCCGGCATTGACTACATCATTCCCGACATCTCTTATCTTCTAAAAGACAAAAAATACAAAAACATTGTCGGGGTCTTGATCACTCACGGCCACTACGACCATATCGGCGCCATTCCCTACATCATTAACCGCATCGGCAACCCGCCCATCTTCGCTTCTCCTCTGGCCAAAGGAATCATTTTAAAAAGGCAGGAAGAATTTTCCGACCAGCCCAAAATTGACGTTAATGAAATCAACCATGGAACCAAGCTGAAACTCGGCGTCTTCCAAATCGAATTCTTCCGCCAGAACCACAACATTCCCGACAATATGGGCATCTTCATCAAAACTCCGGCGGGAAACATTGTCCACACCTCTGACTTCAAGTTTGACAACTGCCCGGTTAACGAAAAGCCCACTGATTTCGGAAAGCTCAAGGAAATCGGGAAAAGGGGCGTCATGCTTCTCCTGTCCGATTCCACCGGCGCGGAAGAAAGCGGCCATTCTTTGTCCGAAAAACAAATCTTTGAAAACATGGAAACGATATTCAAAGAAGCTCAGGGCAGAATCATCATCGCCACTTTTTCTTCTTTGATTAACCGCATTCAGCAAGCCATCACTCTTTCCGAAAAATACAACAGGAAAGTCGGCTTTATCGGCCACAGCATGAAAAGCAATGTGGAAATATCAAAGAAGCTGGGATATTTAAAATCCCCGAAAGGCCTTCTCCTGAAAAAAATAGCCGAGGCCAACAGTCATCCGGATAAAAAAATCACCATTCTCTGCACCGGAGCCCAGGGAGAAGAAATGGCCGGACTGATGAAGCTTGCCACCAAAGAACACCCCTCCATTGTCATTAAGCCCGGGGATACCATTGTCTTTTCTTCTTCGGTGATTCCGGGAAACGAAAGAACCGTGCAAATGGTCAAAGACGACCTTTTAAGGCAAAAGGCCAATGTTTTTCATTACAAAATGATGGACATCCACGCCGGAGGGCATGCCCAAAAAGAAGAATTGAAAGAAATGATAAACATCATGCGCCCGAAATATTTTATGCCCATTCATGGCCAGTTCTCAATGATGTATGCCAACGCCAAGCTGGCGGAAGAATGCGGCATGAAAGAAGCCAATGTCGTTTTGGCCGACAACGGCAAGATAATAGTCGTCTCCCCGACCAAGGCCTTTATTGAAAAAAGAGAGGTTCCCTCGGAGTACATTATGGTTGACGGGCTCGGCATCGGAGACGTGGGAGAAGTGGTTCTAAGAGACAGGCAAATGCTGGCCAAGGACGGCATCTTCGTCATTATTGCCGTGGTCAACAGAAAAACAGGCAAAGTCCAGGACTCTCCCGACATCATCTCCCGGGGATTCGTCTATCTAAGGGAATCCAAGAATCTCCTTTACGAAACCAGAAAAAAAGTCATCCAGACGATTGAGAAGGCCACTGCCTCGGGCCATGTGGTCAACTGGACATATATCAAAGATAGTGTTAGAAATACCTTAGGGGACTTTCTTTTTGAGAAAACTCAGAGAAGGCCCATGGTTTTGCCGGTAATAATAGAAGTATGAAAATATTCAGCGGCATCCGGCCCACCGGAGAAATTCATTTGGGAAACTACTTGGGAGCCATAAAGCAATGGATTGAGCTTCAGGAAAAAGAAGACTGCCTTTTTTGCGTCGTTGACTGGCACGCCATCACCACTCCTTACGAAAAAAAAGATTTGCAGAAGCAAATTATTGATTTGGCCGCCAGCTATCTGGCGGCGGGATTAAACCCGGAGAAATGCATTCTTTTCGTCCAATCCCGGGTAAAAGAACATTCCGAACTGGCATGGCTTTTGGGAACCATCACTTCTTTGGGGGAACTGAAAAGAATGACCCAATTCAAAGACAAATCGCAAAAGCACCCCGAATACGTCAATGCCGGGCTTTTAAACTATCCCCTGCTCATGGCCGCGGACATCCTTCTGTACGAGACCGAAGCCGTGCCCATCGGCAAAGACCAGGTCCAGCACCTGGAGCTGACCAGAAATATTGCCGAGAAATTCAACAAAAAATACGGGAAAGTTTTTGCCGTTCCCAAACCCCTGCTTTCCAAGCAGGGAGCAACCATCATGTCTTTAGCCAACCCAGAAAAGAAGATGTCCAAGACCGACGGCGGGAAAGGGTGCATCAGCCTGTTTGAAAGCCCCGAAGAAATCAAGGAAAAAATAATGGGAGCCACCACCGACTCGGGAAAAGAGATAAAATATGATTTAACGAAGAAGAGGGGCGTTTCCAATCTTTTAACCGTCTATTCCCTGTTCTCCGACAAGCCGATAAAGGAAATCGAAAAGGACTTCCAAAACAAGGGATACGGGGAGTTCAAAAAATCATTGGCCGGATTATTGATTGAAAAGCTAAAGCCTTTAAGGCAAAAAAAACAGGACTTGATGAAAAATCCCGATTACGTCAATTCGGTTCTGGAAAACGGAGCGAAGAAAGCCAGAAAGAGGGCCGAGAAAACAATGACCCAGGTGAGGGAGAAAATGGGGCTGAAATAACAGGGCCCATGCTTACGCATAGGCTCTTAATATATCCTCCACCTTTTGGTGGTTTTCCTCTTTTTGCAGCTCTATTTCAAGCCACAAGGGAATTTGGATCGGGAGGGTTTTCCCCTCCGGAAAAGCGTTCTTCAGTATCTGCTTTCTTCGTGAGAAATCTGCATTTTCAGTCATCTTCTGTCCTCTTTGTACTGCCCTTATTATACATCACTGTAAAAAACTTGTCAAGCCCCCCACTTTATTTTCTAATATATCCGGGCTTTTGGCCTCAACAATCAGTCTTATCAGAGGCTCGGTATTGGAAGCCCTGACCAAGAACCACCAGTCGTCAAAATCAACCCTCAGGCCGTCTATTTCCGTCATTCTCCCCTCTCGATACCTGTCTTTCAATTCTTTGATTTTGCCTTCCTTGTCTTTGACCTGAAAGTTAATCTCGCCCGACTGAAAATATTTTCTGAAAGGAAAAATTATTTGGGATAAAGGTTTCTTCTCTTTCTTCAAAACCGTTAGGATATAAAACAAGACAAAGAAAGGGCTTTCAATGAAATACGGGGCTCCGGAAAAAAAATGGCCGGTGTATTCACCACCGAAAAGAGCGTCTTCTTCCCGCATTTTTTGCCTGAAAAAAGAATGGCCGACCCGGCTGGCAATCGCCCTGCCCCCGAACTTTTCCACCGTTTCCTTCACGATATTGCCGGAACGGATGTCGTAAAGTATTTTTGCATTGGGATTGGCTTTCAAAATCAATGAAGCCATCAGAGCCAGAATCAAGTCGGAAGAAACGATTTCCCCCTTTTCATCCAAAAAAATTATTCTGTCTCCGTCGCCGTCAAAAGCCGCTCCCAAATCGGCTTTTTCTTTCAAAATCCTTTCTTTTAACAAAACTGTGTTCTCTTTTTTAAAAGGATTGGGCTCGTGGTTGGGAAAGCTTCCGTCGAGCTCGCCGAAAATGTGTATCAGGCCGGTGTTTTTGAGTATTCCGGGAACAGGCAGTCCGGAAACGCTGTTGGCCGTGTCCACCACGATTTTAATTTCCTTAAAGTCCTCATCGTCTTTATTGAAAGACACATAGTCGTCGATGGTCTTCTTTTCTTCGCTAATGCCGGGGCTCTCTTCTTGGAAATCATCCTTTAAAAATATCTCCTTGATTTCTTTCAGGCCCGTTTCTTCGCTGACGGGTCTGGCTTCGGAGAGAACGATTTTAAAACCGTTGTATTGGGGGGGATTATGGCTGGCGGTTAAGGCTATCCCTCCGTCATAGCCGTAATGGGCGACGGAAAAGTAGAGCAAGGGCGTAGTGGCCAGCCCGATATCCACCACGTCCGCTCCCTGGCTCAAGACGCCCCTTTTAAGCTCTTTAAACAATGGTTCGGAAGAAAGCCGGTTGTCTCTTCCCAAAACTATCTTTAATTGGGCTTTGTTGGTTTTTCGTTTTAAAAAAACGACAAAAGCCCGGCCCATTCTAAAAGCGGTCTCTTCGTTTATTTCTTCCGGATACGTTCCCCTTATGTCGTATGCTTTGAAAATACTATTCATTTAAAGCTGTTTTCATCCTGCTTAAATACTCGCTTTCGCCGATTTGATTGTTGATAAATAAGTTGTTCAAGCCAAAATAATAGTTTTCCTGAATTTGCGCGGTTAATAGCGCCGCATCATATACTATTACTTCGTCAATCTGAGCTTCCGTGCAAGACCAAGAGGAACTGCCGCTTCTTTCAGAACCGATGCTGACCCCGTAAGTATTCGTAGACCAACGGCTAAAGTCCGCCGGAGGAGCATAACTTGAAGTAATTTTTCCGTTTACGTATATGGTCGTAGCCCCTTCGGCTGTTCTGGAAACGGAGAAATGATACCACTTCCCCACCTCAAGACCATAAATACCCGGCCAGGCGTAATAAGTGGATATAACCTCGGACGTATTTACATAATGCGAATACCAACGAAAATATCCGGCCGTGTCTCCGCTGTTTCTGTAAAGCATCCATCCCGTCGAACTGCTTCTTTTTCCCAAAAAAGCAATGGCTGCCCAGGTGCTGGTTGTTTTTTTAAACCAGCCGGAAAAGGTCATATCTCCCGGGATGCTTGTTAAATTGGGAATTTGTATCCTGCCCACAGCAAAAGTTGCGCAACCCCCGAAAACGCAATTAATCTGGTTCGTGTCCCAGGTAACCGTTCCCGCTATTGCTCCATCATTGCCGTTACCGCTCAAATCTTTTGTGTCTCCGTTTAAATCCCACTTTCCGGCAATGTTCTCGGCCAAAGAACTGTTGAGTTTTTGGGAAAACAACTGGGCTTTGGCAAAAACAGCTCTCTCGTTGATTGTGGTCACCGAGCCGTAAATAATGGCGGAAATGATGCCCACCACTATAAACACCACCATTAATTCGATTAATGTAAAGCTTTTTTCACTCATATTGTTAAATTATACTAGAACCCTCTCAAAAAGGCAACAAGCTTGACCAAAGGCCCGAAAACTGATATATTGCAGATACAAATTGCCTTCGCAAAAGATAAAGATATAAATTATGCAGTTTTACGAAATCAACACATTGATATCGCCGGAGCTCACCCAGGAAGAGGTTTCTTCTTTTGTGGCAACGATGGAAAACCAGTTTCAAGACCTGGGAAAAATCATCAGTGAAACGAAAACCGAAAGGAAAAGGCTCGCTTACCCCATTAAAGACGAAGAAGAGGCTTGGTTCTCCTTTTTCAGCTTTTTCCCGAAAGAAAACGAAGACCTGAAAAAAACGTTTGATGCGATTGAGAAAATACTGAAAGGAGAGAAAAAAATACTAAGGCATTTTATCGTTAAAAGAGACGAAAGAAAGGCTGAAGCGCGAAAAGAAGAAAGACACAGAAAAGAAAAAGGGCCGGAAAAAGAAGTGGTGCACCTGACGGAAACCGAGATGAAAGAAGTGGAAGAAAAAATAAACGAACTCTTAGAAGAAAATTAAATTAAAATTATGAACTTCAACAAAGTAATTTTAGTCGGCCGGGTAGCTTCCGATGTTGAAATGAGAAGCACGGCCTCGGGTCAAAGCGTCTGCTCTTTCCGGCTGGCCACCAACAGGGTCTGGAAAGACAAATCGGGAGAGAAAAAAGAAGATTCGCAATTCCACAACATCGTCTTATGGGGAAGGCAGGCCGAAACCGCTTCCCAATTTCTGGCCAAGGGCTCTCTCACCCTGATTGAAGGACGGCTGCAAAACAGGTCATGGGAAGACAAGTCGGGAAACAAGAGGTACACGACCGAAATAATCGGGGAAAACTTCCAGCTTGGGCCGAGGGCCGGCGAAGGAGCGAAAGCAATGCCCCGACCAAAAGATAAACAAAAAAATGACGAAGATATTCCTGTTATCGAAGACGGCGACGAAATCGATATTAAGGACATTCCGTTCTAGAATTATGTATTGTTTTTTCTGCAAAAAAAATATAAGGGAGGTTAATTTCAAAAATACGGAAGTACTGGAAAAATTCACTTCCAGGTCGGGGAAAATAAAGCCCAGAAAGAAAACCGGCCTTTGCGCGGGCCATCAGAGAGAAACATCCAGGGCGATTAAAAGAGCGAGAATCATGGGACTGCTTCCCTTCACGACAAAATAATTTAGCATCCGGGTTGAGTAAAAAACCACTCTCCTTTGAGAATGGTTTTTTGTTTCTTATTCGTTGTATTTCTTGATAACCTCTTTTTGTATTTCTTTCAAAATCTTGGGGTTGGCTTTCAAAAATTCCTTGGCCTTTTCCATGCCCTGCCCGATTTTCTCGTCATTGTACTGGAGGTAAGCGCCTGATTTCTTGATTACCCCCAATTTTACTCCCAGATTGATCGTTTCCGAAGCGTTGGAAATGCCTTCGTTGTAATAAATATCCAGTTCGGCTGTTTTAAAGGGCGCCGCCACTTTGTTCTTCACTATTTTCACCTTGATCCGCGAGCCGATTATCTGCTCCCCCTGCTTGATCTGGGCCATTCGCCTCAATTCAACCCTGACCGAACTGTAGAATTTCAGAGCCAGACCCCCGGGCGTGGTTTCGGGATTCCCGAACATGATTCCGATTTTCATTCTCGTCTGATTCAAAAAGATAAGAGCGGTTTTGGTTTTGGAAACGATTCCGGACAATTTCCTCAGGGCCTGCGACATCAAGCGGGCCTGAAGACCTATTTGCAACTCCCCCATCTCTCCGGCCACTTCCGTCTTGGGAACCAGAGCGGCCACGGAATCAACGACAATAATATCAACCTCTCCCGAACGAACCAGCGTCTCAACGATTTGCAATCCCTGTTCCGCCGAATCGGGCTGGGAAATCAGCAAGTCGTCGATATTGACTCCGATTTTCTTGGCATAATCGGGGTCCAAAGCATGCTCGGCATCGATAAAAGCAGCCACCCCGCCGGCCTTCTGGGCTTCGGCCAAAATACTTAAAGCCAGGGTGGTTTTGCCGGTGCTCTCGCCTCCGTATATCTCCGTAATCCTTCCCCGGGGAATGCCGTTGACGCCCAAGGCCAAGTCCACGGCCAAAGAGCCCGTGGAGATTACTTCAACATTGGTCTTTTGGGCCTCCTTGAGCTTCATTATGGCTCCTTCTCCGAACTTTTCCTTTATCTCGGAAATGGCCTCGGCCAAATTGATTCTTTCTTTTTCTTCTGGTTTTTTCTTGGTCATAGATATTTTATTTTACCACAAATCATTTATTTGTCTGTGCCAGATTTTAATTAGTCTTCGGGATTTTCTTCGTTAATGAAAACATCCCTGGGCTTGGCTCCTTCAGCCGGCCCGACCACCCCCCTTTCTTCAAGAATGTCCAGCAATCTTGCCGCCCGGGCATAACCGATACTCAACCTTCTTTGAAGCAAAGAGGCCGAAGCCTTTTTTGAAGAAATAACCATTCTTTTGGCTTCTTCGTACAAAGGGTCTTCCTTGGAAAAAAAACTATCCATCTGAACTTCTTTTGATTCCATGGCTCTTTCCAGTTCTTTGGATAAAGAGGTTTCCTCTTCTTCCGTTTCAATAAACTCGGGTTCTTCTCCTTCCTGGCTGGAAACGATAAAGCTCACCACCTTTTTGATTTCCTGTTCGGAGACATACGGGCTCTGGATTCTCCTCGGCTTGCTGTGTTCTTTGGTCAGGAAGAGCATATCTCCTTTGCCCAGAAGTTTTTCCGCTCCGGAGGCGTCGAGAATGGTCCTGGAATCAACCAGAGAACCGACCTTCAGGGCAATTCTGGTGGTGATATTCGCCTTAATCAGCCCGGTGATGACCTCGACTGACGGACGCTGGGTGGCCAGAATCAAATGAATTCCCGTTGCTCTGGACATCTGGGCCAGACGCACCACATAGGATTCTATTTCCTTGCCCTTGACGCTCATCAAATCAGCCAACTCGTCAATGATTAAAACGACGTAAGGAAGCTTTTCCTCCCCCTTCTTTTCCATTTTCGCGTTATAGCTTCCGATGTCCCGGCTGTTGCCCTGGGACAAGACGACAAATCTTCTTTCCATTTCCCCGGTCAGCCACTTCAGGGCAACCAGGGTCTGCTGAGCGTCGTAAATCACAGGACAGAGCAAATGGGGCAGAACCGAATAAACGGGAAACTCCACTCTTTTGGGGTCGATTAAAATAAGTTTCATTTCTTCGGGGCTGTTTCTATAAAGCAAGCTGAGAATCGTGGCGTTAAGGGAGATTGTCTTGCCTGAACCGGTCGTTCCTCCCACGAGCAAGTGGGGCATTTCCGACAAATCGGCAAAGGCCGGCATTCCCCTCACGTCTTTGCCCAAACCTATTAAAAGCGAATGGGGCGATTTTTTGAATTCCTCGGTGTCAAAAATCTCTCTTAGTCCCACTGTCGCCCTTTTCTTGTTGGGAATCTCCACCCCCACCAGAGACCTTCCCGGAATAGGCGCCTCGATTCTGATGGTCGGGCTGGCCAGGGCCAAGGCCAAATCGTTCTGAAGAGTGGTTATCTTGGAAAGCTTTATCCCCTCGGCCGGCTTCAGGGTGTATTGGGTAACGGTCGGCCCGATGTTCACTTCCGACATTTCCACGGGAATGCCGAAGGTCTGCAGGGTCCTTTTTATCACCGAAGAGTTATAAGCGATGTCTCCTCCTTCGGCCACGCTCTTTTTGCTGGACAAGAGGTCAAGGGTGGGATATTTGTATTGGGTATTCTCTTTTTTCTTTTCTTCAAAGGCCTTCTGTTTTTTGCCAAAACCGAAAAGGTCTGTTCCTTCCGCTTCCTCTTTTTTCTCGGGCTTTAACTCCAGCGTTTCTTTGATTTTAACCAAATCAATCAAGGGCTTTTCTTTCTTGATTTCTTCTTTTAACTCCTCTTCTTCCGGTTTCTTCTTTTTCAGAATCGGCTTAAGAATTACAATAAAGGAAAAAATCATTACCACGGCCAGAATGAAAAAAGAAACCCAAAAATCAAAACCCTTGAGCATGGGCCAGGAAATAATGTAACCGAACCACCCCCCTTGTCCGGCATAAGAAGGGTCAAAAACGCTTTTCAAGGCCTCGTTGTTTCTCGTCTCCGCCAAAGCGAACATGGCCGAAACGGACAAAAGAAAAACAATAACGGCCAGAATGAGAATGTTCTTGGTCTCTTTAAAAGACTCCTCTTCTTTTAAGAAGACGAATCCCGCTATGAGCAAAACCAGAGGCGTCAGATAAAAAACATTGCCCAGAAGGAAAAAAAACAAATCCTTCAATCCTCCCCCGACAAATCCCGCCTGATTACCGAAAGAAAAAAGAAAAATTATGGCCAAGAGAAAACAAAGCGCAGATAAAATATATTTTTTAACTTCGTCGCTTAAGGTAAAAGTCAGTTTGGGTTTTTCTATTAAGGGTTTGTTGTTTCTTTGGGAAACCGGCTTGGCTTTTTTCTTTTTTTTCATGGTCCGAAAAAAAATTATTTGTTCTTTCTCCCTGTGCCTATTGGAACCAGTTTACCAATAATTACGTTTTCTTTCAACCCTCTCAGCTTGTCTTCTTCTCCCCTCAAAGAGGCCTCTATCAAGACACGGGAAGTTTCCTGGAACGATGCCGCAGAAAGGAAGCTGTCGGTATTCAGGGCAACCTTGGAGATTCCCAAAACAACGTCTTCTGTTTCTATCGGCTTTTTCTTTTCCTTTACCAGCTCTTCGTTGCTCTCCAGCATAACCGCCCTGGAAATTACTTCTTCGGGAGCGAAAAAACTGTCACCCGGGTCTTTTATCTTCACCCTGGAGAACATCTGCCGGACAATCACTTCAACGTGCTTGTCGTGGATGGAAACACCCTGAGAAACATAAACCTTTTGGATTTCCTTGATAATGTATTTTTGGGTGGCTCTTGTCCCGATCAGCTTAAACAGCTTTTTGAGGTCAAGCGAACCGGCCGTCAAGGGTTCTCCCTTCTTTATCATGTCCCCTTCTTTGACCAGAATCTCAATGTTGGGAGAAATATTGTATTCAATCGCTTCTTCGGCTTTTTTCTTTGAATCGCTTTCTTTAACGGCCATCACCTTGATGATTCCCTCTTTTTCCTTAAGCTCAATCACCTTGCCGTCCTTAATGCACAATTCCGCCTCGCCTTTGGGCACTCTTTTTTCAAAGACCTCTTCCACCCTGGGCAAACCGCGGGTGATGTCCGCTTCTCCGGCCACGCCTCCGGTATGAAAGGTTCTCATGGTCAATTGGGTTCCCGGTTCGCCAATGGCCTGGGCAGCCACCACGCCGACCGCCTCGCCGACATCAATTAATCTTTTCCATCCCAAATCCAAGCCGTAACATTTCTGGCAAATTCCTCTTTTGCATTTGCAGGTCAAGGGGGAGCGCACTTTCAATTCCTGAATGTTCAGTTCTTTTATTCTCAAGGCCTTCTTCAAGCTAATTATTTCTCCCGTTTTAATCAGCACTTCCTGAGTTTCCGGGTCCGTTATTTTCTCCATGGAAACCCGGCCGTAAATCTTATGGACGAAATCCTCGTTTATTTCGTCGGCCTCTTTTCTGGAAACGACCAGCCCTTCTTTGTCACCGCAATCCTCCTCGTTGATTATAACCTCATGGGCTACATCCACCAATCGGCGGGTCAAATAGCCGGAAGTGGAGGTCCTTAGAGCAGTGTCGGCCGTGCCTTTTCTCGCCCCGTGAGTGGAAATGAAATACTCCAGCACGTCAAAGCCCTCTTTAAACGAGTTCTTTATGGCCAGCTCAATAATCCTTCCGGCCGGATTGGCGACCAAGCCCTTCATTCCGGCCATCTGCACCGGCTGAGACCAGGAACCCCGGGAACCGGAGTCAACGATTGAAAACACCGGGCTCTTGGAAGAAATGGCCAAAGGAACCAATTTCTCAATTTCCGTTTTTACTTTTTTCCAGATTTCAATAACCTGATTGGCTTTTTCTTCCCGGGACAGAAGACCCTTCTCGTAATAATCCTCAACCACCCTGATTTTTTCTTCGGCCTTGTTTATCAGGCCCTGCTTTTCTACAGGAACCGTCAAATCATCCATGCCCCAGGTAATGCCCGACCTGGTGGCAAACCTGAATCCCAGGTCTTTTATCTTGTCCAAGGTTTCGGACGCCTCGTTTCCATAGATGTCCACTATCCGATTAATCATTTTTTTCATGTTCTTTGAATCCATGGTTTCGTTCTGGTAATCAAAACCTTCGGGTAGAACCTCGTTAAATATTATTCGGCCGACGCTGGTTTCCAAAAACCCCTCTGCAGTCAGCACCTTTATATTTGTCCTTAAGTCAATCTTTTTCAAATTATAGGCGATAAGGGCTTCCTTGAAAGAGCTGAACGTTTTGCCCTCCCCTTTCAATCCAGCAATAATCTTGGTTAAATAATAACAACCCAAAATCATGTCCTTGGTTGGAATCATAATCGGGTCTCCGGTTGAGGGCTTGAGCAAATTAACACTGGAAAGCATTCTTTCCCTGGATTCGGACTGGGCTTCTTCCGACAAAGGAACATGAATAGCCATTTGGTCTCCATCAAAATCGGCGTTAAAAGCCGTGCAGACCAAAGGATGCAGACGAATGGCTTCGCCCTCGATAAGAATCGGATGGAAGGCCTGCACCCCCAAACGATGCAAGGTGGGAGCGCGGTTCAAAAGAACCAATTTTTCTTTAACCACCTCTTCCAAACAGCCCCAAATTTCGTCCGTTTCTTCTTCAATCAATCTTGAGGCTCCCCTGACATTGAAAGCCCATTCCTTTTCCAATATTTTTTTAATCACAAAGGGCTTAAACAGTTCCAAGGCCATTTTCTTGGGCACTCCGCACTGGTCCAGCTTCAAATTGGGCCCGACCACAATCACGCTTCGGCCGGAATAGTCAACTCTCTTGCCCAGCAGGTTCTGCCTGAACCTTCCCTGTTTTCCCTGAAGCATGTCGGACAAGCTCTTCAACAGTCTTTTACCTCCGGTACTGGCCTGGGTGGTGGTTCCCTTTCTCATTTTATTGTCAATCAAAGCGTCAACCGCTTCCTGAAGCATTCTCTTTTCGTTTCTCACAATAACATCCGGAGCGCCGATTTCCAGCAGATACTTCAGTCTGTTGTTTCGGTTAATCACCCTTCTGTACAAATCATTCAAATCGGAAGAAGCGTATCTTCCTCCATCCAACTGAACCATGGGCCTTAAATCTGGCGGCAAAACCGGCAGAACATCGATAAACATCCACTCCGGCCTGACGTTGGAATGCTTCATTTCCTGAAAAATCTTTAATCTTCTCAAGAGGTTTCTTTTTTCTTCGGTTATCTTTTTTTCCGAAAGCCTTTTTGTTATTTTCTCAATTTCCGCGTCCAAATTTATTTTCTGGAAAATTTCCCTGATTACTTCCGCTCCCGTACCGGCCTCGAACATTTCTCCGTATTTCAAAGAAAGGCGGTGATAATCGATTTCGCTCAAAACAACCATGGACTTAATGGAGACAACTTCCTGCTTGGCTCTTTCTTTGGCCTGCTTCAGGTCTTCCAGGGCCTTTTTAATGTCGTCCCGGCCTTGATTCTTCAGGTCCTTGCTTTTAATCTTGAATTCTTCCTCAATTTCTTTCAATATCTTTTCTTTTATTTCTTCATCAACCTTGGTGACGATGTAGGAAATGAAATAAATGACTTCTTCAACTTTATTCAGAGAAATACCCAAAACCATTCCTATTCTTGAAGGAATTCCTTTCAAAAACCAGATGTGGGAAACCGGGCTGGCCAGCTTGATGTGCCCCATTCTTTCTCTTCTCACCGATGATTTGGTAACCTCCACTCCGCAACGGTCGCAGATTATTCCCTTGTACCTCACCCGCTTGTACTTTCCGCAGAAACATTCGTAGTCCTTGGTCGGACCAAAAATCTTTTCGCAGAACAAACCGTCTTTTTCCGGTCGCTGGGTCCTGTAATTTATGGTTTCCGGCTTGGTTACCTCTCCATAAGACCAATCTAAAACCTCTTCCCCCGAAGCCAGCTTGATTTTAATTGATTCTAAGTCGGAAACAAACATATTTCTTTAAATTAATTAATCTTCCTCTATTTTCCCCTTGATAATCACGTTCAAAGAAAGGGCTTTCAGCTCGGCTATCAATAAATTGAAAGAAGCGGGAATGTTCGGGTTCTTGATTTTCTCTCCTTTGAGAATGGATTCGTAGGTGGTGGCTCTTCCCAAAACGTCATCGGACTTAATGGTCAGCATTTCCTGAAGGGTATAGGCCGACCCATAACCTTCAAGGGCCCAAACCTCCATTTCGCCGAATCTCTGGCCGCCGAACTGGGCTTTTCCCCCCAAAGGCTGCTGGGTAATCAAGGAATAAGGACCAATGGAGCGCATGTGGATTTTATCCTCCACCATATGGGCCAGCTTCATCATATAAATATATCCGACGGTTATTTTCTCCGGTAAGGACTCTCCGGTTTCCGGGTCCATTAAAGTCAGCTTTCCGTCCTCGGGATAGCCGGCGCTTTTCAATTCTTCCTTGATTTCTTTTTCGTGAGCTCCGGACAGAGAAGGAGTAGCGGCGTAATATCCAAGCTTCTTGACCGCCAGTCCGAAATGCGTTTCCAAAATCTGTCCCAGATTCATTCTGGAAGCGACAGACAAAGGGTTGAGGATTATGTCAACCGGGGTCCCGTCTTCCAAAAAGGGCATTTCTTCGGGCGGAAGAATCTTGGCAATAATGCCTTTGTTCCCGTGCCTGCCGGCCAATTTATCCCCCACTTTTATTTTCCTCACTTCCGACACCCTTACCCTGATTCTTTTTATCACGCCTGGGTCCAAACTATAGCCCTCGCTTCGGGCAAACACCCTGACGTCGGTAATCCTGCCTCTTTTTCCGTGCTCCAGCCTCAAAGAAGTGTCTTTGACTTCCTTGGCTTTTTCTCCGAAAATCGCCCTTAAAAGACGTTCTTCGGCGCTTAATTCCGCTTCCCCTTTGGGAGAAATCTTTCCCACCAAAATATCATTGGGCCCGACCTCGGCTCCGATTCTGACAATTCCCTCTTCGTCAAGGTCCTTCAGTTTGTCTTCTCCCACGTTGGGAATGTCGGCCGTGGTTATTTCCGGCCCCAGTTTCGTTTCCCGGACGTCGCAGAAAAAATCTTCAATATGCACAGAGGTAAAAACATCTTCTTTCACCAGGCGCTCGGACAGGACAATGGCGTCTTCAAAAGTATTTCCCCTCCAGGAAATAAAAGCTACCAGAAGGTTTCTTCCCAGACTCAGCATTCCTTGGGAAATCGAACCCCCTTCGGCCAGAATGTCTCCTTTCTTGACCTTGTCCCCCTTGTTAACCGCCGCTCTCTGATGGAAACAGGTGTACTGATTGGTTCGGTCAAAAATTCTCAAAGGATAAGCCGTAGTTCCCGAATTTCCTTTGACTTTGATTTCTTTGGAGTCCACCTTAACCACCTCTCCCCCTTCTTCAGCTAAAATCAACTGCCCCGAATCCCTGGCCACGTAAGGCTCCAGTCCCGTGCCCACCAACGGCGCTTCGGGATTGACCAAGGGCACTGCCTGTCTTTGCATATTGGAGCCCATCTGGGCCCTGTTGGCGTCGTCGTTCTGCAAAAAAGGTATAAGAGAAGTGGCGACGGAAGTAAATTGCTGGGGCGAAACGTCAACAAAATCAATCTTTTCTTTTTCTGTTTCCCCCGCTTCTCCTTTAATCCGGGCTTCCACTCTTTCTTCCTTGATTTTCCCGTCTTCCTTTAAAACAATGCTGGCCGGAGCGATATTGTATCTCTCTTCCGCATTGGCGTCCAAATAATAGACATCTTTGGAAAGTTTGTTTTTTTCCATTTTAAAATACGGGGTTTCCAAAAATCCGTAAGGGTTAATGCGCGCGTACAAAGCCAAATGAGTAACCAGCCCGACATTGGGACCTTCCGGAGTTTGGATGGGACAAATTTTTCCATAGTGGGATGGCTGTACGTCTCTGACGTCAAAACCGGCTCTTTCTCTGGTTAACCCTCCGGGCCCGGTAGCCGTTAATCGCCTCTTGTGCTCCAGTTCGGATAAAGGATTGACGTTATCCATGAATTGGGAAAATTGGCTGGCGGTAAAAAACTGATTGGCCTGGGCCATGAAAGGCCTGGGATTGACCAGCTGGCTCGGGTTCAGATTCTCGAATTCCAGGGTAGACATCCTGTCTTTGATGATTCTCGCCATTCTGGCCAAACCCACCCTCAGCTTGCTTGATAAAAGCTCTGAAAAATTCCTTACCCTCCTGTTCCCCAAATGGTCAATCTGGTCCGGATGGGACAACGGGTCGTTATTCATCCTGATAATCTCTTTTAATACTCCGATAATGTCCTGGATTGACAAAACCCTGGCTTCTTTGGATATGCCTTTGTCGGTCTTGGGTTTTAATTCTGGGAGACGTGACCACATCTTATACCTGCCCACTTTGGACAAGTCATATCTCTCAAAATTAAAAAACATGTTGAAAATGAGCTCTCGAGCCGAATCGGGGTTGGCCATTTCTCCCGACCTTAGTCTTTGATAAATTTCCAAAAGAGCTTCCTCTTGATTCTTGGCTTGGTCTTTCTTCAGGGTTTCTTCAATATATTTTGTCTCTCCCGTATCGAAAGGAACAAAAATATCCCTGATGTCGTTTTCGCTGTATCCTCCCAGGGCCTTGAGAACAGTGGTGGCCGGAACCTTCCTTTTTCTGTCTATTTTAACGTTGATAACTCCGGTATGTTCGGTTTCGAATTCAAGCCAAGAGCCCCGGCCGGGAATAATCTTTGCCGCAAAGCACCTTTTCCCCCGATTAATGTTCAAAGGAAAAAATACTCCCGGAGAACGGATAAGCTGGGAAACAACCACTCTTTCCACCCCGTTTAAAACAAAAGTTCCTCTTTCGGTTAAAAGAGGAAAATTGCCGAAAAATATCTCCTGCTCCTGGGATTTTTTTGTTTTCAGGTTGACCAGCTTGGTCCTCACCCTTAAGGGGGAATAATACGAATCATTGTTTTCTTTTGCGTCAAAGCCAGAAGGATAATTGGACTTTCCCAGCTTATAATCTAAAAAATAAAGCTCGAGCTCTTTCCCCGTATAATCCCTCACCGGAGAAATCTCGGCGAACAAATCTTTCAGTTCTTCTTCCCAAAATTGTCTCCCGCTTTCCTGCTGCAAGAAAATCAAACTGGGCAAAGGGTAAGAGATTCGGCTTTTGGAAAAATCCTTGACTTTGTTTTTCATGGTTTTTGAAAACTAATTAAGGCATTGCAACAAAAAAATGCCCTCTTTCTCAATTTTTAAGGGGGAACGATTAAAAAATTAATAGCAGAAAAAGTCTATAGTCAAGATATTCTTAAGTAATCCTTATTAAAACGTATTGTTATACTATCAACAATCGCAAAAAATGTCAAGGGTTGACAAAATCAATCATTAAGATTCGGTCATTTTCATGTTTTCCAGGATGCCCAAACCGATAAAAGTAAATATCAAGTTGCTTCCTCCGTAAGAAACCAGGGGAAGAGGAATGCCCACCACCGGCAAAAGCCCCAAATTCATGCCGACGCTGACGATTACCTGGGCAAATATACTGAAAGCCAAACCGCAGGCAAAGAGCCGGGAAAAATTAGACCGGGCGTTAAGGGCTATTTTTATCGTCCTTAACAAAATAAGGGAAAAACAGGAGAACAGGAAAAGGACGCCGACAAATCCGGTCTCTTCGGCAATGGCCGAAAAAATAAAGTCGGTTTGAGCTTCGGGAAGAAAGCCGTACTGGGTTTGCGAGCCGTTGCCCATGCCCTGCCCTATTAATCCGCCCGAACCGATGCTGATTTTAGCCTGATTCTGGCTCCAGCCCCGGCCCAAAGGATCTTCCTGGGGGGCGACAAAACTAAAAATTCTGTCTTTCTGGTAGTCCTTTAAAAGGAATGTCCAGGTTAATCCTAAAAAAAGAACGAAAACCAGGGCCAGGATTGCAAACTCGCGTATTTTTATTCCGGAAACCAAAAGAATCCCCAGCCAGATGCTTAAAATGATGATGACCGAACCGAACTCGGGCTGAAAAAATATCAAAATGGCGGGAATGGCGACGTATATACCCGAAGCTATTATATGCTTGAGATTATACAGTTCAATGTGTCTTTTGGAAAAATATTTGGCCAAAATCAAAATCAGGGCCAGCTTGGTCGGCTCAATAGGGTCAAAAGAGAAAATCCCCAGCCGGTACCACGACTTAATGCCCCTGATTTCCGGAGCGAAAAAGAAAAGACCGGCTAAAAAAACGAGACAGAGGAAATAAAAAGAAAGGATTAAAAAGGGATTTTCCCTAAAGTTCCGGTTGTCGTAAAAACTCATTAAAAACATCAGAATCAGGCCCAAAAAAAGAAAAAACAATTGCTTGTAAAGATTGGCGAAATCCTGGCCCAGGACGGACGAACTGTAAATGGAGGCCAGGCCCAAAAGAGAAAGCGCGACGCTCGCCCCGATTAAAACCCAGTCAAACTTGATTAGTTTCGGAAAAGTCATAATATTTTTAAAAATTCTTTTTCTCTCAGAATCTTTATGCCCAGTTGTTTGGCTTTGTCGTATTTGGAGCCGGCATTTTCTCCCAGAACCAGATAATCAACACTCCGGGAAACGGACGAAGAAACTTCTCCCCCCTCTTCTTCTATCTTTTCCCTGGCCTCTTCCCTGCTCAAACTCTTAAGGGTTCCGGTAATTACGAAATTCAAGCCCTTAAGTTTTCCCTTTGTCTTTTTGCTTTTTTCATATCCCACGCCTTTGTTTTTTAATTTTTCAAGAAAAGCCAGATTTTCTTCGTCGCGGAACCATTCATAAATTGACCTGGCCACGACCGGACCGACATCTTTGATTTCTTCCAATTCTTTTAAAGAGGCTCTCTCTAAATCCTTAATCGACTCGAATTGCTGCGATAAGTCCTGGGCGGTTTTTTGCCCGACGTTCCTGATGCCCAAGGCGTAAAGAAACCTATGATAAGGCAACTTCTTCTTTTTCTGAATCGCTCCCACGATTTTTTCCGCCGATTTTTCTCCGAACCTTTCCAGGGGAATAAGGTCTCCGCTTTTCAAACCAAACAAATCCGCCGGGTCCAAAACCAAGCCTTCATCCATCAGCTTTTCAATTATTTTCGGGCCCAAGCCTTCAATGTCAAAAGCCCCCCGGGAAACAAAATGGTTGAAATACTTGCTTCTTCTGGAAAAACAACTGGGGTTGGGGCACCTCCAAATAACCTCCTTCTCTGATTTGACCAGCCGGGTTTCGCAGGAAGGACAAAAAAGGGGCATCCTGAACTTCTTTTCCTTGCCGGTTCTCAGTTCGGGAAAAACCTTGACTATCTCGGGAATAACGTCTCCCGCTCTTCCCACCACCACCGTGTCCCCTATTTTCAGCCCCAATCTCTCTATTTCTCTTTCGTTATGCAAAGTCGCTCTGGTGATGGTTGCTCCATTAACATCAACCGGCTTTAAGATTGCCACCGGGGTCATGGCTCCGGTGCGGCCAACCTGAACTTCAATGTCTTCAACTATTGTCGTCGCTTCAATCAAGGGGAACTTCAGGGCAATGGCTCCCCGGGGCGATTTTCCCACCACTCCCAGGTTTTCAAAAATCCGATTATCGTTGATTGAAACCACTATCCCGTCGATCTCGTAAGGAAGATTGTTTCTTTTCTCTTTCCAAACATCGTAAAAAGCAAAAACCTCGTCCAAGTTCTTACAAAGCCTGTTATGCTTATTGTTGGTTTTAAATCCCAGGGTCCGGAGGATGAAGTGCTCTTCCTGATGGGTTTTCTGTCCCAAATCGGAAATCAAATCATAAACGTCGGCATCAAGATTCCGGGAAGCGACGACCCGCGGGTCCAGCTGCCTAATTGACCCGGCGGCCAGGTTTCTCGGATTGGCGTACAAAGGAAGGCCCTGCCTCTCTCTTTCTTTGTTGCTTTTTTCAAAATCCTTTTTGGTAATAATCGCTTCGCCCCTGACAATCACTTCTTTGAACCCGTTCTTTTCAATAAAACCGGCTATTTCTCCAAGATTTTTTTTCCTTAATTCTCCGACCACATCCTCTTTTCCCCTCAGCTTCAAGGGAAGGGCTTCTATGGTTTTGATGTTTTGGGTAACGTTCTCCCCCATTCTGCCGTCCCCCCTGGTCGCCCCGACCCTTAAAACGCTTTTTTCATAAACCAATTCTATCGCCAACCCGTCAAGCTTGGGTTCGCAATAATAATCAACCTGCTTCTTTTCTTCTTCGGTCAACAACTTGAAGTTTCTCTTCTCCCAATTGTCCATGTCTTCCCTGGAAAAAGCGTCGTCAAAAGAAATCATCATTTTTTTATGCTCGTATTTTTCAAAGCCCTCCAAGGGTTTTCCTCCCACTCTTTGGGTGGGAGAATCGGGAGTAATCAGTTCGGGAAATTCCTGCTCCAAGTCAAAAAGCTCTTTTTTCAAAGAATCGAGCGCGGCCGGAGATATTTCCTCCTTATCCAAAACATGATAAAGATAACGGTAGCGATTAATGAGCTCTCGCAACCTCTCTATCCTCTTTTTGGCCTCTTCTTTATTCATGTTTTGCCGCTTTTAGTAGGAAATGCTAATTTTTCTCTTGGTTGAAGAGGTTGGCCCGGGCTTGAATTCGCCGACGGACTGCATGATTGTTCCCGTATCCGTGCAGTCGGCTCCGCTAATATCAACGTTGTAGACATAGGTGGAATCGCCTCCCACGGTTCCGTTGACGATGTCGCTACAGGTGCCGTTCTTGGCGTTATACAGCGCCTCTTCTATCCCGGTATCGGCCGCGCAAAAGGCCTTTACCGAATCGGACGCTCCTTTTATAATCTGAGCCCCGCCGATGATTAAAGACCCCACATTCAAAGACACGGCCAAGAGAACGGAAATAATCACAATAATTAAATACAGGGAAACGCCTTTTTTAAGATTGCTGCTTTTCATAATTTTATTCACTGATATTTAAATTCCTTTGAGATGTGGTTGTCTGAAGAATTATACCGGACAGAGGAGTCAATCTCCTGTTGGTTGACTCCATGTTTATCAAAATCGTAACCTGGGGCTGGGCAGTATCCATAACGTCTCCCAAGACATTAAAAATCAAGCTGTTAACCTTGACCCTGGAAGAGGTCAATTCAACGCCCGTTCCGAAATTAGCAGCGGTTTCATCGGTTGACTTTTGCTCTTTAATCTTATTGCTTTCAAGATAAAAACGCTTGCAGCGGTAATCTCCGGCCACCGCGTCAAAAGCCAGAAAAGTTATTCCCGAAGTCGTACTGTAATTCTTGTCAATGGTACCGACACAATCTCCGGCCGTATCCCTTAAAGACATTCTGATACTCCTGTCCATGTATTCCAAAACATAACCGGCCTGGCCGATTATTTCCTGGTTCTGAAGAACCGAGGCCTGGGCATTTATGGCCGCCACGAAAATGCCGATCAAAAATACGGCCAGAATTCCGAAAATGGAAACAGATATCAATAATTCAACCAACGTTAATCCTTTGTTTTCCATAATTATTGTTTCCAATTATATATGTCTTCCTTCACGGTCATGGTATTGGTTCTCCAATAAACATCAACCACTATGTCCAATTCATCGCTCCCTACTTCGGTTATGGTCACCTTTCTCGTATAAATGGTCTTGACATCGCTGGCTCCGGGAGAAGCCAGGTACTTGTACAAACCGCTGGCGTTTTCAATGTATAAGTATCTTCCGCTGCCGGACCAGGCGGTGAAACCAGCGTCATCGTAATCAATCTCGCAACCCGAAGAACAGGAAGTCAATCCAATCTTCCAGTCAAGGGGATCGCTGCTCTCTATCCAGTTGATGTCCCGGAAATTCTTTACGATTTCAACGGCTTCTTGACCCAAAAGAGCGGCCACATAAGCCTCTTTTTCGAACTTGGTTTGCTGAACGTACCTGGTAGTTGCCTGAAAAACCCCCACCACGGCTATGGATATCACAAAAACCGAAACCACTATTTCAATCAAAGTAAAACCGCTTTTAAGTCTTTTCCTCATATGATTAGGGGCTGGTTATTTCTATTCTTCCCAAGTTGTTTATTTTAATCGTTCTGGTCTTCGCCGTATCGCCGATAATGCACAAAACAATTGACGCTTCGTGCCCCGCATAATTGCCGTCAATCCTGGTTACCGGCTCCGGGGGCATAAAGGAAACACTGATGGTATTGCCGCTCACCCCATTGTCTTTGATGTCGCAAATCTTAATACTTGACTCAATGTTTATGGTTTCCCTGACGGAATCGGTCCCGCTTTCATAATAATAATTGGCATTGATATTGTTGTAAAGAAGATATTTGGTTTCATTGCCCGAAGTTTTGTTAAAATAAATGCCACAGGCATTGATTCCCGCGGCCGGCGCTCCGGACATAATCAATTCCTGGGTCCGCCTCAAATCCTGGAACAATTTTTGGCCGGCTCTTTCCAGGGCCAGGCCCTCTTTTCCTTTTCCGTAATTGCCGAAAACGATTGTCGTCATAACGGCGGCAATGGCGATAACGATAAACATTTCCACCAGGGTCAGGCCTTTTTCAAGATTATTCCTCATTTTAATCATTATACCTTTGTTATTTCAAAAAAGAAAGGTACCACAAAAGGATGTCTTTCCCCCAGGCCAAGCCGATAAAAGTCCCCATTACCAGAAACGGGCCGAAAGGAACTTCCGATTTCATTTTTTTCTTCCTCAAAAGAACCAAAATTATTCCGATTAAAGCGCCCAAGAAGAAAGAAATAAAAAGAGCGGGAATGATGACGGGATAACCCAGGAACAAGCCCAGAAGAAAAGCCAGCTTTACGTCGCCGAACCCCATTGCCCTGCCCGAGGAAAAAAACCACAAGCAGAAAAATAAAAAAGCCGAAGCCAAGCCGGAAAAGAGAAAATTTAAAACCTGCATTTCCGTGTAATACTTTAAGAAAAACCCGGCGACAATCCACAAAAAAGTCAGAATAATGGCGGAAAAAACAACCCTGTCCGGGATAATAAAATACTTGAGGTCGTAGACGAAAGCCGTGAGCAAAAGAACGGACAAAAGCCACCTGAAAATCAATTCGCAGAACTTAATGTTTTGAAAATCAAAAGTCAGAACGTCAAAGCCGGTATAATGATAAACAAAAACAAAAGCCAGGCCGGTCAGTATCTCCACTAAAGGATACTGCCGGGATATTTTTTCTTTGCAGTAACGGCATTTCCCTCTTAAAAAAAGAAAGCTTAATACCGGGAATAAATCAAAAAACCCGAGCTTGTGCCTGCATTTGGGGCAATACGATTTGCCCATGATGGTTTCCCCCTGATTTATTCTCCAGCAGAGACAATTGATAAAACTGCCGGCAATCGCGCCCAGAATAAAAATCAAAATTAAAACTAAAAATTCTTCATTTACCATAAAATGATTTTAACATATTTTTAAAAAAAGAAAAAGCCCCTCTTTAGAGGAGCTCTTCTTTAAAAATTATTCGCAGTTATAGTTTGACGTGTCGCAGTTGGCCGTGGAACCGGAATAACCGCTGGAGTCAATGCAATGGCTGCCGGTCACGTTCAAAACCTTGGAAACGCAATATTTCGCTCCGGAACCCGTTACGCCGTTTATCCTTACAATCAGGTTCCCGGTGCCTTGAGTTTGAATGTCGTCGCACAATCTGTCTCCGTCAGGACTGACCGAAGCGCGAAGAAAAGAGTTGCTGGCATCCAAGGCGCAGGCCGTACCCGAAGGAACGGTCGTATCAATGGCTCCGGCAGAATAATTATCGTAAGTAACTTTGTAAATTTCCGCCTGGGGTCTCATTTGGTCCAGAGCCGCCTTGATTCTTGCGTCTTTAGCCTGATTTTGAGCTCCGGACAAGGAAACAATAATTAAACCAGACAAAATACCGATAATGGCGATAACCACCAGCAGTTCAATCAGCGTAAAACCCGTAAAAGCTTTTTTGTTCATAGCAATGTCTTTTTTAAATTATTTTTCATATTCAAAAGAATATGGACGACCTTTTGAATTGATTTTTATTTACTTCTTTATTTTATCAGACATTCTTCCTTCTTGTCAAATAGATTACTCCTGAAGAGTGGTGCTAATCTGGTAAATGGGCAGAATAACGGCGGCCACCAGAAATCCGACCATGACTGCCAAGCCGATCATCAATACCGGCTCAATGATACTGGACAAAGAATTGATAAAGGTCTCCGATTCCTGCTTGTAAAACCTGACGATATTCATCAAGGAAGAATCCAATTTTCCCGTTTTTTCTCCCACGGAAACCATCTGCACGAAAAGCGGAGAAATAATGTAGGGGTAATTGGCCAAAACGCTGCTGATAGACTCCCCTTTTATCACCCTGTCTTTTGTTTCCAATATCGCCCTTCTGTAAAGATTATTGCCCACTAGGCTCGCCACCACGTCCAGGGCCTCGGTAATCTGAATTCCCGCTGAAATCAGAGCGGAAAGATTTTCCGCAAAGCGGGCCAAAAGAAGGTTTTTCACGAAAGAGTTGATAATCGGTATCTTTAAAACCAGACTGTCCGTAATTTCCTTGCCCTCATCCGTTTTCGGATAAAGCACGAAGAAAGCAATAATTCCCGCCAGCCCCAGAAGAAACAAATACCAGAATTTATTGATAATATTGGAAGCGGAAATTATTATTCTCGTTGCTATGGGCAGCTCCTGCCCCGAACTTTCCAAAATCTCCACCAGTCCGGGTATGACGAAAATCATGATTACGGCGAAAATCAGGACAAAAACAATCAAAATGATGACCGGGTAAATCATGGCCCCGATGGTTTTCGAACGAATGGCGTATTCGCTTTCAAGGTGCTCGGCGATTCTCTCCAAAATTCTGGGCAAATCGCCGGAGACCTCTCCCGACTTAATCATATTTATGTAAAAACTGGAAAAAAGCTCCGGATATTTGCCGAAAGCCCTGGAAAGAAGCGCTCCTCCCCTGACATCTTCCGATATTTTGTAAATTTTCTCCTTGAAAATGGCGTTTCTGGTTTGAGCGGCCAAAGTGTCCAAAGCTTCGGACGGCGAAACATTGGCGTCAATCATAATGGCCAATTGCCGGGAGAACATAACCACCTCTTTATGGGAAACACCTCCGAAAAAGGTTATCTTTCTGTTTAAAAAGCTTTTTCCCGTTGATTCTTCTTCAATGGAAATGGGGAAAAAATTCTGGGAAGCCAAAATATCAAGCACCGCTTCTCTGGAAGAGGCCTCGATTGTTCCTTTTTGCGGTTTTCCTTTCGGGTCTTTGGCAACAAAAAAATATTTCATACAAATTAAGCTGCTAATTTTTTAAGCTCCCTGACGCTGGGAGAAAAAATCATGGCGTCTTCAAAGGTAGCCCTTCTTTTCCTTATCAGCTCGGCCAGAGACCTGTTCAGCGAAACCATGCCCAGGTCCGAAGATGTTTCTATCACCAAGGGTATTTCATAAATCTTGTTTTCCCGGATTAAATTGGATACGGCCGGAGTATTAAACATTATTTCGCAGGCCGGCACCACCCCGCCCTCAATTGACGGAATCAGCCTCTGGGAAATAACGCCCACCAAAGAGCCGGATAATTGCGTTCTTATCTGATTCTGCTGTTCTCCGGCAAAAGTATCCACGATTCTGTGGATGGTCTGGGAAGCGGAGTTGGTATGCAGGGTGGCAAGAACCAGATGGCCGGTCTCGGCCGCGGTAATGGCCGTAGCGATTGTCTCCGGGTCTCTCATTTCCCCCACCATAATCACATCCGGGTCTTCACGGAAGGTTGACTTCAAGGCCTTAGCGAAAGACAAAGTGTCATAATTCAACTCTCTTTGGTTTATTATTGCTTTATCGTCTTCAAAAATATATTCAATCGGGTCCTCAATGGTAATAATATGGCAGGACCTGGTCGTGTTTATCTCGTTAATCATGGCGGCCAAAGTCGTGCTCTTGCCGTGGCTGGAAGGACCGGTAATCAGAATAAAACCCTGAACGTTCTTGCAAAACCTGTAAATCTGGATGGGCAAATTCAATTCGTCAATTGACCTTATTTGATTTGAAACCAAGCGCATGGAAGCGGAAACATTGCCCATCTGGTGGAAAATATTGATACGGAATCTTCCCTTTTCTTCAAAATTATATGAAAAATCAATCTCTTTTTCCTCCAAAAACCTTGCGATTTGCTGTTCGTTCATCAAAGAAAAACACAGTTTCTTCGCATCTTCGGGAGTCAGCGGATTTTCCCTGGTTAAAGGAATAAGCTTTCTGTTTATTCTGAAAATCGGGGGATGCCCCGCGGAAAGATGAAGGTCGGAAGCTCCTTTTTCAATGGTTAAAAGTAAAAGTTGTTTTAAGTAGTGTAAATAGTCCATTTTAATATTCTTCGGAAACCCTAAATACTTCTTCTATGGAAACATCGCCGTTAATGGCTTTGATAATCGCGTCTTGCCTCATGGTAATCATTCCCTGTCTTTTGCCCTCTTGAGCGATTCTCATTTCCGTCGGGTCCTCAATTACTATCTTCTCCAGGTCGGGAGTCATTTTCAAAACCTCAAACACGCCGACCCTGCCTTTTTCTCCTTTCATGTTGCATTTGGGACAACCCTTGGCCCGGTAAACATGTATCGGACTGGGAATATTAAGACCTTTTCTGGCTTCTTCGGATAAATTGCCGATTTCTCTCATTATCAATCTTTCGATTTCTTTATTGGGTCTTACTTTTTCTTTGCAATAAGGACAGAGGCGCTGGGCCAGTCTTTGGGCAATACCGATATTCAATGTAGCTGGCAGAAGAAACGGCTTGATTTTCATGTCTATCAGCCTGGGGATGATGCCGACGGCGTTGTTGGTGTGAAGGGTTGATAAAACAATATGGCCCGTCAAGGCGGCATGGGTAACCAACGAGGCCGATTCTTCGTCTCTTATTTCCCCCACCATGATAATATCCGGGTCCTGCCTCACCACGTGCCTCAATCCTTGGCTGAAGTCGTAACCGATCTCCGGCCTGACTTGAGACTGATTTATTCCTTTCATAAAATATTCTATCGGGTCTTCCAGGGTAACTATATTCACTTCCGGCCTGTTCAGTTCCTGAAGCACGGCATAGAGAGTGGTGGTTTTACCGGAACCGGTCGGTCCGGTAGCCAGAATCAGCCCGAAGGGCCTGGTAATGGCCTCCCTCAACCACTTCAAATTGGTACTGACCAATCCTATCTCCTGATAACTTCTTAAGCCCTCTGTCGGATCAAGCACCCTGATTACCACTTTTTCTCCCAGCTTGGTGGGCAGGGTTGAAACCCTGAAGTCGATATTCTTGTTTTCAATTCTGGCCGAGAACCTTCCGTCCTGGGGAATCCTCGTTTCGTCGATTCTCAGGTTAGAAAGTATCTTTATTCTTGCCACAATTGAGGGATGAGTATGAATCGGCAAAAAAAGGGAGGAGTAAAGGGTTCCGTCCATCCTGAAACGAATTCTCAGTTGTTTTTCCTCCGGCTCAATGTGGATATCCGAAGCGTTGCCGTCAACGGCATGCCTTAAGATGACGGCCACCATTTTGATAATCGGCGCTTCTTCGGTCAGCCTTTCTTGGGCCGGTTTTTTATCAAAAGAAAAAAGCTCAACATCACCTTCCCCGCCCATTTCGGTTTCCAGGGCGCTCAAGGCCTTACCCACCTCTTCTTTTATGTTCCGGTATTGCTTTAAAAAAACGTTAAATATCCTTTCATTGATAAGATAGGTTTTGCAGTCCAGGTTGCTTTTTCTGGCGATAAAATCAACAGCTTCCCTGGCTTTTATATCCTCGGAATCAACCATGCCCACCTCCAGAATCCCCTCCTTGATGCTTAGGGGTACAATCTTGTAGAAACGGGCCGATTCCTCGGGAACCAGAGCCAAAACATCATTGGGGATTTCCATGGTCTCGGAACCGGGAAAAAATTCCATCTTAAAAACCTCTGACCTTATTTTGTTCAGCCCTTTCTCGTCTATCACCTTGTTCATCAACAAAAAATCCCCTTCGGAGCCCTCAAATTCTTTAAAACCGTCTTCCAGCTCTTTGGCTCTCTTTTTGTCAATTATGTTTTTCTCTATTAATTTTTGGATAAAAACCATATTTTTGATTATTTATTGAGAAATTGGCGCGAAAGGATTGGCCCTTCCCGGAGTCACTGCCGTTCCCTCGTCTTCCCTGAAAGACGGGTAGTCCGGAAAAGATTCAAGCGCTTCAAAAGCCGGGGAGGTTAAAAAAGAATAATCGATGTTCGGAACGGGCAACGTTCCCGCGAGGGACTCAGTTTCCGTATTTTTGGTGAAAAATTTAAAAAGGAAGAAAATTCCCACAATCATTACAATCAGGAGAATGAACGGGCCGATTTTTCCAAAGCTTATTTTTTTTTCAACGTATATGTCCATATGTTTTTAATTTTAATACGAATAAACCTCCCCGGCCACGGAGAAGGAAACAACGCCGTCAGCGCCGGGCGCGGTAAAGGTGATTGTTTTGACCGAAATCAAAAACGCTTGCTTCTCAAAGATTTCCAGCAGGCCCTTAAAAGACCGATAACTGCCGTCAACAACCAAAGTGAAGGGCACCTTGTTAACCGGCCCCCTGATTGCGGAAAAAGAACCGCCGGCAGATTCGCTTTGGGTCTGGGTCGTTTCTTGGGGCTTGAATTCTTTTTTGGTGCCTTTGGTTGAATCGTTGGTTTCTTCCTGTCCCTGCTGCTGGGACCCTCCCTTGACCAAGGTCGCCGAACTGAAAGCAATGCTGGTGAAGCCCATTCCGCTTTTGGAAACAACGTCCCTGAAGAATATTTCGGTTTTGGGCAGGAAAAACGGAGTGGAGTCAAAATTAATCTCTATCTTCCCCTTTTTTCCCTCCCAGCCAACCTCTTCCAGTTTCTGACCTATTTCGTTAATCTTGCTTTCATAATTGTTTTTAAGCTCAATTGAGTTGTTCAGTCTGATGATTTCGCTTTTCTGCTCTTTGAGCTTGTTGTATTTCGGCAAGAACAAATAATAGCCGAGGGCTACGGCGCCCACGAGAAAAAGAAAAGAAAGAATGAATACTGGTTGTGGTTTTTTGTATTGCATAATTATTTAAATAATTCCGCTTTTAAAACAAGGGATAAATCAAAATCTACCCCTTCGGTGCCGGACAATTTAACGTTGGAAACCTGGAAGCTTTCAATCAAATCCTGGCTTCTGAAAATCTTGATTTGCTGGATTATCGGTCTGAAGTCGCTGACGCTGCCTTTCATGGTGGCGGTGCGGGTTTCAGAACTTAAAGAGAAGCTTGAATAATATATTTGCGGGTGAGCCCAAACCTCGAAATTATCAAAAAAATTGGAGGTCACGGGACGATTTTCAAAAAGGATTTTATAGTCGCTGACAATCTGTTCTATTCCATAGGCCTGGCTTTCCAACTGCCTCATTTCTTCCGATTTCTGCGCGGACAAAGCAGTGTTGAGTTCGGCTATCTTGTTTTCATTTTTAGGCAGAGCCATAAACTGCAGATAAGCGACACCGCCCGCGATAATGAGAAGTATCAAAAAAGACAAGAAAAACACTATGTTCCCCGCCACCGACTGCTCCCCTTCTTTCTCTTTTAATTCAATGGCCATAGATTATGTTAATTTTAATACATTTTCCCTTATTTTTCAAATTTTTTCAATGCCTCGCCCAAGGCAATGGCAAAAACCGGATTTGACCTTCTAATCCTTTTTTCGATAACCGGCGGATAAACAACGTCATTAAAGGGTTCGCCCAGGTTAACTTTAATGTTCCCGAATTCCGCATAATTAAATATTTCCTGGAAATAATCGACGATGCCGGTCATTCTGCTCGTTCCCCCGCTCAAAATCAACTGCTCCACTTTTTTATTCTCCTTAACTTGAAAGTCCCTGATTACCTTCTTCACCTTCTCGATGATTAAAGTCAAAACCGACGCCAAGACCGTAGCCGCTTCGTCGTTGTCCGAAGACAGTCCGTTTTTTATCTTTAAATTCTCCGCCAGACCGAAATCCATGCCCAGGGTTTCGGCCATGGTCAGAGTCAGGTCTTTTCCAGCGATGTCAAAACTGAAACTCGTCTTGATGAGACCGCTGTCCACAATAGTGACGTTGGTGCTTTGAAAGCCCATTTCTACAAGGCAGGAAATCGGGTCCGTATCTTTGACCAGAGCTCTTTTCAAGGCCACCGCTTCCGCTTCCAAAGCAACCAGCTCCAATCCCGATTGTTCGGCAATGTGCTTGTAATGTTCAACCAAAACCTTGGGAATGGCCATCATTAAAACCTTGTTCACCCCCTCTTTCAGGTCCCTGTTGAACACCTGCCAGTCCAGAACCACTTCGGACAAAGGCAAGGGAATGTATTTTCTGGCCTCAAAGCCGACGGCGCTGTCCAGTTCCTTTTTGGTCATTGAGGGTAGCTCGAAAGTAATGAAAAAAGTGGCGAAATCGGGCAAAGAGAAAACCGCTTTCTCCGTCTTTATCTCCGACTCGGACAAAATCGCCCTGATTGCCCGGGTGATGTTTTCAACGGAAGGGTTGAGCGTATTTTTGTCGAAATACCTGAAAAACTGCTTTCCGGCCACGTCCAGGTTCACCTCCCCGTAATTTTCCAAAACAATCCTGCCTTTTTTCTTTGAAACCTCAACCATCTTTATTCCTTTTGTCCCGATGTCCACTCCTAAGCCGAATTGGTTTTTTCTTTTGCCAAACAAAAGCATATTTTGTATTAGTATAGCATTATTCTTTTTGAAAAGGAATTGTCAAAATTTGAATTCGTAATATAATTATAGCACAAGATGTTAACGAAACAAGTCCTTGATTATTTATTAAGCCTGCTTTTCCCCAAAACCTGTCTGGTCTGCCAAAGAAAAGGTTCTCATCTCTGCGAGGACTGCTTTTCTTTGATAGAAATCAATCCTTTTCAGCGCTGTCTCTGCGGAAAAAGCAAGAACGTTTTCAAGTGCCCGGAATGTTCGCCCTCTTTCCTTGATGGGCTTTTCGTTTCGGCCGATTTGAACCAGAAGGTCTTGAAGAAAACCATCAATTCCTACAACTCGCTCAAAGAGCTTTCAATGCCCCTGACTCTGGTAATTTTAACACACTTCTTCTTGTTGCAAAAGGACTATTTCCCGGACTTCGTCGTCTTTCCCCGTCCCGTTGACAAAAAAGAGGAAAAAAGGACGGGCTTTAACAAGACAAAAGAAATAGCCAAAATGCTTTCGGAAAAACTGAAGATACCTTTAATGGAAAATCCTGACCAAACAAAAGATAAAAACGTCCTGGTTTTGGACATTGTTTACGATGCTTCTGTCATGGAAAAACTGGCCGAAACATTGAAGCAAAACCGGGCCAAAGAAGTGTTCGGCCTGGTCGTGGCCAAACATTGACCTTGGTGGTTTTTTCGGATAGAATGACTTACTAATCAGGAGAGGTGCCAGAGTTGGTCGAATGGGGCACCCTGCTAAGGTGTTAGCTGTGAAAACGGCTCGAGGGTTCGAATCCCTCCCTCTCCGCCGACTAAAAATATTGACAAAATTTTCTTATGATTGTTCATAAAATGAAATTGGCTGCTGGTCCCTTTGAAAAAATCGCTAGCGGCAGAAAAATTATTGAATCGAGGATATGTGATGAAAAACGTCAACGAGTTGCCATTGGCGATCAAATTGAATTTTCTTGCAATGACGACCCAACAAAAAAAGCGCTTACGAAAGTAAAAGAACTATACAGGCACGCTTCTTTTGAAGAATTACTCTCTCTCTTTCCTCCAGAATATTTTGGTGGAGAGTCAAAAGATAAATTAGTGAAAGAGCTCGAAACGTTCTATTCAAAAGAGGAACAAAAAAAATACGGGGTTGTTGGAATAAAAATAGAACTAGTACAATAAAAAACCGGTTAATTGTTGTTAACCGAAAATGAACACGCGACTTTCAACCTTGACAGCTTGATAGACCGCGTCGCGAAAAGCGTAAAAATATTATAGCCATGGAAGACAAATTTCTCAAAATCAAAAAAATCGCGGAAAAAGAACTCTCCCACTCGGACCATGACATGGACCACGTGATGAGGGTATATAATCTTGCTTTAAGGCTGGCGGAGAACGAGGAGGTGGATTTGGATGTTCTAAAGGCCGCCACCCTGCTCCACGACATTGCCAGAGTAAAGGAAGACAACGACAATACGGGCAACACGGACCACGCTGTTTTGGGAGCAAAAATGGCTGCCCCCATTTTAAAGAATCTCGGCTTTTCCGAGGAGAAAATACGAAAAATACAGGACTGCATCGTTTCCCACAGATACAGGACGGGCAACGAACCGAAATCAATGGAGGCCAAGATATTGTTCGACGCCGACAAGCTTGACAGCCTGGGAGCCATCGGCATTGCCCGGGCTTTTGTCTGGGTGGGAAGGCATAATGCCAAAATCTATTCCGACGAAGACATTGCCGAATACGTAAAGAATAATCTGGGAGGAGAAAAAAACGGAAAAATACAGGACAAGACGAAACATTCTCCCCAAGTGGAGTTTGAAACAAAACTAAAGTTCATCAAGGAAAAGCTCCACACCCAGAAAGCAAGGGAAATCTGCGAAGAAAGAACGGGATTCGTCAAAAACTTCCTGGACAGTTTGGAAAAGGAAATCAAGGGAGGGATTGAATAATTCGGGCTTTTGCAATATAATCTTCCCATACGGAGGGATGTCAGAGTGGACGAATGAGGTAGTCTTGAAAACTACTGTGGGGAAACCCACCGGGGGTTCGAATCCCTCTCCCTCCGCTAATCCCATAAAAATATGCAAACTATACTTCAAAATATAATAAACGCTGTCACTCCATGGCTTTTGGATAGCGGAATTAAAATATTATTCATCGTTATCGCCTCGCAAGTCACCCTTAAATTCAGCGGTACCTTTATTAAAAAAATAATAAAAGGGGCTGTTGTTTCTGACCATTTCTTAAACAAAGAAGCTGAGAAGAAAAGAGAAAACACTTTAATCAGAATCTTTTCAACCTCTTTCAATGTCCTAATATGGATAATCGCTCTTTTGATGATTCTTCAAGAAATCGGAATAGAAATAGGCCCTCTCTTGGCTGCAGCCGGAATAGCCGGGCTGGCTTTCGGTTTCGGAGGCCAATACCTTATCCGCGACCTCATAAGCGGACTGTTTATCATCCTTGAAAACCAGTACCGAATCGGGGACGTTGTTTGCTTTGATAAAACTTGCGGAACTGTTGAAGATATCAGCTTAAGAATGACTATTATTCGCGATTTGGACGGAACGGTTCATCACATTCCGCATGGCGAGATTAAAAAGGTTTCCAATCTGTCAAAACTTTTTGCCAGAGTAAATCTTAACATCGGCATATCATATAATTCCGATCTTGAACATGTTATCTCCGTCGTCAATAAAGTCGGAAAAGATCTAGCCGATGATCCGTCATGGAAAGACCATATAGTAAGCCCTCCCCTGTTCTTGCGAATCAATGAATTTGCCGACTCGGCGATAATAATTAAAATTTTGGGCGAAACCAAACCCCTCAAACAATGGGAAGTTGCAGGCGAATTAAGGAAAAGAATAAAAATAGCCTTTGATAAAGAAGGAATAGAAATTCCCTTCCCTCAAAGGGTTATCCATCAAAACAAATAAGCATGTCCAAAAAAACTACTACGCCTATCTTTTAAACGGGAAAAAAGGTATTACCGGAGTTTTCCGTTTTTCCCCTTTTTCACGACAATAAAGCCCTGTTTGTTCCCAAATTCAACAAGTTCTTTGCCCCAACGCCACGTCCAATATGCTTGTAAGCACTGTCATCAATAGCGATAGAGCTAAATTTAGTTTTTTGCCGATCTTTGCAACATAGTCATGGTTTAATGCGACTGTTTCAGTGGTTTTTCTAGCAGACTTTGTTCGTCTAGGAATATTTGCGATAAAATTATTTTCTCCCAAAATTTCATCACGTAAAAGTTTTAGCTGTGCTTGTTCGTTATCATCTATTGAAATAAAGATAACCCCTGTATTTTTTAAAAGTTTTTGAGCCAATCGCAAACGCTTTTCCACAAAGGAAAGCCACTTTGAGTGCCTAAATGGATCTTCTTTATCAATAAATTTACGTTATAGATAAAATCTTTATTCCCAGCGTTATCGCTTGCTTTCGTAATCCTCTATCGCCTTTTTCAGGGCCTGATTGGCCAGAATGGAACAGTGAACTTTTCCTCTGGGCAAACCGCCCAATCCTTTGACAATCTCGTCTTTGGTGATTTTTGATGCTTGTTTCAGGGTTTTGTTCTTGGCCAGCTCGGTGGTAATGGAAGAAGAAGCGACGGCCGCCACGCAACCCAAGGTTTCAAACTTGATGTCCTTGATGTTTTCTTCCCCTTTTTTGTTCTTGCCAACTTTAATGTAAACTTTCATCAAATCGCCGCAGATGGGATTGCCTACCACCCCCACTCCGTCCGGATTCCTGATTTTTCCCCTGTTTTTGGCCCGGAGAAACTGGTTTAATGTTTTTTTAGTGTAATTGTTCATATTCTTCCAAAACATTGCCGGATATTTCCCTTAATTTGGCAACTGCTTTCTTAATTTTTCCCACGGTAAAATCAATGTCTTTCCTGGTGGTGTCTTTTCCCAAAGTCAGACGCAAGGAACCGTGCGCTTCTTCCGGCCTTAAGCCGATGGCCGAAAGAACATGGGACGGCTCAAGCGAACGGGAAGAACAAGCCGAGCCGGTTGAGGAAGCAATCCCCTCTCTGTCCAGCAGCATGACCAGGCTTTCCCCCTCGATGTTGTTAAAAGTGAAATTGGCGTTATTGGGAGAACGCTTTTCCAAAGAACCGTTTAATCTTGACAACGGAATTTCCTTCAATACTCTGGAAATCAGATAATTTCTCAGCTGCAAAACCTTTTTGTCTTTTTTAATCAGCTCCACGGCTTTGGCCAAACCGACGATTCCCGGCACATTGTGGGTTCCGGCTCTCATCCCCCCTTCCTGAGCTCCACCTTCCTGAATGCGGGAAATCAGAGACCCTTTCTTGAGATATAAAACGCCCACTCCCTTGGGTCCATATATCTTATGTCCGGACATGGAAAGAAAATCCACTCCCAGTTTTTTAACGTCGCAATCAAAGTAGCTCACGGCTTGAGTGGCGTCGGTATGGAAAAGGACTTTCCCTCCCAGGGCTTTTCCGATTTCTTCAATCGGCTCCTTTGTCCCGATTTCATTGTTGACGTACATGATGGAAACGAGAATCGTATTCTTCTTAACGGCTTTTCTGATATTCTCAAGAGAAATTATTCCCTGAGCATCCGGCTTGAGATAGGTTACTCCGGCCAGTCCCTCTTTCTCAATACTCTGGCAGGCCTCCAAAATACAATGATGTTCTATCGCGGAAGTGACGATATGCGGCTTAATCTTATTCCTTGTCCAATGGGCTTTAATCACGCCCTTAATCACCCAGTTATTCGATTCCGTCGCTCCGGAAGTGAAAAAAATCTCTTCGGCCAGACAATTAAAAAAACCGGCTACTTTAATACGCGCCTCTTCTACCGCTTTTTGGGCCTCTCGACCGAAAGAATGAAGGGACATGGGATTGCCGTACTTTTTGGTGAAATACGGCAGCATGGCCCTCAAAACCCTTTTATCCACGGGCGTGGTGGCCGCGTGGTCCAGATATATTCTCTTCATGATTCAAGGTTAACACCCCCGAAATCTTCTGTCAAACTTTTAAAATTTTATGGATTGTGGTATTATTTGGATAAGATAATATTGACATTAAAAAAATGATAAACCAAGACTTGTTAACCTACATTAAAAAGAAAATTGAAAAAGGCTCTTCCAAAGAAGAAATAAAAGAAATACTGCTGAACAGCGGGTGGCAGGAAGAAGCCATAGAAGAAGCTTTTGCTTTTTTGAAAGTCATCCGGGTTCCCCAGGTAGAAACCCCTGAGCCACCCCGGGAGTCGCCTGAACCGCGGGAAATGCCGCCGGCCGTTTTCCCCATTCAAGAGCCGATTAAAATATCCGAAACAAAACCTCCCCTGCCCTGGAAAAAAATATTGATAGGGGTCCTCTGCGTTCTAGTCATAGGCGGAGCGGCTTTCGGCGCCTATTACTATTATTCCCAGCGACCCCTGATGATAATCAACCAAGCCATTGACAAAATACCCGAGATTAAGAGCTTCCAATCAGACGGCGAATTAAAGATAACAATCAATGATAAGACGCTGGAAATATTAAAACAGGGAGCGGAACTGGAAAGCCTGAACAGCGAATATATTCTCGGACTGAAAACCGGTATTGATTTCATTGATTCCAATAATGTCAAGTTTTCGGCCGAGGTTTCTTCGGATGAGGCGCTGACCGCGGAATTTAATTTCGTCAACAGCGGCCTTTACGGAAAAATAAGTAAAGCCGACCTGAACCTCGTCCCCTACTTCAAACCAAGAGACCTTGAAGAGGTCGAGGCCATATATGAAATTTTCAAAAGCATTCTGATGGACAAGTGGGTGAAGATTTCCGAACTTGGCTCAAACCAATTCGCTCCCCAGCAGGCGATGGTTGAAAAAATATGCCAGGGCATAAAAAGCCATCCCCAAATAATGAAGGGGATAACGAAAACAACCGGCAGCGACACGGCCTACGGATACAAAATTGAAATTGACAAAGACGAACTCGCTGTCTTGCTGGCCGACCTCGCCGGGCAAGGACAAGAGCTTGAACCGATAAAAGAATCCCTCAATCAAAATCTGAACATCAACAATCTGGAAATATGGATAGGAAAGAAAACCCACCTTATAGAAAAACTGGGTATTGATTTCAGTTTGGATGTCAAAGGATTAATGCAAGCCGAAGAAGCGCAGATGGTGACGATTCATTACGAAGGAAGTTTTACCAACCACAACCAGGTCCTGGAAATACAGGCGCCGGAGACATTCTTTGCCCCCGAAACAATACTGGAAGAATACAATTCCACGATACAGAACAGCCCGCTTTACCAGATGGCGCTGAAAGACCAGGAAATAATCGGCGATATGGAATCTTTGAAAGAAGCCGCCTTCGCCTTTAACGCCCAGACCGGAACTTTCGTGAATTTTGAGAAGACCAGCGCCTTTGTCGCGCCCTGGCGAATAATAAACCGCCAAGGAGGAATCCCTTTGGTAATGTATTATTTACCAGACAAGTTCTGCATCCAAAAAGAACTGCTTTCTTCCAGGTATTATTGCGTTGACTACACGGGCTATTCCGGCTATGACGCCGATTGCGACCAGACAAACTGCGATTGCAAAAAATAGCCAATCTGCTAACATCTATGAACGGCCCTCGTAGTTCAATGGACAGAATGCGGGCTTGCGGAGCTCGCGATAGAGGTTCGACTCCTCTCGAGGGCACCATTAATCATGAAACTAGGAGACCCTGTTGAAAATATTCCTCGCATCGGCCCGGCTTTTGCCAAAAAACTGAAGAAAATGAATCTCAAAACCTTGAGCGATTTGCTGTTTAATTTCCCGAAAAGCTACAAGGATTTTTCCAAGATTTCCCCGATCAAAAACATTAAGCTCAATGAAGAAAACTGCGTCCAGGGAAAAATCCTGGACATTGAACTGGAAAGAACCTGGGTTAAAAAAATGTCCCTGGTCAGGGCCTTAATCCAGGACCAAACCGCTTCCGTCCAGGCCATCTGGTTCAATCAGTCCTATTTGACAAACACCCTGAAAAAAGGAGAGGAAATTCTTTTGGCCGGCAAGGCCGTGATTAAAAGCGGAAGAATCTACCTTTACTCCCCCGCTTACGAAAAGGTTTCTCTTAAAGAAACCGTCCACATCGGAAGGATTGTTCCCGTTTACCAGGAAACGAAAGGATTGACTTCCAGATATTTCAGGTACATTCTGAAGCCCTTGCTCAGGGGCCTGGCGGACAAAATGCCCGAAACCCTGCCCGAAAAAATAAGGGAGGAGTACAAACTTCTTGATTTCAAAGAAGCGCTTTACCAGATTCACTTTCCCGACTCCATGGAAACGGCAAAAAAAGCCAGGCAAAGATTTTCTTTTGAAAATATCTTTTTCATCTCTCTTTTCAGCTGCAAGAAAAGAATGGAGAATAAAAAAGAAAAAGCGCCCTCAATACCCGTCAACCAAAATATTATTGACAGATTAACTTCTTCTCTCCCCTTCGAATTGACCAAAGACCAGAAAAAATCAAGCGAAGAAGTCCTGAAAGACATGGAAAAAACCTGGCCCATGAACCGGCTTTTGCAGGGCGACGTCGGTTCGGGAAAAACAGTAGTCGCCGTCATGGCTTCAATCAATGCCGTTAAAAACAAAAACCAGGTGGTGCTCATGGCTCCGACGGAAATCTTGACCAAGCAGCACTTCAAAACATTTTTCAATCTTTTAAAGGATTTCAATGTCAATATCGGGCTTTTGACCGGCAAAGAAGACAAATATTATTCCAAAAAATTGAAATCGGACACTATTGAAATTTCCAGGCAAAAACTCCTGGAAAAAACGCTGAAAGGGGAAATAGACATCCTTATCGGCACCCAAGCCCTGATTGCCCCGAAAAAGAAGAAAAAGTCGGAAAAAAAGATTCTCTTTAAGAGCCTGGGCTTGGTTGTCGTTGACGAACAGCACCGTTTCGGAGTGAAGCAAAGAGCCGCCTTGTCCGGCAAAAACCAGGACAAGATTCCCCACCTTCTTTCCATGACCGCCACCCCCATTCCCCGAAGCCTGGCTTTGACCGTCTGGGGAGACCTTGACCTTTCCCTCATCACTCAGCTGCCCAAGGGCAGGAAGAAAATAATCACCGAGGTCGTAACGGAAAAAGACAGGGAAAAGACGTATCAATTTATTGAAAAAGAGATTAAAAGAGGCGGCCAGGCGTTTGTCATCTGCCCGCGGATAGAAGCCAATGAGGACGAAACCGCGGAAATCAAAACAGTGGAGCAGGAATACGAAAAACTTTCCAAAGAAATCTTTCCCCGACTGAAGATAGAAATGCTTCACGGCAAAATGTCGGCCAAAGAAAAAGAAAAGAAAATGAAGGATTTCCGGGCCAAGAAATTCGATATCCTGGTTTCCACTTCGGTCGTTGAGGTGGGAATCGACATTCCCAACGCCACCGTCATGATGATTGAAGGAGCTGACCGCTTCGGACTGGCCCAGCTTCACCAGTTCCGGGGCAGAGTGGGAAGAAGCAACCAGCAGTCCTACTGCTTTCTTTTGACGGAATCGCTGAATCAAACCACCAGAGCAAGATTAAAGGCGATGATTAAATACGACAACGGATTCAAACTTTCGGAGATAGATTTGAAATTGCGGGGTCCGGGAGATTTCTTCGGGATAAAACAATGGGGATTGCCCGATTTTGCCATGTCTTTGATAAAAGACGCGGAGCTTGTTGAGAAAACCAGAAAAACAGCCGAGAGAATCCTTGCCGAAGACCCGGAATTGGAAAACTACCCGGACCTTAAAAGACGACTGGAAGCGTTTGAAGAAAAAATTCACTTGGAATAAAGGGTAATCAAGCTTACTTGGCTTCGGTTTAAAAATCTTAAGGGAAGAAAAGTATTGCCCAGCCCGCTGTCGATGTAGAGGCGGGTCTTTTCATTGAGATTAAACAATCCCTTGTCGTATTTCGCGAAAAGACCCTGGCCGGGAACGAAAACGGCGCCGAGAAAGGGCAATCTTACCTGACCGCCGTGGGTATGTCCGGACAGAATCAAATCAAAGCCCATTCCCTCTTGTTTAACGATTGGGAAAGCGTCATGGATTAAAAGCAAAGAAAAATTATCGTTTGGCTTTTCCAATTTCGCCGGGTCGGAATAATAGCCGAGGCCGTAAATATCAATCTCTCCATATTCCGCTTTATCTTCATCCAAAATCATTACGCCTCTTTTCATTAATTCTTGATTGAAGGTTTCCACGTCTTTGTGGCTCAAATCATGGTTGCCCGAAACATAATACATGGGCACATCGTTCAAGGCCAGAGAATCAATAAAAGAATAAACATAGGAGTAGTCTTTTATCTTCTCGTCAATCAGGTCTCCGGTCAAAACGATAATGTCCGGATTTTTTTCTTTTATTTTCCGGAAAATGCTTTCGGGAAATTCTTTGCCGTGCAAATCGGAAATCTGGATAATTCTTATCTCCTTTTTAATCTTATCGCTTTCAATTGAAATCTCGTTGATTTTTGGAAAATTAACTTCAAAGAAAACATCCAAAGACAAAAGGATTAAAACAACAACGATTAAAATTTGAAAAAATTTGTTCATTGATTTTTTCTGACTTTGGGCGTAACCCAAAAGCCCATGTATTTGCCGGTCAGCCAGTGCCACTGGGCATGAAGAGCGGGCAGGGCGCTGAAAAATATCATGACGAAAGGAATCAAAACCCATTGCAGAATCATAAACACGTATTTGAATCTTCCGTAATTAATCGGCTTGGGAGGAAGGAGAATCATGCTGACGTAAACGGAGCCGACCAGCCCTCCCATGGCTATGGTCAGGATATAACTGGTAATCTTGGGCAGGTTATAGGAAATCAGGGTCTGGGAAAATTCCGGTCCGCCCAGATACAAAGGCAACCAGCCCAGAAGGAAAATAAGGATTGAGGAAATCCCCCAGGAAACATGCCCCTCTATCAAATCAAATCCCAGGGCAAGCTTCTTTTTCCAGTCAATCTTCTTGTTCTTGATGCCGGCAAAAAGAAAATACGGCACCTCCCCCACCCCGTAAGCCCATCTTTTCTGCTGCTTGTAAATGTTCTTCAGGGTGGTCAAAAGATTTTTGTCGCAATTGGCATCCATGGAAATCGGATAATAAAGCGGCTGGACCCTGTAATCGCCGTCGTAATAAAAGAAGCATTGCCAGAAAATCCTTGAGTCGTCGGAAATAACATTGGCCTGCTTGAATCCGACATCAACCAGGGCCTTGAAACTCATAGCATGGGAAGAAAAAGTAACCAGACGTTCGGGTCTTTCCTGGTTCATGGTGTGCCAAAAAGTGGAAGAAAAAGCGAAAACCCGGGAAATGGACGGGGTCTGCCAGATATTGTTCAAATAGAGAGGAATAGGCTGATAGCTGGTTCTTAAGGGCTTTTCGGCGGTTAAGTAATAATAAGAAAGGCAGCTGAAGTACTTGGGATAAACCCAGGAATCAATATCCAGAGAAGAAATTATGATATTCTCGTAAGGAATATTAAGCGGGTCAATAATCAGTTCTTTGGCCTTTTTGGTGGCCCAAGCGTCGTTTGAGCCGTGGCCGGCGATTTCCCCGGGAAGACCGCGGGGATGCCAGGTAATCAAAAACTTGAAGAATTCGTTCCCGAATTGCTCCTGTATTTTTTGAGAAATAATTTGGGCATTTTCCTTGTCCGCTTCTTCGCAGGCCAAAACCACTATCATTTTATCTTTGGGATAATCCGTTTTCAGCAAGTGTTGAAAAGTCTGCTCGACGATTTCCAACGGCTCTTTGTAGGTCGGAAAAACAACCAGATGGTAAATGTCTTTCCATGAATTCGCTTTGGGCCCGTTTTTGATGTCTTTCAATGATTCCAGCTTGGCAATCCAATCTTCTTTTTCGTTCTTTTTCATCTGGTCGTATCCGTATTTCAAATGGAAAGAGAAATAAACGGTGCGGAAAAGCCAGTAAGTATCGTAAATGATGATGAAAAAAGCCACCCCCACCGGCAGCTTAAAGGAGAAAAAAACCGCCGAAATTAAAATCAAAAAACTGATGAGCCCCACCAGCATCTCAAAAAAGCGGTACAGGCGCCTTTCTTTCTTATCGGCCAAATCCGAAGCTCTTCCGATTTTAAGATAATACTTGTCTTGCATTTGAGTGTGACCCTACAGGGAATCGAACCCTGATTACCAGATTGAAAATCTGGTGTCCTGACCGTTAGACGATAGGGCCGGATGCCATATTTATACCAGAATTGTTTAAAAAAAGCAATCGCGCTGATTAATGTTTAAAAACGGCTTTGGTCAGCCCGAAAGCGTCGGCATGCTTGGCATAAGCGAGCCAGGCATTGGTTCTCCCCCCCCCCACTTTCTTCATCTTTTTCAAAAATCTCTTGACCGTGCTTTTCCTCAATAAAACATGGTTTTTGAAAGCGACGTATCCCAAGAAATCAACGCCTTTGAACAAAGGAAAGATATTGGCTTTTTTGGGATGTAACTCCAATTTGAGATTCGGCCGCAGATAATTCTTAATTTTCTCTTTTAAGCAACGAAGCTCTTTCTTGTCGCCCAAAACCAAAAAATCATCCATGTAGCGGATGAATTTTTTCTGCTTCAAATAATGCCCGATAAATTGGTCTAATTCATTTAAATAAATATTGGCAAAAAGCTGAGAAGTTAGATTGCCAATCGGGATACCGGTCCTTGTTTCTTGATTAAAAGAATTAATTATTTGTTCAACAAGCCAAACGGTTCTTTTGTCCTTAATCTTGTTTTTGATTATCTTTAAAAGAACGCCCTGGTCAATGCTATCAAAATACCTTGAAATGTCGCATTTCAAGCAATAATCATTCCTCTTATCTTTTAAAAATACTTTTAACCTCTTGATTCCTTTGTGAATTCCTTTGTTCTTCCTGCAGGCATAAGAATCAAAAATGAATGATTTTTCAAATATCGGCTCAACAATATTGCATAAAGCATGATGAACAACCCTGTCTTTGAAAAGAGGCGCTCTGATTAAACGCCTCTTTGAGTCCTGGACAACAAATTCTTTGTATCTCCCGTGCTCGTATGTCTGCGCTTCCAATTCCCACTTGATTAAAATTAAGTTCTTTTCCAGGTCATGCGAAAAAGAAAGAATGTCTTTTTTAAATCTTTTGCCTTTTTTGGCTTTTAAATATGCGAGGTGAATATTATTAAAAGAGCAAATACAATCAAACAAGCTTCCTTTTCTTTTCATTTAAATTCGCCTATTAACCCTGGTTAGGTTTTTCGCGATTTGCTACTAAAACTAACCAGGGATACGGGCTTAATATTTTCCCTTTTGGTCAAACCTACTTGGGAAGGAATAAAATCCGTAGCCATTTTGCATTGACGTCTTTTCCTTGAAAAAGACGTTCCAGCTTCGGTAACTGGTTACCGGGCGCAACGGAATCCAATGTTCGTGTTCGTGTTCGTCGGCCCATTGTTCAAATTCAGTGCGAAAACCCCGGCGTTGGAAGTGTTATCCCAATTGCCGCCCCGTTTGAGAGCACGAAGACAATCCGTTGTGCGATTTTATCCCTTGTCAAAAAGCGTCAAACCAATATTTTTTGCCAGCCGCCCAAAAGTTTTCCGATTTCCACCGCCTTTTCGGCAAAAACGCCGTATTTCTTGATATTAACGAATTTCAAATCCTTGGCCATCCTGAAAAGAACCATTAACTTGTCCAAATCAATGCTGATTTGTTTCAATAATTCTCCTCTCTTCGTCCCGCTTTCTTTGTTCGCTTCAATTATTTCTGTTAATATGTTGATGATTTCATTCTCAATCTGCTCGCCCAAAACAAATCTTTGATTTTTGGGAAACCTTCCAACAATCGGATAGAGCCACAAGGCAAGGTCATAGGCTTTCTGAAAGACAATAAGGTCATTATATCCTGCCATTATTTTTCAACAATATCATATTATTATTTTCGCTTCTTTTCTTTTGAATAAACCTTAAATATGCTTTTGTTTTCTGTCCCCCAAAGGGACAGAAAACATTAGATTGTTAGATTGGTTGAAATGGCTACCGGGCGCAACGGAATCCAATGCCCGTGCGCGCGCTCGTCGGCCCATTGTACAAACCCAGCGCGAAAACCCCGGCGTTGGAAGTGTTATCCCAAAAGCCGCCCCGTACGAGAGCACGCAAGCTCGCATAGTCTGACTGGTAATAGATTCTCCCGGCGCCGGTGGAGCCGTTCAGGGAAGTGCTCTTGGGAGCAACATTGTCCCGTCCCAGGGTATTGCCGTAATTGGTGACGGCAGTGAACTCCTGCCAGCCGAATGGCGTCTGGTAAACCACCTGCGGCTGCGAACCGGCCCCCGTAATCGTGAAGTCAACCCACTCCCAGACGTTTCCGGAAAGGTGCCAGATGGTCTGCCCGTTGGAAAGAGTGAGCTGGGCCTTGGTGTCGGCAATGCCCGTGTCAGGGTTAGCTCCGTCATACGAGCCTGCGTCGGTAATCCCGACATTCCCCCTTTTAAGAATGCCTGAGGCGTAGTTGGAAGATACGGACTCAATATCCCTGGCCAGTGCCATCCACTCGGCGTTGTTAATCAAATGCGCGCCGATGGATTTGCAGGCCGCAATGGCGTCAATTTGGGAAATGGTGGTCCAGATGGTTCCTCCGGTCATGGAAGTGGGCACCCCGCTCTGATTCCTGGCCTCGTATTTCATCACACAAAATCCTAATCCCGTGTCTATCCAGTCAACGGGACAGTCGTTCCTTACAGTCGTGATTTGAACCGATTCCGGGGAAAGAGAAATGGCTCCTTTTCCCTCTAACTTGGCGTAGAGGTCAAAGGTGGTTCCGTCAGACTTGTACATGTAGCACCACTCCTGGTTGGAGGGGTTGTAGTTGGGGTCTTTAGGGAGGGAATAGCCGCTTAAGGCGGCGTTGAGGTTGGTGCAGTTGGTTCCGCTCGTTCCCACGCAGCACCAGCCCCGGGCGCCGGAGCCAAGGTCAGGGGTGGTGGGGTAGCCCTTGCTGCCCATGCTCGATTCCACCCAGATGGCTTTCCGGACGGCGTTCATTTCCGCTTTCCTTCTGGAATCCCGGGCATCTTTGGTGGTATTGCTCACGCCCACGATGATGAGGGCGGAAAGGATACCGATGATGACCAGGACGACCAATACTTCTATTAAGGTAAATGATTGTTTGAAGGTTTTCATGGCTCTTTTAATTCATATTATACCCCCCCCGGCAGGAGACGTCAAGAAAAATTACTTAAGAAAATCAAGAACGCTTTTTTTTATAAAATTTTTTACTTCGGAAAAACCGACTTTATTGTTGTTTCTGAATCTAATCGGATTTTTCCCTATATCTTTAAAGTAAACCAAGCTTTTTAAAATTAAGTTCTGGTCTAATTCCGGAAACTTCTTCCCGGCTTCTTTTAATAGAACAGCCAAGGGAATCCTTTTAAGGATAAAATAGAGGTCGATGTAGTCTTTGTTCGTCGCCCGGGAAACAACAGCGGACAATTTCATGCAGCCAATGTCTTCAAGGGAAGCCAAATTGAAATAGTCCTCTTTTATCGGCCTTTTAACCAGACCGTAATTGTAAGTAAAAAAGCTTATTTTTATCGAATCTTCCAGAATAACGCTCAGGGTATCCTTTTCCTCCTGGACTTTAATCAATTTAAAGCCTTCAAAAATATCCTTGAGGGTTAAAAACAATTTTCCGGGGTCAAAAGCTTTTTGGGAAAAGAAATCAAAATCAAGGCTGTCCCTGTGTCCGATTTGCAAAGCCAGACCCGTGTCCCCGGCCAAGTAAAAATCTTTTTTAAAAGGCCTGAACAAGGGAATTATTTCAACCCTCTTTTTATCCAAGATTTCGTAATGCAACACTTCTCTTTTTCTTAGGATTAACCTTAAGAACCATTCTCCAAAAATTCAGGGACTTTTCTCCCCATTCCCCCTTGTAGGTGGACCTTATCGCTTCCTTAATCTCTTTAAAACTATAATTCCCAAAAAGCCAGTCTGTCGCTTCTTTGGTGCCCAAATTCAAAACATTAAGAATAATCGTTCTCTTGTCTTTTTCCGGGCTTATCGCTTTCGTGTCGTAAGACCATAAAAACGGCTTAACGTAGCTTGGTATCATGATTGAATTATATCACGGATTTTAACAAAAGAAAAGGCAACATTTGCTAAAAACAATGTTTTCCCCTACAATGGATTCATGAAAATATTAGGAATCGAAACCAGCTGCGACGACACGGCCGTCAGCGTCATTGAAGTCAAAAAAGCAAGCCCCAGAAAGAGCTGGCCGGGAATAAAGATTTTCTCTAGCCTTGTTTCCTCCCAGGAAAAGCTCCATGCCGAATACGGAGGGGTTTTCCCTTCGTTGGCCAAAAGAGAACACCAGAAAAATATCGTTCCCCTTTTAACCAAGGCCCTGAAAGAAGCCGGCCTTTTGAAAAAAACAAAATCAAAGGATGAAAAAAAGATAAAAAAGGTTGAAAAAATCCTGGAAAGAAACCCCGAGCTTTTCCAAAACCTGAAGCCCTTTCTGGAAAATTACGAAATAAAAGGAATCGACAAGATCGCCGTAACCGTCGGGCCGGGGCTGGAGCCCTGCCTCTGGGTGGGAACCAATCTGGCCAAAGCGCTTTCTTTTTACTTTAAAAAACCCGTAATCAAAGCCAATCATATTGAAGGGCATATTCTTTCCAATTGGCTTTTTCCCATTAAGTCCGCTCCCCTGCCCATGATTGCTTTGATTGTTTCCGGCGGCAACACCCAGATGTTTTTGGTCAAAGATGTCGGAAAATACAAATTGATCGGAGAAACCAGGGATGACGCAGCCGGAGAATGTTTTGACAAAACAGCCAGAATCTTGGGGCTGGAATATCCCGGCGGCCCGGAAATATCCAAATACGCGGAAAAGTTCAAAGAAAAAACTTTTGACATTGAACTGCCCCGACCCATGATACGCGAAAAAAACTTTGACTTCAGCTTTTCCGGTCTGAAAACCGCTGTTCTTTACGATTTTAAAAAAAGAAAAAACGTTTCCCGAAAATACGTCATGGAAACGGCCTATGAAATTCAGGAAGCGATAATTGAGGTGCTCTTGGTAAAAACAATGAGAGCAACGGAAAAATACAAGGCTAAAGCAGTCCTGGTTGGTGGAGGAGTTTCGGCCAACAAAAAATTAAGAAAAGATTTTAAGCAAGAATGCGAAAAAAGGAATCTGACCTGCTTTTTCCCCGAGCCGAAATTCTCAACCGACAACGCGGCCATGATTGCCCTGACGGCCGCTTTATCTTCTTCCCAAAAAGAGGTAGAATGGAACAAGTTAAAAGTTAACGCCAATTTAAGGGTCAATGGAGTATAACAACATCATTTTTTATTTCCTGCTTGCCGTGCTTCCCGGAATCATCTGGCTTTTCTATTTCCTGAGAAAAGACAATCTGCCCGAACCGAAAATGCAGGTTCTGAAAATATTCACCTACGGCCTGATTGTCACCATTCCCACGGCTTTCATTGAAATCGTTTTTCTTAAACATCTGGAAGCGCTCAGTCTGGGCGCCATCTCTTACTTTTTAGTCAAATATCTGTTCGTCATCGCCCTTTTGGAAGAATTCTTTAAATACCTGGTGGTCAGATATTTTATCCTGAAACACTCCTGCATTGACGAGCCGATTGATATCCCTCTATACATGATAATCTCCGCCTTGGGATTCGCCACCGCGGAAAACCTCCTTATCTTCAGTAGCCAGGCCCTTGAAATTACAGCCAATCCCTTTGCCCTGGCCTTGGTCAGATTTGTCGGAGCCACCTTCCTTCATGCCCTGTGCTCGGGGCTGATCGGCTGTTTTCTGGCCATCTCTTTTTACTTCTTGAGAAAACGCTGGCTTATCATCTCTTTGGGGTTTCTTCTGGCCATAGCCTTTCACGGGCTCTTTAATTTTTACATAGAATTGGGTATAATGAACCAAGCGTCGCTGATTGAAGGCCTTTATCCCCTGCTCATCGTCTTTCTGCTCGCCGTTTTCGTTTCCATCCTTTTAAGAGAAATAAAAAAGATTAAAGGTATTTGTAAAATATAACATGGCTTTATTCAAAAAAAAGAAGAAAGAAGAAAATATAAAAATAGGAACGGCCGACATTACGGAACACGCCAAGGACTGGAACGTCGCTGACGGCCAGCTGGTTATTGACGTTTATGAGACGGACAAGGAGCTGGTGGTCCAATCGGCCGTGGGCGGGATAAAAAACAACCGCATAGAAATTTCTCTGGAAAACGACATCCTGATTATCAGGGGGGAAAGAGAAAACCCGGTCAAAGACGAAAACAAAAAATATTTTTCCCAAGAATGCTACTACGGCCCCTTTTCCCGGGAAATAATACTGCCCAGGGAAATAGACACCAGCAGGATAGAGGCCAAAGTCAAAGACGGCATTCTGGTGATAAGGATGCCGAAAATAGAGCGGGCCAAAAACAAAAAAATTGAAGTGGAAGATTAAAAAAGCCGGGACTCAAAGCCCGGTTTTTTAATAGTGCCGAGGGAGGGAGTCGAACCCTCACATCCGAAGACATATGCTCCTAAGGCATACGCGTCTGCCAGTTCCGCCACCTCGGCAAAAGAAAACATCCGCCCTTTGATAAAGATATATCAAAAACGGACGGATGTCAAAATGTCTTACTGCTGAACGCCCATCATCAATTTTACGATTGACGGAATGGCTCTGGCGAACAAAGCAATGGCGATACCGATTGCGGCGTACATGATGTAATTCCTTCCTTCTTTAACGTTGTCGGGATTGCCGCCGGCAGTGGTGTATTTAATGGCGCCCATAACAATCATCAAAGCAGAAACAGCCATCAAGAAAATGAAAACCCAGTCAGTGATGGTGTAGATGCTGTTCAATAAGCAGCACATTCCGCACGGGCTGTTGGTGGTGGAATAGTCGCAAAAACCGCTGGTGGGACATCCCGTAACGCCGACATTGTGCTTGATATAGCAGCCGTTAAGTTCGGCCGGGGTTTGAGCGAAAACAGGAAGAGCGACTACGGCCAAAAGTGCAAGAGCTATAAGTAAAGTTTTTTTATTCATGATTATTATTTTAAAAATTATTATATGAGCTTTGATTATTAATTGGCTAACGACCTTTGATTATTTAAGAAGATATTGAAACCAAGCTTCTGACAATGCTGGTTATGCCCTGGGCCACCAGAACCACGGCCAAACCAACGGCTGCATAAGTAATCATTTTCTTGGCCGTACCCACTTGATTCTCGTTGCCTCCGGCAGTGGTAAACATTACTCCGCCGACAACCACGAATAACACAGCCAAAAGGCCGGCAAGAAAGGAAATGTAATTGGTGATGTTTTTAATCGTCTCTGTCACGGCATCGTCATACTGAGCCAGAGCGAAGGTCAAAGGAAGAATAAAAAGCAAAGATATTATTAAAATTTGTTTGATTTTCCCCATATTTTTTATTTATCTTTATTTGTATATATTCTACCACTAATCCGAAGGGCTGACAATCAAGCTCTGCAAAACCCCTATCAAGCTTTTGGATAAAAGGACCACGGCAAAACCGATAACGGTATAAAGGATGATGTTTTGGGCCTGCTTCACCTTGGTGGGATCGCCGGATGCGGTAATGAAAGTAACGCCTCCCCAGACCAGCAAAAGCGGCATCAAAACCAAAGCAATATTCAATATCCAGTCAAGAACGGCGTTAACCAGTTCTTCAAAGTTCTGGTGGGGAATGGGGTTGGGAATCAATGTTTCCTCCTGAGCCAAAGCGAAACCGAAGCAAAAAAGGAAAAGGATTAAAAATAATAAAATGGATTTTTTCATATTTTCTTGATTAACATCGCCCAATGGAATTTTCCGGCGTCAAACTCTTTTTCAACCTTAAATTCCAAACTGTTCACCAAAGACCTGACCTCGTCGAAAGAAACTCTTTTCCCCCTTACTCCAATCGGACTGTCTTCTTTCCAGTCGACAATCAAAGCAATCCCCTCCGGCCTCAACAATCTTTTCGTTTCTTTCAAAATAGCCTCCTTGTCGTCCGATTCAAAAAGAATGTTGCTCAATAAAACAAAATCAACGGTGCTACCGGTAATTTTAACACCTTTTTCAACGTCTGACAATATGGGCTTGATGTTGAAAATTTTTTCTCTCAAAATCCTGGCGTTAAGAGCCGAGACGGCTTGCTCCAAAATGTCCACGGCGTAAACCACGCCGGTTTTCAATATCCTGGCCAAAGGAACGGTCCAGCCGCCGGAGCCGCTGCCCAAATCACAGGCAACCATGTTCTCTCTTAAGGGAATTGTTTCCAGTATCTTTTGGGGATTTAGAAATTCATCAGCCATATTTAATATATTATTGACTGGCTTGCTCCAAAAGGCAAGTGGCGGCCACGACTTTGTCTCCCTCTTTCATTCTCATTATCCTGACCCCCTGGGTGTCCCTGCCCAACTTGGGAACGCTGGATAATTTGGTTCTGATGACCTGTCCTTTTTTGGATATGACGATTAGGTCTTCCTGGTTTTCAATGATTTCAATTTTCGCCAATTCCCCTGTCTTGGAGGTAATCTTGGCTGTCTTGACTCCGGTTCCTCCTCTTCCTTGCTTCTTGTATTCCGAAAGCACCGTTCTTTTGCCGAATCCGTTTTCGGTCAAAACCAAAAGATATTCCTTTTCTTTCAACTTTTCCTTTTTCACCACTTCCATGCCGATGACCTCGTCTCCTTTTCTCAGCCGGATACCCTTGATTCCCGCGGCCGTCCTTCCCATGGCCCTGGCCTCTTTTTCGGAAAAGCGGATTGACTGGCCGTGCTTGGTGGCCATAATTATCTCGTCGCCGTCCCCTCCTTTCCTGACGCTGCACAAAAGGTCATCCTTCTTCAGGTTAATAGCAATCAAGCCGTTCCTTCTCACGTTTTCAAAATCCTTTAACTGGGTTTTCTTGATTATGCCATTTTTCGTGGCCATAATCAAGTATTTGGCTCCTCCTTTGGCATCCTCTTTGTTAATGGGCAGAACAGACAGAATCTTGTCCCGGGGAGAAATTTCCAAGAAGTTCATCAAGCCCCTTCCTTTGTTGGATTTCTGGCCTTCGGGAATTTCGTAAGCCTTGGTTTGAAAAACTTTTCCGGAATCGGTGAAAAAGAAAACGGCATCGTGGGTTTTGGCGGAAATGAAGTGGCAAACCTGGTCGTTCTCCGATGTTTTCATTCCTATCGTACCTTGTCCGCCCCGGTTCTGCTTTTTGTATTCGCTGGGATTGATTCTTTTGATATATCCTCCGTAAGTCAAAGTAACGATAGTGTCTTCCAAAGGAACCAGGTCTTCCTCGGATATGGCTTCGGGGCTGTTCTTCACGATTTTGGTTCTTCTTTCGTCCCCGAAAACCTCAATCTCTCTTTCCAGCTCTTTTTTAAGAACTTTTTTCTGCTCCGCCTTGCTCCCCAAGATTTTTGCGTATTCGTTTATCTCTTTTCTTTTTTCTTCAAGCTCCTCTTCTATCCTTTTCTTTTCCAGTTTTGCCAGCTGGTGCAGACGTATTTCCAGAATGGCTTCGGCTTGGATGACGGTAAGCTTGAATTTTTTGACCAAATTATCCCTGGCCTCTTCTTTGTCTTTTGACTTCTTGATGGTTTCGATTACGGCGTCAATCTTGGTCAGAGCTTTGGCAATCCCCTCCAAAATGTGCGCTCTTTCTTTGGCTTTCTCCAAATCAAAGTTTATCCTTTTAATCAAAACTTCCTGCCGGTGCTTCAGATAAAATTCAAGAACGTCTTTTAAATTAAGAATCCTCGGTTCAATGCCGTTAACCAAAGCCAGCATATTCAAATGGAAAGTTTTCTGCAAGTCGGTGTATTTATACAAAGAATTAAGGATTTTCTTGGGAATAACTCCTTTTTGCAAATCAATGGCAATTCTCATCCCCTCTTTGTCCGATTCGTCCCTGATGTCTTTAATCCCTTCTATTCTCTTATTCTGGACCAGGGTGGCGAACTGAGTGATTAAAACCGACTTGTCAACCTGGAAAGGAATTTCCGTAATTATTATCTGGGACTTGTTTTCTTTTTCCACGACATCCACCCGGCCCCTCATCAGGAACGACCCCTTGCCCTGGGAATAAGCGGAAACGATTTCTTTTTCGTTGAAAATAATGCCCCGGGTGGGAAAATCGGGTCCCTTGATGAAATCCAGCAAGTCCTCGGTTTCCGCTTTGGGATTGTTAATCAGGTGAATCAGGGCGTCGCAAACCTCTTTCAAATTGTGAGGCGGAATGTTGGTGGCCATGCCCACGGCAATACCGGTTGAGCCGTTCAAGAGCAAGTTGGGCACGGGCGAAGGAAGAACCGTTGGTTCTTTTCTTGTGGCGTCGTAATTATCGGCGAAATCAACCGTGTTTTTCTCAATATCCTTAAGCAGCTCCTCGCCTATTTTTGACAACTTGCATTCCGTGTATCTCTGGGCGGCCGGCGGGTCGCCGTCGACAGAACCGAAATTCCCTTGACCCTTGACCAAGGTATACCTTAAAGAAAAATCCTGGGCCATTCTGACCAAAGCGCCGTAAACGGAACTATCGCCGTGAGGATGGAACTTTCCGAGCACTTCACCGGTGACAGCGGCTGACTTCCTGAATTTGGTGTCAGCCCTGACGCCCATTTCATACATGGCGTAAAGAATCCTTCTCTGGACCGGCTTTAATCCGTCCCGCACGTCGGGCAAGGCCCTGGACACAATAACCGACATCGCATAATCAAGATAGCTTTCCTTCATTTCTTGGGAAATTTCCACCGGCTCAACCTTTCCTATATCTTGAATTATTTTCTCCTCTTTGGCCATTGAATTATTTTTCCTCTAAAATTATTATTTCCGCTTTTTCGCTTTCGGAAGAAAAGCTCTTCTTGTTAACGCTCAATTTTTCCTGAGAAGCTATTTCTTTTTCTCCCATGGCCTTTAAAAAAGCGTTAAGCGCGTCTTTCTTTTTGGGATTGTAAGCCATGGGTATCACCATCTTCGGCTCCAGCTCGGCGATAATCCTCTCCGCTTCTTTGAAATTGATGGTCTTGTCTCCGTCAACAGGAACTAAAAGTATATCCACTCGGCCGATAGCTTCCGATTGCTCTTCGTTGATGTCCTGCTCTCCGAAAAAACCGAGGTGACAAACCCTGACTCCCTCGGCCTCAATCAAAAAAATAATGTTCTTGCCCTTATTTACCGTTAAAGAAGGCACGCCCTGGACGAAAACCCCCTTGGCCTCGTATTCTCCCCATGAGGAAATGAAAAACTGCCCGTCTTTTTTCTGGGGCATGGAATTGAATTCGTGGGTCTTTAAAACAATGTCGGCTTTGGACTTTTTCCCCTCTTTCTCGTCAATGACTATGGAAACCCCTTCTTTATCGTCGGAAGAAGTCGTGACTTGGAAACAAGCTTCTCCGCACCAGCTGATTTTCATAATTTATATTAACAATTATTCTTGGAGCGGGCGAGCAGAATCGAACTGCCGTCTCAACCTTGGCAAGGTTGCATAATGGCCGTTATACGACGCCCGCATCTTGTGCCGAGGTCCGGAATCGAACCGGAATCTAATGTTTTTCAGACATTCGCCGTGACCGACTTGGCTACCTCGGCAAAATTATATCAAATTTATCGCTATTTTTTCAAGCGGTGGGCGATGTAGGGCTCGAACCTACGGCCTCATCGGTGTAAACGATGCGCTCTTCCAGCTGAGCTAATCGCCCCGGAACTTGTGGGCGAGGGGAGACTTGAACTCCCACGGGAATAATCCCCTATGCCCCTCAAGCATAGATGTCTGCCGATTCCATCACTCGCCCTCTTTCTCCGTTTCTTCTATTTTCAATTTTGCTTTTCTGCCCTTGGCCTTTCTCAGATAATAGAGCTTGGCTCTCCTCGTCTTCGTTCTTTTCAAAACTTCTATCTTGGTAACCGAAGGCGCATGGACGGGAAAGATTTTCTCCACGCCGACTCCCCCTATCACTTTTCTTACGGTAATCGTGGCGTTTATGCCTTTGCCGTGCTTTACGGCCAAAACCTGGCCCTCAAACGCCTGAATCCTTTCCTTGTTCTTTTCTTTAATCTTTTGATAAACCTTGACCGTGTCTCCCTGCTTTATCTCGGGGAGGTCTTGCTTCAAAAAGGACTCCCTGATTCCTTTTTTCAAAACAGGTTCCTGCTCGGAAATTTCGGTCTTTTCTTCTGTCTTTGCTTCTTCTTCCATGTTTGCTTAATTATCTTTATTATGTGGGCGTATCCTGATTCGAACAGGAGGCCTTTACGATGTCAACGTAACGCTCTAACCAACTGAGCTATACGCCCTTTTAATTTTCAAAAGGGCTTTGCCTGCCCATATTTTATTCTATGGGATTTAAGCGATTTAGTCAATAATAAAAACGGATAGCAATCTGCATCCGTTAATGTTTTCTCACCACCAAAAAGGCGACGGCACCCATTCCCAACAGCGCAACAAGACTTCCAGGGGGCCTAATGCCCTTACTCGTCAGAATTATAAAGAGGGCCAGTCCCGACTTTTGTCAAAAAGTGCGCATGGGTGGACTCGAACCACCGACCCCAGGTTTATAAGACCTGTGCTCTGACCGCCTGAGCTACATGCGCCTATTTCTTCCTTTTGGCCTTGACTATTTTTTCAAATTCCTCTTTTTCAATTGTTTCTTTTTCCATCAGGGTTTTGGCCAGTTTGTCCAAAATGCGCTTTTTCTGTTTTATCACCCTGCCCGCCTCCTTCTCTGCCCTGTTTATCAGCTTCTTCACTTCGTTGTCAATCTCCAAAGCCACTTCGTCGGAATAATTCCTGCTTTCGCCAAGTTCATTGCCCCAGAACATATCCTTTTCTTTTTCGCCGAAGACAATCGGCCCCATTGAAGACATGCCGTAGGTCTTGACAATGCTTCTGGCCAGCTGGGACGCTTTGGCCAAATCGTCCGACGCTCCGGTGGTGGTATCGCGGAACTTGGTTTTCTCCGACACGTAACCGGCCAACAGAACCGCCAATTCCGCTTCAAATTCAGACCTGGTCCTCAAGAACCTGTCTTCTTTGGGAACTTTCAAGGTGTAGCCGGCGGCCAGGCCCCGGGAAATAATGGAAATCTTTCTTACCGGTTCGGCATTGGGCGTAAAAGCAGCTACCAAAGCATGGCCCGCTTCGTGATAAGCCGTGATATTCTTTTCTTTTTTTGTCATGACGTGGCTCTTTCTCTCCGGACCAAGCAAAACCTTCTCAATCGAATCCAAAAGGTTTTGTTGAACTATGTTTTTGGCGTTTTTCTTGGCGGCCAGAAGAGCGGCCTCGTTGAAAACATTGGCCAAGTCGGCGCCGGAAAAACCGGGCGTTCTTTCCGCCACTTCTCTCAATTTAATGTCGGAAGACAAAATCTTGCGCCGGGAATGAATTTTTAAAATATCTTCCCTTTCCTGAATGTCGGGCAAATGAATTACCACTTTCCTGTCAAACCGGCCCGGCCTCAAAAGAGCCGAGTCCAAAACATCGGGCCGGTTGGTGGCGGCCAAAACGATAATTTTGTCGTTCTGCTCAAAACCGTCCATTTCCGTCAACAACTGGTTCAGGGTCTGTTCTCTTTCCTCGTGTCCGCCGGTAATGGCCGGCCCCCTCGCCTTACCGATGCTGTCAAGCTCGTCAATAAAAACCAGACAGGGCTGATTTCTCTTGGCCGCGGCGAACAAACTTCTCACCCTTCCCGAACCGACGCCCACGAACATTTCCACGAAAGAAGAACCCGCCACGGAAAAGAAGGGAACCTTGCTTTCCCCGGCCACCGCTCTGGCCAGCAAGGTCTTCCCGCATCCGGCCGGACCGACCAAAAGCACGCCCTTGGGAATACGCGCCCCCATTTTCAAATATTTTTCCGGGTTTTTGAGAAAATCAACGACTTCTTCCAATTCTTCTTTTTCCTCTTTCAAGCCGGCCACGTCATTGAACGTAATCTTTTCTTTGGGATGGCCCTCGGCCCCGAAAAGCTTTGCCCGGGCCTTGGTAAAGTCAAAGCTCTGAGCTGCGCCAGACTTGGCTTGGCGAAACAAAAACCAAAAGAAAATACCGAACATCAAAAACGGAAGAATAACCATGAGCAAGAAAGGCCACAGCCAGTCTCCGGTACTGCTCGGCTCTTCAAAAACAAAAGAGACCCCCTCTATTCTTTCTTTGACCGCTCCGAAATTGATTAAGGCCTGGCTCACGCTTTCGTCGGCCTCTTTCTTGCTTTTAAAAACGCTGTTATCGTCATAGGTTACGGTAAGGTCGTTGCCTATGACCTTTATCTCTTTAATCTTGCCGCTGTTGATGTCCTGAACCAACTGGGTGATGGAAACTTCCTTTGTTTCCTGAACCGGAACGTTAAGCAGGTCAAATACCGCTGCCAACAGCAGAAAAACAATAACGACAAAAAAGATATTTTTTAAAAGACCTTTTAGGGGACTGGGCATGTAGTTTATAATATTATTTTAATCTCAAAGACATCCAGTGTCTTTGCGGCTGAAAGCTTAGAATTTGAAAGTCGTAGTCTTTGCCTGCTTCCAGTTTTTCCTTCATTTTGGCCTCGGTGCCAAATTCGGAAATATGAATCAGTCCTTGAATTTTGGTTTGGTCGTCTTCATCGGCTTCTCTTTTCAATTGGACAAAAGCGCCGAAAGGATTAAACCTGACCACCGTTCCCCTTATGTCATCTCCTTGTTTTAAGCTCAACTCCTGCCAAGGATCTTTCTTCAAGGCCTTTAAGGACAAAGAAACTCTTCCCTGAGAAATGTCGATAATCTCGGTTTTTACCTTATCCCCCACCTGAACGATTTGAGACGGGTCTTCTATCAACTGCCAGTCCAGCTCGGAAATATGAATCAGGCCCTCCAAAAGCTCTTCTTCGGCTGCTTCCTCAAGGGATTTCCCGGGCAAGGCGAATTTAATGAAAGCTCCGAAATTGACTATGCCCGAAATCTTTCCCTCCACCTTATCCCCCACCTTCAAAGATTGCAGGGTCTTTTTAATTTGTTCGTTTTCTTTCGATTCTTCGGTTAAAATAATCTGGTTCGCCTTCTCGTCGAAATCAAGAATCTTGACCTTGATTTCCATGCCGATGAACGACTGCAGTTTCCTTAATATCTTTGTTTTGTCTCCTTCGGGAACTTTGGGATATTTTTCAGGAGACAGCTGGGAGGTCGGCAAAAAAGCGGAGATTCCGGAAACTTCGGTCAAGAGCCCGCCCTTATTCACTTTGGAAACTTTTACGGTAAAAGGATTGTCTTCGCTTTTCTTTTCCTTGACCAGCTTCCAGGCCATATCTTTTTCCGCTTCCCTTAAAGACAATTCAACAAATCCTTCGTCGTTTTCCGCGCTGACCACTTTTACGGAAACAATGTCCCCGTTCTTGATGTTTTTCAAAACATTCTTGGCGTTCTGGTATTCAGCGCCGTAAACAATGCCTGTTTTCCGGGGGCCGACATCCAAATAAAGGGTGTTGTTTTCCACGGCCAAAACCTTGGCGTCGACAAGGTCGCCCTCTCTCAGGGTCTGAACAGCGTCATTAAGTTTCTGCATTAATTCGGCTTGCATATGCCAATATATATCACAAAAAAACAAATAAGGCAAGGTTTTTGTCTTGGGGAAAAACCCTTTGACAAAAAAGGTGTTTTGGTATAAAATACAAGCAACCTCTGTAAAGGGGTTTTTAATATGAAAAAGACCTACAATTACATAGTTTTCTTCATTGGATTGGCTGTTTTTACGGCCGGTCTTATCGCTTTCAGCACCCAAAGCCAGGCAACCTATGGCCAGGAATTTGCTGGTCTTGAAAAATCCTTTATTTCCCCGGAAAACAGCCTGGTGGTCAAAGCTCCCCAAAAAGAAGCCGCGAAAAGAATCAAAGTGGTCATTACCGCCTATTCTTCCTGTCCCTATGAAACCGACAGCACTCCTTTTATCACAGCCAACGGTTCGGAAGTAAAAGAAGGCATTGTGGCCAACAACCTCCTTCCTTTCGGAACGGAAATCAGGATACCGGAACTGTATGGAAACAAGGTTTTTGTGGTTGAAGACAGAATGAACGCCAAAAAAGGATATTACCATGTTGACATCTGGTTCCCGAGCAAAGAACAAGCCGTCAAATTCGGTTCGTTCAGAACCTACATCGAAGTCCTGGAAAGCTAAAACCGAGGGAAAGCCCCTCGGTTTTTTAATGTGCCTCGGGTGGGAGTCGAACCCACAAGGGTTTTGCCCGCAGCATTTTAAGTGCTGTATGTTTACCGGTTTCATCACCGAGGCGTGGAGGCGTGGGCGGGAATTGCACCCGCGTATAAGAGTTTTGCAGACTCTCGCCTTACTACTTGGCCACCACGCCAATACTTAAAAAGCTTAACACATTTTTTTAATTTTTTCCAATGTCTTTTAGGAGCTTTTCTACGTTGGAGGCCCGGGCTGTCTGGCTTTCTTTTAAAAACCTGATTTTCGGCACCGGCCTGATTCTTAATTTCTTGTTCAGCTTTTGCTGAAGGAAAAATATGTTTCTTTGCAGAAGGCTGAAAACCTCGTCCGTCTTGTCGTCGGGGATGACCGAAACGAAAACCTTGGCTTCAATTAAATTGGACGAGCACTCAACTCTGGTGATGGTAAGCAAAATCCCGGGAAAAATGTCCAATTCCTTGAGAATGATGCTCCCTAGTTCTTTTTTAATAAAAGCGTTGACTTTTTCAATCTTCCACATATTTGAAAAATACCAACTCATCGCCCTCCTTTATTCTTTCCTGCCCCTGATAAAGGATGGCACATTCTTTGCCGCTCTTGATTGATTCAAAGTTTTTCTTGTTGGCCTGAATCTCAATAATCTTTCCCTCCCCTATTTTCTCTCCTCCTCTTATTATCTCCAAAGTCGCAGTTCTCTCGGCCAGACCTTCGGTAACCAATCCGCCCACAATCTGCCTGTTTTTTTCCGTCCTGAAAATCACCGATACCTCCATTTTGCCGACATCAACCCTGACCTTTTCTTTTTTGACTTTTCTTTCCATCAGCTCTTTTGTTTTCTGAGCCAAGCCGTAAATCAAGTCAAAATCGAAATATTTAATTTTATCCCTCTCAATCAAGCCTTCGGCAATATTGTCTTTCTTGACCCTAAAAGCGAAAATGACGCTTTTGGTGCTTTTGGCCAGCTTCACGTCGTTCTCGTTCACGTTGCCCGCTTCGGATTTTATCACCTTTAAAGAAACTTCTTCCCGGGGAACGGTTTTAAAAAACTCCTCAATCGCCTCCAGGGAACCAACGGCATCTGCTTTAAGAACTATATTCAATGCCGGCTTGTCTTCGTCTTCGGACGGCTCCGGAGACGCATTTTTGGAAACGCTTTTGATGTTCGCCTTGGCTTCTTCCATGGTTTTAAAAGACAGAAATTTCTCCCCGACGGCCGGCACCTTATCAAAACCGACCAGAACAATGGGTTGGGAAGGATAAGCCCGCTCCAGTTCTTTTCCCTGAAAATCTTTCAAAGAACGCACCTTGCCCAAAGCCGAACTTGTTCCGATAACGTCTCCCTTTTTTAATATGCCCTGGGATAAAATGGCCGTGGAGGTGGGTCCCCTTTGATTGTCCATGTACGACTCGATAATAGCGCCCTCGGGATTCAAGGAAAGGTCTGTTTTTAATTCTTTCATTTCCGCCACCAATTGAATCAGGCCCAAAAGGTCGGCTACTCCTTTGCCCGTTTTGGCGGATATTTCAATACTGGGAACATCTCCTCCCAATGATTCCACAACAATGTCTTCGTTGTTCAGCTGCCCTTTAACCATTTCTGGATTCGCTTCCGGCTTGTCCGTCTTGTTCAGAGCCACTATCAGGGCGATTCCCGCTTCTTTAATATGGTTGATGGCCTCCTTGGTCTGCTTTTTTACTCCTTCAGCCGCGTCAATAACCAAGACGGCGATATCGGCCACCTTGGACCCCCTTGACCTTATGGCGGAAAAAGATTCGTGGCCGGGCGTATCCAAAAAAGTGAGCTTTCTCCCGCTATGCTCTATCTCGTAAGCGCCGACGTGCTGGGTGATTCCTCCTGATTCCTTTTCCAGAACCCGAAAATCTTTAATGGCCGTAAGCAAGGACGTCTTGCCGTGGTCAATGTGTCCCAAAATCACAACCACCGGCGGACGGACTGTTAATTTTTTTTCATTTTCTTCCATAATCGTCTTTGGCTTTTCTAAGCGCTTCTTTTTCTTCGTCCGACAATTGATACTGCGACTCGCCCTTGATTACGGGCTTGGCGAAAACCCTTACTCCCTCGTGAGTGTGAATGGCGGTCAAAACAAAACCCTTGTCGCTTTCGTCCAGCAGGGCCAAAGAAAAGCTCTGGTCTCCCCCTTTTTCCCTGAAAGGATTGTACCTTATCAGTCCGACCTTCTTAAAAGCCGCCAGGTTTTTCTCCTGTTCTTTCTTGAATTCCTCCTCCAGCCGCTCTATCTTGTCTTCCAGCCGCTCAATATGTCCTGCGGCTTGGTCAAAATTCTTGATTTCCGGTCTTTTCTTTTTATTCTTGAATGAAAACATGTTTCTGGAGCGGAGAGGGTGAGATTCGAACTCACGGTGAATTTCTCCACAATGGTTTTCGAAACCATCCCTTTAAGCCGCTCAGGCACCTCTCCTTTAGTTTAATGTAATACCTCAGGTTATCACTTTTTCCCGATTAAATCAACAAAAGATTTGATGAAGTCGGGAAAGTCGTTGTCGTAATTGATTTTCTTCGGCAGAAGAAAAGGAAAATGAAAGCCGGCAAAATTAACCAGTTTATCGGCGATCATTCCTTTAAGGATTTTGCGCTCAAAGAATCTTCTGGCTTCTTTCTCGTATTTTTCAAAATCGGGAAAATTATTAACCAGCATATCGGCCGCGTAAAGGCTCCAGATTATTCCTCCCCCGCTCCAGGGCTTGGTCAATCCCATGGCGTCTCCGCAAAGAGCGACTTTTTTGTCTTTGGAAAATATCATTCCGGCTCCGGAAAAAGGAACCAGAGCGGAAATCATGTTTTTCTCTTCGATTTTTTGTTTTTTCAAAAAATCAAGAAATATTTCTTTGGGCTTTAAAGAAGAGGTCAAAATGCCATATTCAACGAAATCGCCCCGGGGAATCTGCCATAAAAAACCCGACTTGACCGGAAAAACATCGGTAAAAGACGACTTATCCTGCTTTTCCACGAAAACCTGCATTCCTATCTTCAGCTTCGGCTCTTTCAGTCCAAGTTTTCTTCGCATTATTGATATCGGACCGTCGCAACCGACGACATAGTCATACTGGGAAGGAATCTCTTTTATCTCTTCTCCCAAAAAAACATTAACTTCTTTTTCTTTCAATAAGGACAATTGACTTTTAACGAGCTTATCCCTGTTCAGAACCAGATGCCTGGGACTGAAATCAAGCTCTGTTGTCTTCTTGGGAAAATTTATCTTGCAGCCGTCAATGATGTTTTCCACGCAATCGTCGGGAACGGAAACGAATTGCCTTATTCTTTCCGAAACCAGAGTTGAGCAGGGCTTAAGGCCCAAATCTTTTTCCTGTTTTTTGTCAAAAAGAAAAACGTCAAAACCTTTTTCCTTGAGCTTCAAAGCGACATGCAGGCCGATAATGCCGCCGCCGATGATTGCCACCTTTTTCATGGAGCGGGTGAAGGGAATCGAACCCTCATAAACGGCTTGGAAGGCCGATACTCTGCCATTGAGCTACACCCGCTTACAGACCCCAGTCGGGGCACTGAGATTCGAACTCAGAATAAATCCTCCCAAAGGACTCGTGATAGCCGTTTCACTATGCCCCGGCATTAGAAATATATATCATTTTTCTTGGGCAGAGTCAAAGGATTGCTGTTGCTTTTTTGGCCCTTTTTTGGTATTAATATATATACTTGTCCCCGTAGCTCAATCGGATAGAGCGACAGACTTCTAATCTGTAGGTTGTGCGTTCGATTCGCACCGGGGACACAATGTTTATGGTGGGCGTAGCTCAATCGGCAGAGCGTCGCGCTGTGGCCGCGAAGGCTGGGAGTTCGAGCCTCCTCGCTCACCCATTCTGTTTTAAAATCCTTTAGAAATATTTTAAAGCTTAATCAAATAAAGTTTTTATTTTATTGGTTGGATAATAATAAATAAATTTTCCTTGTTTTTTTGTTTCTAAAAAGCCGCTTTTAACTAGAGACTTTAAATCTTTAAGCGCTGTATTTTTCGAAACTTGATTTGTATTCATGTGCATTTTTAGCGAAGTATTTTCTGTTGGATCTCCATTAAAATATTGCAACAACGCTATCTGTCGTTCGTTAAACTTATGGGCCAGTTTTGACGTTACTTTCATTGTTGTATTTTCTTTGGTTTTCTGGTTTAAATATTCTTTAAATTCTTTTACCGCTAACTCTATTTTCTTAATATTATAATCAATAAAATAAGTTATATCATAATCATCTTGTTCGCTATAGACATAAGCCATTTTATATTGAGCGGGCGATTTTTTAATAACCTTAGAGATTGGTAAATACGCAAAAGCCCAATAGCCCTTTTTTAATAAATACCAATAAAACAAAACCCTGGCTAAACGACCGTTACCGTCGGTAAATGGATGCAGATAGCCCATCCAAAAATGTATCATGATGGCTTTTATGATGGGATGTATAAATTGGCTATTGTCTTCCTGGTCATTGGTAAAAGAAATTAGCTTTTCGATTTCAATGTTTACAAAGTTAATATCGGGTGCTTTGTGATAAATAATCTCTTCTCTTTTGTCGTCAGTAACATAAATCTTGTCTTTTTCATTTCTGATTCTAGGTTGTTCTCCATCACTCGTGGGAGTGTCTTTTGTAATCAATCCGTGCAACTTCAAAAGAATATTTTTATTCATCTCACGATCTTTAAAATCCTCTTCAAGCAACTTCATCGTTAAGTAATTATTAAAAATCATCTGCTCAGAATAATTTTTGGGCCTTCTTCCCTCTCTTAAAAATTTCTTGGCCATTTCCCTGCTGGTGCTTGCACCCTCTAATTGAGAAGACGCTATAGCTTCTTCAACAGACCCTCTAAAAATAAGCTTCTGTTTATTTTTTTTATTTTCTAAATCTTTTTCAAAAAGAATTTCTCCGCCAGTATTTAAATCCATCTCATGGAGAAAAGGTTCTATTTTTTTAAGTTTTACCCAATTAAAAAAATGGCCATCCTCATGCTTGATTGGTGTTGGAATAAAATTCAGCATTCTTTGAAATTTTACTATTGACCACAACTCCTCTTTGGATGCGCCCGATGGAGATGGTTGGAAATATTTAACCCTATCCCAATACAGATAATCATCTCCTGACACAGAATTTATAAATTTTTGGAAATCGCTTCTTTCGGAACCAAAAAACCTCTTCAAGGCTCTTTCTGCCCAGTCTTTACTTAGGATTGGTTTTTCTAATTTAAAAAATGTCGACATAATTGGTTCAATTAAAATTATTTGAACCTATATTACCCTCTTATTTAAAATTTGTCAATACCGGTTCAGTTGAACCTATATTGAACTTATGTTGGACCTATCATGGTGAAACCTTAATGTTCTCCTCCTTGTGTAAAAGAAATAGCTGCATAAAAATCTGGTTTTTCGTATTTTCAGCACCTTATAACTCATCAGCCTCTCCCACTATCACCGTCTGGATGCTGATCATTTTCTGATAGGCCGGGCAGGTCTTCAAAAGTTCTTTATGCTTTCCCTGGCCGACAATCTTTCCCTTCTCCAGAACTATTATCTTGTCGGCATCCTTAATGGTTGACAATCTATGGGCGATAATAATGGTTGTCCTTCCTTTCGATGCCTTCTCGATTGACTCTTTGATTAAAGATTCGTTTTCCACGTCCAGGCTTGATGTTGCTTCGTCAAAAATCAATATGGCCGGATTTTTTATCAAAGCTCTGGCTATGCCCACCCTTTGCCTTTCTCCACCGGAAAGCTTGACTCCTCTTTCCCCTATTATTGTATCCAGGCCCTTTTCCAGTCCTTTCAAGAAGCCGTCAACCCGGGCCATTTTTATCGCTTCCCGTATCTGCTTTTCGGTCACCCTCTCGCTTGTTCCGAAAACAATATTGTATCTCAGGGTATCGTCAAAAAGCACGATATCCTGGGAAACGATTCCAATCGCCTTCCGGTAATTATTCAAAGACAGTTTTCTCAAATCATGGCCGTCAATCAAAATTTTACCTTTATCGGGATCATAAGCCCTGATTAATAATTGAATAACCGTTGATTTCCCCGCGCCACTGGCCCCGACAATCGCCACCCTTTGCCCGGACTCTATTAAAATATCTATTCCTTTTAAAACCACTTGTTCTTTAATTTCTTTGCCCCTGATATCCCTTAGTGGATACTTAAAAGACACGTTTTTGTATTCTATCCTGCCTTTGAAATTATCCACGACGACGGGATTTTCTGTCTCCCTTATGTCTGGACTGATATCCATTAAAGCGAAATAATTTTGCATTTCCGAATATAGCTTCGTTATTCTTCTTTGAACGCCCGATAAATACCATATCCTGTCAAAAGCATTATTTGACCAGGACAAGACGACAACCAAAAAGCCCGGAGTATAAAGACCCTGATATACCAGATAGATACCGAGAATCAAGGCCGCGATTCTTGAAACGCTGGAAACGATATTTCTTGCCTGGGCGTATTTTATGAATTTCATCCATAAGCTTTTTTCCGAAGAAGTGATGGACATCAGGTTTCTGTCATGCTCTCCGACAACTTCTTTTTCTTTGGCATTCATTTTTATCAAAGAGACGTTTCTTAAAAATTCCGACTGCTTTTTGTCGGAATCAACCCACATGTCCCGAACCTTCTTTAATTCGTCTTTTAAGGCATAATTGGTGTAAAAACTGATGATAAGAAACGCCGAAGTACCGATTAAAATAATCAAACCCAAGGGAGGAGCAAGTATAAACAAGGCCACGACCGTAACGCTGATTTGCAGAAAAGCGGGAACAAGCTGGTAGAGCAAAATATTGGCCAGCTCAACCAAAGCGTTCTGTCCTCTGTCAATGATGCTTTTCTTGATTCCCGAATTTTGGTTCTCGTGCTGGCCGATGGAAAACTCAAAAACCCGGCTGAGCGTTTTTTCGGTCACCTTCCGGGGAACGTCAAATTCGAATTTTTGAATTTCTACCGTCTCCCTGGCATAATTAATGATTATTTCATTGAACAAGAGAATGGCCAAAGAAAGGAAACAAAGTTTTATCACTTCCATTATCGCCTGGCCCTGCAAAATGCCGTCGATTATCTTTCCATAAATATATGGCGATATCAGGGCCAACGCCTCCTGCAGAAGCATCAACAGAAAAATAACGGCAATCACGCCAAAAAACGGCCTATAAACCTCTTTAAGCTTTTTAAAAAATCGCCAAAATGTGAACTTCTTATCTTTCATTAGCTAACCTTAACAAAGTTTAAAATAATTTACAAATATTTATTTGACAAAAATCGTTAAGGGTTTAAAATAGACACAATATGCCATACAAAGACCACATCAAAACAGTTCCTGGAAGAAAAGACAAAGACATTATGATGTTCAGCTTGACTGATTGCATTTGGTGCGGCAAAACCAAAGAACTGCTCAGCCGGCTCGGCATGGAATACAAGTATATTGACATCGATACTCTGCCGCCGGAAGAACAAAAAGAAGCATATGAAGACATGTGGCAGTATGTTCCCGGCACCATATTCCCCACCGTTATTATCAACGAGGGAGAAATGGTCATTAACGGATTCAGCGAGAAAGAAATAAAAGAGCTGCTTTAAATACCTTTTATATAGAGAATAAAAATTGTATCCGAAAGAGGCTTAGATATTTTCTTCGCCCTTTTTTATTTCCTCTCCTTCAGTTGTGCTTCCAGCTGAATTTCTTTGCCTTCTCTTAAAATCTTGAGAACAATCCCGTCCCCTATCTTATACTTGGCCACCATGTCGGCCAAAGAATTATCTTGGGTGATTTTTTCTTCGTTTATCTCCAGAATAATGTCGTATTCCTTGAGTCCGGCCAATTCGGCGCTGGAATTCTTGGCCACGGCCGATTCGCCGAACATCTCCCTGACGATTAACGCTCCGTAATCAACCTCTATCTTATTGGTCTTGGATATTTCCTTGTTTAAGATTATGTATTTGACTCCGAGATAAGGCCTCTTGATTTTTCCTTCTTTTCTGACTTCTTTCAAGACTTCCTTGATATAGTTGATGGGCAGGGCGAAGCCGATGTTTTCCGCCCCCATAATCATGGCTGTGTTTATGCCCACCACTTCTCCTTTCATGTTCACCAATGGGCCTCCCGAATTGCCGGGATTAATGGCCGCATCGGTCTGAATCAAACCCCTTAAAGGAGTAATGTCGGAACTGAAACCGCTGGAAGCGTTGATTTTTCTGCTCAAGCCGGAAACGATTCCGCAGGAGAGAGTATCTTCAAACTCTCCCAAGGGATTGCCCACGGCCAGCACCGATTCTCCCAATTCCAGCTTGTCCGAATCTCCCAGATTCAGATAAGGGAATTTGTTCCCCCCTATCTTCAATATGGCCATGTCAATCAAGGGGTCTTTGTCCAAAACCTTGGCTTGGCACTTTTGGTCGGGACCGATAATCACGGTAAAATCGGCTTCTTTGTCCTCAACCACGTGGTTGCAGGTCAAAATATATCCGTCCTTGGAAACGATAAAGCCCGACCCTCCTCCTATCTTGGTCTTCTGGTTTTCCTTCAATTTCTTGGGAAAGGCAATCTTTTCTCCCTTAAAGGGAAGGAAATAGAATTCTTCTATCTCAGGCAGGTCTCGTGAAGCGACAATGGTTATCACTGCCGGACAAACCTTTTTGGCGATGGAGACAATGGGTGTTTTCATATTTTGATTGTGCCCCTGGTAGGAATTGAACCTACGACCTTCACCTTAGGAGTGTGCTGCTCTATCCTCTGAGCTACAGGGGCCCATTTAGCTTTTATTAATTTAAGAAGATTATTTATTTTTCTTCTTACAGAAACATCGTAAACCGTAATTCTACATATGCCGTTTGGATATTTGTTATTTTTAGTTTTTAAGATTTCTTCGAGGATTTCGCCGTATGTAAAACCTTTGTTTCTTAAAGCCACCGCCTTTTCATACAAATATTTTTTTCTTACCATTATATATACAATATATCAATTTTAATCAAATGGCAAGCTTGTTTTTTTAAATAAAAACCCTATAATAAATAAGCGGGCCCGTAGCGCAGTTGGCAGCGCGCCTCTATGGCATAGAGGAGGTCAGGGGTTCAAATCCCCTCGGGTCCACCATAAAGAAAATCGCCCGCATTAACGGGCGATTCTTTATTTTAAAACTATCTTACAGCGTCCTTTAAGGATTTTCCCGCCTTAAACTTGGGAGTTTTCATTGCCGGAATCTTAATCTTTTCTCCTGTCTTGGGGTTCCTTCCTTCTCTCGCCGCTCTGGCTCCCACCCTAAAAGTGCCAAAGCCCGTCAAAACGACCTGACCTCCCTTGGAAAGAGCCTTGGTAATCTCTTCAATAATAGTGTTCAAGGCCTCAACCGCGTCCTTCTTGGACATCGCTGTTTTTTTAACAATTGCTTCGATGATATCTTCTTTTGTCATTTTTGTTTAAGGTTTAGAGCTTGAAAATTAACTGTCTGATTAATTTCCAAAAGCCAAACCTGTTAAAAATTGCGTCGACCTTTTATTTTATTATTTCGCGTATTCAACCACCCTCATTTCTCGTATCAAATTGACTTTGATTTCTCCCGGGTATCTCAATTCTTCCTGGATTTTCTTGGCAATGTCTCTGGCCAGCTTGTGGGCCGTCAAATCATCAATATCTCCGGGCTTAACGAAAATCCTGATTTCTCTTCCCCCCTGGATGGCATAGGCCTTTTCCACTCCCGGGAAAGACAGGGCAATATCTTCCAAGTCTCCCAATCTCTTCAAATAATTTTCCAGCGTATCTTTCCTGGCTCCGGGTCTTGCTCCCGACACCTGGTCAGCGGCCTGAATAATTCTCGCTTCCACGCTTTCGTAAGGATATTCTTCGTGGTGGGATTTGATGGCCGTGATTATCCTCGGGTCTATGTCAAATTTCTCCAGAATCTTAGCCCCGATATCAGTATGCGACCCTTCTGCCTTATAGTCAAGGGCTTTTCCGATGTCGTGAAGAAGCCCGGCCTTCCTGCACAAGGCCACATCCAGACCCAGTTCCGAGGCGATAACTCCCGCCAAAAGCGATACTTCTATCGAATGGTTCAATACGTTCTGGCCATAACTGGTCCGATATTGCAGCCTTCCCAAGATTTGCGTCAGTTTTTCCGGCAAATCCAGTACTCCCGTCTCGTAAACCGCCGCCTCGCCGGCTTCTTTCGTCTTCTTGTTTATTTCCTCTTCCGCTTTTTCAATTTCTTGCTCCACTCTGGCCGGCTGAATCCTCCCGTCCCGCAAAAGCCTTTCCAGGGCAATCTTGGCGATTTCTCTTCTTATCGGATTAAAGCTGGAAAGAATAACCACTCCCGGCGTTTCGTCAACAATCAATTCCACGCCGGTCGCCTTTTCAAAAGCCCTGATGTTTCTCCCCTCTTTACCGATAATCCTTCCCTTTATTTCGTCCGAAGGAATATCAACCGAGGAAGTGGTCAGCTCCTGGGCCTGGGACAGGGCGTAGGACTGAATGGCGTTGCTTAAAATCTCTTTGGCTTTTCTTTCATACTGTTCCGTTCCCCTCTCTTCCATTTTTCTTACCCTGTCCAAAATTTCCGCCTGATATTCCCTTTCCGCTTTGGCCAACAATTCTTCTTTGGCCTGGTCTTTGCTCAGCCCCGATATCTTCTCCAGCTTCTTCAGGGTTTCTTCTTTTAAAACATCCAGGTCTTTTTTGATTTCTTTCAGTTTCTCCACCTTGGAAACGACTTCTTTCTCTTTGACAACAATTTCTTTTTCCTTGTTCTCGAAGTCTTCTTCTTTTTTTAAAATGCGGTTTTCCGACCTGATTAATACTTTTTGTCTTTCTTCTAAGTCGGCGTACGTCTTTTTCTCCAGAGCCCCGGCTTTTTCTTTGGCCTTGGAAACAATCTCTTCGGCCGTCTGTTTAGTTTGAACTATCTTTTTTTGAAGCTCCGCCTCTATTGTTCCCGCCCGCTTCCGGGCAATCGATTGGCGGACATAATAACCGATTACGGCTCCTATAAGCATGGCTATGGTAACCATGGCCAGGGGCGTTAAGGTTTCCATCATATATGTAGTTGAAAATTTGGCACATAAAAAAACCTATTGCTTTTATCATTCTTTAAGATAATCTTTTTGACGCTTTGTGTCTTTCATCGAATCAAATCTTAAATTGTTACCAAAAATTCAAATTAATCTAATAATCTATAATTCCAGTATATCAAAAAACCCTTGTAAAGACAAGGGTTTTAAGATTTTATCAAGCTATGGCGCCACTTCCCGCCATTGAGGCAGAGGAGCTTTTGTTCCCGTCTCTCCTTCGCCGGCACACTCGGAACCGCTTACGGCCAGTCCCGGCTTCGCGTTTTGAACCGTGGTGCTGAACCTGAATATCGGGTTGGCGCTTAAAGCGTTTGTCGTTTCCATGTAGCTGCCGCTCTGCTCCGGCAAAACCCATGAGAACGCGTTGCCGTTGGCCGTAGTGCAGGGAACAGGCTGATTGCTTGAATTGTAGCAAACGCTGCATTTCCAGTTGGCATTATCAGGATCAACCACCGGGTCGCCTGTTCCGGTCCAGCATACCGGATAACAAGAATCGTTTGTGTCCTGCAAGTCAATAAGGGTCGTGCAATATTGAATGTTCGTTCCCACGGTCACGGTCGCCTTATCAGCCGCCACCCTGACCACCGGGAAGGCTTTCTCCGGAGTAGCGATTGTTCCTCCATACATCCATTCGCTTTCTGTTAGGTCTGGCTTCCTCAATTTCACCCACCAATAATATGTTTTTCCGCTTGTCCCGTTTCCGTAAGTGAGATAGAAACCGTTACTGCCGTTTTTCTGGTCTGTTCCCGACTTTCTTACCTTTGCTCCGCTGAATGTTGTTTCCGAAGAAGAAACGGAAAGCCACTCGTCGGTTTGCATCGCCTGACTTACGTCATTGATTGTCCCTATGGCCAGTTTATAGGAATTGTAATCAGAAGCATTGGTGGTAAATTTAAATTGCAAATTCGCCATGCCACTGCTCAATTCTCCATCCCTTAAAATTCCACCTACGTCGTAGTAATGCTCGCAAAACCAGCAGGACTCATCATTGTTGATATCATAAGGATTCTTGAACGATATCCTGTTGGATGAACAATTGGCATCGCTTCCTCCTTCGGAGCCGTTGCAGGTCCAGGTGTAGGTGGTGGCATTGGTCGTAAATGAATCTTCTGTGCCGGCGCTACAAAGATTTGACGGTGGGGCAGAAGAAAGCTGACCTTGAGCGGCACCGCAAGAACCATCAACTGAAGTTATTCTTGTCGCCGAACAATTAACCGGCAGAGAATCGTCTCCGGTACATGTCCAGGTATATGTTGTTTCTCCTGTTGTTACGTTAGATTCCACTCCTCCGTGTGTGGTGCAAAGATCGGTTTCCGGAGGAGATGAGAATGACCCTCCGTTTGACGAACCGCAGGTTGTTTTGTATGCAAAACCAGCAGCGTCCACTCCAGGGTTGTTTGTACAAGTCCAATACCAGATGATGTCATTGCTTAAAGTCGGCGTTGTTGCTGTTCCGTATGCACAAAGATTTGTTGACGGCTGGTCTTTCAATGTTTTTTCGTTGTCAGTTCCGGCCGCAACTTTATCGGCTGAACAAGTAGCAACCGTGTCGTTTGCTGGATCGTATTCGTAATTATTACTTCCCCACATGGTATAAATTTTATTATTAACAGCTACTATGCCAAAATCAGCCCCCCCTACAGGCATATTAGTTCTTGTTGTCCAGGTATTGGTCGCCGGGTCGTATTCTCGATTAGCATTACTATAATAAACACCTCCCATTACATATATCTTATTGTTTACAACTGCCATCCGGAAATACTGATCCTTTCCGGGCATAGGAGCTTTGGTTGTCCAGGTATTGGTCGCCGGGTCGTATTCTTCGTTTATATTAGTTGTGCCAGTGCCGCCACTCCATCCTCCCATTACATATATCTTATTGTTTACAACTGCCGCTGCTAATCCATGCCTAGGCGTAGGCATAGGAGCTTTGGTTGTCCAGGTATTGGTCGCCGGGTCGTATTCTTCGTTTATATTAGTTGTTTCGCCCCCACCAATTGCATATATTTTGTTATTTACCGCTACTACGGCCGACGTATTTCTGGGCGTAGGCATGGGAGCTTTGGTTGTCCAGATATTGGTCGCCGGGTCGTATTCTTCGTTAAAATTTAAATAAGTATCGGGATAATAATCATAGATATTATAACCACCTATCGCATATATCTTGTTGTTAACAACCGCCGCACCAAAATAAATTCTCGACACAGACATAGGAGTTTTGGTTGTCCAGGTATTGGTCGCCGGGTCGTATTCTTCGTTGTTATTCATATAAGGTATTCCTGAGGCATCTCCACCTATCGCATATATCTTGTTGTTAATAGAAGCTGCTGTTAATGATCCTCTGGGCGTAGGCATAGGAGCTTTGGTCGTCCAGGGAGAACCATTATTACATCCCCAACCCCACGAAGAACCGTTGTCAGTAAACGAAGTGAATGTTCCTGCCGCACATCTTTCTGCGGCAGTATCTATATATGAAGTCGACTGATAGCCGTGTCCATTTGCTGTTCCGCATTCCACCCTTGTCGCCGAACAATTAACCGGCAGAGAATCGTCTCCGGTACATGTCCAGGTATATGTTGTTTCTCCTGTTGTTACGTTAGATTCCACTCCTCCGTGTGTGGTGCAAAGATCGGTTTCCGGAGGAGATGAGAATGACCCTCCGTTTGACGAACCGCAGGTTGTTTTGTATGCAAAACCAGCAGCGTCCACTCCAGGGTTGTTTGTACAAGTCCAATACCAGATGATGTCATTGCTTAAAGTCGGCGTTGTTGCTGTTCCGTATGCACAAAGATTTGTTGACGGCTGGTCTTTCAATGTTTTTTCGTTGTCAGTTCCGGCCGCAACTTTATCGGCTGAACAACTGGCATCGCTTCCTCCTCCGGAGCCACTGCAGGTCCAAGACCAATAAGAACCATTATCGGTAAAAGATGTAAATGTTCCTGTTGCGCACCTTTCGCTAACCGTATCAATTTCTGAAGTTGAATAATAGCCATGGCCATCAGCGGTACCGCAAGAGCCGTTAGCGAATGCCGGATCGTATTCCAGAGTAATTCTACCATCATATCCTCCCATTACATAAATTTTGTTATTGGCCATAGCAACAACAGCATCGCTTACAGCCTGGGGCATGCTGTTTGCAGTTGCCCAGGTGTTGGTGGCTGGGTCATATACTTCGTTCACGGTTAACCATGAGCTGCCATATCCGCCTATTACATAAATTTTGTTATCATATACCACGGGATAAGTATGATACCTGGCAGTAGGCATAGGAGCTTTGGTTGTCCAGGTATTAGTGGCCGGGTCATATTCTTCGTTTCTGTTTGTGGCCGAACCAGTTGTGCTGAGAATGCCCCCTATTACATAAATTTTATTATTAACGGTTGCCGCTCCCATTGCCATTCTGGAACTGGGCATAGGGGCCTTGGTTGTCCAGTTATTGGTCCCTGGATTATATTCTTCGTTTATATTTGTCCAACCAGCGCCAGCAGAAACGTAACCCCCGAATATATAAATCTTACCGTTAGCTACGGCTGCGGCAGCACTGCGCCTGGGAGTGGGCATAGCAGCTCTGTCTGTCCAAGAATCGCTTGACGGACTATACCGCTTGTTTGAACCAGTAAGTACGGATGACTGACCCCCTATAAAATAGACATAACCGCTTACATATGCTGCCATACCCGATTTATAACTATAAGTGTCATCCTTGGCTGTCCAGTTATTGGTCCATGGATTATATTCTTCAATAGAATTATAAGGACTTTCCAAGGGATAACGATATCCCCCCACCGCATAAATTTTACTGCCCGTAGACGCGACAGTGCTGGTTGTTCTCGGATAAGCCCAACTAGCTTTTAGCATCCATCCGTTGTCTGATACAAGTGGCGCAGAGCAAAAAACAAAAGCCGGGTCTGCTCCTCCAGAACAAGCCCAAGACCAATTTCCTTGTTGTTGATCAAGATAAACCGAGCCACTTAAGGTTCCGTCGCTACACAAATTAGTTGCCGGAGCTGTCGGCCACCCCTGTTCAATGGCTGACCCGCAAGTCGCGGCCAAAACATCCCCTCCCACAAAAACCATAGAAACTATCGAGAGAAAAAACAATGCTTTTAAAATATTTTTACTCATATTTTATTTTTATAATTATTTATTATTTCAATTAAAAAACTTTAGCCACGGCTAAAGCAGACATTTTTTATTTAAAAACGAATTGCGGTTTTCAATAAAAACCGAATGCAAAAATGCATAATACCAAAGCTTTTTCATAAACACTTCACCTTTTATGATTAACTTTAATCCATTATACCCTATGGTCTAAATTCTTGTCAAGAAAAAACAGGGGCTGTCCCCTATTTTTTCCCTCCGAGCACCTCATCAATGATTCCGTATTCCTTCGCTTCCGGGGCGGTGAGATAAAAATCCCTGTCCGTATCCTTGGAAATCTTGGATAACGGCTGGCCGGTATGCTTGGCCAATATTTTGTTAAGAGTTTCTTTGATTTTCAGTATCTGCTTGGCCGTAATCTCTATTTCCGTGGCCTGGCCCCTTGCTCCTCCGGCCACTTGATGGAGCAAAATCTCGGAATTGGGCAGAGAATAGCGCTTGCCCTTGGCTCCGGCAGACAGTATCAGGGCGCCCATTGAGGCCGACATGCCTATGGAAACAGTGGAAACGTCCGGTTTTATGTACTGCATGGTGTCGTAAATGGCCAAACCGGCTGTCACCGACCCGCCCGGGCTGTTGATATACAGCTGAATGTCCTTTTTCGGGTCTTTGGAGGCCAGAAACAACAGCTGGGCAACGATGGAATTGGCTATATTGTCGTCAAAAACCCCGGCCAAAAGGATAATCCTTTCTTTCAAAAGCCGGGAATAGATGTCATAAGCCCTTTCCCCGTGCTGCGATTTTTCAATTACCGTTGGTATTAAGTTCATATTTGTTTGAATTATTAATTAAAACCGAAAAGATTAAAAGCTTTTTCCGTTTTAACCTCGTCTTCAATATATAGTTTAACCTTATTTAAGTCAATTTCCTTCTTGGCCTGCTCGGAATCGGGATAATCTTTGAGTATTTCCTTGATTCTTTCGCTTATTTCCTCTTCCGTGGCCTCTATTTTTTCGTCTTTTATGATTTGCCTTATAATCAGGAAGTTTCTTATCCTTTCTTCGGCCATTTTCTCGAATTCCTTGCTGACCTGGTCCTGCGTTTTCTTGACCTGGGCCAGATAATCTTCAAAACCGATGCCCAATTCCCTCTTTATCCTGGCTTTAAGGTTGTCCATCATACCCTCAATCTCTTTTTTAATCAATGTTTCCGGTATTTCAACCTTTGTTTTGGCCCCGATCTTCTCCAAAAGCTCCATTCTTTTCTTTTGCCTTAAGGCAATGTCTTTTTCCTGCCTTATCCCCTCTTCGGCGCTTTTTCGCAGAGCCTCAAGGTTCTGGAAATCGCCCAGGGTCTTTGCCCACTCGTCGTTAATTTCCGGCAACTGGACTTTTTTCAAAGAATCCAGCCTTACTTTTACTTTGCCTCCTTCTGAATCAAACTCTTTTTCCTGGTTTTTTTCCATTCCCAGTAAACTCTCTTCCAAATTTTTAACATGATGCCCTTTGCCCAGAATAAACCCGTCCTTGTTCTTGTTATCCAGGGTTATTTCCGCAAAATCCCCTTTCTCAGCCGCACCTTCCTTGTCTTCCAATTTGGCCCTTGATTGCCGAAGCCAATGAATGGCTTCATCCACGTCTTTCGCTTCCACGTTTGCCTCTTCTTTTTTAATGCTTTTGGCAACGGCCTTGATGTCAGGCAGTTTGATTTCCTTTAAAACTTCCGCTTCGGCCGAAAAAACGAAAGGGTTGCCTTTGGCCATTTTAAGAATGTTTATTATGGGCTGGGAAACGATTTCCAAATCCGTTTGTTTGAGAAAATCGGTCCAACCCTGATTGATCGCCGTTTCAGCGGCATAAGACAAGATATGATTTTCGTTGATTTTTTCTTTGGCTATCGATTCCGGAACCATGCCCTTTCTGAATCCCGGAAATTCCAGCTCTTTTATTAACTCTTTCAGGGCCTCTTGGCAAAAAGCATCAAATTCTTCGGCCGGAATCTCTATTTCAATGATTTTTTTGGTCGGAGAAATCTCCTTTATTTCGCTTTTCATGTTGCGCTTATTCTTTATCCTCTTCTTCGTCAATATCCAACTCTTCTTCCTCTTCTTTCAATTGCTCGTCGCTCTTGACGTCAATCTTCCACCCGGTCAGCTTGGCCGACAATCTTACGTTTTGACCCTCTTTGCCGATGGCCAAAGACAGCTGGTCGGCCGGAACAATGACCAGAGCCGTATTCTTGGGCATTATTTTAACATCAATCACCTTGGCCGGAGACAATGAATTGGTAATATACTTTACCGGGTCGTCGGAATACTCAATAACGTCGATTTTCTCCCCGCCCAGTTCGGAAATCACTGCCGCCACCCTCACTCCCCTCTGTCCCACCATGGCGCCGATAGGGTCAACGCCTTCGGCCAGAGAAACAACGGCTATTTTGGTTCTTGAGCCCGGCTCTCTGGCGATTGATTTGATTTCTATCTGGCCAGAGCCGATTTCTGGAACCTCCAGTTCGAAAAGTTTGGATATCAATTTGGGATAAGCCCGGGAAAGGATGATAATCGGGCCCTTGGGCGTAGTATCCACCTTCAAAACATAAAGTTTCAGTCTCTGTCCTTCTTTGTAAAATTCGCCCCTGATTTGTTCTTCTTTGGGCAATATTCCCAGGCTCTTGCCAATATCAAAATAAACGTTGACGCCCTCGATTCTCTGGACGATTCCCGAAACGATTTCCCCTTCTTTTGACTTATATTCGGCCAAAATCGTTTCTTTTTCCGCTTCCCTGATTTTTTGCAAAACAACCTGCTTGGCGGTCTGGGCGGCAATCCGGCCAAACCCCTCTTTCTGCTCCAAAGGAATTATCAACTCCTGTCCCGGCTCCAGTTCCGGATTGGTTTTTTTGATTTCTTCAATTAAAACATGCCTTTCCGGATTGTACTTAATCCTTCTCGTCGCCCCCTCTTCTTCAACGCTCTCTTCAACGTTCAATTCCTCTTCCAGGGGACGATAGCTGTCCTTGACTTTCAGCTCTTCCTCTTCTTCGTTTTCCGTTTTCTCGGGGATGTAGACCGTAGCGTCGTCAACCACTATTTTTTCTCTCCAAAAATCGGTTTCTCCGGTCTTGGGATTTATTTTCGCCTTAATAATCTGCCCTTTCTTGCCGTATTCTTTTTTGTAAGCCGAAGCCAGCGCGTGCTCCACGGTTTCAAAAACCTTTTCTTGCGAAAGGCCTTTTTCTTCCGCCAGTTGGCTGATGGCTGATAAAAATCCCTGCATGTCCATAATTCGTTTGCTCGTTATTGTTATAAAAAAGCCGGAATCAATCCGACATTTTTGAAATCATACCTTTGTGTTTTTATTCTATTCCCAAAAAGAGGAGTTGTCAAGAGATTGATTTTAAGATAAAATACAGGGGAAATGAAACAAACGAAAAAGCTGAAATTCAATATTCCGGACTACGCGCTTTTCGCTCTGGAGAAAATGAAGGAAAAGGGCTTTGAAGCGTATATTGTCGGCGGCTGCACCAGAGATTTATTCATGAGCAAAGAGCCCTCTGACTGGGACATTGCCACCAATGCCAGGCCCGAACAGACCCAGGCCGTTTTCCAGTCCCAAAACATCAAAACCTTTTACGAAAACGATTTTGGTACGGTGGGCGTGGTTTTTCCCGAAAACAATGTTGTGGAAATAACCACTTATCGCTCGGAATCAACCTATTCCGACTATCGCCACCCGGACAAAGTTGTCTGGTCCAGGCACATTGAGGAAGATTTGAAAAGAAGGGATTTTACCATTAATGCCATTGCCATCAGCCCTCTAGGCAAGGAAGAATTTGAAATAATCGACCTGTTCTCCGGCTTAAAAGACATTAAAAATAAAGTTATCAGAACAGTGGGAAAGCCGGAAGAAAGGTTTTCAGAGGACTTCTTGAGAATGATGAGAGCTGTCAGGTTTGAAAACACCCTGGGAAAGGGCTGGAAAATAGAGGAAAATACCGAAAAAGCCATAATCAAATACAGCTATTTGCTGGAAAAATCGTCAAAAGAAAGAATCAGGGACGAATTAATCAAGATAATCATGAGCGAAAATGCAGCCCAGGGCATTGAAACATTAAGGAAAACAGGGCTATTGAGTCACATTATGCCTGAGCTGGAAAAGGGTTTTGGCGTAAAACAAAACAAGCACCATGTTTATGACTGCTATAGACATAATTTGGAATGCCTGAATTATGCGGCCAAAAAAGGCCTTGATTCCCACGTAAGAATGGCTGCCCTGCTTCACGACATCGGGAAACCAACAACCAAGAAAGGAACGGGCGAAAACGCCACCTTTTACAATCATGAAATGGTTGGGGCAAAAATGGCTGAAAAAATGCTCAATCGCCTGAAATTCCCCAAAAAAGACATTGACAAGATAGTAAATCTGGTAAGATACCACCTCTTTTATTACAACGTAGACGAAGTGGGAGAGTCTTCTGTCAGAAGATTGGTAAGAAAAGCCGGCATTGAAAACATGGAAGACCTTTTGCAATTAAGAATGGCGGACAGAATCGGGTCAGGATGCCCCAAAGCCGAACCGTACAAACTGAGGCACTTGAAATACATGATTGAAAAAGTTTCCCAAGACCCGATTTCGGTTAAAATGCTTAAAATCAACGGGAATGACATCATGCAGATATTAAAAACAGAGCCCGGGCCCAAGATCGGCCAATTACTTGACATTTTACTGGAAGAAGTGCTAAAAAACCCGAAAAACAACACAAAAAAGCACTTAACTGACAAGCTGATGGAATTAAGCAAGTTAAAGGACAAGGATTTGCTTAAGCTAACGCAAAAAGCCAAAAAAGAGATTGATAAAATTGAGACAAAGCAAGACCAAATGACAAAAGAAAGATATTGGGTGACATAGTGTTTCACGTGAAACACCCGGGCCTGTAGTTTAATGGCAGAACACTACTTTCGCATAGTAGAGATATGAGTTCGATTCTCGTCAGGTCCACAAATGTCCGGATTGGCCGGAATCACGAATGCGGACAGAATCCGGCCAATGCGGACAGAATCCGGACACGAATCCGGCCAAAACAATTTCGGGATGTGATATAACGGCATTATGCAGGCTTCGGGAGTCTGTCATCTGGGTTCAATTCCCAGCATCCCGACAAAAGTTTCACGTGAAACACATAGGGCTTGTATTTCAGCGGCAGAATACTACTTTCACACAGTAGCAATATGAGTTCGACTCTCATCAAGCCCACAGGATTAAAATAATCATACAAACATGCAAAATCAAACACTTTTATTAATCTTCTTCATTATTGCAGGATATTTATCAGGTTCCATACCTTTCGGCTATTTGATTGCCAAACTTAAAAAAATAGACATCAGAAAAAAGGGGAGTGGCAATATCGGCGGAACAAACGTTGGCAGAACCCTTGGCCTTAAATACGGGGTTCTGGTCGGAATCCTTGATATCCTTAAGGCCATTATACCTATATATATAGCCAGCCGATACTTGACCCAGGACTGGCAAATGACCCTGGTCTCCATTTCCCCTGTGCTTGGCCATATTTTCCCGATTTGGCTCAAATTCAAGGGAGGAAAGGGTGTGGCCACTGTTGCGGCCACGATTTTCATGATTCTGGGATTAAAGTATTCCATAATCTTCCTGGCTTCCTGGGCTCTTACTTTGTTTGTTTTGAAAATAATGAGCCTGACTAATTTAATTGTTGTTTTGTTCTTGCCCGTGTTGTTCTGGTTTAAAACAGGGTCTGTTGCCTATTTTGTCCTTGCTTTCGTATATATATTATTAATATGGTGGGCGCACCGGGAAAACATTAAAAGACTGCGCCAGGGTATTGAACCGAGAATAATAAAATAGAATTATGATTTATTATTTATTATCCTGCATATATTTCTTCGGACCAGCATATCTTGCCAATGCTTCACCGCCCCTGGCGTACAAAATAAACATATTTAAAGGACTGGCCAAACCTGTTGACCGGGGAATGAAACTAAACGATATCCCTGTCCTGGGCGACCATAAAACATGGCGGGGCATTGTTTCTGAAATCATTATCTGTACCTTATTAATGCCTGCATTCATCTGGATACATAGCTTTCTTGGTCTTAACCATTACGAAACCATCGGTTTTTATGCATATAACCAAATAAATGGCTCTTTATTGGGATTTTTACTATCAATTGGCATTATTTTCGGTGATTTGGCCTTTGCTTTTATTAAAAGACGCCTAAAACTGAAGCCAGGAGCCAAATTCGTTCCTTTTGACCAGACAAACTATGTAATAGGCAGTTTTGTGGTGCTTCAGCCCCTGCTTCACCTGGACCTTAAGTTTTGGCTCTGGCTTCTTGCCTTGACATTTTTCATTCATCTTGTGTTTAACAGAATTGGGTATAATTTGGGCTTGCACAATGCCAAATGGTAGGGTAGAATAAATCCGTAAGAATAATGCATAAAATTATGCAGGACATATTAAGTATTTTTACGGAAAACGCGATTCTTAACCTGCCAAACTTGATTTGGGCTTTTTTAGTTTTCCTGGTCGGGGTGCTTGTCGCCAACAAAATTAAAGAAGGCGCGGCCGAACTTTTAAAAAAACTCCGCTTGAACCAAATGCTGAAATCCCTGGGCTGGGAAGAATTTTTTACCCGCTATAACACTCAAATCAACATTTCCGGCTTTTTCAGCGAACTCGTCAACGTATTCTTTATTCTTCTTTTCCTGACCATTTCTTTTGACATTCTGGGTCTGGAGCAATTCAATGCTTTTATCCAAAAAATCATTGATTATTTCCCCAACATCTTCATTGCCATAATCATTTTCATTTTTACCGTATTTTTGGCCGATTTTTCCAAAAAAATACTGCTGGCCAGCATGGAAAACGAAAAAATAGCCTACTCAAGCATCTTGGGCGACATCATTTCTTCAGTGGCCTGGATTTTGGCCGGCCTGGCCATTCTTTACCAGTTAAAAATAGTGCCTGATTTGATTTTGACCATATTCATCGGCTTTGTGGCTTTCATCGTCCTAGTCTTCGGCCTGGCTTTCGGCCTGGGAGGAAAGGATTTTGCCAAAAAAATCCTTGACGGCCTGGAGAAAAAGATAAAATAAACATGTTATCAAAGAAATATCCCGTATTTCTTTTTTCTTTATGCAAGAAGTAACCCAAAACGAACTGAAAAAAATGATACTCTTTTCCTGCGAAAGGATAGAGAGAGACAAGGAACAGATAAACAAGATTAATGTTTTTCCCGTACCCGACCAGGACACGGGCAATAATTTAAGCGCCACGCTCAAGGGCATCAAAGAGCAGATAGAAGAAAAAGATTTCTCTTCCATTGAAGAGCTGTCTGATGCGGTTCTGGAGGGCGCTTTGACCGGCGCCCAGGGCAATGCCGGCATTATTTACACCGGTTTTTTAGCCGGGTTTTTCCCCGCCCTAGGCAAAGAAAAATCCGTTGACGCGGGGAAAATGGCTCTGGCTTTCAGAAAAGGCACGGAAAGGGCGAAAGATTCCATCCAGAACCCCAGAGAAGGAACCATTTTGGACGTTATTAGGGCCTTTGCCCTGACCTTTGAGGAAGAATCAAAGAGCGAAAAAGACATTGTAAAAATCTTCTACAAAGCCCTGGAAAAAGCCGATGAGGCCTTAAAAGAAACTCCCAACAAAATGGAATTGCTGAAAAAAGCCGGGGTAGTCGATGCGGGCGGCCTCGGCTTTTTGATGATTTTGGAAACCTATCTGGATATTTTAAAAGAACAAGGAGACCTTTCTTCGCCCAAAGCGTTTGCCTTGGAAAGAGAAGAAACAGCGCCCAAAAGATTTATTCAAATAATATCCAACCGCTATGAAGTGGTGGCCTTGATTAAAAACGTGGAAGAGCCGGAGAAAAGCATCAAAGACAGGCTCAAGTATCTGGGCGACTGTCTGGACATTATTCAGATAGGGGAGAGGACCAAAATACACATTCACACCGACAACCCGTATGAAGTAAGGGATGCGGTGAAAGAGCTGGGCGACATTGAAAACCTGAAAATTCAGGACATGGCCAGAGAAGTGGCCGGGGAAAAATCCATTGAAAGCGTTTCCATCGGCCTGGTTATTGACGAAAGAGCCGGCCTGACTTCTAAGATAATCAATCATTATAATATTGAAGTCGTTCCCTTTAAAATCAGCTGGCCCGGAGGGGAAGGCCTGGCCGGCAACACGATTTGCGAAAAAATCAAAGAAGCCAAGAAGCAGGGACTGACCCAAAAACCGAAAGTCGAATCCATCGCTCCCGAATTTTTCTTTGAGGCCTACAAAAACCAATTAAGAAACTTTGAGCACGTTTTATGTATTGTTTCCAGCTCAAAACTTTCGGACAATTATCGCTCCGCCCTTAAGGCAAAAAACCTGCTCTCCCCAGAAGAACTGGAAAGAGTTTTTGTAATTGATTCCAAAAACATCAGCGCCGGACAATCCCTGTTAATCCTGGAAGCGATTGAGCTGATAAAAGAGCACCGGGGCGTCCGGGAGATAAAATCAAGCCTGGAAAACATCGTGCCCAAGGTCAACGTTTACGCCGTTTTGGAAAACTCCCAGTGGTGGAAAAAAGATTCTTTCGGCGACCGCTGGTTCAAAAGAAAAGAAGAAAAAGAGTTTCTTTTAACCCAGATGAAGGACGGGAGAATGACGCCCGCCGGAAAAGTGCGGACCAAAGATTTCGCCGATATTCTTTTCAAAAAAATCGACCGCCACACCAGCAAAGAAGTTAAAAAAGGAAAAAGAATCAGAGCTGTTATCGCTCACGGCGACAACCCGGAGCAGGCCGAACAGCTCAAAAAAAGCCTTAAAAAATTCAAAAGGGCGGATATCTCTTTTGTAACCATCACCGATCCGGTGACCAGCATCAACGCTTGCCCAGAAAGCTTGATTGCGGGCTGGATAGTGAAATAAAAAAATGGAAGAAGAACAAATCGGCATTGTCGCTGACGAAGCAGTCGACTTGCCCGAAGAAATAATCAAAGAAAACGACATTTCGCTCGTCAGGTTCAAGATTGACTTGCAGCAACTGGCGCAATTTTCCGGAAATATTTATCAAAAAATGGAACAATCGGACAAGCAGGGGGTAATCGGTTTTGTCAAAACCTCCCAACCCTCAATAAACGATTTCGCCAAAGTTTTTGAAGAAAAATTAAAACACTTTAAGGAGGTATTGTGCTTTACCATCTCTTCCAAGATTTCCGGAACGTACAATTCAGCCATCCAGGCTCAGAAATTCCTAAGCGCGGAGCTAAGGGGTCGGATTCATGTTATTGACACGTTTAACGGCAGTGCCGGCGAAGGCCTTGTCGCTCTGGAAGCCATAAAGCACATAAAACAAGGGCTGAATGCGCAGGAGATAGTCGGCAGATTAAACGCTGAATTAAAAAACTTCAAACTGCTGGGTGTTTATCAGGACGGCAAATGGCTTGAAGCCAGCGGACGGATACCCCACTTTGTTCAAAAAGGCGCGGAAAGAATGGGCCTAAAACCGCTGTTCGGATTCAAAGAAGGCAAGCTTGCCCTTGTCGGCATAAAAAGAAACATTGAGGACTTGGCCAGCGCCCTGTTCCAAGAATTTGAAAAAAACACCAGAAAAATCAGAGGGTCGGGCAAAAAAATAACAGCCAGCGTCACTCACGCCGATAATGAAAGCCAAGCCCGCAAGCTGAAAGAACTGCTTTCAAGCATAAACGTGGATATAGCTTTTTTAAACCTGACCTGCATTCCTCTGGGCGGGCATCTTGGCCCCGGCGCCCTGATTCTTGGTTATCACGTCGATAATAATCTATAATTTGCAACAAATGAAAAATACAACAATAATCGTCGGGGAAAGTGCGGCTCTGCCCCAGGAACTAATCCAAAAACACGAGATGAAAGTGGTTCCCTTCATAGTTAATTGGAGCGAAGAAAACGCCCTTTCCGGAAAAAACATCTACGAAAAAATGAGAAACGCCCAGAGGCAAGGGCTGAAAACTAACCCCAAGACGTCCCAGCCGGCAATCGGAGTTTATAAAAAAGCCTATGACGAGCTTTTGGCCCAAAATCAGGAAATTATCTGCATCACTGTCAGCTCAAAAATATCCGGCACCTACAATTCCGCTATGCAGGCGAAGAAAATGTTCAACGAAGAGGCCCAAAAGAAAATCTTTGTCCTGGACACCCTGAATGTTGACGCCAGCGAGGGGCTTTTGGCCATCAGAGCCGCGGAACTGATCGAACAGGGAAACAATGCGGAAAACGCCTTTAAAATTTTGGAAGGCCTTGTTTCCAGGGTCCATCTTTTCGGCATGCTTGAAAATCCCCGATGGCTGGAGGCCGGAGGAAGAATCAGTGGTGGCCTGGCCGCGATTTTGGAAAAAATGCAGGGCTTGGGCATGAGGCCGGTTTTAGGAATAAAAGACGGCGAAGTCAAGCCGGTTACTTTAAAAATGCAGGCCAAAGACACGGCCAGCGCCCTGCTTAAAGAAACAGAAAACCTGATTAAAAGACTGCCCGGAAAATACCGGGCGGCCATAAGTCATGCCGATAATCTTAATGAAGCGCTGCGACTGGAAAAAATGATAGAAGACAGGTTCCCGGGGATGAAAATAGAGTTCGTCAATATGACCAGCTTTGTCATCGGCGCCCACGTCGGTCCGGGTGCCGTTCTCGTTTGCTTATTACAAGACTAATTTTAAAAACATATGTTGGAAAAATATATTCTTATCGCTCTGATTTCCTACGTTCTGGGTTCCATTCCCTTCGGCCTTGTCGTCAACAAGCTTCTTTTTAAAAAAGACCCGCGGGAACTCGGCTCAAAAAACATCGGCGCCCTGAACACCCTAAGAATCGCCAGCAAGGAAAAAGGGGGAATAGCGGGAATCTTGTCTTTTCTTCTTGTTTTTCTTTTGGACGCCGGCAAAGCGATTCTTTCCGTGTATCTGGCCCAGACCCTGACTGCCGGAAACAGCGTCCTGGCCGTTTCTTTGGCTGCTTTCTTCGCGGTTCTTGGCCACAATTATTCTGTTTTTCTCAAATTCAAAGGAGGCCGGGGAGCGGCCAGCTTCTTGGGCATATTGCTTTATCTTGACTGGAAAGCTTTCCTCGGCTGGCTCGTTTTGGTTCTCTGCTTTATGAGCTTGTTTGAAATACTGGTGGGGAGAAGGGTTAATAAAAAATTCCTGAAATACGCCGTTTCCGACCAAATCATGGGAAGATTGGCCGGAGAAGTGTTTGCTCTTTTCTGGCTTTACGCATATAATATATTATTGTTCTATCCCGCCTTGGCGGCCACACCCTTAATCTTGATAGCCCATAAAGACCGGCTGGAAGAACAAATCAAGAAAATAAGAAATAAAACATACTTAAATGATTAACCAATATCTTGTTTTTATCGCTTTTATGGCTCTGGCCTACGTCCTGGGTTCCATTCCCTTCGCCTATATCGTCACCAGGCTCACCTCTGGCAAAAACATCCTGGAAATGGGATGGAGGAAAAGCTCGGGTTCAAATGTGGCCAAAAACGTGGGCTTGTGGCAAGGACTCTTGACAGCCGCCCTGGATATTGGTAAGGGTTTCCTGGCGGTCTTTCTGGCCAAAGAATACGGTCTGCCTGTTTCCGTCCAGATTCTCTGCGGCGTCATGTCCGTCGTCGGCCACAACTGGTCGCTCTTCCTTAAGTTCAAAGGAGGCAGGGGATTGGGCGCTTTAATGGGAGCCATGCTGGTGTTTTCTCCCACTACCCTGCTTGTCATATTAATCCCCACCATCATCTTCGCCATTATCTGGACCGCTTCGGTCGGCACTATTCTTTCTCTGATTACCGGCATTTTTATCACTTTTAAGGGCGGCTTGACGTTTGAACCCATCGGCTATCTCATTCTCCTTTCCCTCATCCCCATTTTCGTCAAAAGACTGAGTCCCATTAATGAGGTTTTGGAGTCAAACAACAGAAACGAATTAATGGAAAACCGGCTCATCTTTGACCAGGATACTGTTCCCCCCTTCAGAATAAAGCCCTTAAAAAAACTTTTCAAAAAAGATTAGACGCCCCCGTAGCTCAATGGATAGAGTACTGGTCTTCGGAACCAGTGGTGCGAGTTCGAGTCTTGCCGGGGGCACCTTGATTTTTTTGCTTAAAACCGCTATACTCAAAAAAGATTATGTCAAAAGCCAAACAATATTTGCTTTTCTTCGTTCTTTTTTTGTTTTTCGCCACGCCGGTTTTGGGGCAGGGGCTTGTTCCCTGCGGGGGAGAAGGACAGAATCCCTGCACTTTTAACGATATCTTTGTCTTAATCAACAACGTCGTCAATTTCATCCTTTTCAGCTTGGTTCCTCCTTTGGCCGTTCTCTTCTTCGCCTGGGGCGGGATTACCATCATGACGGCCAGCGGCGATCCCGGGAAAGTGGAACAGGGAAAAAAGATATTGACTTACGGCGTCATCGGCGTATTGCTGATTTATTCCGCCTGGATTCTCGTTTATGAATTCGTAACTTTCATAACCAAAGGACAAATGGAGTGGCCCCTTTACTTTTTCCAGAAAAATCCTTAAAGCCCCGTTAGCTCAATTGGTAGAGCAGGAAGCTCTTAACTTCAAGGTTGTAGGTTCGAGTCCTTCACGGGGCACAAGAAAAAGATAATTAATAAAAACATGATTTCAACAACGGAAAAGGAAAAAGTCATCAACAAGTTCAAATTGCACGAAAAAGACACCGGTTCTGCCGAAGTCCAGGTCGCTCTTTTGTCGGAGGAGATAGAAAAGCTTCTTAATCATCTGCAAAAGCACAAAAAGGACTTCCATTCCAAAAAAGGCCTGCTCAAAATGGTGGCCAAAAGAAGAAAACTTTTAAAGTATTTGGAAAAAACCAACGAAAAAAAATACAAAGAGCTGGTTAAAAAAATCGGACTCAAATCATGAAATCCGAACTCTTTAAATTAGACATTGACGGCAAAACCCTGGAGGTGGAAATAAATAATTTGGCCGAAAGAACCAACGGTTCGGTCTGGGTGAAGCTCGGAAACACGGTGATAATGGCAACGGCCGTAATGGCTAAAAAAGAAATCGAGGGAAACGATTTTTTTCCTTTAACCGTGACTTATGAAGAAAAGTATTACGCGGTGGGAAAAATCCTGGGCTCAAGATTCTTGAAAAGGGAGTCGAGGCCAAGCGAAAAAGCCGTCCTCAATTCCAGGCTGATTGACAGAGCGGTCAGGCCTCTTTTCCCGGACAATTTCAAGCGGGAAGTCCAAATTATCGCCACCTGCGTTTCCTGGGACCAGGAAAACGACCCGGCGGTTTTGGGCCTTTTCGCTTCTTCTCTGGCTCTTCTCGTCTCAGACATACCCTGGAACGGACCAGTCGCCCCCCTAAGAATAGGAAAAAAGAACGGCGAGCTCATAGCTTTTCCCACCAAGAAACAAAGGGAAGAGGAAAATTTTGATTTATTCTTTTCGGCTCTTTATTCCGAATCAAAAAAAGAAATTCTGGTCAATATGATTGAGGGAGAATTTGACGAAGCCCGGGAAGAAGAAATCGCCACGGCCATTGAAAAAACCAAACCTCTTCAGGAAAAACTGCTGGCCTTTGAGGAAGAAATCGCCAAGAAAGCGGGAAAAGAAAAAATATTGATTAAAGAAAAAAAAGGGGACGAAGAACTGGAAAAGGAAATAAAGGAATTCGCCGAAGGAAAGCTGGAAAAGTCTCTTATGGATTTTGATTCTTTCAGAGAAGAATTGAAAGAACGCTTGAAAAACAAGCATGAGGAGGCGGAGAAAGTAAGCCACGGCCTCTACCTTTTGGAAAAAGCGGGAGAAAAAACAATACACGAGATGGTCATTGACCGCAACTTAAGGATTGACGGCCGCGGTCTCGGCGAAATCAGGGAAATTGACTGCCGGGCCGGACTTTTTGAAAGAGTTCATGGTTCGGGATTGTTCTGCCGCGGCCAAACCAGGGTTATTTCTTTTTTGACCCTGGGTTCTCCGGGAGACCAAAAGATAATGGAAGAAATGGAAGTTGAAGGAAAGAAAAGATTTCTGCACCATTACAACTTTCCGCCTTCCTGCGTCGGAGAAATCGGCGCCCTCAGGGGGCCGGGAAGAAGAGAAATCGGACACGGCATGCTGGCGGAAAAGGCATTAAAACAGGTTATTCCCGACGCTCAAACCTTTCCCTACACCATCAGGCTGGTTTCCGAAGTTTTGTGCTCCAACGGCTCAAGCTCAATGGCTTCCACCTGCGCCGCCTGCCTGGCCATGATGGACGGGGGAGTTCCCATTAAAAAGCCCGTTTCCGGAATTGCCATGGGCCTGATGATGGAAATGGACAAAAGCAAAAACAGCGAAGAAAAAAAATACAAAATCCTTACCGATGTCCAGGGGCAGGAAGACCATTACGGAGACATGGACTTGAAAGCGGCCGGGACAAAAGACGGAATCAACGCCCTGCAAATGGACGTAAAAGTCAGGGGCATTACGGGGAGAATAATAAAAGAGGCGCTGGAACAGTCGAAAAAGGCCAGATTGGAAATCTTGGAAAAAATGAGAGCGGTTCTGCCCGAGCCAAGGAAGCAATTGTCTCCTTACGCGCCGAGAATATACATTATCAAAATCAATCCCGAGAAAATCGGCGAAGTTATCGGGCCGGGAGGAAAAATTATCAATGAAATAATCGACGCCTGCAACGTTTCCGTTGACATTGAAGAAACGGGTGAAATATTCGTAACCGCGGAGAAAGAAGAATCGGCCCAAAAAGCCCTGGAATGGATTAACAATATCACGCGGGAAGTGGTGGTGGGAGAAATTTTCCAAGGCAAGGTTAAAAGAATTCTTGATTTCGGAGCTTTTGTGGAAATACTTCCGGGACAGGAAGGCCTGGTTCACATTTCCCAACTGTCTGAAAGACGGGTAAACAAGGTAAGCGACGTGGTGAAAATAGGGGACATTATTCCCGTGAAAGTCGTCTCTATTGACGAACAGGGCAGAATTAATCTATCATTAAAAGAAGTAAAAAGATAAACGCGCAATATGGTTGAGGAAAAAAATGTTTTCAAGCTGAATCGCGAGAAGATACGAACGATGAAAAAGGACTTGGCCGCGGAAGAACAGGGAGAAATCGAAGAAACTCAGGAAAAATTTTTGAACATTGGCGACCCTCTCTACGAAACGGCCGAAGAAGAACCTTTGGAAGAAATTCTTCCTCCCGAGCCGCCGAAAAAAATTGAAGAAAATTTTTCTCCGGAAGAATTGGCATTGCAAAATTCAAAAATAGAGCCGGCTATTGAAAAAGAAGAAGTTCCCGCTCCGCCCGCGGAAGAAATCCCGGTTATGGAAGAAGAGCCGGCTATTGAAGAAAAGCCCGTCATGGAAGAGCCGGCAGAAGAACCATTGCCCGCTCCGCCCGCGGAAGAAATCCCGGTTATGGAAGAAGAGCCGGCTATTGAAGAAAAGCCCGTCATGGAAGAGCCGGCTATTGAAGAAAAGCCCATAGAAGAAACACCCCCAAAAGAAGAGGAGGATATTTCAATGGAAAGCGTTGAAGAAAGAGAGGTTGAGGAAAACGCCGAAGAAAAACTGAGAAAAATCACGGACCTCACTTTTGAAATAGAGGAAAACTTAAGAAAAGTTCTGGAAGAAAAAATGCCCTTTGAAGAAAGAAGGCAGGAAATTGAAAAAGAAATAGAGAGGTCCAAGAAAAAACTCGAGCTCATAACCGAAAGGAAAAAGAGGATAGAAGAAATCAAAAAAAGCATAGAAGCGAGAGAGTCCTCTTCCAAAGACCCTGAAGAAAAAAGGCGGATGGAAAAAGAAAGATGGAAGATTGAAGACGAAAGAAACGTAATTGAGACGGAAGAAAACAAAAAAGAAGACGAAATCAAGTCGTTGAGGTCGCAGCTCAAAGAATGCAATTTAACCTTTGGAAAAGTCCTGGCCAAAGAAAAACAGCTTAACCTGGAACTGGAAATGCTGAGAGGAGACAGGGAAAAAATCCTTTTAAAAGAAAAAAGGCAGGAACTGTTCGTCAAGCTGGAAAACATCGGCAAGGAAGGATTTGAAATAAAGGAAAAAATGATAGAAAACACCAAAGAAAAAGACCAGTTGGAGAAAAAACTCACCGACATACTGCTCAAGGAAAAATCTGTTGAGGAGGAAATAAAAGTCGTGGAAAAAAGAGGAAACGCTGTCGTTGAAAACCCGGCGGAAATCAGAAAAATAGAAGAAGAAAGAAGGCGGGCGGAAAACAAAAGAAGAGAGGTTGAAGAAGAAAGGTGGGAGACCGAAGATATTTTGAAAAAAGTGGAAAAGCAAAGAGCCGAATTCAGAGAAAAATATCAGACGGTCTCTTCAAGGGCCAAAGAAATCAAAAACGAAATTTCCGAGATAGATTCAAAAATCGACAAACTGGAAGAAGAGTCGAAGAATATCGATTTGGATAAATTAGAAGTAAAACCCATACCGGACAATGATTCAAAGACCGAGCCTAATCTCTAAATTAATAATAAGAATAATTATTTTAGCCGTTTTAATAATAATCGGCTATATTATTATCCGCAGTTTATGATGGACAAAAACACTTTGGAACAATTAAAAAACCATTTGGAATCAAGAAAAAAAGAGCTGGAAAAAGAATTGGAAGGATTCGCCCAGAAGGACGCCAATAATGAGTGGCAAACCCGCTATCCCAATACTCCCGACGAAGAGAACCTGGAGGAAGAGGCCGACGAAGTGGAAGAATACGAAAATCTTCTGCCCGTGGAGCGCGCTCTGGAAACGAAACTGAAAGACGTCGATTTGGCTTTGGAAAAAATGGAAAAAGGAACTTACGGCCGGTGTGAAAATTGCGACAAAGAAATACCCTCGGAAAGGCTGAAAATCTTTCCCGAAGCCAGGGTCTGCAACGAGTGCAATAAAAAAACCGCCTCTTAGGGGCGTTTTTTTAATAGACGATTCTTGTTCCCACCCCGTACTTCAAAAGCGGATTAGCCGCTCCTCTGACTTCGAAGTGAAGGTGAGAGCCGGTGGAATAACCGGTGCTTCCCATATAGCCGATAATCTCTCCCTGGGAAACTTTTTTCCCGGAATAGATGTCTTTGGCGAAAGAATTCAAGTGGCCGTATAAAGTAACCACGCCGTTGGGATGAAGAATTGTTATATAATTGCCGTAAGGCCAGACCGTCTTCACAATCTGAATTTCTCCGCCGGCCACGGCCACGATGGGCGTTCCCAGAGTATTGGCGATATCCGCCGCATTATACTGTCTGTAGCCGTTGACAATGTGTGAAAAATGGGGCCCCTGGGTGATAATGCCCGTCGTCGGAGAAATGAAATAAGAGTCGGGCAAAGTGACTTGGGCCACGGGAGCGCTGGCCGAGGCCGAGGAAGACGCCTTGGGCATTTTCCCTTCGGGAACAATTAAAATGTCCCCCACAAAAACCTCTCCCTCGTCCGACAATCTGTTAAAATCGATTATTTCCCCTGATTGAGCACCGTACTTTTTGGCTATCTTTTCAACCGTCTCGCCGCCTTCCACCAAATGAAGCAACCCATCCACGGGCAGAATCATCAATTCATCTCCCTCTCTTATCTTGGTTGAGCTCAATTCGTTGGCCAAAAGTATGGTTTCCACGGAAATGTCAAACTTGTCCGCTATCTGATTGATGGTTTCGCCTCTTCCCACCGCGTACTTAATGATGGAGTTGTCTTTTTCGTCTTCAAATATCGAACCCAGAACTTGGGAGGAAATAAAAAGAGGGGAGGAAATGGCCGCTAAAACATTGTTCTCCCCCGTAATAATACTGGTCACCGGTTGCAAACTTGATTCAATGTTGATAAGATTAGCTTGACTCACGGCAACCGCTTTGTTGGAACCTTTGTCAGCGGAAAAGAAGACGGCCAGGGCCGCAACCAGAATTAAGCAAAAAATAAGCCTTTTCCGGCTTTTCAGACAATTTAAGATTGTGGTTCTGTTAAGAATAAGCTTTGAAATTATTGAAAAACAACCTTAACGGTTTAAATACATTTTAGACCTTCTATCGCATATGTCAAGCTCGTTTTCCACAGTTAAAACACAAGGAATAATCCCCAAAAAATCACTGGGCCAGAATTTTTTAATTGACCAAAACATTGTCAGGAAATTCGTCAGAGCGGCGAAAATCGGCAAAAACGACGTTATCCTGGAAATCGGCCCCGGCCTGGGAGCCCTGACCAGAGAAATGGCTCTTTATGCCAAAAAAATAGTCGCCGTTGAAAAAGACGAGAGCTTGTCTTCCCTTCTCAAAGACGCCTTAAAAAAAGAAGGCGTCAAAAACGTGGAGATTATAACCGGGGACGTCCTGAAAAAATTGCCGGAAATGAAAAAAGGATACAAGGCAGTGGCCAATGCTCCCTATTATTTAATCTCTTTTTTAATAAGAAAGCTACTGGAGTCGGAAAATAAGCCCAAGCAAATCGTTTTTTTTATCCAAAAAGAAATGGCCAAAAGAATCTGCGCCAAACCGCCGGAAATGAATCTTTTGGCTGTTTCGGTTAATTTCTACGCCAAGCCCGAAATAGCGGCTTTTGTTTCCAAAAATTGTTTTTGGCCCAAGCCCAAAACCGACAGCGCGATTATCATAATCACTCCCTTTAAAAGAAAGAAAGATGATTTGTTTTTTACCTTGGTCAAGGCCGGTTTTTCCCATCCCCGGAAGCAGGTAGCCAATAATCTTTCCAAGGGCTTAAAAATGGAAAAAGAAAACATCGAAGCAATCCTTAAAAAGAACGGAATTAATTCCAAAGCCAGAGCGCAGGAATTAAGCGTTGACGACTGGCTGAATCTTTCTCTTTATTTCTCCAAAGAAAATATCGTGAAGGAATCGGGCTTAAGGGATTTTTCAACATCGGGGCTGTAAACATAGCCGTACTTAATCAGACTGACGCACTCCTGGGGCTTTTGCCTTTCAAAAAACTGGCATTGGCCGTTTTCCGACTTCAAAAGCACGCCCGCTCCTTCGCTTAAAGTGAAAGACAAAACACCTCCCTCGAAATCAGGACAATAATCAATGAAATTTTCTGTTTTGTTGACCAGGGAAATATTACACTTCTTGCTTCTCGGGTCTTCTTGAATATACTGGCAGTCGGCCCGGTTGTAAAAAACGGCCGTTGGCGAGCCGGAAACCGTTTTTAAAAGAATCAGGGAAGAGAGGATGTTGTTGCCCAGGGCCGGATTGTTCTCTTCGCCTCTAGCTTGGCTTAAATCGGGAGTGTCTCCCAAAATCCAGGAGCAGGTTCCCCGGTAGTCCGGCTCGGAAAAAAGAATGGCACCCAAAACCGAAGCTCCTTCGGGCTGAGTTATTTTAATCGATTGCGTTATGTTGTCAAAAGAATTCCCGCCCAAAGAGGGCTGGTCAAATTTAACGGGCAAAGGAAAACTCTTTTTACTCAGCTGATAATTCGTTCCATCATAAAGATAGACGCCGGCGGTTTTCCATAAAAAAGCGATGGAAGACCCCCGGGAAACGGAGGAAGAATTGCCGTTCTTGATTTCCACGGGCACGCCCTTGAAATTTTCCTCGGCGTAAACATAAATGGCCGGCAAATCTTCCGGGCTGGAAATCCATTCTATCCCCGTAAAATCTTTTTCGGTTTTGGCAATATCCTGGTAAGCCAAAAGCTTTTCCCCGTCCTGCTTGATTAAATAAATGCCGTCGGAAACGGTTGATTCCGGCTCAATAAATTGGCTTGTGGATGAGGGATTCAAGGCGTTCAAAATGACGAAAGAACCGAAAAGAACTACCAATCCCACGAAAGCGCCGGTTATCATTCTTTTGGCATTGTTCCTCCTGTACAAATCACCCCGGGAAATTAAAAAATTAATGCCGGCCGTTATCAAAACAATGGCCGCGACCGTGATTCCGACGACCAGAGCCAAAGCGAAATAATAGAGGACGTATTCGGAAAAACTGGACTTGTCGGTTATTGTCATTCCGCTGATAGCCGGGTACTGAGCCAGAACGACAAGAGGGAAGAGAATAAAAAGAATAAAAATTATTTTGAACGATTTTTTCATATTTATTGGTTGCCCACTGGCAGGATTATGAGGGACTCGGGCTTGGTTCCTTCCGGTCCCTGGACATAAATCGTTGATTTTGTCTTTAGACTCGGATAACAACTGCCGGAAATTATGCTTCTGGAATCAAAATATTCGCAAAATCCGCCTTGGCTTCCTTTTATAACCAAGCCTCCGGGTCCGTTAATGCTAAAAGACAGGACATAATCACCCTCCTGGAACTCGGGGCAAGCGTCTTGGATTTCTCCCCACGTCGAGTAATTTCTGATATTCAGGGTGCATTTTTTAACTTCAGCGCTTGAGCTTTGTCCGCAATCTATATTATTATACAGGACGATATCTCCCAGGTCCTTGGAAACATCCGACTCTTTTTCAGTAAAAACAATGACCGAAGAGGCCGTGTTTCTTCCGATGGGAGTCAAAATGCCCGGAACGGCCAAATCCGGCTGGTTTACGAGTTCCAGGCTGCATTTGCCCGAATAATTGATGCTGTCAAACAAAATCACGCCGTAAGTAGTCGGCATTTCTTCCGCTGTTTCTGTTTTCGGAAAAATGAACTGGGCCGACTGGGCCAAATTGTCAAAACCGACATCATTCAAGTTTTTTATATTACTATTGAAGCTCTTCGGGCTTCGGCCAAGGTCTTGGGAGTTAAAATTAGTGTTGTCGTACAAGTAAACGCCGGGGGAGCGCCAGACAAATTTTATTGACTTGATTCCACTCAGGCTGGTATCGTTCGTAAACTGGTAGTCGGGCTGGCAGGTATAGCTCTGGCTTTTGGGGTCGGAAACCTTGACGCAACTTCCCTTGAAATCCGGCTCACTGCACAAATACGCTTCCTTCATTAAACAGCCCGAGAACTTCCAGCCTTTTGTTTCCACAATTTGTCCTTCGATATTGCTTATGGTTCCAACTATGCATTCGTCCGCTTTTTTCCCTTCATCGTTCTGTTTGACAACCCAGATTCCTCCCGGACATTCCAGTTTTTCTAGGTCTATATTCAACAAAGCGGGGTTGATGCTGTTAAGAATCAGGAAAGAACTCAAAAGAACTATCAGGCCGACGAAAGCGCTGAGTATCTTTTTTTTCGCCTCGCTGATTTTCGGCGGTTCTCCTGCGGCCGTCAGATAGTCAATTCCGGCCATGACCAAAACCATGAAAACCAAGACGCTTCCCAAAGCCATAGCCAGATAGAAGAAATAGACGACATAGCCGGCCGGTGTGGTTTCTTGGGTTATTGTTTTGCCCAGGATTTCCGGATATTGAGTCTCCAGGGCATAAACATTAGAGACCAAGACCAAGGACAGAACAAGGAATAAAAATAATAATTTTTTCATGTTTAAATCAATTAATTTATTATTCTCCCTGACAGCAATAATAATTATCCATCAAGCCTTGAATCAATCTTTGGCACTTGGGGTCTTCCTCTGTTCCTTCAGCGTCTTTATTGGCATAACACGACTTCTTCTCGTCTTCAGTCAGTAAATCGCTGTTTAGGGGATAACAATTCCAGTATTCTTCGGACTTGGGGTGTGGAAAATCAGGCAAAACGACCAGAGAGTGCAAAATCTGGGCGTCAATTCCCTCCTGACAGGAAAATATCCTTTCTTCGGTTAAATCCGCCTTATACGACCAGCCATAGCCTCTGACGCAGGACTCCATCCTTTTCCTTGACAAAGAAAGCATTTCCAAAAGCGTCCAGCGGTTGATATCGTCATCTCTCATGTTCTCGCCCCGAATAAGATTTTCCAAGCGCTCGTTCAAAAGTTCTATTTTTTGAAGATGGCCGACGCCAGTAGAACCCTTTATCTGACAACCATAGTTTGTTTCAAGGTTTTCTGGATAATCAGTATCTAAATCGCTGTCATATCTAAATATACTGCACTGATTGGCTTTTATTTCGCTGTAAGGACAAACATAATAATCCCTGACACTGGGCTCTCCTGCTTTTATGATTTTGGTGTTTTCAATTGTAAATCTTAAGGCATACCCTTTGTTTCTGGCAAAAACATGTTTCCTGTATCCTGCTATTCTTTGCGTACACCTAATCTTTTTAGCGCCGTCTATTTCTATTTCTTCGCACTCTTTTTCTCCTTGAAACCAGACTCCATCTCCCGGAGGATCTATAGTGCATTGGCCAAGCCACAACTCTGTGCTTCTAACACATAAAAGGGCTTTATTCCAATAAACATAAACAACCCCTCTATCAGAAGGAATAACCTCTACGCTAACTACCCTGTGGCCCTCCGGCAGACCAATAACGGGTGGCGATATGTCAAAAACATCGTCCAAAAGACCCTGAAAATCAAAAACGTTTACCTGGCCGCCGTCCCAGTTGAAGAAATAATCTCTTAGAATAAACTGATTTTCCTTTGTCCACTCAAGCCCCGAGTAATCATCCCCTAAAAGCGTTTCGCCCGTCCAGTCAAATTTCGACCAATTGTTGCCGTCAAGTATTAGAGCGTCTTCTTTTTCAAAGCCTGGCGGGACAAGGCCCATATAACGTTTATTTAAACTATTAACTGCTTCCTGCTCAACCGGTTCTTGTCCCTCGCAAACAGTAACTGTTCTTGTTTTATTGGGTTTTAATTTTAAAACGCTTTTTTGCGTATAATAAATATTATTACCTCCCCAGCAAAGCGCAGGAGCTGGAACAGGTTCTTGGCTCACCGTTTCGCAACTGACAATATCGTAATTTACAAATTTAGGAGCATTGACCCATGTCTTGCAAATTGGCGAAAGCTTCTTAATGGCCTCTTGGCAGACCTCTTCTTGAAAGTGCTGCGAGCAATAAGGACCCAGCTCTTCTCCTAAATAACAAAAACGGGAATCAGGATCGTTAATAAGCGACAGGTTGGGGAAAAACAAGCTTCCGCTACAAGGACAATAAGTCCAGTATTCGTCCTGGTTCCCGGTCGGATAAATAGCGGGACAAGAGGGGCAAGAACCGGAATTAATGCGCATATCATCTTCAGGGTCGGGAACTCCTTCGCTTACCACCACTGCTTCCATGCATTCACAGCACTCGCAAAAAACTTGAGAATTGCCTTCGCATTCCAAACAAGAACTACAAGAACAAGAAGTGCACTCTTCGCCAGAAAAACATTCGCAGTCAGACTCATTCCAACACCCTTGAGAACAATCGCACTGTTCCGGCAAAACGCTTAATTCTTCCGCTTTCTCAATTATTTCTTGCATTTCCGAATCAATCCGGCTCACCAAAAGAAGAACGTCTTCGGCGAATTTTTCCGTGGCGTCAACCGTTTCCCCGATAGGAATCAAGCTCTTGACCATTTCCTTCTCAACAGTAGAATCAATGGAACATTCTTCCTGCTTGCTCGTTGTTTTTGTCTTGTACCCCTCCTGAAAATAGAAAGTGGCCCCGTCTCCGTCGTAAGAATAGCTTTCTTTGTCCTCGTCAACCGCACAGATCCTTTTGTCGGTAATGATAGGCAATTTATCAGACAAAGGGTCTATTAATTTCTCTTTTTCCATCAAGACCTGCGTCAAATCAGCCCTTTCTCCGGAAACGCAGAGGTTCTTTTCGTTTCCGTCTTTGTATGCCGTGCAATTGAAATCGCGACAATATTTAATCGAATTATACGAATAGGTGCTATTGATGTTTTGAAAGGCCTTAGCTACGGTCCTTTGATACTGGTCATTGCCTTGAATGGCCTGGAATTCGGCCAAAGATATTCTTTCTCCGTAAGGAGATTTCATCATTGATTCTGCTTTTCTTAGGTCGGCCAGATGGTTCTGGAAATAACTCTTGAATGAGGCCAGCCTTTCCTTGCCTTTTTTAAGAGTCAGGAATTTATACTCGTTCTCTTTGAAATATTTAGTGAAAGCGCACTGATCTTCCGCTGCTCCAGGAACACTGAATCCTGTTCCATCAACCCGCAGTTTGATTTCGTTTCTGGCACAATCTATGCCATCCCTGACGCTTCCGCAAGGGTCTTTAGTTTTATCATCATTAAAGGCCTGACAACCCAAGTCAGGGGAGTAATAGGCCTTGCCGCAGCAAGAACAATGGTCCCTGCAGCAAGTGCTGCATTCTCCGCAGGCATAGGTTTTGCATTGGTAGCATTCTCCTCCCGGGCAGTAAACATTGGGCTTCCAGACGTCGCAGGAACTGCAACTGCAGCCGCTTGCAATCAGGCTTTTCATCTCTTCAATCGGCCCTCCGTCGGCAAGGCCGTCGCACAAAGAATTTCCTCCGTTCAGGTCTTTTACCTTCTTGATTAGGGCTTTGTTCAATTCCGACAAGCAATAATACATATCCATTCCTTTTAACAAATCATTCTCGTCTATTTTCTTGTCATCGTTGCGGTCAATGGTGTCTCCGTTCTCGTCATAGGCGTAGCAGAGCTCCTCGGTCTTGTCGTCGTAGATTCTTTCCGAGGAATTGGCAGCCAGGATGCTTTCCAGGATAGAGCCCAGCGGAATTTCCTCAAACTCGGACTCGGGAAATGCTTCTTCCTCTGTTCCGGGCCCGTTTATTATATTTTCAAAAGCCTCAAGGGGGCTAAATTTTATAACCTGCAAATCGGGATTAATGGTCGTTAGAATCATATAGGCGCCCAAAAGAATCAAAAGACCGACAAAGACCCTTTTGATTTTTTCCTTGGCCAAAATCACCAGAGCCATTTCTCCCTTGGCCATGAGCATGGTTACGCCCTGGGAAATCAAAACGAAAACAGCGGCCACGACTCCGAAAATGATTCCCAAATTAAAAACGTATTTGAAAAACTCGGCCGGGGAGGAGCCGTCCGTGGGCTGGGTTCCGCCCAGGGTCGGATACTCGTTTTCCAAGCCGGTCTGGGCCATAATAAAAATGGGCAGGAGGAGAAGGATTAAAATACAAAACAACTTCTTTTTATCCATTTTGATTTTCACTTAGAGTTAAAAGCGTAACAACTGTCACGGCCGGCAGAGCGCCGAGGTAGGGCGTTATTTCTATTCCCATTCCGGTCAAAAACCGTATCAGTTGCTTCCTTTGCGTCCTGATGTTCACCATCTGCCCTTTTCTGAAAAGCATCCATCCTCCGATAATGACGGTGCTCACTATATCAAGCGTTCCAAGGTCGTCCAGGCCGAAACAGACAAGGATTATCCCGATTATGTCTATGGTCAGAGCAAAAGTCAGCATAATCACTGTTTCCGGGCTGAATTTAAGATTAAGCATATGGATATTGAACGTAAAATAAAGTAATGGTATAATAATTATACCATAAAAAAAACAATAAGGGCAAGCTATGAAACATTCAACCAAAACTTTTTTTATAATTTCCTTTGCTTTGTTATTTGTTCTTTTTCCGGTCTTAGCCAAAGCTCAATTAGGTTTGGCTTTTGAGGCTATAAACATATTAAGTTGGATTCAACAATTGTCTGGTGGAGATCAAACGACTTTTAATTTTGGGTCGGCCCTTCTCTCCTTTTTTACCAGCATCCTCGCCGTTATCGCCCAGGGGATATTAAGCATAGGCTCCGGTTTATTAAATTGGGTCATCAGTCCTGATTTTATGGGAACCACTATCCAAAACAATCCCGTGGTCCAGAGCGGCTGGGAAACGGTCAGAAACTTGGCCAATGTTGCTCTTGTTTTCGGATTAGTGGCCATTGCCATCAGTATTATTCTGGGCTTCCAGGAAACCAAAGCTAAAAAAGCTTTGATTAATTTCATCGGCATAGCCCTTTTGATTAATTTCACTCCGGTAATCTGCGGCGTGATGATTGATTTCGCCAATAAGCTGATGGGGCTGTTTTTAAGCAGTGGTGCCAATATTAATATGATCAGCACTATTGGCGAAGGACTTTCTCCAAACACATTCGATTTTAACGCTAGCCCCGTCGTGCCTGTTGCTTATCTTCTTTTCGCCATATTCGCCTCTGTCATCTATTTTCTTTATGCTTTCATATTTATCGCCAGGCATGTTGTCTTGTGGATTTTGGTCATAGTTTCTCCCATCGCTTTTGCCAGCAAGGTTTTCCCCGAAGGAAGATATATTAAAAAATTGTTTCCCAGTATCACTTATTGGGACGAATGGTGGGACAATTTCCTTCAATGGCTCGTTATCGGCATCCCGGCCAGCTTCTCCCTTTACTTGTCCAATAAAATAATAGCGGAAATGGTTGTGAGTCCGCTTGTTTCAGCGCCCACCGGATCTATTGGGAACCTTGGCAGCTTATTCAGCCTTATTATCCCCCTGGCCTTCCTTGTGGTCGGATTCTTCGTAACAATTTCTTCGGGTGGGCAAATAACCGAGATGGCGACTGGTTTTGGAAGGAAGGCTTTCGGAAAACTGACCGCGGCCGGAGCAGGATTTGCCACCGGGGCCTATGCCGGAGCTAAAACCCAATCCGCCCTCACCAAAGATGCGGGTCGGGCGAAAAGAGCCGCCTACACCTTGGGCGGGGGGCTGTACGGCGGAGTAAAAACCGGCGTAAAAGAAGCCATGACCGCCAAGATAGACGAGAAAGCCAAGGTAGGAACCGTGGCCGGACTGATGGGAATGGTAAAATCTCCCTTGGAACGGGAAGAAACGAAACAATGGGTGACGAGACGAAAAGAAGATATCGGTCTTGAAAAACCGGGAACCGCGGCCGGAATGAAAGAAAAAGAATTCAAGCAATTCAAGGGGCCAATGGAAAAATTGTCAACCGATAAAGTGCGCGAAATCGCCGCTATTGCTTCCGTGACCCGGGAAGACAACATAAAGAAGCATCAGGCAATGCAAATACTGATGGAGAGAAAAGACCTTAAAAACAATGAAATAGATTATTTGACGAAAAACATCAAACTGGCTGATGGTTATGGTTTTAGCAAAAAAGAATTTGCCAAATTTGTGCCGGAAGAAGCCGAAAAACTGACGGGCGGGAAACAAACTACGGCCGACGTTATGTCAAAGATGAGCGCCAAAGAAAAACAAGAAAAGATAAGGCCCACGTCTCTGGCAAATATTTTCGTTGCGGCAAACTTAACGGAAAAAGACCGAAAATATCTTGATGAACGAGGAACGCAACAACAAAGAGACGCCATAGAAAGCACCTCAACCTTTGATGGTTTTGACTTTGAAAAACATGTGCTCTCTTTCAACCAAAGACAAATTGAAAATCTTTTCAGGGACTTAAACGAAGAACAAAAAGCGATGATAAAAAACAATACGACCTGGGTGGCTCAAGCCAACGCCAAGATTCAAGAGTTTGATGATTTAATAACCAAGCTGCCACCGAACAATACGGAAGCAATAGCAGCGGCAGAAAATTCTAGGAGGCAAATAACTAAAAAATTGGATGCCATTTTTAATGGGTTAGTATAATGCCGATATGAGAAAAAAGCTTTCATTGGAAACGTTAAATTTTATAGAAAACGTTGTTGTCCAATACGATTTGGAAAAAAATCTCATTGAAAACGATCCTCTCTTGGAAAAAAAATTGGAGTCAGCCCAAAATCCCGAAGAGAGAAGGGTGGTAAAATTTTTGTATAGCCAAAAAATTAAAGAATATCTTATTCTTAAAAAACCCCTCGAAGAAATATCTGCCTCTATAGCAATTATAAAAATAATAGAAAAATTAATCAATAAAGAAATAACTTTTAACGATTTGGATTTGTTCTTAAAAGCCGCCATGGAAAAGCTAAGCATAGACTCAAAAACAATTAAAGAGGTGTCTCAAAGCATTAAAAATAATGAAAAAATAATAGAAGATCTTGCAAAAGACGTCGCCGGCGACTATTCGATGGAAGAAGGCTTTTCCGTCGAACAAAAAGAGGGGACTCTAAGAGGGATAAATCAAGAATTATTATAAAAAAATACTCGGATTAATATTTATATCCGAGATCTTCTTTTAATTTTTTCACGGCTGCTTGTTTTTTATCGGAGGAAGAATCTTTTGTGCTTTCTGCTTGAGTCCTTTCAGCCTTCTGAGGGAGAGCTTGCCTTGCCATTTCAACCCCCGCCACAACCTCTATCAACTTGCTCGTATTTATACCGCCGTCAGGACCAGTGCCTCCTTCTTTGTCGCAACCATCGCCCTCTTTAGAGGTTATGATTTCGAAGCGACCCTTTCTGTCAAAAGCCATTCTTCTCTTCGCGAAGTCGTAAGCCTCAGTAAGCTCTGCCTTGTATTTTTCCCCAAATTCACCGGGATCAGCTTCGCGCTCCTCTTGAAGCTTTTCGGTTTCTACGCCGGTCGCTATGCTCAACGCCTGCATAACAGCGCCTTCGAGTTCTTGCCCTATTTTAAATGCTTCGGCCTGGGCCGCGATTATTACTCGCTCCCTTTCTCTTTCAGCCTGCATTGCTTTAAGGGTTGCCTCAACATCTTCCTTCCTTGAAGGAACAATCTGGCCCACTTTTATTTTCCTTATCTGAACGCCGTATTCGTCACGGAAACCTTTCAGGGTATTTTCCATCATATGTTTGATTTGTTCACCCACATCTTTTCCGCTCCTAACCATATCTCTGTAAAAACTTCTTCCGACGTATGTTCTCATATCACCTTCTGTTAGGTTTAAAACGGCCCGATACCATTTTTCTATCCCAAACAAGGCTTTAATGGGGTTCTTTATTTGTATTTCCATCGCCATATCAATGTTGACGGGCATCCTGTCCGCATCTTCCATGTTTTGATATTCAAAAGAATAAACATACGGCTTCAAAAGAATACGGCGAAGCTTTTCGGTCTTGGAAATTCTTTCTCCCTTCTCTGTCTTTTTGGCCCAAGTCATATTGTACTCAAAGATTCTTTGAAAGGGCCATAAATAGAAGCCTATTCCCAGGGGACTCCATTTTTTTCGTTTTTTCTTTTTGACATCTTCTTCTTTGGGTTTTTCTTCGGATTTTTTGCCACCATCCTTTTCGTTCTCGTCGATGACTTCCCACTCTTCATTGAGGTGGTGTTTATCGTAGCGTAAATCCGCTCCGGCTAAACTCTCTCCACCCCAAGCAAAAATTATACAATATCCTTCTTCAATAAAATAACCTATAACTTCATGCTTGGCCCAATAGAAATAAAGAACAAGGCCAGCGGATATCGGAACATACGGAAAGACAGCAAGCCAATTCCACGGGCTCCACCACTTGAGAATAAAATATACTAAAGATAACGTCAAAAGGGGAGCAAAAATAACAACAAGCCCTTTAAGGAAAACGATGAACTCGTTTTCTTCCTGTTCTTGTTCGGTCTTCTTTCCAGACTTTTTGGTCTTTTCTGTTTTCTCAGTCTTCATGTGGTTTTTCCTCCTTTCATTTTTTGATTTTTAAGTTACAGATAGCGCCTTTTAATGACATTAAAAGACACTTAATGATAAACTAAATATCTTATCTTGTCAATGTTTTTAAGTAAAACAAAAGTGCATAAAAATTATGCACATTGTATGTCTGTCACCTCCCAGTAGCTGGTGCCACTCACTTTCCCGGCTGTTATTTCGCAGTAATGACCTTTTTTGTTCTTAAGGTCGTCCAGCTTCCTTATGAGAGCCGGGTCTCGTACTACCACGCTCCTTTTCCCCAGGTCGGCCTTGGCGACCTCAATCATTGAGTATTCGGTGCACACCACATAGGCGGGAAGACGAGTGAACTGGTATTCGGGGTAATATTTCACCGAATAAAGGTCTCCCTTAAGGATCACGGCCTTCTCAGAATAGACAACGGTGGTAGTTTTAGTAAAACTGAATCCAGCTCCCATTGTACATCCGGCAATAACCATGCCTGCTATTAGGACAATAGCAAGACATGCCAAGACTTTGACTTTCATCTTTTTTGTCATTCTTAGTCTCCATTGTCCTGTCAAAGGACTGGTATAATAATAAACAATATACGAGTTTTTGTCAACATCTTGTTCTCCACGCCTTGAAACCTCCCCGTTGTTTGTGGTAAAATATAATAATTTTATGGAACAAGAATATACCAAGGAATTCTTCTGGAAAACCTACGAGAAACTGCCCGAGGACTTGAAAGAAGCCGTTTTCTCCGAGAAAAACAACAAGCTGGTTGAAAAAATATGCGCCGACATCGGACTGGACGAAGAAAAGATATCCATCGCCGCCAAATACACGGGCCGGGTTTTGATGGGCCTTCTGCCTTTAAAGGAATTTCCCATTACTCTGGAGCTGGAATTGAATGTTGACGAACAGACCGCCAACAAGATTGCCCGGGAGCTGAACCTCGCCATTTTCAAATATTTAAGGGTTTCCATGGACAAGCTCCATGAAGAAAAAGAAGGACATATCTTGAAAGAAGGTGCAAAAATCAAAAAAGATGATATAATAAAGGAGGAAAAGAAGGAGACAAGTGACTCTCCCCAAGATCCTTACAGGGAAACCTTTTAATTATGCAGTTTCAAGTTCCCCAATTCATAGAGCACGATCCTAAAATTCTGGGCCCTTTTACTTTAAAGCAGAGCGTATATATCGGCGTGGCTCTGGGACTCTGCTTTTTCCTGTATTTTTCTCTGGGGAAAACGCATTTCTTTTTATACATCCTGGTCTGCGGCGCCCTTTTCGGCTCATCATTGGCCCTGGCCTTCCTGAAAATCGAGGGACTGGGGATCGCCACCGTTTCCAAAAACTTCTTTAATTTCACCGTCGGCAGCAAGATATATAGATGGGACAGAAGGGCATCGCCGGTTTTTCTCCCCACCAGGACCTCCAAAAAATCCGTTGAAGAGAAAAAAGAAGAGAAAACAAAGCTTAACCTCAAGCCGAGCGGCAAAATCGAGGCCTTAAGCAAGAAAATATTTTTTGAAAAATAATGCCCATATCCTCCCAACAATTTATACCGGTTGAACAGCTCCGCGAAGGAGTGATGATTATGAAAGACAAATCAATAAAGGGGATTCTTCTAATCTCTTCCATTAATTTCGCCTTAAAGTCGGAGGAAGAACAGGGCGCCATTATTTTCAACTTCCAGAACTTCTTGAACTCTTTGGATTTCTCCTGTCAGATAATCGCCAGCTCAAGGAAGGTAAACATCACCGGCTATGTGGAAAAAATAAAAAAACTGGAAGACGAACAGAAAAACGAGCTCTTGAAAATCCAGACCGCCGATTACAGGAGGTTCATTGAAGAACTGGTGGCCGGCGGGTCGATCATGAACAAAAATTTCTATATCGTCGTTCCCTACTATCCTCTGGTTGAATTGCCGACCATGCCGGGCGGGGGAGGAGGGGGGAAAAAACAAACCGCCCGCTCCATCCTGACCGAACAGGGCTTTCAGACCGGAAAATACCAGCTCTGGCAGAGAATGGAATATATTTCCCTGGGACTGAGAAGGTGCGGCTTAAAATCAGTGCCCTTGGGAACGGAAGAATTGATTGAGCTCTTATGGAGCCTGCACCATCCGAAACAGGCCGAACTGGGATATTACCCCGAGCTGCCGCCGGAAATAATAACATAAACAACATGGGATTATTCAATAAAAACAGTAAAATAAAGGCCAGTAAGCTGTTTGAAAAAGAAATCACGGGCGCCAAAGACATTATTGCTTCGCCCGCCATTGAGGTTGACCAAAACTACATAAGGATTGAGGAAAAATTCGCCAAGACCTATTTTGTTTTTTCCTATCCCCGCTATTTAACAATGGGCTGGCTATCTCCCATTATCAACATGGATGTGCCTTTTGACCTGTCTTTCTTCTTCCATCCTATTGAAACCGGAACCATTTTAAAACAATTAAGAAAAAGCGTGACCGAAGTGCAGTCGGAAATAATCGAAAGACAGGAGAAAGGGCTGATCAGGGACCCGGCCCTGGAAACCGCCTATCAGGACCTTGAGGATTTAAGGGACAAACTCCAAACCGCCCAAGAAAAAATGTTCAAGTTCGGCCTCTATATCACTATTTACGCCGACAGCAAAAAAGAGCTGGAAAGCGTGGAAACGACCCTAAGGTCAATACTGGAATCAAGGCTGATATACATAAAACCGGCCCTCCTTCAGCAGAAAGAAGGGCTGTTGTCCTGTTTCCCTTACGGCATGGATTTATTGCAAATTCACAACACCCTGAATACCGGCCCCTTGTCCAGCTTATTTCCTTTCATCTCTTTTGATTTAAGCTCCAATGAGGGCATTCTCTTCGGCATCAACAAACACAACAGCTCCCTGATTTTGTTCGACCGCTTCAGCTTGGAAAACGCCAACATGGTCATCTTCGCCAAGTCCGGTTCGGGCAAATCCTATGCCGTAAAACTGGAAATATTAAGGTCTTTGATGTTGGGAGCCGAATGCATAATCATTGACCCGGAAAACGAGTACAAGCCCCTGGCCGATGCCGTGGACGGCTCTTTTTTCAAAATATCTTTGAGCTCCGACAGCCACATTAACCCTTTTGACCTGCCCGAACCGAGGGAGGACGAAACCCCCGAAGATGTACTCAGAAGCAACATCATCAATCTGGTCGGGCTGACCAGAATAATGCTCGGCGGCTTGACGCCGGAAGAAGACGCCATTATGGACCGGGCGATTATGGAAACTTATGCCGCCAAAGACATTACTCCATATTCCGACCCCAAAAAATGGAAAGAAAACATTCCCATTCTTTCCGACTTGGAATCCGTGCTGGACACGATGCAGGGAGCGGAATCTCTGGTGGAAAGATTGAGAAAATTCACCAAGGGAACTTTTTCAGCTTTCTTCAACAACCAATCCAACATCTCCATGGACAAGCCCCTGGCCGTTTTCGGAATAAGGGACATGGAAGACGAACTGAGGCCCATTGCCATGTTTATCGTCATGCGCTACATCTGGAATGCCATCCGGGTCAGCATGAAGAAAAGAATCCTTGTTGTCGACGAGGCCTGGTGGATGATGAAAGAAACGGACGGAGCGTCTTTCTTGTACGGCATCTGCAAAAGAGCGAGAAAGTACTGGCTGGGAGTCACCACTATTACCCAGGATGTTTCCGATTTTATCGGTTCTGAATACGGCAAACCCATCATCACCAATTCTTCCCTTCAGCTTCTTTTGAAGCAAAGTCCGGCGGCCATAGACCTGGTCCAAAAAACCTTCAATCTGACCGACCAGGAAAAATATCTTCTTTTGGAAAGCCCGGTGGGCGAGGGAATTTTCTTCGCCGGCCAAAAACACGTGGCCATCAGCGTGGTCGCTTCATATACCGAAGACCAGATAATCACTACTTCTCCGGAGGAGATAATTAAGATAAAGGAGGCCAAGCAGTACAACCAGGAAAACGTTTAATCCAAAGGGGTAAGGATTATTTTCCTTTCTTCGCCTTCTCCAACGCTTTCCACTTTAATGTCGTTTCTTTTTGACAACTCCAGATAAACTATCCTTCTGTCAAAAGCAGAGGCCAAGGGCAGCTCTTTTTTTTCTTTTTGGCCGATTGCTTCGTCAGCGGCGCTCTGGGCCATTTCCCTTAAATAATCTTCTTTGTATTTCTTGTAGTCGTCTATGTCCAGATTCAGGAAAAAATCCTTGTCCGTCTTTTTCTTGATCATTTTCCTCAAGAGGAGCTGGATGTCCGACAAAACCAATCCCTGTTTGCCGATAAAAATATTGGCTTCTTTGGTTTTCAGATTCAACATCAAAACCTCCCGGCCCTCCGATTCTTCCAGGGATATCTTCTTAACTTCCGCCTCCGAACCGGCTCGGCCGAAAAATTCCCTAACTATTTCCTCTATTGATTCCAATAATTCTTTTTCGTTCATGTTTTCTTAAATATTTTCCTTTGCTGAATAATATTTAAAACCGTGGTCAGCGACCAGTAAAGAGCAATGGCCGCCGGCAGCTTAAAAAGAATGAAAAACGTAAAAGCCGGAATAAAAAGCATCGTCTGCTTCTGAACCATCTGGGAAACTCTCTCCGCCTGGTCCTTGCTTTCCGCCTGGGGAAGGGCCGCCGTTTTCGTCTGCAGATACTGGACAACAGCCGTAATCCCGGCCAAAAAAATGCTCGGCTCGGCCAGATTAATCGTCAAGAAATACGGGTTTATCGCCTGGGGCAAAGAAATAAAGGAGTAGAGGAGCCCGTTTGTTTTCTCAAAATCCAACCCGCTTTGAAAAACCCTGAAAAGGGCCCAAAGAACGGGCAATTGGAGGAAAAGGAGGAATATCCCGGAAAAAGGATTGAACTTTGTTTCCTGATAAAGCTTCAGCAGCTCCCGGCCCTGTTGCTCCTTGTTTTTGAATTTATTCTGCAGTTCTTTTATCCGGGGTTGCATTTCCATCATCGTCTTTTGCGACTCCAAGGCCCTTTGGTTCAAAGGATTCAAAATGATTTTGACAATCAGGGTCAAGGCGATTATGGCCCAGCCGAAATTGCCGATAACGCCGTAAAGCCAAACCAAAAGATTCAGTATGGGCTGGTAAAGTACGGTATTGAAAATTGTTGAAAAAAATTCAAACATTGTTTATATTTTTAAAAGTCTCTTCTGTTTCTTTTCTGATTTCCTCAAAGCTGCTTTTTTTAATCCGCGGCGAGGCGATAATGACTATGTCCCAGCTCTCTTTCAGCGTGCTCAACGCCGCTCTGACGGACTCTCTTAACCTTCTCCTTATCTTGTTCCTTTCCACGGCCTTCAAAGAAATTTTCTTGCTGACGATAAATCCTATCCTTGACGACGGCTCTTTGGTTTTCAGGACCTTGAAATAAAGAACCGGACTTCGCACATTTTTTCCTTTTTTGAAAACCCTTCCAAGGTCCTTTTTTTTTCTCAGCCTGTTTATTTTAGGCAACATTATAAATTAAACCGAAAGCCTTGCTCTTTTCTTAGTTCTTCTCTTTTTTAAAATCTTCCTTCCGCTAGCGGTTTTTGAGCGCTTAATAAAGCCGTGGGTTCTTTTTCTTTTCTTCTTTTTCGGCCTGTAGGTTGTAACTCTCATAATTCAAAACTTTAATTTAATGTTTTAAATATAACAGAAAAAAAGCCCGGGGTCAATAAAATAAGCGGTTCCGCCTTATTAACACTTTGTCCACCCGTTTTTCACACCCCCCTTAAAAGCCCTTATTCTTCAACGGTTTTTGCCTTTCTTGACTTTATCTAATATAATAAATCAGGTATAATAAAAATACGATTATGGATTTAGAAAACCTTTGGCAGTCCGTACTGGCTCAAATACAATTAAACATTTCTCCGGCTAATTTCGCCACCTGGTTTGCCAACACCAAAATCTTGTCTTTGGAAAACGATACGGCCATCATTTCCGTTTCCAACTCTTTTTCCAAGGAATGGCTGGAACAAAAATACGGAAAAGATATTTTAAAAACTCTTCATTCAGTAGACGAGAACGTCAAAAACATTTCCTTTGTCGTTGACCCCAGAAAAACAAAAAAGGTGGCCGGAGGCAAGAAATCCGCCGACCGGGAAGATATTTTGGCCGAGCAGCTGGGCTTTAAAGAGCTGGAGGTTAACAAGGAAACCAATTTGAACCCCCGCTATATTTTCGAAAATTTTATTGTCGGCCCATTTAATGAAATGGCTTTCGCCGCGGCTATGGCCGTGGTGGAAGAGCCGGGCAAAAACTACAACCCTCTGTTCGTGTACGGGGGAGTAGGATTGGGCAAGACCCATCTGGTCCAGGCCATCGGCAACAAGATAAAAGAAGACGCGCCAGAAAAAAGAGTGAAATATCTTCCGGCCGAAAAACTGATTTCCATTATTATAAATTCCATTAAAAACCACAGCGTCGAGGAGTTAAAAAAGAATTTAAGGGAGCTGGACGTTTTAATCGTAGACGACATCCAGTTTATCGCCGGCAAGGACAAAACCCAGGAAGAATTTTTTCACACCTTTAATTCTTTGTACCAGAAGAACAAACAGATCATCCTGTCCTCGGACAGGCATCCCAGCACCATTCCGGCCATCACGGAAAGATTGAAGTCGCGATTCAAAGGAGGAATGATCGCCGACATTTCTTCCCCCGACTTTGAAACAAGAGTGGCTATTTTAAAACAAAAAGTTGAGGAGAAAAACGTTGACCTGCCGAAAGATATTATTGATTTTATCGCCAATAATATTCAAAGGAACATCAGAGAATTGGAAAGCGCCCTGAACCGATTAATAATCTTCAAGAAGGCGAACAATAAAAGCCCGACGCTGGAAGATGCGAAAAAACTGTTAAAAACCATCATCGTTTCTCCTTCCAGAATAACCAACCCCAAAAAGATAATCCAGTCCGTTACCGAGTTTTACGACATCCCCAATGGAAACATGTTTTTCGTTTCCAGAAAAAAAGAGTTTTCCCGACCCCGCCAGGTTGCCATGTTCCTCCTTAAAAAAGAATTAAAGCTTTCTTACTCCGAGATAGGGAGAAAGTTCGGCGGCAAAGACCACACCACCGTTATCCACGCCTGTCAATTAATCGAAAAAAGGGCGGAAGAAGACGAAAAAACACACCAGGAGATAGACCTGATTTTACAAAGAGTGTATAGTAATTAACTGTTAATAAGCCGGGAAAAGAAGAAGGAAAAAACATTAAATAAATTCACCCCAAAAAAACAACCGAAAAATTCCTTATGAAAACCCCTTTTTTTCCACAACTCTTCCCGAAAAAATCAGACGAAAATTCGTTTTAAAGATTGAGAAAAAACAATTTATCCACCAAAAAACAAAAATCAATAATAAATAAGTTTTAAATAAGAATATAAAATTAATATAATAATTATGAATTTAACAATCTTAACCAAAGAACTAAAAAAAGGAGTAAGTGTTACAGAAAGGGTGACGGGAAAAAACCTGACCCTGCCGATTTTGGACAACGTTTTAATCGAGGTCCTGCCCAATTTTTTGAAAATATCGGCCACCGACCTGGAATTGGGCGTTCAGTGGTGGGGAATGTGTAAAACGGAGAAAGAGGGAAAAATCGCGGTCCCGGCCAAGCTCCTTGGCCAAATAACCGGGTCTTTGTCCGACGAAAAGGTGAATATCAAGGAAAAAGGAAATACCCTGGTGCTGGAGGGGAAAAATTACAAGACCCAAATTAAGGGGTTTACTGCCGACGAATTTCCCATTATTCCTACTTTTTCCAAGGATGTTTTTATTGAGGTTGACGCAAGAAAGATAAAAGAAGGACTGGCGGGCGTGGCCGACATGGTCAGCTTATCCCAGATAAAACCGGAAATATCGGGCGTGTATTTCTTGTTTGAAAAAGACGTGGTTAAGCTGGTGGCCACGGACAGCTTCAGGTTGTCGGAGAAAGTGATGGTTTTTTCCAATAAGCAGGGATACAAAAACATGTTTAAAGAGGGGGCTAGTTTTATTCTTCCCCAGAGAGCGGCCAAGGAACTTATTAATATAATCAGCGACGAGGAAAAAGTTTTAAGGATTTATTTGTCGGAATCCCAGGTCTTGTTTGAAACATTTTTAACGACGGTTAATCATCCGGAAATAAATTTGATTTCCAGGCAAATCGAGGGAGAATACCCCTCTTATCAGGAAATCATTCCCAAAGAAGGCAAGACCAAAATTACGGTGAATAAAGAAGAATTTTTGAAGCAGATAAAAACAGCCGGCATTTTCGGCGGCAGAACCAACGAGGTGGTTTTGAAAATAACAGCCAAAGAAAAAGAGGTGGAAATCTTCAGTCAGGACGCGGATGTCGGCGAGGCCAACTTAAACATCCCCGCCAAGATAGAAGGAAGCTCGCTGAAGGTTTCCTTTAATTGGAAATTCCTGATTGACGGGCTGACCACCATCAAGAGCTCGGAAATCATGTTTGAGTTTCAGGGCGATGATGGTCCGGCGGTGATAAGGCCGGTGGGGGACGCGAGTTATTTGTACGTGGTGATGCCCATCAAGCTCTAATCGCTCGACGAATATATCTCAATAGCTTTTTCCATAACCTTTCTCCAGATTGGTCCGGCTGAAGATTCGCCGACCGCTCCGGTCATGGACGTATTGTCGTTGTTCCCGCTCCAAACCCCGACGCAGACATCGGGCGTGTATCCCAGCGTCCAGCCGTCGATATTGTCGTTGGTGGTTCCTGTTTTCGCCGCCACTTTCGGGTTGTCGAACCTTAAATTGGAATTCCATCCGAAAATGGGCGCCCGGGCGGCATTGTCGGAAAGGATGTCCGTTATCAAGTCGCAAACGTTTTTCTCCAGGACTTTTCTCGGGGTTTTTTTATTCTCATAAATTATATTCCCTTGGCTGTCTTCTATTCTTAATATCGGCGACGGCTCTATCCTGTAGCCGCCGTTGGCGAAAACACTGTAGGCGGAAACCATATCCAATAGTTTTACGTCCCCGCCGCCCAAAACCAAGGACAAGCCGTAAAAACTCAACCCCCTGTCCAGGGTGGTGATGCCCATTCTTTTAGCCAAAGCAATGCTGTCTTCCAGGCCGGCCAAATCCCTTAAAACTTTTACCGAGGGAATGTTTAAGGATTGAGCCAGAGCGCTTCTTAAAGTTACGGGCCCGCGGAAAAAGCCGTCGTAATTATGAGGAATATAAGAATCATCGGGCGTGCCGAAGTTCGTCAATTCATCGACAACCACGGTTAAGTCGTTATATCCTTTTTTAAACGCTTCGGCGTAAATAAAGGGCTTAAAAGAAGAGCCGGGCATCCTTTCTCCTTGGACGGCCACGTTATAACTGGGGACGAATTTGCAGTTCGTTGTCGGGTCGCATCCCTCGGGCAAAGAGTCGTCCCAGGGATCGGCCGAACCGATCATGGCCAATATTTCTCCTGTCTTGGGGTCAATGGCCACCAAGGCGGAATTGTAGGCGTTAAAATTAATCCTATTTGAAGCAACCTGTTCTTTAAGGGTTGTCTCCGCGAATTGCTGCAATTCCCAGTCAAGAGTGGTATATATCTTAAGCCCTTTTATTTCCAAAAAATCAGAGCCGTAGATATCTTCCAATTGCTGTTTCACAAACTCAACAAAATGAACAGCCTGGGTTTTGGGAAGCTTGTTGAATTTTAGTTCTTCTTTTTGGGCGCCCTCTTTTTCTTCTTGGGAGATAAATCCTTCTTCTTCCATTCTTTCCAAAACATAATCTTTTCTGGCCAGTAAATTCTCAAGATGACTTCCATAAGGAGAGTAATAACTGGGGGCTTGGATAGTGGCGGCCAAAAGAGCGGCCTCGGCCAAGGAAACTTCTTTAACCGGTTTTTGAAAGTAAGTCAAAGCGGCCTCCTGGGCGCCGTAGATGTTAACGCCGAAAGGAACTTGATTGAAATACCACTCAAGGATTTGGTCTTTGGAATATCGCCTGTCCAGCTCGATTGAAAGAACAAGCTCTTTTATTTTTCTTTCAATGGATTTTTCCAAAGTAAGAAAGGTGGAGCGGATTAATTGTTGGGTGATGGTTGACCCTCCCTGGTAAAGGCCCCTGGAGACGAAATTGTTTCTGATTGACCTTAAAACGCCGGCGAAGTCTACTCCCCAATGATTGTAAAAATTGGCGTCTTCGGTGGCGATTACGGCTTTTTGCAGGTGGTCGGGGACGTCGGACAAGGGGACATAGGTTCTTTTTTCTTCTCCATAGACGCTGGATAGGACGATTTCGCCCTTCCGGTCGTAAATTTTCGTGACCTGGCTTATCTCGCTTTCGGTAAAAACTTCCGGCCGGGGCAGATCTTTAATGAAATACAAAAACAAAGCCGAGCCGGTCAATAAAGAAAAAACGACTATCGTGGAAAGTATTCTTAAGGGAGAGGAGAGAGGTTTTTTTATTCTTTTTTTCATGCTTCAATGCTACCATTTTTTGCGGTTTTTGCAATGCTTGACAGGGTTATTGTAATGATTTACAATGGCTATTGTAAGAACTTACAATAGCTATTATGACAAGCCTTAAGTCGAAAACCGCGATAAAAATACTGGGCTATTATTTTTTAAACGAGGACAGGAAACATTATATTAACGAGCTGGCCCAGATTTTGAATGAGGACGCCGGTAATCTTTTTCGTAAACTTAAAGAACTGGAGAAAGAGGGAATTTTAAATTCAGAGAAGATGGGCCGGGAAAAGTACTTTTATCTTAATAAAGGATACCCCCTTTTGAAAGAATTAAAATCTATCTATGAAAGCAAATACGGGTTGCCCGAAAAAATAAAAGAGGCCTTGTCTGGGCTGAAAGGGCTGGAGGCGGCTTATGTTTTTGGCTCTTATGCCCAAAGCAGACTTGAAAAGGGCAAATCTTTTGATGCCGAAAGCGACATAGATTTATTATTAATAGGAGACCATAACGGCCTAAGGGCCAAAAAGCTGATTTTGCCGTTACAGGACCGGCTGAAAAGAGAGATTAACATTATTGATTTTTCTTCAGAGGAATTTAAAAAAAAGAAGGACGGAAAGGACGATTTCCTAAAAAACATTTTCAAAGAAGGGGTAATTAAGATTATTTAATTCATGTTTGAAGATTTTAAATTTTCCGAAAAGCAAACAAGAAACTATTACGAAAAAGCAGATAAATATTTAGGAAAATTAATTTAGAACATATGAAAATCAATACCAATCCTCAAAAAATAGAAGAAATATTGAGCCGGGGAGCGGAAGACATAATAGACAAAAAGCATTTAAAACACGAGCTTTTGTCCGGCAAAAAGCTTAATATTAAATTCGGAATCGACCCCACCGGGCCGAAAATTCATTTAGGCCGGGCCACCCAGTTGATGAAATTGAGGGATTTTCAGGATTTGGGGCACAAAATCATTTTGATTATCGGGGATTTTACGGCCATGGTCGGAGACGCTTCCGACAAAATAGCTATGAGGAGGCCTCTAAGCTCCCAAGAGATAAGAGAAAATATGAAAGATTATCTTCCCCAAATCGGGAGGATTCTTGATTTGAAAAAAGCGGACGTATACTACAACAGCGAATGGCTGAATAAATTAAAGATAAAAGAATTGATTGAGATTTGCATGCATTTTACCGCTCAGCAGATGATTCAGAGAAGGAACTTCAAAGAAAGGTGGGAGCAGGGGAAAGAAATCGGCCTCCACGAGCTATTGTACCCGGTTTTCCAGGGTTATGACTCGGTGGTTATAAAAGCCGACTTGGAAGTGGGCGGGTTCGACCAGCTTTTCAATTTAAAGGCAGGCCGGGAGATGCAAAGATTATTCAACCAGAAGCCCCAGGACATTATGACCTTAAAAATGATTTACGGCTTGGACGGAAGGAAAATGTCAACTTCCTGGGGCAATGTTATCAACATCTCGGACGACCCCAAGGATATGTTCGGCAAAATAATGTCCCTGAGGGACGAATTGATTGCGGGATACTTTGAATCCTGCACCCGTGTTCCTTTGGCGGGGATAAGGAGCGCCTTGAAATCAGCCAACCCCAAAGATGTCAAAAAAATAATGGCCAAAGAAATAATCACAAACTTTTATTCCAAAAAGGAAGCGGAGGAAGCGGAGGAAGAATTCGAAAAGATTTTTGAGAAAAAGAATTTGCCTTCGGAAATCAAAGAAGTAAAAATTAAAGCAAGAAAATTAAACATTTTGGATTTGTTGGTTTCGGCCAAATTGGCGAAATCGAAAGCCGAAGCGAAAAGGGTGGTGGAACAGGGAGGGGTAAAAATCATTAAAGGAAAAAAATCCATTATCGAAAAAGACTGGAAAAAAATAATCACCGTCGAGAACATGGTGCTTCAGTCGGGCAAAAGGAATTTTGTTAAAATCAAGAAGCTCTAAGTTTGCAACCATCAATATACTGGGCGCAGCAGACAGCGATGGCCAAGGCGTCGGCGGCATCGTCCGGTTTCGGTATTTTGTCCAGATTCAAAATATGCTTTATCATTTTCTGGACCTGGTCTTTGCTGGCCCGGCCGTAGCCGGTTACGGCGGTTTTGGCCTGAAGAGGAGTGAACTCCCTTATCGGGACTTTTTTGTGGGAAAAAGTCAGAAGAATGACCCCTCGGGCCTGGCTGACGGGAAGAGCGGTTTTCAGGTTTTTGAAAAAATAGAGGGTTTCTACGGCTCCCATCTCCGGGCCGTGGGCTTTGATGATTTTTTCCAAATCTTTGTTCAGCAGCATCAGCCTTTCGCCCATATCCATTTGAGAGGGGGTTTTAATAACGCCGTAATCCACGCAAACCAATTTTTTTTGGCGGGATTCAATTATTCCGAATCCGGTTGCCGCCGTCCCCGGGTCAATGCCCAAAATTATCATAAATTAAAATTAGAATATATGTTTTGAACGTCGTCGTGATCGTCCAGGGCGTCAAAAAGCTTCTGGTTTTTTTGTTTTGTTTCTTCGTTTGCTTCCATGTTTTCTTTGGGCACCCATTCCAGAGCGCTGGACCCCGTTTTTATCTTATTGTCCTCGAAAAAATTCTTTATCTTGTCCAATTCTTCCGGTTTCGTATAAAGAACGAGGTCGTTATCCTGCCACTCAAAATTTTCCGCGCCCGACTCTATGGCCAGCAATTCCATGTCTTCTTTTTCTTTAAGGTTTTCTTTGTTGATATATATTACGCCTTTTTTATCAAACATCCATCTGATTGCTCCCTCTTCAACCATTTTTCCTCCGCCTTGGCTTAAGATTAATTTTAATTCTCCCAAAGCCCTGTTTTTATTGTCGGTCATGCCTTCAATCATCAAAGCCGTACCCTGGGGGCCGTAGGCCTCAAAGACGAATTCTTCAAAATTGCAGCCCCCCAGCTCGCCGGCACCCTTTTTGACGGCCCTGTCAATGCTGTCCGAGGTCATATTCGCGGATTTGGCCTTGTCAATAATGGTTCTCAGCTTCGGGTTAAAAGTCAAATCAGCGCCTCCGTCTCTGGCCGCGATTGATATTTCTCTGGCTAATTTGGAGAATATTTTGCTTTTTTTGGCATCAGCCACTCCTTTCTTGAATCTGATGGAGTGCCAATGAGAATGTCCGCTCATATTGTAAATATACCTTAAAAAGAGAAAAGTTGCAACAATCTGCTTAATGGGATAAAATATATTAATATGGAGAACAGGTCTTTTACCTTAATTGAAATACTGGTCGTCATCGTGATAATCGGAATCCTTTCCGCTTTCATTATTGTTTCCATGGCCGGGGTTTCTTCAAAAGCCGCTATTGCCAAATCTCAGGCTTTTGCCAATTCTTTGAGGAATTCTTTATTATTAGATTTGGTTTCCGAATGGAAGCTTGACGGCGACACATCCGACCCTTGGAGTGGAGGAAATAACGGAACCTGGTCTGGCTCCGGGGGAACCAACACTTCTGCAAATTGGAGGCCGGTTACCGAATGCGTCTCCGGTCAGTGCCTTGATTTTGACGGATACGACGACAGAGTTTATTTTGGAACTGATCCGGAATTAACAATAAGCAATAATTGGACTTGCGAACACTGGATAAATTGGCCGGGCCAAAGCAATGTCTATGTTTTTTATGCCGGTATCGGCGGCACCTCTCCTAATTTTCTTATAAAATACAGCGGAAATAATTTTGCTTTTAGGCCGACTGGTGGGGCGGAAATTTATTATATGTTTGTTTCATCAAACGAACATATTGATAAATGGACTCATTTAGCCTGGGTCGCCGATAGTAGCAACAACCTATCTCTCTACATTAATGGCCGTTTAGCAATTACTAGAAATATAGTCGCACCGCATACAACGTCGTTAACCTTTAGGGCTATCGGAAACGCTTACGGCGGCACTTCTTATACTTATCAAGGGAAAATTGATGAGGTTCATTTATATAACGCAGCCATCCCAAGCTCTCAAATCCAAGAAAATTATTATTCCGGCCTGAATAAGCTTTTGGCAAACAAAGGGATGGGCTCGAGAGAATTTCAATCAAGGATCGGAGAACTAAAAATTAACCTGACAAAAATCTTTTAGTTAAAACAGCAACTCCCCCCGAGGCGAAAGAAAGCATTAAAGAAAACAAAACAGCCGGGCTGTTATTTTCTTTTTCGTTTAGTGGTTTTGGGATTTCTTTTTTCGGGGCTTCTATCAAGCTGTTGGCTTGTTTCGGCGTTCCTCCGACGTTTAAGCTTGTTTGCCAGGTTTTCAAACCAAGGGACCTTTCCATGGTCTTTTTCGTTTCGTTGTTTCCGTAGTCCCAGCCCCGGGAACAATCAATCCGGTCAATAATATTATTATTAGAATCAATTAATTCTATAATTTCTCCTTTATTATTCAGGGCCTTGCTGTGGATTAAATCCAAATCTGCCTGGTTTTTATTCCGTCCCAGGAGATAAAAACCGTTGGCCGGAATTATTCCCTTAAGGTTGATTGTTTTTGTTTGAGAAATAATGATTTTCCAGTTATTGAGAACAACATCTTGGTCGGCGGTATTATACAATTCTATCCATTCGTTGGAGCTTGATTCTTCGTTTCCCATCCAGCAGATTTCGTTTATCAAAACATCGGCTTTGGCTGTCTGGAATATCAATAAAAGAAAAACGATTAGAGCAAGTTTTTTTGATTGTTTTTGCATCGTATTCCCAAATGCTTGTAGGCCAATTCGGTGGCCACCCTTCCTTTTGAGGTCCTTCTGATCAGCCCCAGCTGAATTAAATAGGGTTCGTAAATTTCCAAAATGGTGTTTTTTTCTTCGGAAGTGGAGGCTGACAGGGCCTGCAGTCCGGCCGGTCCGCCGTCGAATTTTTTGATAATCGTTTCCAGTATTCTTTTGTCCCCGGGCTCGAGTCCCAGCTCGTCGATTTCCAAGAAATCCAAGGCCTTGTCAGCCAGGTCCTTGGTTATGATTCCTTTGCCTTCTATCTGGGCGAAATCCCTTACTCTTTTTAAAAGCTTGTTGGCCGTCCGGGGAGTGAACCTGGATCGCTGGGCGATTTCTTTGACCGCTTCTTCGTCTATTCTGGCATTTAAGATTTGGGCTGATTTTTTAACGATTTCTTCGATTTCTTTCTGGTCGTAAAAATTCAATTGGAGGATTGCCCCGAACCGGCTTCTTAGGGGAGCGGAGAGAAGGTCGATTCTCGTGGTCGCTCCGACCAAAGTAAAGCGGGGAAGCTTCAGGTCAATGCTTCTGGCCATGGGTCCCCGGCCCAAAATGAGGTTGAGCTTGAAGTCTTCCATGGCCGAATAAAGGTATTCTTCCACAAACCTGTTGATGCGGTGGCACTCATCGATGAAAAGAAAGTCACCCTCGCTCAAATTGGTCAGAATGGCCACCAGATCTCCCGATTTCTCGATGATGGGTCCGGAAGTTGTTTTAATGTTTGCTTTTGATTCTTGGGCGACGAGATAGGCGAGGGTTGTTTTTCCCAGGCCGGCCGGTCCGTAAAAAAGAATATGGTCGGGCATCTCGTTTCTCTCTTTGGCAGCCCCAATCATCACCTTCAGGTGCTTTTTTATCCGTTCTTGGCCGATGTAATCGCCCCAGTTTTTGGGTCTTAAGGTGGATTCGATTATTTCTTCATTGTTGTCCATTGCGTTTTATAATAGTTTTTTCTGCGGATTTTTGTCTTGAATAAAATTATGAATTTTTTCAACAAATTCTTTGGCGTTTTTAAAAGCTTGTTCCGTTTCTGTTTTAGACACTAAAAGTCCGGGCTCGTCATAAGTAAAACGATTGCGCTTTTTTCTCATTCTGTCAAAATGTCTGACAATTTTTAAATTATCTCTTCCTAAGACATGTTCGCAGAAGGCAACAACGGTTTTGTGTTGTTCGCCGTCAATAGGGCGATGTTTAAAAGAAAGCATTAGGGCACGACCCGACCTTAACATCGCCAGGTAAGCATAATTATAGGCGGCTTCGGTGTCAATTCGCAGGTTTGCGCTGGCGACATGCAGATCTTTTCGAGCCCTATCTAAATGTTTAATTACTTGGTCAAAACCAATTGTTTCTTCTTTAATTAGCCCTTTTTGTTTATATAAAGAAAGAAAAGCTTTCACGACAATTCTATTGTTTTATAGTGTAAAATATTTTTAATAAAAGAATTTTTGTCTTTCTTTTGATTAAATTCTTTTTCTGTCATTAAAGTATAATTGATTTCTCGGCCAAGTTTTTCTTCTAGTCGCGAGATGGCATCAATCAATGTGTTTTCGTCAACCGTGCCTATGACGAATAAGTCAACATCGCTTGCCGCACCTTCTTCTGCCTTAGCATAAGAACCATAGATAAAAGCCCTTTTAACGCCCCCTATTTTTCCGATGGTCTTTTTAAGGCTGCCTTCTATGCCCATGGTTTTAAAGAAAATACTTTTTATTTCTTTGTAAAGGGGGTGTTTTTTATTCAAACAGAAGAAACGGCTGTTCGCTCGGTAAGAGCTTTCTAGTATTTTTTCTTGAACAAGCTTGCTTATGTCTCGTTGAAAAACGCCCGGCTTTTTACCAATCATTCTGGCGATTTCGCGAAGATAATATGATTTCTCGGGATTGTTGAAGAAAATTTCTAGGACCAAGGTTTGATTTTTTGTAAAACTCAACATCTTGAGGGGCATGGTTATTGTATGCTATATACATACAATTGTATGTTATTAGCATACGCGTGTCAATGCTTTACCAGCTCTTGACAATTTTTTAAAAGTGTGTTATTCTAAAAACACAAAATGATTCTTGAACTGGGGGTAGGGATTTTCTGTAGCTAACGGATGGTTTGGTTCCGACTGGACTATTCCTCAGGGGAATTCTTGACTTTCAGCCCGGTTGCTAAAGTTAGACCCCCAGTTCAGGAATTATTTTCTGCATTGCTTGTCAATGCAGTTTTTATTTTACCCGGTTGCTTTTTTAATTTCTTCCATTGTCGTCACGTTGTTCAAAATTTTGATGTAGCCGTCTTGTTTCATGGTGGCCATACCTTTGTTTACGGCGAATTTTTCTATGGCCGAGGAGGAGGGAGAGGTTAAGATAAAATCCTCGGTTTCACTGTCAACGATAAAGGCCTCAAAAATGCCCACCCGGCCCTTGTAGCCGGTGTTGTTGCAGGCCTCGCACCCTTTGGGGAAAAGAATTTTTATTTTCGGGTCAAGATTGGGATGCTCCACGCTTTCGGGCAAATTTTTCAAGACCGCCTGCATTTCTTTGTATGTTTGGGCGGGGATTGTTTTTGCCTCGGCACACGCGGGACAAATTTTTCTTACCAGTCTTTGAGCCACGACCATGCTTAGGGCCGGAGCGATGTTAACCGGTTTTTCTCCCAGGGCTTGGAGCCGGGCAACGGTTCCGGCAGCGTCGTTGGTGTGAAGGGTGCTGAAGACCAGGTGCCCGGTCAGGGCCGCCTGAAGGGCGATACTGGCCGTTTCCAGGTCCCTGACCTCGCCCACCAGTATTACGTCCGGGTCCTGGCGAACGATTGATTTTAGCCCCGAGGGGAAATCATAGCCGCGCTTTTGGTCAACCTGGGTCTGGGAGATGCCTTCCAAATGATACTCTATCGGGTCCTCAATGGTTATGATTTTAATCTCCGGACTCTTGATTTTTTTTAAAAAAGCGTAAAGGGTGGTTGTTTTACCGGAACCGGTGGGCCCGGTAACGATAATCATGCCGTTGGGTTTTTGCGATTGCTCGGTAAAAACTTGATAAAGGTCTTTTCTTAGCCCTAAATCTTCCAGATTAATCAGGTTTTTGGGGTTAAGCACCCTCATCACTACTGTTTCTCCGTGCTCGGAGGGGAGAGTGGAGACCCTGATTTCTATTTCTTCCGGCTTTTCGTTCTTTTTCAAGACAACGGTGAACCTTCCGTCTTGGGGCTTTCTTTCAATGTTCAGCTTCATCTTGGAGAGAAGTTTTATTCTGGAGACAAGGGACCTGTATTCAAGAGAATTAAAAAAGTACACTTTATGCAGAAGGCCGTCGATTCTCATCCTTAAAGACCCTCCTCCTTCTTCGGCCTCCAGATGCAAGTCGGAAGCGTCAAGATAAACAGCCCCGCCCATGATGGTTTTTAAAAGCAGGCTGGTTTCCTGAATTGATGCTTCTTCTATGCTCCGGACAAGGCTGGCCAGGTTTTTAAATTTTCTTTCGGCCTGGAAAAGAAACCCCAGCTCCAGCTCTAATTTTCCCGTTATTTTTTCCATAAATTAAATTAACAAGGTGATTATTTCTTTTTTCGCCGCAGTCAGGTCTTCTTTTTGGGTGAGGAAAATTCCTCCCTGGCTCTTGTACGAGCCCCGATAGGTGTTTTTAATCTTGGCGACAACTTCTTCTTTGTCGGAATAAAACACGCCTTTGACGGTCAGGGGAGAGGACTTGCCTTCCCAAAGCAGCATGAAAGAAGGAAGAAAAAACAAATTTTTCATTTTTTCCACCACAAAACCCAGGTCGGACGACGTAGAATCGTTGCTTTTAAGGTCTTCCTCGGAAAGCGAAGAGATGTAAAGGTTTTCTTTCTCCAGAAAGTTGAGATTTTTAACGGTTTTTTCAAGAAGAATCAGTTTTCTTTTTGTGTCGGGTCCGGTGCGGCTGAAATAAAATTCTCCTCCCCTCTGAACCAGCCTTTTGACGACGGGCAGGGTCTGGCTGGTTTTTAATTTATCAAGAGAGGAGGTCAGTCCCCATAAAAGGAAGCCGGCGGTTTTTTCGTTGATGTTTTCCTGCATCGCCTCCAAAAGCAGGGCTGTTTTTTCCGAAAGGGAAACGCCCTCTTCAGTCAAGTTGACTTCCCCGTAGTTCTCGTTCTTCGGGTCGTTGCTGATATTGATTACGGCGCACCGGTAAATGGAGTCGATGTTTTCGCTGAAAGATTCTTCCAGCTCTTTGAAAGAGGCCGTATTAAAGGATATCACCAGGTCAAAAAAGGACGGAGAAGAAAGAGAGTTTTCTTCTTCTTCGGAAACTATTTTGCAGGAAAAACTCTCCGGGGTCGCATCTTCAATGTTTTTGGGGGTTAAATAAAGGTCGACGCCGTCGTTCTTCTTTTCGTAAAAAATTTCGGAAACGTCGTTTTTAAAAGAAATTACGAATTTTTTGCGCTCGAAGCTTTCAGTCAAAAGACCGGCCACTTCTTTCGGGTTTTTGTCCCGGGGGACGAAAACGTTTTTTTTGTCTTTCAGGGCGAAAAACAAGGCCAGAGCCGCTCCGGCGGCGTCCTGGTCGGAGTTTTTGTCGGCCACGATGACGATGTTTTTAGCGTTATCTATGATGTTTCTTGTTTTGGAAAAATCATCCATGTTTTCTTCAAATTACTTTATTTCAAGGGAAAAGTCAATCAGTATTGTCTTTATCTTTTAAATTGGATATAATCCAGAATAATGGAAATCATTTCTTGCAATTCTTCGGAAACCAAGCGGGCCGGGAAAGAGCTGGCTTTGAAGATTTTGTCTGCGCCCGAGAAAAGAAGGGTTTTGGCCCTGAAAGGAGGCCTGGGAGCGGGCAAAACCACTTTTCTCCAGGGTTTTGCCAAAGGACTTAATATAAGGAAGAAAATTTTAAGCCCCACCTTCGTCATTTTCAACAGGTTCAAGCTGAAATCCCCTTATTTTGAAAATTTTTATCATTTTGACTGTTATCGGATAGAAAACTTCAAAGAAATGGAATCCCTGGGCTTTAAAGAAATAGTTTCCAGTCCCAAAAATATCGTAGCGATTGAATGGCCGGAAAAAATAAAAAAGATTCTTCCCCGGAAAATTATTGAATTAAAGTTCAAGATTCTCGGAGAGGATAAGAGAAAAATAATTATTGATTGATTATGGAAGAAAAAAAAGAAAACTTCGTCATTATCGACGCCAATTCGGTCATCCACCGCGCTTTTCACGCCTTGCCGCCCCTTAAGAACAAAAAAGGAGAAACAGTCAATGCGGTTTACGGTTTCCTTTTGGTTTTATTGAAAATCATCAAAGAATTCAATCCCAAATATCTGGCCGCTTGCTTTGATTTGGGCGAGCCGACTTTCCGGAAAAAGGCCTATGACCAATACAAGGCCAAAAGAAAGAAAGCTCCCCAGGAATTCTACGACCAGATTCCCAAGCTGAAAGAAGTTTTAAAAATTTTCAACGTTCCCGTGTGCGAGAAGCCCGGGTTTGAGGGAGACGACCTTATCGGGACCCTGTCTTTTTCTCCTCATGCCGAAACAAAGAACATTATTGTTTCCGGGGATTTGGATACCCTGCAGCTGGTTGACGAAAACACCAATGTCTACTTTTTGAACCGGGGAGTGAAAGAGGCGATTATTTACAATAAAAATCTGGTTCAAAAAAGATACGAAGGATTGAGCGGGGAAGAGCTTGTCGACTTCAAGGCCCTGAGGGGAGACCCTTCGGACAACATACCCGGAGTCAAAGGCATCGGCGAAAAGACGGCCCTGCAATTGATTAAGGATTTTAAGGCCGTTGAAAATGTCTATAAAAACATCCAGAACGGGAAAATAGGAGAAAAAACCAGAGCCAAGCTTTTGGCGAACAAAGACATGGCTTTCCTGAGCAAAGAATTGTCAAAAATCAAAAGAGACGTTCCCATCGAGGTTTCTCTAAATAAATATCAGTGGGGGAAATACGACCCCCGCCGGGCAAAGAGCGCCCTGGAAGACCTTGATTTCAAAAGCCTGATTAAGAGGATACCCGGGATGGCCGAGGAAGAAAGAGGGTCTGGCGAAAATTTGAAATTGTGGTAAAATATATCTATGGATTACTCAAGCCGAGAATTGGAGGCCAAAGAAGAAGAGCTGCGCAAAATCAGATTGGCTTTTTTGAATATTTTAGAAGATACGGAAGAGGCGAAAATGCAGGCCATTGATGAAAAAAACAAAACCCTGGCCGTCATTAGAAATTTTACCGACGGACTTTTGGTTTTGGACGACGACAACAAAATAGAGCTGGTCAGCCCCTTGGTGGAGATTTTTTTAAAACAAGCGGAAGAGGAAATTTTGGGAAAAGACATTTTTAAGCTTTCCTCGAAAAAAATAGACCTTAAGCCCCTAAGGGAGGTTTTTAAAAAAAGAAAAGCCAAGGAGATAAAAAGCATTTTCCGAAAAGAAATCCACCTTGGCGAAGAATTGTTTTTGGAGGTTACCATTTCTCATTTTAAGTCCGGCGAAAAAAAAGGAACCCTGGTCATTCTTCACGATGTTTCCAGGGATAAGCTGGTGGAAAAAATGAAAACAGAGTTTGTTTCCATTTCCGCTCACCAATTGAGAACGCCCTTGTCCGCCATCAAGTGGACCCTGAGAATGATTTTGGACGGGGATATGGGGAAAATAAACGACGAGCAAAGAGACCTTCTGGAAAAAACCTATCAGAGCAACGAAAGAATGATAGCCCTGATTAATGATTTGTTGAATGTGACGAGAATCGAGGAGGGGCGCTTCCTTTACAAGCCGGAATCAATGCAGATAGAAGACATTGTGGACCAGACCGTCAGCGATTCGGAAGAAACAGCCGCCATTAAAAAGATTAAAATAAAAACGGAAAGGCCCAAAGAGCTTTTGCCCCCGGTGATGGTTGACAAGGAAAAAATGGGAATCGCTATTCAAAATCTTCTGGAAAACGCCCTGAAATACACTCCTGAAGAGGGAGCGGTGAAGATTTTTTTGGAAAAGAAAAACAAGGACGTGGTTTTTAAAATCGCTGACAGCGGGGTGGGCATCCCCAAAGACCAGCAATCCAGGATTTTCTCAAAATTCTTCAGGGGGAGCAACGTGATTAGAATGGAAACCGAGGGTTCGGGGCTGGGCCTTTATACGACCAAAAACATCATCGAGTCGCACAACGGGAAGATTTGGTTTGAATCGGAAGAGGGCAAGGGCTCAACCTTCTATTTCTCCATTCCTTTTTGTTCGTAGACAATATTTTCATTTGGGTGTAAAATAAAAAAGAACATGAGCAAGAAAGTTTTAATCATTGAAGACGATAAGTTCCTGAGGGAGCTTTTGGGGAAAAAATTGTCCAATGTGGGATATGCCGCGATTTTGGCGGTTGACGGAGAAGAGGGGCTGGAAAAGATTAAAAAAGACAAGCCGGATATCGTCTTGCTTGATTTGATATTGCCCGGGATTAACGGTTTCGAGGTTCTGGAAAGATACAAGAAAGACGCCAGTATCAGCAGCGTGCCGGTAATCATTCTTTCCAATTTGGGCCAAAGCGAAGACATCGAGAAGGGCTTGAAGCTCGGCGCCAAGGATTTTTTGGTCAAAGCGCATTTTACTCCCCAGGAAATCGTTAATAAATTGCAAATGGTTTTAGGTTAAAATGCCCGAACTTCCGGAAGTAGAAACAATTGTCAGGGGTTTGGAAAAAAGGGTCCGGGAAAGGATCTTTCTTGATGCCTGGACCGATTCCAAGAAACTTTTTAAAAATATTTCTTTTGAGGATTTAAGGAAAAAAATCAAAGGAAAAAAAATCAAGGGAGTGAGGCGGAGGGGGAAGAACATTCTTTTTGATTTGTCGGATGACGGCGTTTTACTGATTCATCAGAAGATAAGCGGTCATCTGCTTTTGGGAAAATGGTTCAGGCGCGGCAAGGAGTGGGTTGCAAAAGGGGCGATTTCTCTTGACCCCGCGAACCGGTTTCTGCGGGCGATTTTCTTTTTGTCCGGGGGCCTGGACATGGCTTTGTCCGATTTGAGAAAGTTTGCTAAGATTGAATTATGGAAAAGAAAAGACCTGGAAGAACACCTGAAGAGTTTGGGCCCCGAGCCTTCGGAGCTTACCTTTAAGGAGTTTAAAAACCTTTTTTCTTCCAAGAAGGGGAAAATCAAGCAGATTTTGATGGACCAGAATTTCATTGCCGGCATCGGGAACATTTACGCCAGCGAGATTTTATGGGAAGCGAGAATCATTCCGCTCCGGGAGGCGAGCAAGATAAAAGAAGAAGAATTGAAGCGAATTTATCTGGCTGTTAAAAAAATACTGAAAAAAGCCATTAAACTTCAGGGCGACAGTTTCTCCGATTTCAGGACCGTTTCCGGAGAAAAGGGCCGCTACCAGAATTTTGCCAAAGTTTATCAAAAAGAAGGAGAGCCCTGCCCCGGATGCAGGGGAAAGATTAAAAGAATAAAACAAGGAGGCAGGAGTTCTTTCTTCTGTCCCTCGTGCCAGAAATGATAATTTTTCTTTACGGAACAGATGCATACCGGCTGAAGCAGAAACTGAAGGAGATAACCGAAGAATACAAAAAGAAGCACAAGAGCGGCCTCAATTTTAAGGTTCTGGAGGGAAAAGAAATTAATTTTGAAGACCTGAAAAACGAATTTTTAAGCATTTCCATGTTCAAGGAAAAAAAGCTTTTCGTCCTGCTTAATTCTTTTTCCAATTCCAAATTCAAAGAGGACTTCATTGAGCGGGGAAGCGTTTTTATCGATTCCCAGAACATTCTTGTTTTTTGCGAAGAAGAAGTTTCTTCAAAAGACAAGCTTTTTAATTTTTTGAAAGACAAGGCCAAAATCGAGCATTTCGAGCCCTTGACCCCGGAGCAAACCAGGCGCTGGGCGAAAAAAGAATTCGGCTTGGCCGAAACGGAAATTGACAGCGCGGCCCTGAACAAGTTAACGGAATTCGTCGGCAACGACTTGTGGAGAATGAAAAAAGAAACAGACAAGCTGGTCAGCTACGCCCAGGGCAAAGAAGTGAAGGAAAAAGACGTGGAATCCCTGGTTTTCCCGAGCTTTGATTCCAATATTTTCGCCACCATTGACGCCATTGCCAAGAAAGAAAAGAAAAAAGCGGCCGGACTGACAAAGCGCCATTTGGAGAACGGGGATTCGGTGCCCTATCTTCTTTCCATGATTTCTTACCAGTTGAGGAATATTATCAGCGTGAAAGACGCGAAAGGAAAAACCGCCGGCCAATTGGAAATGCGCCCTTTTGTCTTCAGGCAGTCAGTGGCTCAGGCCAAACAATTTTCTTTGGAGGAGCTGAAGAATCTTTATCAAAGAATCCTTAATTTGGACGCGGACATAAAAACAGGGAGAATCGACCCCGAAGTGGCTTTGGACCTTTTAATTTTTGACGTTTGATATTCTTCTGGTAAAAACAGATTTTTTCCGGCTGGCGGTGTTTTTCTTCAAAAGTCCCGCTTTGGCCATTTTGTCTATGCTTTTGTAAATTTTGGGAAGCATTTGTTCCGCCTCCTGTTTTTTTCCCTGCTCAATCAAAACAGAAACTTTCTTTAAAAGCTGTTTTGTCTCCTTTTTTTTAGCGTCGTTTCCGCGCTTTCTTTTCAGGCTTTGACGAAGCTGTTTTTGGGCAGATTTTTTAATTGGCATATAGTAAATATATACACTAATTCTTGAAATTGTGCAAGCTCCCGGGGAACTTGTTGACAGATTAAAAAGTTCCTAATATACTAGGAACTAGGAACCTTATGAAAACATCGGAAAAAATCATCAAATATATTGGGAAAAAGGGTCAAACCTCCGGCGCAGAGCTTTCGGATTACCTCGAGATTACAGACAGGGCCGTAAGAAAACAGCTGAAGTTTTTGGTCGAGAACGAGGTTTTAAAGAAAGAGGGCAGGCCCCCTAAAGTTTTTTATTCTCTGAAAGAAAAAAAAAGAGCCGAAGAAAAGTATTTAATTTCCGAAGAGACGGTTCTGGTAGTAGAAAACAGGTTCTTGGCAATAACCTCGGCCGGGGAAGAAAAACGGGGACTGAAAGGTTTTATTTATTGGTGTAAAAAGAACAACTTGCCGATAGAAAAAACAGCAAGAGAATATATCAAGACCTTAGAGAAATACGATAAATACAAAAAAGACGGATATATTGACGGTACGGATAAATTTTTAAAAACCTTTAAGGATGTTTTTATAGACAAGGTGTTCTATTTGGATTTTTACAGTATTGAGAGGCTTGGGAAGACCAGGCTCGGTCAGCTTTTGCTTTACGCCAAAACCAGCCAAAATAAAAAAATGATTAAATGGTTGGTTGCGGAGATAAAGCCAAAAATCGAAAAATTAATTAAAAAATTCAACATTGACGGCGTCGGTTTTATTCCGCCGACGGTAAAGAGGGAGGTTCAACTGATGAAAGAAATAGAAAAAAATCTGAAACTGAAAACCAGAATTATTAAAATATCAAAGATAAAGACCGACGTTATTGTTCCGCAGAAAACATTAAGCAAAGTAGAAGACAGAATAGAAAACGCCCAAAAAACCATAGCCGTGGAAGAAGGCGCGGTTTTTTCAAATATTCTTTTGATTGACGACGCAGTCGGCTCCGGAGCCACCCTTAACGAAACCGCAAGAAAGATAAGGCAAAAAAAGATTTGCAAAAACAAGATAATAGGATTGGCGATAACCGGCAGCTTTAAGGGTTTTGATGTAATTAGCGAGGTTTAAGGGTCAAGCTGATTCATTTTAATGCATTGTTGATTTTATATCATTAAAGTAATAAGATATTAACAAGAATATGATAAGCTTCTTGTCGGGAAGAATAATCTATAAAGACGAAAAAAGAGCGATGGTGGAGAGGCAAGGCCTGGGCTTTGACGTTTTTTTGTCCGGGCCGGCTTTGGAAAAAGTCAAAGTGGGGGAAGAAAGGGATTTTTACACCTTTCTTTTCGTGGGCGAGAAAAGCCTGGAACTCTACGGATTTTTATCTTTTGAAGAATTGGAGCTTTTCAAGGCTCTGAAGCATGTTCCGGGGATCGGGCCGAAAACGGCGATGAGCCTGGTTGTCTGCGGGTCTTTGGAGAAACTCAAGGAAATCCTGGAGAAAGGAGAGATGCCTCCGGAAGTGAAGGGGGTGGGGAAAAAGAAGCTGCAGAAGATTCTTTTGGAGATTTCGGGACAAATCAAGGAAATGAAAAACAATAAGCCTAAAAAGAAGGACGAAGTTTACCAGGCCCTTTCTTCTCTGGGTTTTTCCAAAGAGGAAATCAGCGAGGCGGTTTCAAAGATTCCCAAGGAGGTTGAAGACGTGGAAGAAAGAATAAAGCAGGCCTTAAGATTTTTAGGAAGATGAGGTCAATCAAGAAATACATTCCCAATTTCGTGGTCAGCTTCTATCACCTCGCCGTTTCTTTCCTCGGCGCCTTTTATTACGGATTTCCCTCAAGGAAAATCAAAGTCATCGGCGTTACCGGAACCAACGGCAAGTCCACGGTGGTCAACATTTCGGGCAAGATTTTGGAAGAAGCGGGATACAAAGTGGCGGCCTTGTCGTCAATCGTTTTCAAGATAGGGGACAAGCTTGAAGAGAACAAGCTGAAGATGACCATGCCGGGAAGATTCGTCATCCAGGGATTTTTAAGAAAAGCGGTCAGGGAGAAATGCGATTACGCCATCATTGAGGTTACTTCTGAGGGAATCAAGCAGCACCGGCACCGGTTCATCGACTTCAAGACAGCCCTGTTTACCAATCTCAATCCCGAGCACATCGAGGCCCACGGCGGGTTTGAGAATTACAAGAAAGAAAAAGGAAAACTGTTCAGGGCCGTCAAAGACACCCATATCCTCAATCTGGACGACCAGCACGCCGTCTATTTCAACTCTTTCAAGGCCGGAAGAATCATCGGCTATGCGATTGACAATATTCAGGCGCAGGTCAGGGCCGAAGACGTTTCTGTTTCTTCTTCCGGCTCAAAGTTCAAGGTTAAGGGAGTGGAATTCGAATCAAAGCTTTTGTGCGAATTCAATGTTTACAATCTTTTGGCCGGAACCGCTTTGGGCTTGTCCGAAGGAATTGATTTGGAAACTTGCAGGGTGGCGATTAAAAAAGTGGAGCAGATACCGGGAAGACTGGAAGAAGTGGTTTCCTCGCCCTTCCGGGTTTTCGTGGATTACGCCTTTACTCCGGTGGCCCTGGAAAAGGTTTACAAATTTTTAAAGCCGGAAGAGGGAAAGCTGATTTGCGTTCTGGGAGCCTGCGGGGGAGGAAGGGATAAATGGAAAAGGCCGGTCTTGGGAAGTATTGCCGACAAATACGGAGACGTAGTTATTATCACCAATGAAGACCCTTACGACGAAGACCCTTTGAAGATTATTGACGACGTTTCTTCCGGTTCTCCCAAGGCCATGAAGATTTTTGACCGGAGAGAGGCGATAAGAAAAGCTTTATCTTTGGCTCAGACCGGAGATGTGGTCGTAATCACGGGCAAGGGCTGCGAACCCTGGATATGCCTGGCCCATGGGGAAAAAATGGCCTGGGATGACAGGAAAATCGTTAAAGAGGAATTGCCTTAAATCTTTTTAACCATATATCCCTGTTCCAGCTTGTATCCCAGTTTTCTGTAATAGTCTCTTACCCCCACGCCGGAAATAACGGCCAGTTTTTTGAATTCTTTTTTGGAAATTTTTTCCGCTTCTTTGAGCAGTTTTTTGCCCAGGCCTTTGTGTTGGATAAAAGAATCTTTTTTGGAAACATGGGCTGCCTGGCCGAAAGTATGCAGTTCCCTGACAATGGCGCAATCTTTTAAAACAGGAAGAATCGTCGAAGAAGGGAGCCTCAACCTTAAAAGGGAATAAATGTTTTTTCTTTGATTATCCTCGAAAGAGAGGAATATTTCTTTTCCTTGGGAGGCCTCGTAATCTTCCCGGAAAAGATAAAGCTTCTTTTCTTTTTTAAGGTTTTTTATTTCCCGGCATCTGATGCATTGGCACTGCCAGCCCTCTTTTTTCATTTCTCTGTCAATCATCTGTCTGAGGTTGGAGATTTTCGTCCCGCCCTCGATAATCGAGGTGGCGGGAATGTCTCTGATAATCCTTTCGATTCTCACGTATCGGGGAACGAGTTTCTTGATTTTTTTGATTGTTTCTATTAAAGTTTTCTTTGGATAGGGCTGGTATTTTTTCTTGAGATAAAGCTTGTACAAAGGAGCTTCTTTGACCAGGGCGCAGGGATATATTTTAAGGGAGTCGGGCTTGAAATTTTCATTATCAAATAATTCTTTGAATGTTTCGACGTCTTTTTGGGGGGTGGAGCCGGGAAGGTTGAGCATCATCTGATAGGCCACTTTGAAGCCGGCGTCTTTGAGCATTTTCGTGGCCTTGATGGTTTCTTTTATCCCGTGGCCTCTTTTGTTCAGTTTCAAAATATCGTCGTAGAGGGTTTGTACACCCAGCTCTATTTTGGTCGCTCCCAAATCGTGCATTTCTGTAATTTCTTTCAAGTCAATGAAATCCGGCCTTGTTTCAAAAGACAGGCCCACGATTCTATGTTCGGCTTTTTCGTTCTTTTTCTGGGTCTCTTTTAGGTTTTTGCTTTCGCTGTTGTTGCAGGCGTCAAAGCATGTTTTGACGAACCAGGATTTGTATTTTTTGTCGTAAAAAGACCAGGTTCCTCCCACAACCCTAAGTTCCACTTTTTCAACGGGGTGGCCGGCCATTGCCAGGACCTCAATGCGTTTTTCAACCTGGTCGTACGGGTCGTATTTCAGCCTCTTGGCTCTTTCTACGGCCGGTTCTCCGGAAACATAGCTTTTGGGAATGCCTTTTTCCATCGGGCAGAAAATGCATTTGCCCGGGCACGAATAGGGCTTGGTCAGGACCGAAACGTTGACCACGCCGGACAAGGACCTGATTGGCCTTGTTCTTAACAGATTCTCCAGGTTTTTGTTTTTTTTAATCCTTTTTTTCTTCAAGAGAGTATGGTATGCTTGAAGCAGTTCGATATTGCTGGGGCAGAGGATTTTTTCCGTTTTGGCCGTCTTTCTTTTGACCAAAGACAAGTCCTCGGCGGTTCCGGCCTTAACATCAATAAGCTTTTTGATTATCAATTCTTCCGATTTCATGGACAATAAATATATCAAGTACATCTTAGACAAATTAAAGGAAGATTACAACAAGATTGCGGAAAAGTATTCCCAAGTGAGGGAAAAGGAATGGAAGGAAGTGGAGTTTCTTTTTGACAGCATTTCGGAAAACGACAAGGTTATTGATTTGGGGTGCGGCAGCGGAAGATTCTATCCTTTGTTTGAGAAAAGGAAGGCCGATTATTACGGCATAGATTTTTCCGCGAAAATGATTGAAATTGCCAAAGAGAAATATCCCCGGGCTCGCTTCTGGCTGGGCACCGGTTTCAGCCTGGCTTTTGAGCACGATTTTTTCGACAAAGTTTACATTATCGCGGTCTTACATCACGTTCCTTCCAAAGAACTGCGTTTGAAATTCCTGGAAGAAGCGAAGAGGGTTTTAAAAAACAAAGGCCGCCTCGTTTTGACGGTCTGGGACCTGAAAGAAAAGCAGAAGTTTTCTTTTTTCAAGAATAAGAATCTGGACCAGGACGATATTCTTCTTCCCTGGTACGGGGCGGAGGACTGCTATTTCCATAAGTTCAGCTTAAAAGAATTGGAAGGATTGGCCATGGAGGCGGGATTGAAAATTATTGAAAAAGGAGAGATAATGGTGGGTGAAAGGCCGTATACCAATTTTTATTTAATTTGCGAAAAAAATGAAGTATTGTAAATATAACATCGTTGTTTCCGGAGCAGCTGTCTTGACCCCCTGCTGCAAGAACATCAAGGAAATATCCAAAGAGCTGGGAAGGGAGGTCGCCCGCAGGGGCCACACCCTGATTACCGGAGCCACTTCCGGCGTGCCCTATTACGCCGCCCTGGGCTGCAAGGAAGTCGGCGGGTATAATGTGGGGTTTTCCCCGGCTGCCTCGGAAAAGGCTCATTTGAAGACCTACCGTCTGCCCATAGACGCTTTTGACATAATGATTTATACGGGAGGCGATTATACGGGTCGGGACGTGCTCATGACCAAGTCGGCCGACGGGGTGATAATCGTTTGCGGCCGCATAGGAACTTTGCACGAGTTCACCACGGCCATTGAATCCAAAAAGCCGATTGGAGTTTTGGAGGGAACAGGAGGAATAGCGGATAAAATCAGGGGCCTGATCAAGGGGGTTTACAGCCGTCTTTCCAAGACCATTATCTTCGAGAAAGACCCGGACGTTCTGGTGGACCGGTTGATAAGCGTCATTGCCAAAAGCAAAAAAGATAATTCCTGTTTAATTAAAAAATAATATGGAAAAAACAAAACAAAAAAGAATCGGGAAAATCACCCACTATTTCAACAAGATAAAAGTGGGAGTGATTAAGTTGTCCGACACGCTTTCCGTAGGGGATGAGATTGTGGTCAAGTCGAAAACCGAGGAGAGATTCAAGCAAAAGGTTTCTTCCATGGAAATCGACGGAAAGAAGATCAAGAAAGCCAAGAAAGGACAGGAAGTCGGCCTTAAGCTGAAAGATACGGCCAGAGAGGGATATCTTGTTTTCAAAGCATGAAATTTATCGCGGATTTTCATCTTCACTCGAAATACTCCCGGGCCACGAGCAAGGATTTTGATTTGGATAAAATTTCCAAGTGGGCCGAAATCAAAGGAATTAAGGTTATCGGCACGGGCGATTTTACCCATCCTCTCTGGTTCAATGAATTGAAAGAAAAACTGGAGCCGGCCGCTCCGGGCCTTTTTAAATTAAAGAAGGAAGACCAAGGCGTTTTTTTCATTCTGACTTCGGAAATCAGCTGCATTTATACCAAGAAGAACAAAGTGCGGAAGATACATGTCGTGATTTTCGCCCCCAGTTTGGAGGTGGTTGAGGAAATAAACAGAAGGCTGGGCGCCGTCGGCAACCTGAAATCGGACGGACGGCCCATTCTGGGGCTGGACGCCAAAGAGCTTTTAAGGATAATCATTGACGTTTCTCCCGACTGCCTTTTCGTTCCCGCCCATTGTCTCACCCCCTGGTTCAGCATTTTCGGTTCAAAGTCGGGATTCGATTCGGTGGAGGAATGCTTCGAGGAGCTGACCCCGCACATTTACGCCTTGGAAAGCGGTCTTTCCGCCGACCCGGACATGATCAGGAGGATTCCGGACGGACGGAGGCTTTGCATAATTTCCAACAGCGACGCCCACAGCCCGGAAAAAATAGGCCGGGAAGCCAATGTTTTTGATACGAATATCGACTATTATTCAATTATTGATTCCATAAAAACCAAAGACCCAAAAAGATTTCTTTACACCGTTGAATTCTATCCCGAAGAAGGGAAATATCATTACGACGGCCACCGGGCTTGCAAGGTTTGTTTCAGTCCGGAAGAGTCCGAAAAATACAACGAGATTTGCCCGGTTTGCGGCCGGCCCCTGACCATCGGCGTGGCCAACCGGGTCTCCAAAATCAGCGACAGGAAAGATGTTGAAAACGGCATTCCTTTTAAAAAACTGGTTCCCTTGAAAGAGATAATTTCCGAATGTCTGGGGGTCGGGGTTTTGTCCAAGGCGGTTAAAAAAGAATACGACAAGCTCATTAATGCTTTTAGTTCGGAATTCAATGTTCTTCTGGAAGTTTCCATTGAGGACATTGAAAAAGCTTCCGACAAGCTGATGGCCGAAGCCGTTAAAAGGGCGAGGGAAGGAAATTTGAGCATCAGCCCGGGTTTTGACGGGGAATTCGGCAAAGTCAGCATCTTCTCCCAAAAAGAAGAGCGGGCCAAGATTTCCCAGAAAGTTCTATTTTAAGTATTTCGCCTTGGCGATGTTGTGTTCTTCCAGGTTTTTGGAAAAAACAGTTTCTCCGTCCGGCTTGGAAAGATAATACCAGTAATCGGTTGCTTTGGGGTAAATAGCGGCCTTAATGCTTTCCAGGCCGGGATTGCAGATGGGTCCCAGGGGCAGGCCCGCGTATTTATACGTATTGTAGGGAGAATCTATTTTGGTATCTTTGGTAAGAACCTTGCCGTTGTTTGTTTCCATGGCATAGAGAACCGTGGCGTCAACCTGAAGAGGAACGCCGGCTTCAAATCTTTTCCACAATATTCCCGAGACAATCTGCCTGTCTTTGAAAGTTATCACTTCTTTCTCTATCATCGAGGCCATGGTGACGACTTCAAAAACGCTTTTGTTCCGTTTTTCAATTTCGCTTCTCAAATCCTCGGTCAGTTTTCGGTCGAAGTTCTCCAAAGCATAAGTGATGATTTTTTCCAGACTTTCGTTTTTTTCCAGGAAATAGGTATCCGGAAAGATATATCCTTCCAGGCCCAGGTTTTTCGGCTTATCGGCCAGAAATTCGAACCGGCCCGGACTGAATTCGTCGATTTTGTCCATTACTTCCTGTCGGGAGAACATCTCCTTGCTTTCCAAATACTCGGCAATATCTTTCGCGTCCCAGCCCTCGATAATGGTCAGGGTTTCTTTAAGGGTTTTTCCTTCTTGGAGGATATCGATGATTTCCCGGTTGCTCATTGAAGAGTCCAGCAGATATTCCCCGGCCTGGAGCTTGTTCCACTTGTTCTCCAAAAAAGCGAGAACAAGGAAAAAATACGGGTCCCTGATTATTCCTTTCGCCCTTAATTTAAAGGCTATTTCCCGGGCATTTTCTCCCTTTTCCACGATTATGCTTTGGCCGGACGTTTCTTCCCGGCCGGGACTTAACAAAGAGCAGGCCAGGACGATTAAAAACAGGACAAGCAATAATTTAAAAAGTTTTTTCATGGCTTTATTCTAAGGGAAAACAGCTCTTTGTCAATGTTATTGACAAAATCCGGAGGGTGGCTATAATAATAATATATGTTGAAGAAAGGCGTAAAAACAATTTATACCTCATGCACAACCAAAAATATTCTGGCCTGGTTGGTTGTTTTTATGCCAACACTAAAAGGAAGGGGAGCTTTCAACAAAAATTAAAAAATAATCTAAACAAGATTGTATCTGGAAACTCCCCTTCTCGGGGGAGTTTCTCTTTATTAATCTTAAAAAATATGTCAATATACTACTTAACAAAGAAAAAAATGGAAGAAATGGAGGAAGAATACGAAAACCTCAAGAAGATTAAGCGGGAGAATTTTTCCCAGGACGCTCCTTCTTTCTTCGAGGGAGAGGATTTGAATCCGGACTTCGCCTTTTACGAGGAGAATCTGGAGGGGCTGAACGCCAGGATTGAGGAGTTGGAGACCGTACTGAAAAACCATGTCATAATCGCCAGGCCGCCGGACAAGGACAAGGTTTACCTGGGAGCCAGCGTTCTGCTTAAGGAAAACCTTTCCAAAGAGCAGCGCTTTAAGATAGTGGGAACCCTGGAAGCCAATCCTTTCGAGGGTAAGATAAGCAACGAATCTCCGGCCGGCCAGGCTTTTCTGGGTAAAAGAGTGGGTGATACGGTTTCCGTGGGAACCAATTTGTACAAGATATTAAAAATTAATTACGAGGAAGGATAATCAATGAGCAAGAAAAAAATAATCGTTTTTTCTTTGACAATCGTTTTCCTGGCATCTTTTGTCTGGCTGGATTTCGTTTTTTTGGAAAATAACAGCGAGACGTTCGCCAAAGAACTGAAAGAAGCGGGAGAAACCAGCGACTTCGTCATTATTTTCAATTCCGGCGGCTTCGGCACGGTGAAGCCAGAATTCGCTTACGATTTAAAGCCGATTATCGATGATTTGAAGGGCGAGGTGGAAGAAATGAATTACAAGGTGGCCGTTGTTCCGTATTACCGGACCAAAGAAACGATTGTCGGCAGAATCGGCTATCTGAAAGAAATGTTTCTTTCTTTTCCCGGCGAATCAAAGGACCTGGCCAAAAGAATAAAAGATTTTGTGGAAGAAAATCCCGGAGACAAGGTGCTGATGGCGGGACTGTCCAACGGGGCGGCTTTTGTCAATGAAACAATGGAGGATTTGCAGGGGATTAACAACGTTTTTGCCATCGAGATGGGAGTTCCTTTCTGGTCAAAGAAAAATCCTGCCGAGAACATATTGATTCTTGACAATAAAGGGAGAGATTCCCTGTCCATAGGCGACAAAGGCCAGCTGATGCTTTCGCTTTTACAGTCGCCCTTTAAGTGGATTGCTTCCAGAATGGAGGGCAGAAAAATATCTTTTTCCGAAGCCATGGTTGCCCCCGGCCACCAGTATTCGTGGCCGGAGGTCAAAGAAGAGGTTGTTTCTTTCCTGGAAAACAAAGTTTTAAGCAATTGATTTGAGGGTGGCCGCTTGCAGAGCGGCTTTTTTTGTATTAAAATGTATATAAAATGAACAAGCCTTTTTTACTAGTATTGTTTTCTTTTGTTCTGGGAGCCGTTATCTTCGTTTTTTTGGGCAAATGGATCGGCTGGGAGGAAATCGGCCGGGCCTTTGATGTTTTTACCGGCTGGCAGGGCCTGGTCGTCGTTCTTTTGACCTTCCTGATTATTTCTCTCGGCAATCTGAGGTGGAAAACGATTTTAAACAGCGAGGGCATCCCCATTTCTTTTTTCGACCTTTTCAAGATATATCTCGGGGGCTATGCCATAATGTATATGTTCCCGACCATCCTGCTGGCCGGAGAGGTTTTCAGGGTTTTCGGTTTGGGCAAGAAAAAGGACCTTGAATGGTCCAAGACGGCCTCTTCGGTAATAATTGAGAGGATTTTGGAGTGGACCATAAATTTGTCGGTCGTGGTTTTGGGCCTGTCCTTTTTTCTTTTCAAGAAATGGTTCTGGCCCAAAGAGTTGCTTATCGTTTTCGGCGGCGCCTTTCTTTTTTTCTCCCTGGCCCTGATTTTTTTCTATTCCAACCTCTTGACCAAAAAAAGCATCGTCCATCTTATTGTCAATAAATTCAGCGGCCGGGAAATAAGCGAAAACAGCGGTTTCCTGGAAGTGGAGAATATGGTTTTCAATTTTTTCCAAGTTCAAAACCCGGCCATGTATAAGGGATTCTTGATTTCTCTTTTCCGGGCCGTTGTAATGCAATTAAGGGTCTGGCTTCTGATTTGGTTTTTGGGCGTGAACATCGGATTTTTCAATTCTTTCGCCGTTCTCGGCTTTTCCTACATCTCGGGCATGGTGCCGATTCCCACCTCCCTGGGTTCGCATGAAGCCATTCAGGCGGCGGCTTTTCTTTCCATCGGCCTGACCGCTTCCCTGGCCGCGGCTTTTACCCTGATTATCCGGGCCGCCGAGGTTTTGATTTCTTCCTTCGGTTTGATTTACATCATCAAGACGGGATTCAATTTAATGAGCAATAAGTTCTTTTTAAGCAAAAATGAAAATAAACAGGATAGTTAAATATTTGATTTTGTCCGACATAGCGTTTTTTACCGGCTGGGGGCTTATCACTCCGGTTTTTCCGATTTTCGTGATTGATAAAATCCAGGGAGGAACGGCCCTGGTGGTCGGTATCGCTTCGGCCATCTACTGGATGGTCAAGGCCTTGCTGGAATTTCCCATCGGCACCCTGTTGGACAGATACGCCGGAGAAAAAGACGATTACCTTTTCCTGATTACGGGATTTTTTATCGCCTCCCTGGTTCCTTTCGGATACATTAACGCCCTCTATCCCTGGCACATTTATTTGCTGCAGTTTTTCTACGCCCTGGGCATGGCCATGGCCATTTCCGGCTGGAGAGCCATATTCACCAAGAACATAGACAGAGGAAAAGAGGCTTCGGAGTGGAGTCTGGATAATTCTCTGCTCGGATTCGGTACGGGCGCGGCGGGAATCGTCAGCGGGTATATGGTTTTGAAATTCGGGTTTTCCGCCTCTTTCTTTGCGGCCGGGCTCTTGGGTTTGGCCGGGGTTTTTGTGATTTTCGGTCTGAGAAACGAAATGAAGGTTTCCATCAAAGGTGTCCACGCCAACATCATGGATTTTTTCAGCAACGGAAGAAAAAAGAAGATTCGTCCGGAAATAAAACAAGTTTTGGATGATACCAATAAAAAATGAAGAATCAGGAGCTGGCCCAGCTTTTATTTGAAATCGGCGAATTCCTGGAGCTTCAGGAGATTCCTTTCAAGCCCCAGGCATATCAGCAGGCGGCTTTGGCTTTGGATAATCTGGAAGAGGACATTCTTGACATTTACAAAAAAGACGGTCTCAAGGGGTTGAAGAACATTCCCGCGGTCGGGGAAAGTATTGCCCTGAAGATCGAGGAATACCTGAAGACCGGGAAGATAAAATATTACGAGCAGCTGAAAAAGAGCACCCCGGTCGAGGTTGACGAGCTGACCAAAATCGAAGGACTGGGAGCAAAGAGAATAAAAAAACTTTATAAGGAGCTGGGTATCAGGACCGTGAAAGATTTGGAAAGGGCGGTTGCCGAGCACAAGGTCGCTTCCTTGTCCGGGTTCGGGGAGAAAATGGAAAAGAACATTGCCGAAGCCATCGGATTCCTGAAGAAATCGAAAGGCCGTTTCCTTTTAAAAGAAATTTTAAACGATGTCGAGAGGATTGAGGATAAATTCAGGAAGATGAAGGGCGTGGAAAAGGTTTCCGCGGCCGGTTCCGTCAGAAGAAGAAAGGAGACGGTCGGCGACGCGGATTTTCTCGTTTCCATCAAGGACGCTTCGGACAAATATCTGGTGGAAAAGATAATGAAGGCCTTTGTTTCCATGGAAGGAGTGGTGAAAATAGTGAGCAAGGGAGAGACCAGGTCGTCGGTCAAGACCAGGCCGGGGCTGGACATGGACCTGCGGTTGGTTCCTTCAAGTTCTTTCGGCGCGGCTCTGCAGTATTTTACCGGGTCCAAAGAGCACAATATCGCTTTAAGGAAAATTGCCATCAAGCAGGGATACAAGTTGAACGAGTACGGGCTTTTCCGTAAAGACAGGAAGATAAAAGGGGAAACCGAAGAAGAGATTTACGAGAAGCTGGGTCTGGACTGGATGTCCCCGGAAATCAGGGAGAACGCGGGCGAGATAGAAGCGGCCCAGGAGAGGAAACTGCCCAAGCTGATAGAACTGAAAGACGTCAAGGGGGATTTTCATTGCCACAGCGACTGGGACGGCGGAGACAATTCCATAGAAGACATGGTAAAGCAGGCCAAGGGCCTGGGCTACGAATATCTGGGCATCTCCGACCATACGCAGTTCTTGAGAATAGAGAACGGTTTGGACAAGAAAAGACTGATGGAGCAGAACAGATATATTAAGAAATTAAACGAGAAATTAGCCGGTTTCAAGGTTCTTCACGGGGCCGAAGTCAATATTTTGAACGACGGCTCTCTGGACATCAATGAAGAAACTCTGAAGAAATTGGATTACGTTTGCGTGGGCGTCCATTCCAATTTCAAGATGCCGGAAAAGGAAATGACCGAAAGAATAATCAGAGCCATGAAAAAGCCCTACGTTAACATTTTGAACCATCCCACGGGAAGGATATTGCAGAGAAGGGAGGGCTTTAACGTGGACATGGAGAAGATATTCAGGGCAGCCAGGCAACACAACGTGATTCTGGAAATCAATTCTTCGGAAAGAGCCGATTTGAGCGCCGAACACGCCAGAAGAGCCAAAGAATACGGAGTGAAGCTGGTTATCGGCACCGATTCGCACGACAAGCACCAGATGGCGAACATGAAATTCGGGGTTTATCAGGCCAGAAGGGGCTGGCTGGAAAAGAAAGATGTAGTCAATGCCTATTCTTTGGAAAAACTCAAAGATTATTTTACTTTCTTGAAGAGTTAGGGTACCATGAATTTAATGAACAAATCCTTCACCCTGATTGAAATACTGGTGGTTATCGTCATTATCGGAATCCTTTCCGCTTTCATTATTGTTTCCATGGCCGGGGTTTCTTCCAAAGCCACCATTGCCAAGGGCCAGGCTTTTTCCAATTCAATCAAGAATTCCCTGATGCTCAACCTGGTTTCCGAATGGAGACTGGATGATGCTTCGGGAACAACGGCCCAGGACCACTGGGGAGCCAATCCCGGCACCTGGTCCGGAGCCGGAGGAGGCGCTTACACCTCTCCTTCCTGGAGAACGGCCTCGGAATGCGTTTCCGGGGGCTGTCTGGCTTTCGACGGCACGGATGATTACGTAAATTGCGGGAATGGGGGGAATTTGAACATTGTTGGCCCGTTTACGATTTCGGTTTGGGTAAAGCCAGTCTTGTTGACGGGGGACAACAGGAGGGTCGCCGGCAAAGGAACAGCAGACTCGTATGAGATTGGATTGGATAACAACGGTTATCCGAGAATTGATATTGATTTTGTAACTTCCGGACTGCAAAGTATCATTGGAACAACAGCCGTTCCATTAAACAGTTGGCATCACGTAGCGGGAACGTATAATGGCAATACAATAAGGTTGTATTATGATGGAGCCGTAACCGGGACACCCGTTTCCATATCCGAATCAATTACAATTTCGTCAACAGATTTTTTAATAGGTAAGCGTAGCTCTCTTAATGATGACTGGTTCAACGGTCTAATAGACGATGTCCGGATATATAACGCAGCTATCCCAACTTCTCAAATTGAGCAAAACTATTATTCCGGCCTGAACAGACTGCTTGTCCATAATGAATTCGAAGTGACGGAGTATGGCTGGAGATTGGGAGAATTAAGGTTTAATGCAATGCACAATGATTAAAAAAACCAAAGCCTTGGTTTTGTTTTCCGGAGGACTTGATTCCATGCTCTCTGCTTTGATTTTGAGGGAGCAGGGAATCAAAGTGATTCCTGTCTGTTTTTTTTCATATTTCTTCAACTGCGATAAAGCGTCTTCGGCCGCCGAAGAAGCGGGCTTTAAGCTAAAGAAAGAAGATTTTTCCAAAGAACAATTGAAAATCGTCAAGAGTCCCCGCTACGGAAGGGGCTCGGGCATGAATCCCTGCGTTGACTGTCACCTCTTGATGCTGAAAAAAGCCGGCCGGATAATGAAAAAACAAGGATGCGATTTCGTCGTTACCGGCGAGGTTCTGGGCCAGAGGCCGTTTTCCCAGAACAAGGGAGCTTTGGAATTGATGGAAAGAAAGGCCGGCTTGAAAGGAATGATTATCCGACCCTTGTCTTTGAAGTTATTGCCGAAAACGATTCCCGAGAAAAAAGGATTGATTCAAAGAGAATGGTTTTACGACATAAAAGGAAGGTCGAGAAAGCCCCAATTGGCTCTGGCCAGAAAATTCAAGATTAAGAATATTCCCACCCCGGCCGGAGGATGCATCTTAACCGACCCTGTTTTTTCCCAGAGATTGAAAAAATTGTTTGAATTGAAAAAGAACTTCAATGGTTTCGATGTCGATTTGATGAAATCGGGTCGGGTGTTTTTTGTCGGAAATCTTTTGGCGGTCGTGGCCAGGAACGAAGCCGAATGCAGGGAATTGCTGAAAAAAAGAAAGAGGGGAGACCTGGTTCTGGAGCCCGGCTCTTTTCCCGGACCCACGGTTCTGGTGAGGAAAATCAAAAAATCATCCCGAGACGAGATGATTGATTGCGGAACTGAATTGTTGTTGAGGTATACTAAAAACGTTCCCGAGGATGCCGTTATTGAGATTTTACCATTTCCAAAATCTTGTTGAATATCTCGGGATTTTCCTTGATTAACTGAGCCAGGATTTTCCTGTCTATTTCAACTTTGTTTTTCTTGAGCAGGGCGATGAATTTGCTATAGGTCAAGTCCTTGGTCCTGACCGCGGCCGAGATGTTGGTCTGCCATAAAGTCCTCTTCACTCTTTTCTTCACTTTCCTGTCCCGGTAAGAATAAACGCCGGCTTTCATGACGGCCTGCTTGGCCATTTTGTATTTTGATTTTCTTCCCCACTTGTAGCCCTTGGCCTGCTTTAAGACCTTTTTCCTTCTTTTATGGGCGGTTGTTCCTCTTTTGACGCGAGCCATATTATTTGCCTAATAGTTTTCTTATCTTTTTCGCTTCGGCTTCGGACATCTTTACCATTTTGCGGAGCCCCCTTCTCTTACTGGAAGATTGTTTGGCTAAAAGATGGTCCTGTCCCACCGCTCTTCTTAAGACCTTTCCCGTTTTTGTCACCTTGAATCTTTTGGTCAAGGATTTTCTTGTTTTTCCTTTCATGTTATTTCTTTAGAATAATCATCGATATGCCCTTGGGCTCTTTTTTCATTTCTTTTTCAATCTTTATCTCCATTTTGGCGGTCAGGTCTTCCATAAACTTGTTGATTTTGTTAAATCCCACTTCCGCCAATTGCTTCTGCCTTCCTCTTAAGGGCAGGGCCACTCTTACCTTGTCCCCCTTGTTCAGTATTTTTTCCGCGGAAAGGACCTTGGTTCGGAGGTCGTTGTCGGAAATATTAAAAGACAACTTGATTGTCTTTACTTCGCCCTTTTTGCTTCCGGCGACGTTTTTCCTTTCTTTTTTCTGGAGCTGGTAGAGGTATTTGCCGTAATCTCCGATGCGGCAGATGGGGGGCAGAACCTTTTCCGTGACCTGAATCAGGTCCAGATTCTTTTCTTTGGCCATTTCCACGGCTTTTTCTACGGGCAAAATCCCTATCTGCTGTCCTTCAACGTCTATCAGTCTTACCTCTTTGGCTCTTATTTGGTTGTTGTATAACGGTCTTCTATTCAAATTTATTGGTGGAGGTGGCGAGTAATGAGCTCGCGTCCAAAAATTATCCGATAATAATTCTACAAGCTTATTCCGGTTTTTTTTGACGAACCATTGCCTTTAAACCGGAAGAAACGACAATGGGCCGGGTTCGTTTTTGCCTTCGGCTCTGACTTCCTGAACCAGGAAGCCAATACCTATCCCGCTATATTATGCCCTTAAAGCTCAGCGCGAATCGGCCATAAGGACAGCATTAAGCGTAAGCTAATGCAGGTTCTTCAAATAAGTTGGCACTTATTAAAGTTTCCCGGGGTTTTGCGAGGACCGAGACCTCGGCTTGCCTTATTACTTTCAAATTCCTGTCGAAGCAATCACCCCCGTGCCTTTAATTCTCTTCTAATCGTTCTTTCAATGTCTTTCTTTTTGATGGATTCCCTTTTGTCCGCCTTCTTCTTGCCCTTGGCCAAACCGAAGGAAATCTTAATTTTGTGTTTTTTAGTATAGACCGATAAGGGGACTAAAGTCAAGCCCTTTTCTTTGGACTTGCCGATGAGGTAGTTTATCTCTTTTTCGTGGAGAAGGAGCTTTCTGTCCCTCTGGGGATCGTAGGTTTTCTCGACATTTAAGGGCTGATAAGCAGGGATGTTGGCTCCGACCCAGAATATCTCTGCCTTGCCCTGGTCGTTCTTTTTAATCAGGACATAGGAGCCGGAGAGGCTGATGCTCCTGGTTTTCAGGGATTTGACTTCCTGGCCGTTCAAAGCCAAGCCAGCCTCGAACTTCTCCAGGATATTGTAATCGAATCCCGCTTTTTTGTTTTCGGCTATGACCATATTTTCATTTTATATGATTTTCTGCTAAAATGAAAGCGCTATGGATGCGAGAAAGGAAATAAAGGGTTTGGTGGAAAAAGCCGTTAAAGAGCTTTACGGGCTTGATTTTTCGGTTCAGGTCTTGAGGCCCAAGGACAGGTCTCACGGGGATTATGCCGTGAGCACGGCCATGGAAATCGACGTGGACAGGAATTCCTACGACGTGGCTCTGGAAATAAAGGAGGCGGTTGCGGGAGACATTTTTTCAAAGACAGAGGTGGTGGAGCCCGGGTTCATCAATTTCTTCCTTTCCCCGGCTTTATTGAAAAAAGAGCTTTTAAAGGAAAAGTTCGATGCTTTGGATATGGGTAAGGGAAAGAAAGTGCAAATCGAGTTTGTTTCGGCCAATCCCACCGGGCCCTTGACCGTGGGCAATGCCCGGGGAGGTCCTTTCGGAGACGTTTTGGGCAACGTGTTCAGGAAAGCCGGATTCAAGGTGGAAAAAGCCTACTATGTCAACGATTACGGCAAACAGATTCTGTCCCTGGGCCATTCCATCCTGAAAGATTCGGAAAACGGGTATTCGGGCAGATACATTGATGACCTGGGTGCGCGAATCAAGGAAACCGACCCATATGTCGTCGGTCAAAAAGGAGCAGGGATTATTCTCGAGGAAATGATAAAGAAAACCCTTGAGAACCTGGGCATCGAATACGACGAATGGTTTTTCGAGTCCGAGCTTTACGAAAAGGGCGAGGTGGATAAGACAATAGACCTTTTAAGGAAGAAATCCCTGGTTTACGAGAAGGACGGGGCAACCTGGTTCACGACCACGGCTTTCCGGGACGAGAGGGACAGGGTCTTGATCAAGTCGGACAAGGAGAAGACTTATCTGTCCGGGGATATCGCTTATCACCGATACAAGTTCGAGAAAAAGAAGTTCGACAAGGTCATCAATGTCTGGGGAGCTGACCATTACGGAGACGTGCTGGGCTTAAAGGCCGGGGCCGAAGCCCTGGGATACAAGGACAGGCTGGACATTGTTCTTCTTCAGTTCGTGACCGTGGTGAAAGAGGGCAAGCCGGTGAAGATGTCCAAGAGATTGGGAACGGCCATCACCATGGATGACTTGCTGGAAGAGCTGAGCCCGGACGCAATCAGATTTTTCTTTTTGGCCAAGGCGGCCAACACTCATTTGAACTTCGACATGGATTTGGCCAAAGAGCAGTCGGAAAAGAATCCTGTCTATTACGTCCAGTACGCTTATGCCAGGATTTGCAGCATTCTGAAGAAAGCCGGGAAGGTTAAAAAAGCAAATAATTTCGATTCATTGACCCATGAAAGGGAGATCGAGCTCATGAAGCAGATATTCAAGTTCAGGGAAGTAATCGAGGACACGGTTATCGATTATCAGCTGCAGAGGGTTCCCCAGTATGCGATTGATTTGGCCACTTCTTTCCACGGGTTTTACCAGGATTGCCAGGTTTTGACAGAGGACGAGAATTTGAAAAACCAGAGATTGGGTCTGGTTTCTTTGACCAAGGACGCTTTGAAGAGCGTGCTGGATTTGATGGGGGTTTCGGCGCCGGAGGAGATGTAGTCTTTAAAGATACTTTACCATTATCACCCAGTTTCCGTAGCCGTTGTAATGGCTGAGGCCTTTTTTGATTGTGCCGATTTTCACAAATCCCAGCTTTTTATACAGATTAATCGCTATTTTATTGTTCCCGAAAACATTCAAATATATTATTTTGAATTTGAATTTTTTAATACCCTCGCTCATCGTTTTTTTGAAGAGCCTTTCGCCCAGTCCCTTTCCTCGCATTTCTTCCCTTAAGGATATTTCAATGTTTCCGATGTGTTTTCTGGCCCCTTCGCTCAGCCTGGATATCTCCGATATGCCGGCAATCTTTCCATTAACGTCTATTACAAAAACGACGCGTTTCTTGTTTTTAATTTCTTTAACGGTCGTTTTAATATATTCTTCTTCCTGTTTGCGCGTCATTTTTTTCTGGATAGAGACCATTGCTCTTTCTTTAACCAAAGAATTGACCAGGGAAAGGCAGGAATCGACATCGCTTAATTTCAGCGGCCTGATTGTTGTTTTTTCCTTCATTCTTCGATTATATACCATTATTTTCTTTCTGGGAATAATGGGGGAGTTTGCCTTGACAAACACCACCACTTATTATATCCTCTAACCATTCCGAAAGGAGGAAGAGAAAATGCTTGAAAAGATAATTGATGTCTTGAAAAAAGACGATAAACCACCGAAGCCGTTCTTTGAAAAACCAAGATTTCCGTGCCCGTTCTACGGGTTTCATTTTTCCTTCGGCGAGCTTTTTTGGGGAGGAGACGGCAATTACTGCGGCCTAGTGGGCAGAGTCTGCCTGATGGAACATTGTCCTTCCGGGCCTGACTGGAGAGAATGTCCTTGCAACAACAAGGAAAATGAATGGATGCTCGCCCATGCTTTCTTGGGGACGACAATCGCCCCGCATGAATTCCGTCCACCGGGAAAGAAGCCTTGGAGAGGAATGCCCATGGTTCAATGGGCGTGGTATGTAATGGATTCGGGTACGCCCCGGCCGGAAAAAACGAAAATGTCCGAGACCCCAACCGAAACGGTTGAAAACGATTAATAATCGGGACATAAAGGTCTCTTTTTTATTGCTCTCTTCTTTTCTTGAAAAAAATCCTTTTCCGTGATATATTCCTTCTTGGTCATTTTAAAAGAGGAATTATGATGAAGCAGCAATTAAAAGCAAAAAAGGCCATGGAGCTTGTGGGCCTGGAAATCGTTGCCGTTGAAGATCATGGCAACTCGCTTGTTTTCACGCTAAGTAATGGAAGCATCCTGGTAGCCAAGAGCGGTTGCGATATCGGCATTGACGAGCGCCAGTATCCCGTTGCCGTAGTTGAGCTTAACGGAGAACCCATCTGGACAGACTGAAAAGTCTGTTTTTTCTTATTGTATTCCCTTTTTAAAAGTGTTAAAATGGCAATATGAACAAGTTCCTGAAACAAGCCGTCCAGGAGGGGCTGAAAGGGGTCAAGAGCGGCGAAGGAGGTCCTTTTGGAGCAGTTATAGTTAAAAACAACAAAGTCGTTGCCAAGGCCCATAATATGGTCTTAAAAACAAAGGACCCCACGGCTCATGCAGAGATTAATGCCATCAGAAAAGCCTCAAAAAGGCTGAAAACCTTTGATTTGTCTTCCTGCGACCTTTATTCCGTTTCCGAGCCCTGTTCCATGTGCATGTCGGCCATTCGCTGGGCCAAAATCAGGAAGACATATTTCGGTTGCAAGAGGAAGGATGCCAGGAAGCTGGGGTTCAGGGACGAGAGCATTGACAAGGCCATTGACAAAACCAGAGGCAAGAACATTGACCGCAAGGAGTGCCTGGAGCTTTTCAAGGTTTGGGAGAATAAGGGGGATAAGGTGATGTATTGATGGAAACCTTCAAAGACAAAGTTTTAAAGGTGGTTAAAGGAATAAAAAGAGGAGAGGTTCTTTCTTACAAGGAGGTGGCGAGAAGAGCGGGAAGTCCCAAAGCTTACCGGGCAGTGGGAAACATCCTGTCCAAGAACTTCAATCCCAAAATTCCCTGCCACAGGGTGATCAGGTCGGATGGAAGGATTGGAGGGTATAATAGGGGGAAGAAGGAGAAAGAGAGGTTGTTAAAAAAGGAAGGACGTGGGCTTTTAAAGTATCGAAAAAATATAAAACACATGAGGGCAGCAATAAATAATTTAATAGTTAACAAAAACACCTCTTTTTGAGGTGTTTTAATTTTGTGAAAAATGGTTGAGGCGATATTTGGTATAGTGTCGGTACCAATAATTATATTGAATTTTTTTGCTGGCCTTATCGGAGGATTATGGCTTGTTTTTAAAGGGAAAATCATTTTTGTTATTTTGGGGCTATTGGTTTCGTTTTTAATGCCGTTTGCATATACTATTGTAATAGGGATCCCTTCTTTGGTCCTTGTACCTATTATTTTTTGGCTGCAAGAAAAAAACCAAAAAATTTTAGCTTTGTTTTTTGGGTTTTTAATTTTTTTTGTTAATAGAATTTTAGACCTACTTTGGACGTTTATTATTCTAGGATATGCAATATACTTTTCTGATGAATCTACGTTGATACCGTTTTTACTTTTTGGGTATATGGTTGCGACCAAGCCGTTTTTAAATATGGCATCTGGGGAATCTCCTGACGCAATCGGAACACATGTCACTATCTTCATTATTCAAATATCATGCATATTAGCTTCAGTGTTTTATTTATTAAATATAGCCTATTTAACCATTCCAACAATACTGTTAATTGTTGTCGGTTTTTCGGTTTATGTAGTAAAATATGCTAATTACATATCTAAAATCCAAACATAATAATTATTTGAATTTTATAAAAATATGAATATCGTAAAAGAAAATTGGTTCAAAATAATAGCTATAATATTATTGCTTTGGGCACTAACAGATAACCCATACGGATATTATCAGTTTTTAAGATGGATTATTATGGTTGCCGCCGGTTGGTCTCTTTATCTAGCCTACGAGAGTAAAAAAATAGTCTGGATTTGGATTTTTGGAATAATGGCAATTTTGTTTAATCCCATATACCCCTTCTACTTATCAAAGAATACCTGGCAATATATTGATGTTATTTCCGCATTTTTATTTTTTATATCTTTATTTTTAATAAAAAATAGTTATATCGCTGATAATATAAAAATTAATAAATAATACTATGTTTTGCCAAAATTGTGGGAATAAAGTACAAAAAAGCGCTAAATTTTGCAATAAGTGTGGAGCGAGGATAGACGAGGGGGGAAAAAATATAATCAAAAAAGTAAAAAACAACACAAAGATAAACGATAGAGATTTTTCAAAAGTGGTTCCTGTCCAAAGGTTTATTATCTTTTCTTTGGCCACTTTCGGAATTTATGAGATGTTTTGGTTTTACAGACAATGGAAATTATTAAAAGAAGAAAGTGGCGTCGCGAATTCTCCATTCTGGCGTTCTTTTTTTGGTTCAGTTTGGGCAGGTGATTTAGCTGGAAAATTAAAAAAATTTCTAGAAGAAAGAAGTATTCCCTGCGATTATTCTCCCACGCTTATCGGGGTATCGTATTTTATTTTGGCTATATCGTATAAGCTTCCGATAATCTCACTATTTTCTTTTGTTCCGATAATTCCACTAGTTAACTCAATAAATACTTACTGGGAGAGCAGAGAGGGGGGTTTAGTCATTTACAATTTTAAATGGTGGCAGATTTTGTTAATAATGTGCGGGTTAATATGGATGATTTTAGTAACCATCGGGTCGTTTGAATAATATTAACCATAATATGTTTTGCAAAAATTGTGGACAAGAAATAAATTCTAATGCTAGTTTTTGCAAAAATTGTGGAGTAAAAATAAAATCTCTAGATAATTTTACTATAATTAAAAATAACATAAATTTATTTTTAAAAGAAAAAACGACGATTATTGCTTTGGCCGTAATTATTCTTTTATTGTTAATTGTAATGGCAATCGTAAGTGTTAATTTCACGAAAACAAATAATCAGATTCTTATAAATCCTAGCCTACAAGAAGAGATTGCTCGGTCAGTCGTTAATATTTTTTGTCCCAGCGTATTAGATGATGAGGGTGGATATAGTGGTTCTGGTACAATAATTGATGAAAGTGGGATCATTTTAACTAATTCACATATTATTCCACAGGACGATACATATCTTTATATTGATGATAATGGTTGTGTGGTTATTTTGCCGGATCCTGTTACAGGGCAGCCGGGAGAGGTTTATTGGGCAAATCCAATTGTTATTCCTGATTTAAGTAAAAAATACGATTTGGCATATATGGAAATTTATGCCCCTTATTATGATGAAGTACAGGGCGAATATCTTGGGACACATTTAAAATTATTTCCGAGTTTTGATGATTCAGAGAGATGTATAGATGAAAATATTAAACTAGGAGAACCGGTTCGCATTTTTGGTTATCCCGCGATAAGTGGTGGGTATTCTTTAACAATTACTGATGGTGTCGTTAGTAGTTTTCCCGGTAACGGGCTAATAATAACATCAGCCAAAATTAGTTATGGAAATTCTGGTGGTTTAGCTGTTGACAGAAATGGATGTATGATAGGAATACCATCAATGGTTAGTTTTGATGAAGCTGAAAGCTTAGGCGTTATTATTTCTACGGATTTAATTAGTCAGTTTGCCGATGAGCTTGATAAATATATTGAAGCTCCCGATTATTAGTTATGGTGTTTTTCATTAAACCATGGTGAATAGAAGTCTAATTCCTGAAGACTCAGAAGAAGGATTTATCCGAGGTTTTCATAGATATTTTTTAATTACTCATATTTTATCGAGCGATTCTTGGGAAGACCTAGAAAAAAACCTGCGTATTTATGAAAAAGAAAAAGCAGGGGAATATATTAATATCCTATATAAAGAATTTCAATTTTATAATCTAATTAAGGACATCGAATATGATATAGCGGATACCCTATTTTCTGCTTTAATAAATAAAAGAAAGTTGAGGTCCCACCAAGGCATTGAAAATTTATTAATTTCAAAAATTAAGAAATATAGGGGCATTAACGATAGACAAGATGTTAAAAATTTAATTCAAAGAGAAACACTCGGGAAAAACAGATATTTACTTAGTCCTCATCTTCTTTATTTTGTTTCTGGATGCGGAATAGGAGATTTGATGGCTATAATAAGAGATAACTTTAATGATTTTGATAAAAAAGAGAATTTATTAAAAGAATTAGAGATTTTCAACGATATTCGTACAAAAATAATTCATAATTTATTGTCTAGTAGAATTAACTATAAAGAAGAAATTAAAAAAGGATTAAACTCCGGTAAAAAAATAAATGAAATAATAAGGGGTTGCCAAGACGTAAAGGATTACGAGGAAAATCTTAATAATAAATAATAACATAAAAATATGGCATATATTTTAGAGCAGTATCTTATTACCTTTGGTTGGGCTATCACCGGAGCAATTTCAATGGCAGTTGCTTTAGGTGTTTTAGTAAAAATCTTTTCCTTAATCACTCCGATTGATGAGTGGGGGGAAATCAAAAAAGGCAACATGGGTGTGGCCATTATAATAGCAAGCGTAATTATTGGGACAGCCCTAGTTATTGGCTTAATTGTTATGCCATAAGGATGTATAAAATCAAATCAAAATTTTTAATAATTTTTTTATTACTTATTTGTCCTTTAAGCGTTTTCGCTCATCCCGGTAGGACCGATGCTAATGGTTGTCATAAGAATAGAAAGACTGGTGATTATCACTGCCACGCACCTTTAAACGAAACAAAGGGTGCTCGGACGAAATCTAGGGTATCTGCCACCACTCAGGCCAAAAACGGAGAGCAGAACGATTTCTCGGCTTGCGGATCTAAAACTACTTGTGGCGAAATGTATTCTTGTGAGGAGGCTAAATACTTTCTTAACATCTGCAATCTTACGAAACTTGACGGGGACAAAGACGGGATTCCTTGTGAAGAGTTATGCAAGTAACAGAACGAGCATTTTTATTGAAAAATAATTAAAATACGCATTTTTAGTTATGCTTGACTTTTATTTTCATATTAGATAGAATAATTTTAATGAGGGTTGATTTCGAGAAGGTGGGAATAATAGCTTCATATTTTGCTAATAACACAAACGAGCTTTATGTTACAAAACTATTAAAGCTTTTTTATTATCTAGATTTTATTTCATATAAAATGCGAGGAGCTCCGGTTACGAATGACACTTATCTGAAGTTGCCCTACGGCCCAGTTCCTTCGGCTATTAAAAACGAGATTGATATTCTTTCTGTTGAAAATATTCTTGGCAAAGAATTCAAATCGCAACTTTCTTCCTATATAAAACTTGAACGAGAATTAGATAGTAATGGAAGAAAAGTGATTTCCAATAAAAATAAATATAACCTAAGAAAGTTATCTAATTTTGAATTAGATCTTATAAAAAAACTTGCAAAAACTTTCAAAAATACAAAAGCTACAATTTTATCAAAACGAACCCACCGGGAAAAGCCTTGGCTATCCACTAGCGATAATTCTATTATTAATTATAAGTTGGCAGAATCCTTAGATATTTCTAATATTTTGTCTAAATAGATGGATTATAGTTTTGGAGATATCCTTGACGGAAGGAGTACTCCCGGGATTGATCATTTTATTCTTGTTGTCGGCGAATTAAGCATAAAGAATAAACCCATAGTGATGTATTACAAAATCACCTCCAGGGTTTACGCCGTTTTCAAAGACATCCTGAAATTTTTTAATGATTGTATTTCAAGAGGAGATGCAAAATTTTTGAGATGTTTTAGTAAAGAAAAAAACAAAGAAATAATAGTACCTCATGGTCCGTTATGTCAAGCAGTTTTCCTAGATAGGGATAGTGACTATCCTCTTGTTTTGGATTTAGATAGTATGGTTGTTTTAAATCAAGACCCAGAACTAATTGATAAGGAGGCCTTAGAAACATTAAAAAAAGACGGGAAAATAACCTATAGGATCAGGCTTACTAAATCAGATACATTCAACCTTATTAATTCAATTAAGTTTTCAAATACATATATGAGTCCCGACAAAATAAACAAAATTAGCCATAGTTTTAATCAAATTAAAAATAGTTTATAAAAAACATGAAATTCGAAAGAAAAATCGGATCGGACGGAGAGGTAGAGACAGTAATAGATTTTGAAGGAGCGAGGCTGCCCAACGGAATAATAATCGACGAAGTATTAGAAGAAAACAATACTTTAAAGAGAGAAGTTAACAGGCTTAAGACGGAAATCGAAAACAGCTCTTCGATTCTTGTTCGAATAATACCCAACAAAACAATAAGAATAATAGTAGAAACCGGTCTTATAGTTGGAACATTGATAGGAATTATACAACTAATATAGAAAAGTTCCAACTTTATTCCATAATCCGAGAGAATTATTTATTGCCTTCCCCCCCGAAAAATGCTAATCTGGTGGTATGAGTTTGGTTTTAAAGAACAAATACTTTCTTTTAAGACACGGCAGGAACAACCATCAGGCGGAAAAGCCGGATTTAACCTATCTTTATCCCGATAACGACCCGCCCTGTTTTTTGATTGAAGAAGGAATCGAACAGGCCAGAAAAGCAGGAGAATTCCTCAAGGAAAAGGGAATTGACCTCATATACTCTTCCGACATCTTGAGAACCAGGCAGACAGCCAAAATAGTGGCAGAAATGCTTGGCTTGGATGAGATAATATATGATACGAGATTGAGGGACATCAACTGGGGCATATTTTCCGGAAAAGAAAAGAAAGAAGCCTGGGGCTTTTTCAATAACGACGGCATGAAAAGGTTTGATTCAGCCGCACCCCAGGGAGAGAGCTGGAACCAGTGCCTGGAAAGAATGACCGGTTTCTTAAAAGAGATTGAAGACAATTTCCAGAATAAAAAGGTCTTAATCGTGTCCCATGGCGATCCCTTGTGGCTTTTGGAAGGATATGTTAAAGGTTTAACCAAGGAAGAACTGGCCAGAGAAAGGAAAGAAAAAGGCACTCTTAATACCGGAGAAGTCAGAGAATTATGATAAACGAAGAGAAAATACTGGAATTTTGGGAAAAAGAGGACATTTTCCACAAAACCCTGGAAAACAGGAAAAACTGTCCTTTTTTCAGTTTTTTTGACGGTCCTCCTTTTGCCACGGGAAAGCCCCATTACGGGCATATTTTGGCTACCACCATCAAAGATACTGTCTTAAGGTATTGGACCATGAAAGGCTATCAGGTTCCCAGGAGAGTGGGCTGGGACTGCCACGGCCTGCCTGTGGAGAACCTGATCGAGAAGGAATTGGGAATCAAGAACAAGAAGCAGATAGAGGAAATGGGAATAGAGAAGTTCAACGACGCCTGTAGGGGTTCTGTCTTCGCCTGCGTCAAGGACTTCGAGGAAACTTTGAAAAGAGTGGGCCGTTGGGCCGATTACGACAAATCCTACGCCACCCTGGACAACAACTACATTGAATCTGTCTGGTGGGTTCTCAAACAGTTATATGAAAGAGATTTGGTTGAAAAGAATTACCGCGTTTCCCCGTATTGCCCCAGGTGCGGCACGGCCTTGTCCAACTTCGAAGTCAACCAAGGATACAAAGAAACCAAAGACGAATCAATCTACGTCAAATTCAAGCTTAAAGGAAAAGACGAGTATTTCCTTGTCTGGACCACCACTCCCTGGACCTTGCCCGGCAATGCCGCCTTGGCCGTGAACAAGGACTTGAAATACTACCTAGTGGAAAACAACGAAGAAAAGTACATCCTGGCTAAAGACAAATTGAATGTTTTGGAAGGAGAATACCAAATTCTCAAAGAGCTTAAAGGAAAAGAATTGATCGGAATCGAATACGAATCCCTTTTCAACAACCAAGCCCTCAAGGTTTTCCATGGAGATTTTGTTTCCAGCGAGGAGGGAACCGGAATCGTTCACATCAATCCCATGTACGGGGAAGACGACTTCAATCTGGCCAAAGAGCACGACCTTCCTTTTATCCATACGGTTGACTTATCAGGAAAATTCAACGAGCAGGTACCCGAATTCAAGGGAATGTTCGTCAAAGACGCCGACGAAAAGATTAAAGAGAAAATCAAGGACAAGATATACAAAACAGAAATAATCACCCACGAATATCCCTATTGCTGGCGGTGCGATTCTCCTCTTTTGTATTACGCCCTGGAAAGCTGGTATATTCTGGTTACCAAAGTCAAGAACGAACTGATCAAGAACAACGAGAAAATTCACTGGGTACCGGAGCACATCAAGGAGGGAAGGTTCGGCAGGTGGCTTCAAGGAGCCAGGGACTGGAACTTTTCCCGGAACCGTTTTTGGGGAGCGCCCATTCCCATCTGGCAGTGCGAGGAATGCAAGCACGAAATCTGCATCGGCAGCCTGGAAGAATTAAAAGAACTAGAAACAAAAGATTACAACCTACAAGACCTTCATCTCCCATATATCGACGAGGTCAAACTGAAATGCCCGAAATGCGGGAAGGAGATGAAAAGAACTCCCGAGGTGTTCGACTGCTGGTTCGAGTCCGGCTCCATGCCCCTGGCCCAATGGCATTATCCTTTTGAAAACAAGGAATTGGCGGAAAAGACCTTCCCGGCTAATTTCATTGCCGAGGGACTGGATCAGACCAGAGGCTGGTTCTATACCATGCACGTTCTGGCCACGATTTTAACCCTGAAAGACATCGGCCTGGGAAAGAGCCAGCCGGCTTTCAAGAACGTGATTGTTAACGGCCTGGTTCTGGACGAAAAAGGAAGGAAGCTGAGCAAGAAGCTGAAGAACTATCCCGACCCCCGGGAGATGTTCGACAAATACGGAGCCGATGCCTTAAGAATGTTCCTTTTGAGCTCCACGGCCATTGGCGAGGACTACCGCTTTTCCGAAGAAAGGGTCAGGGAGGTCTGGAGGAAAATCATTTCTTCTTTGGAAAACTGCCTGGCCTTTTACGAGACCTACAAGGGAGAAATTAAAGAAATCAAGCCGGAAAACATTCTGGACCAATGGATTCTTTCTAAGACGGAGAGGTTGAACGAAAATCTCGTCAAGTTCATGGACGAGTACGAGCTGACCAAAGCGGCCAGGCTTTTCTCCGACTTTTTGGACGACTTGTCCAACTGGTACATCCGGCGCTCTAGAAAAAGACTCAAGGAAGAACAAGCTTCCTCCGTCCTTTATTACGTCCTTCTGAAATTGAGCCAGTTGGTCGCCCCCTTCACTCCTTTCATTGCCGAAGACATGTTCTTGAAACTGGGCGGAAAGCAAAGTGTGCATCTCTGCGATTATCCCGAACCGGACAGGAAACATCTCAATGATAAATTAGAAGAAGAAATGGCCGAGGCGAGAAACATCGTCAACCTGGCCCTGGCCGAGAGGTCAAAGCAGGGCATCAAGGTCAGGCAGCCCTTGTCAAGAATCAAAACCAAAAAGCAAATCAATGAAAATACGGCAGATTTAATCAAAGAGGAAATCAATGTCAAGGAAATAGTTTTCGACAAAAACATTGAGAACGAGATTGAATTAAATATCGACATCACTCCGGAACTGAAGGAAGAAGGACTGGTCAGGGAGATTATCCGCCAGATTCAGCAAATGAGAAAAGAGCAGGGCTTCGTTCCCCAAGACAGGATAGCGGTCCTCTACCAAAAATCCGGATTTTTTGATATGATATTGTCAAAGAACAGAGAGAAGCTGCTGAAAGAAGTTTTAGCCGTGGAATTCAAGGAAGAAGACAAAACAGAAGGAAAGGAAATATCAATCGACGACGAGAAAATCGTTTTAAAGATAATCAAACAATAATATGGACAAAGATTACTTTCCGGTCGAAAAGCCCGGACAGAAGAAGAGCTTCGGTTCTTCCTACATCAAATTCAAGGACGACAAAGGAAAAGAAAGGAAGCTGGGCGACCAGGACTATTTCGAATCCCTGAGGTCGAAAGACGAGAACAAGGACCGGGTGGCCCAGGAGCTGGAAAAGCTGAAAATCAAGTCCTCGAAAAAGCCCGCTCAGCTGGAGATATTAAATAAATTATTGAAAAAAGATGAATAAAAGAATATTATTGATTTTATCCGCCGCCGCCTTTTTGCTTTTAGCCGTATTTTTGTGGCAGAGAATGTCCTTTTCCAAGGAAGTTCTGAAGCTGGAAATACTCGGCCCGGACAAAGCCGCTCTGGGAGAGGAGCTGGAATACATGGTCAAGTTCAAGAACAACGGTTCGATCAGGTTGGAGAGCCCCGAGCTTTTCTTCGAGTTTCCCGAGGGCTCCATATTTGAAGGAGAAGGCAGGATTAAAAGAATAACCGCGGAACAGCTGGGCGGAGACATTTATCCCGGGGAGGAAAGGACTTTCAAGTTCATCGGCCGCTTGCTGGGCAAGGAGAACGAAACGAAAACCCTGAAAGCCGTAATCAGCTTCCAGCCCAAGGATTTGAAGTCAAGGAACGAGGTGTCCACCACCTTTACCACGATTTTAAACGAGATTCCCATTGATTTCTCTTTGGATATGCCTTCCAAGACCGGAGGAGGCAAGGCCTTCACTTTCAAGATAAATTATTCTTCCAATGTCGATTATTCGCTCAAGGATTTGTCCTGCATCATTCAGTATCCGGACGACTTCGAGTTCCTTTATTCCCAGCCCAAGGCCCTGGAAGACAGCCAGTGGGACATACCGATTTTGAACGAACTGGGAACGGGCAAGATAGAGATATCGGGAATCCTGAACGGGGACTCCGGAGAACAGGAGGTCTTCAAGGCCAGAATCGGCGTCTGGCAGGACGGCGACTTCATCGTCTTGAAAGAAGCGGTGAAGGGCGTGGAAATCGCTTCCTCTTCTTTGTATCTGACCCAGAAGGTAAACAGCAACGAGGAATACGTCGCTTCTCCCGGAGACCAGCTTCATTACGAGATATTTTTCAGGAATTTGAGCGAGCAGCCAATGACCAATCTGGTTCTCATCGCCCGCTTGGAAGGAAGCGGCCTTGACTTGAATTCCATCAAGGCGCCGGAGGGAAAGTTCCAGGCCGGAGACAATTCCATTATCTGGGAGCAGAATTCCGACCTGGCGTTTTTGGAGCCCGGGAAAGAGAGTAAGGTTGAGTTTTGGATAGACGTCAAGGACAACTGGACCATCAAGACCCTGGCGGAAAAGAACCCGGTTATCAAGAACAAGGTGACTATCGGCGAAGCCCGTCAGGAATTCCTGACCAAAATCGGCACCAACCTGGCGGCCGAGCAAAAACTTTACGCCGACGACAGGCATTTTGAAAACAGCGGGCCCTATCCTCTGGAAGCCGGACAAAAAACATATTTCACCGTTGAATGGACAGCCATTTCCTCTTATAATGACGTCGGTTCGGTCATCATGAACACGATTCTGCCCGAGAGCGTGGTTTTCGAGGGAAAGGTCTGGCCCGAAGGCGTGGAGCTGGAATACGACGAGTCCACCAGCGAACTGGTTTGGATGGCGGGAACGGTAGAAGCCGGAGCCGGGACCCTGAAGCAGGCCCGGACCTGCGCTTTCCAGCTTTCGGTCGAGCCCCAGATTACGGAACAGGACATTATTCTTCTGGGTTCGGCTCAGATTTCCGGAATTGACGAGTGGACGGGCCAGAAACTGACGGCCAAAACAGAGATGCTTTACGGAGAAACAAAGAAATAGCATGGATGTTTTCAGGGAAAAATTGGCAAGGTATCTGGTATTCGTTTCCATCTTCCTCGTTTTCTTTTCCATCCCTTTGATAATATTCAAGAACCTTCAAAAAACATTGGTCAACCTGGAAATCAGGGAAGACCTGGAACAGCTGGCTATGTGGGCGGAGTTTTACAAAGACCAGTACGGAACCTACAAGGGAATGGAAAAGGAGCTGGAGATAGACAAGCTGGTGAAAACCCTCAATTACCTTGACGCCGAATGTCTGCTCATAATCGGAAGCAAGGGGAACAAATTCTGCGCCCGGGCCAGGGTCTTTGACAAAGAAATCAAGAACTGGTGCGTTGACAGCGCCAAGTATTCGGGCTCAATCATCAATAATTGCGACTATGGAAAAGAAATCAAATGCCAATAACGAAAATTTGGAGAGAATCGTTTCCTTCGCCAAAAGGAAAGGGTTTGTTTTTCCTTCGTCCGACATCTACGGCGGAATCAGCGGTTTTTACGATTTCGGGCCTTTGGGCGTGGAAATGAAAAACAACATCAAGAGAAGCTGGTGGAAAAGAATGGTTCAGGGAAGAGACGACGTGGTCGGCTTGGACAGCGCCATTATCATGAACCCGGCGATTTGGGAGGCCTCTCTCCACACCGAGAATTTTACCGACCCTTTGGCCGAATGCCGGGAATGCCATAAAAGATTCCGGGCCGACCATCTGGAAGACCGGGAGAAATGTCCGGAGTGCGGCGGAGAACTGATTCCTCCCCGCCAGTTCAATCTGATGCTCAAGACTTTTATCGGTCCGGTGGAAGACGAGGCGAGCAAGGCGTATTTGAGGCCGGAAACCGCCCAGGGAATATTCGTCAATTACAAGAACATTCTGGATACCCAGAGGGTAAAGCTTCCTTTCGGCATCGCCCAAATCGGCAAGGCCTTCCGCAACGAGATTACTCCCGGCAATTTCATTTTCCGGACCAGGGAATTCGAGCAGATGGAAATGGAGTACTTCGTCAAAAAAGGCGAAGACGAAAAAGCTTTCGATTGCTGGGTTGAGGAAAGAATGAATTGGTATTTGGAAGATTTGGGAATCAAAAAAGAAAATCTGAGAATAAGGAAGCACGACCAAAAAGAGCTGGCCCATTATGCCAAAGGCTGTGTTGACGTGGAGTACAATTTCCCGGGAATCGGCTGGTCGGAAATAGAGGGCATTGCCAGCCGGACGGATTTCGATTTGAGACAGCACGAAAAGTTTTCCGGCCAGGACCTTGCATATTTCGACGACGAAACCAAGGAAAAATTCATTCCTTTCGTGATCGAGCCGTCGGCCGGCGTGGAAAGGGTGATGCTGGCCCTGCTTTGCGACGCTTACGGGGAAATCAAGGGAGGCCGAACCCAAACCACGGAGAAAACCAAGGAAACGGAAATTCTTTTGAAGCTGGATAAAAGAATTTCCCCGTTCCAGATAGCGGTTCTGCCCCTGGTCAAGAACAAAAAAGAAGTGAAAGACAAAGCGAACGAAGTTTACAAATCATTGAAGCCGCATTTCGTCTGCCAGTACGACGAAGTGGGCACCATCGGCAGAAGATACCGAAGGCAGGACGAAACCGGAACGCCTTTCGCCCTGACCGTTGATTTCGAAACCCTGAAGACAAACGACGTTACCGTCAGGGACCGCGACACCATGGAGCAGGAAAGAATCGAAATACCCGGATTAATTGAATATTTTAAGAATAAATTCAACTGCTAATCATATGGTCAAAACTCCCTATACTTTAAAAATCATTCTGCCCGTAATCGGCTGGGGATTTTTATGCAGCTTTTTCTCCTATACCCTTGTCCTGACCGTGGGGGTTTTGGGAAGCGCCCCGGCCTGGAATTTTTTCCTTCTGGGCACGCCTCTCTGTTTGTTCGTCCTGGCCCTGTTTTTCTTCTTGAGATACGGCTTGGGAGTGTTTTACGGCAAGGAGGTCAGGGTAATAAACGGGAACGTCAGCAACAACAGGAAACTGAACCCCGGCTTATCCCGGGAAGAAATCAAAGAAACGCTCAGAGCCCTGGTCAGCCTCTGCCGCAACGTTTATCTTTTTTCCTTCGCTTCGGGACTGCTGGCTGTGGCTTTCGTGACCCTGGGAATATCCCTGCTGGGAGGGGACTGGCCCGTGTTTTTGCTGGTTTTGATTTCCGGCCTGACCGGACTGTTTTTCTTCGTTCCTTTCAGCCTGTTTTTTTCCCAGCAAGTCGTTTTTCCTTTAATCAAGGAAAGCCGGGAGCTTCTTTGCAAAAAAGGAGAGAGTGCTGAAGACATCGTCCTTTCCAGCATCAAATCCAAATTCTTTTTCCTTTTCCTTTTCCCCTTTTTCGCGGTTTTGGTGGTAATGGTCTGCGTTTATCCCATTGATTACAAAACCATTGTTCTGGCTTTGATCGGCCTGGCCATGGCCCTGATTATCGGTCGGGTTCTTTACGTCTACATTTACCGTTCTTTTTCGGAAATCGACAAATTCAGCCGGGCTTGGGACAAGGAAGAAAAAAGCGTTTTCGTGGTCGGAAGCCTGGACAAGGAATTCGTCGATTTGGGCAATAATTTCAGCAAGCTTTCGGAAGAGCTGTATCTGTTGAAAAAAGATTCGGAAGAGTCAAAGAAAGAACTGCAAAAAAGAGTGGCCGAGCTGGAAAAGTTTTTCAATCTGACCGTGGAAAGAGAGCTGAAAATGGTGGAGCTTAAAAAGAAACTAAAAGAATGTTCAAAAAAACAACCCTCAAAAACGGATTAAGGATAATCACTGTTCCCGAGAAAAACGCCAAGGCGGCGACGGTTTTAATCATGGTCGGAGCCGGTTCCAAGTACGAGACCAAAAACCTTTCCGGCCTTTCCCATTTTTTGGAGCACATGTTTTTCAAGGGAACGAAAAAGCTGAAAAAGCCCAAGGACGTGGCCGAGTTTTTGGACAGAATCGGAGGGGACTTCAACGCCTTTACCGGGGAGGAGTATACCGGCTATTACGCCAAGGTAAGCGCCGAGCATCTGGATACGGCCCTGGCCTGGGTTTCGGACATTTTTCTCAACTCGCTCATTCCTTTAAAGGAAATCGAGAAAGAAAGAGGGGTGATTATCGAGGAGCTCCACATGTATAACGACAATCCCAGGATGTACATCAGCCAGCTCTGGAAAGAAATTCTTTACGGCGATCAGCCGGCCGGATGGGACATCGGAGGAAGGAAGGAAACAGTTTCCACAATCAAAAGACAGGACATTCTTGATTACATTTCTTCACAATACACTTCGGAGAATACGGTGGTCTGTGTGGCGGGAAAAATCAAGGAAAGGGAAATAATCGGGAAAGTGAGCGATATTTTTCATCAAATCAAGAAAGGAAAAGCCAAATCCAAGCCGAAAGTGAAAGACCGGGGAAAGGGTCCCAGGGTTTTGATTGTCAGGAGAAAAACCAAACAGACCAGCCTGGCCTTGGGAGTAAAAGCCTATGACATATTCCATAAGGACAGGTATGCCGCCAATCTTCTGGCAATAATGCTGGGAGGGATGATGAGCTCGAGGTTGTTCGAGGAAGTAAGGGAGAAAATGGGAGCGGCCTATTACGTCAGGACCATTAACGAATCGGATACCGATAGCGGCTGGCTTTGCACTTTTTCCGGAGTGGACAACACCAAGCTCTCCAAGGTGATTCGGGTTATTGTCAAAGAATACGGAAGAATGTCAAAAAACAGGATAAGCGAAAAAGAACTGAAAAAAGCCAAGGATTATCTCAAAGGAAAGATGATTTTGGGCCTGGAGTCATCCGACGACAAAGCTTCTTTTTTCGGAATCCAGGAATTACTGAGAAAGAAAATCCAGACCCCGGAGCAGATTTTCGCCAAGATTGACAAAGTAACGAAAAAAGACATTCAAAGAGTGGCCAAGAACCTGTTTAAAAAAGAAAATCTCAACCTGGCCTTAATCGGGCCGTTCAAAGACGATAATCAGTTTAAGAAATTGTTAAAGTTATGAAACAAGAAATCGAGAAAATCGACGTTACCTGGTCGGCCATCTTCAAATTCTTTTTCGTCCTCATCCTCTTTTACTTCATTTTCCTGACCAGGGATATTCTGGTCTGGACTCTTTTGGCCCTAATGATTTCCATTTTGTTCAACCCTTTGATAGATATTCTGGAAAGGAGAAGAATTCCCAGGCCCGTGGCCGGATTTCTGATTTACTTCGGCTCTCTTCTGACAATTTTCACCCTAGTGTATTTCCTGGCCCCGCCCGTTATCCTGGAAATCCAGAATTTTTATTCCAACTTCTATAAATATCTGGAAGCCCTGCCCCGGATGCTGGCAGCCATAGGCTTTGAATTCAAAAATATCGCCACCTTCGCCTTAACCTTAAAAGATTCGCTCATTCAGATTTCTTCCAATGTCTTTGATTTGGTTTCTTCCCTTTTCGGCAGCATCTTCGCCGGCGCCACCATTTTTTCCCTGGCTTTGTTTCTTTCCATCGAGAGAAACGACATTTTGAAACTGATTAAAACCGTATCGCCCAAGAATTGGGAAGAGGACATTCTGAAGATTTGGGAAAGAAGCCAGGACAAAGTTTCCAACTGGTTCGGCAGCAGGATTTTATGCTCCATCGGCGTCGCCGTTCTGACCTTTGTCGCCTGCTATTTCTTAAAGATCAAGTTCGCGGTTTCTCTGTCTCTGCTGACCGGGGCCTTGAACATCGTTCCGTTTCTGGGGCCGCTTGCGGCGGTAATCGCCCTAGCCGTGGTGGCTTTGCTTGATTCCTGGACCAAGGCAGTGTGGATCATTGCTCTTTCCGTTATCATCCAGCAGATAGAGGCCAACATATTCACACCCCTTTTTACCAGAAGAATGGTAGGTTTGCCCACTTTTTTGGTTTTATTCTCCATTCTCATCGGCGGAAAATTACTGGGGATCGTCGGTGCCGTTCTGGCCATTCCTTTGGCCGGCATATTCTACGAAACAGTCAAATCATATTTTTTATCCAGGAAAAATTCATGAAAACGGTTTTCATATCCACGGCCATTGATTACGTCAATGCCTCGCCTCATCTGGGGCACGCTCTGGAGAAAATACAGGCCGACGTTATCGCCCGCTACCACCGCTCCCTGGGGGACGAGGTTTTCTTTTTGAGCGGGACCGACGAGAACAGCCTGAAGAATGTCCAGAGCGCCGAGAAAGAAGGAATTCCGATCAAGGGTCTGGTGGACAAGTATTACGAGAAATTCCATAATTTGAAAGAGGCCCTCAACCTTTCTTACGACGATTTCATCAGGACAACGGAAGAGAGGCACGTTAAAGGAGCGCAAGAGCTCTGGTCGCAGTGCAGTAAGGATATTTTCAAGAAGAAATACAAAGGTCTTTACTGCGTGGGCTGCGAAGAATTCTACAAAGAGCAGGAACTGGAGAACGGAATGTGTCCCGAACACAAGAAGCCACTGGAATTGGTCGAGGAAGAAAACTATTTTTTCAAACTGGCCCAATACCAGGACAAATTGAAAGAGCTGATAAGCAAAGGTGTTATCAGAATCGTTCCCGAAACGAAGAAGAACGAGGTTTTGAGTTTCATTGATTCCGGCCTGGAAGATTTTTGCATTTCCCGCTCGGCCGGCCGGGCCAAGGGCTGGGGAATAGACGTTCCCAATGACCCGAGCCAGAAAATCTGGGTCTGGTTCGACGCTTTGGCGAATTACATCACCGCTCTGGGTTACGGCAGCGACGACGAATCAAAATTCATTCGCTTCTGGCAGAACAACGAAAACAAGCTTCACGTCATCGGCAAGGGCATTACCAGGTTCCACGCCGTCTACTGGCCGGCCATGCTTTTATCCGCCGGTATTTCTTTGCCCCATACCATTTTCGTTCACGGCTACATTACCGCCGACGGACAGAAAATGTCCAAAAGCATCGGCAACGTGGTTGATCCTTTCGAGCTGGTAAACAAATACGGGACCGATGCCGTCAGATATTTCCTTTTAAGGGAAATTCCCACTTTGGGGGACGGGGATTTCAGTTACGAGAAATTTGAGAAAAGATACAACGACGATTTGGCTTCGGGTCTGGGCAATCTGTTTTCCCGGGTCATGGCCATGGTTGAGAAGCAGGGAGAGCTGAAAATCAAGCCCAATGAGTTTACTTTAAAAGAAGTGGAAGAAGCCCGGGAGAAATGCCGGGAAAAAATCGTTTGTTTCAATGAAGCTCTGGGAATCATCTGGGAATTAATCGCTTCCTGCGACAGATACATTGACAGGGAAAGACCCTGGGAAACTAAAGACAAAGAGGTCTTTTCCAATCTTTTGTTCTCTTTGAAGAATATCGCCGAAATGATTTGTCCTTTCCTGCCCGGAACCTCGGAGAAAATGAAAGAGCAGCTGGGAGAAGAGGAAGGAATTTTCAGGGCTAAAAAAGGAGAATCTTTGTTTCCGAGATTATGAGCAACAAGTCATTCACCTTAATCGAAATACTGGTGGTCATCGTGATTATCGGAATTATTTCCGCTTTCATTATCGTTTCCATGGCCGGGGTTTCGGATAAGGCGAGGATCGCCAAAGGACAGGCCTTTGGCAATTCTTTGAGGAATTCCTTGCTGTTGAATCTGGTGTCGGAATGGAAGTTTGACGGTCCGACTGCCGTTGACAGCACCGCCACCGGCGATGACCTTAAGGATTCTTGGGGGACGAACAACGCTTCTGTTTACGGTTCGCCTAAGGTTAAGGGAGGAACAAGTTGTGTAAGCGGCAAGTGCCTGTATTTTGAACAGTCCAGTAGCGATAATTTGAGCCGGGTGGACAATATCACGGTGAGCGACATAAGCAATAATTACACGTTCAGTTTTTGGGTAAATTTCAATCACGGGGTAAGATGGAACGGCGGTATTTTTTCCAATCCTTCCTGGGGCGGGCTTTTACAGGTTCTTAACCAGACATCCGACGCCGTTATATACCTTAATATGGGTAGTGGCGCCTATAATGTGCAATATTATGTATATTTTAACGACGAAACGATATCCCGGTCGATTTCCTTTGACACTATTAAAGACAAGTGGGCCTTGATAGTTCTTTCTTATGACGGCTCCTATATCAGATTTTATGTTGACGGAAAAGAATTGAGTCCTTATGCGAAAACCGGAACATTAAAAACAGCCACCAGTTGGAGAATTAATTTCGCAAATATCACCACCTACTGGACATCCGGCTATATGGATGATTGCAAGTATTTCAACTCGGCCATTTCTTCAAGCGAGGTTAGGCAGAATTATTATTCCGGCCTGAACAGGCTTTTAACAAACAAAGAAATGGAAATTGAAGAATTTTCTTTAAGATTAACCGAATTGGTCGGCCAACCATGATTGATACCCACGCCCATTTGAATTTTTCCCAATTCGATAAAGACCGGGACGAGGTTGTTTTAAAATGTTTGAAAGAAAACATCGGGATGATTAACGTGGGAACCAATTATGAGAGCTCTCTGGAAGTAATCGGCATGGCCAATAAATACGGCAAGGGGATTTACGCTTCAATCGGCCTGCATCCTTTGGACGCGGAGCAGGGTTTTGATTACGGAAAATACAAAGACTTGAATTACGACAAGGTGGTGGCCATCGGAGAAGCGGGCCTGGATTACTGGTACAAGCCCAAAGGGAAAGCAAAGAGAGAATCGTACAAAGAGAAACAAAAGGAGATATTTGTTAAGCAGGTTGCTCTGGCCGAGGAATTAAACCTCCCTTTGATTATTCATTGCCGCGTGGCTTTTGACGATGCTTATGATATTCTGAAGCAAAAGAAGCTCAGGGGCGTTCTTCATTGTTTTACGGGAAACTTGTCTGATTTGGAGAGATTTCTGGCCCTGGGGTATTTCATCGGCGTCAACGGCATTATCTTCAAGATGGATTTAAAAGAAGTAATTGAAAAAACTCCTTTGGAAAGGATTCTTCTGGAAACCGACTGTCCTTTTCTTCCTCCGCCGGGCTTTGACGAGAGGAACAGCCCCTTGTCCCTGAAATACATCGGAGAAGAAGTGGCGAGGATAAAGGATGCTACCCTGGAAGAAATTCTGGAAAAGACAGAGGAGAATACCAGGGCTTTGTTTGACAAAATGGCTTAGAGAACATATATTCAAAAAAGCACATTAAGGTGATTCAATGGGAAGCGGAAAAGAAAGGAAAAAAGCAGGGAGGAATCCCAATACTTCGGGCCACGAAGACGGTTGCAGAGCCAGAACCGCGGGACAGAAATCCGGCTTTCGAGCAAAAAACAAGCCCCAATAAGGGGTCTTTTATTTTTCCTTTTCCTGTGTTATTGTTATACATATGATACCCGAAACATTGTTTTTAATAAGAAAAGGGCTTTTTGGTTTGGTTCTGGGGTTTTCCCTGTATTTCGTGCTGTTTTTTTCCAAGCCGATACTGGAGAGTGTTTTAAAAAGGAAATTCAACGACGACGCATATTTCTGGTTCATTATCTTTTTTTCCGTGGTTATCGGCTTTGTTTCCATGTCAATCATTTAGTTTATGGCTTACCAATTCAAAGAAATCGAGAAAAAATGGCAGGAGCGTTGGGAGAAGGACGGTGCTTTCAAAACCAAAGAATTTTCTTCGCCCAAATTTTACGTTCTGGACATGTTTCCCTATCCTTCGGGCTTGGGCCTGCATGTCGGCCATTTCAAGGGATACGTGGCCACGGATATCGTCGCCCGGCTGAAAAGAATGCAGGGCTTCAACGTTCTCCACCCCATGGGCTGGGACGCTTTCGGCTTGCCGGCGGAGAATTACGCCATCAAGACCGGAATTCATCCGGAAATCACCACCGAAAAAAACGTTGACAACATCAGGAACCAGATGAAAATCGCCGGGCTCAGTTACGACTGGTCAAGAGAAATCAACACCACCGAACCCGATTATTACAAATGGACCCAGTGGATTTTCCTCCAGCTTTTCAAAAAAGGGCTGGCTTACAAGAAAATCCTGCCCATCAACTGGTGTCCTTCCTGCAAGACCGGGCTGGCCAACGAAGAAGTGATTGACGGCAAGTGCGAAAGATGCGGAACCGAAACTACCAAGAAAGACATCGAGCAATGGGTTCTGAAAATCACCGATTATGCGGAGCGGCTGCTTGACGACTTGGAAGGGTTGGACTGGCCGGAAAAAATCAAGGAAATGCAGAGGAACTGGATCGGCCGGAGCGAGGGCTGGGAACCGGTTTTCAAAATCAAAGACAGCCTGTTCGACATACCGGTTTTCACCACCCGGGCCGATACTCTTTTCGGCTGCACCTATCTGGTTCTGGCTCCCGAGCATCCGATTATCAAAGATTTGGAAATAGATATTGAAAACCCGGACGAGGTTTCTCTGTATCTGGAAAAAGCCGGAATCAAAAGCGAGAGGGAAAGAATCAGCGAAGTCAAAGACAAGACCGGGGTGGAATTGAGGGGCGTAAAAGTCGTTAATCCGATAAACAACAAAGAGATTCCCGTTTTTGTGGCCGACTATGTTCTGGGCCACTACGGCACCGGGGCGGTGATGGCCGTGCCGGCTCATGACCAAAGGGATTTCGAATTCGCCAAAAAATACAACCTGGAAATCGTTTGGACCGTCAAGCCCGAACAGGGGGAAATCGATAAAAGCAAGGCCTTTGTCGAAGACGGCGTTCTTTTCGATTCGGGAGAATTCAGCGGATTGGGTTCCGACGAGGCCAGGAAGAAAATCGGAGAATATCTGTCTAAGCAGAACCTGGCTGAAAAGAAAGTCTATTACAAGTTAAGGGACTGGATATTCTCCCGGCAGAGATACTGGGGCGAGCCCATCCCGATCATTAATTGCGAGAAATGCGGGACAGTTCCCTTGAAAGAAGAAGACCTTCCCTTGAAGCTTCCTCACATTGAAAAATATCAGCCCACGGGCACGGGAGAATCTCCTTTGGCCGCCATAGAAGAGTGGGTGAACGTCGAATGTCCCAAGTGCAAGGGAAAAGCCAGAAGGGAAACCAATACCATGCCCCAATGGGCCGGCAGTTCCTGGTATTACTTGAGGTTCATCGACCCCGACAATCAAAAAGAATTGGTTGACAAAAAGAAAGAAGAATTCTTCATGCCGGTTGATTTGTATGTCGGCGGGGCCGACCACGCCGTCCTTCATTTATTATATGCCAGGTTTTGGCACAAGTTCTTGTTTGACTTAAAGCATGTTTCAACAAAGGAACCTTTTTTCAAATTAAGGAATGTCGGATTCGTTCTTGCTCCGGACGGGCAGAAAATGTCCAAGTCCAAAGGCAACGTGATTGCGCCGGATGAAATTATCGAGAAGTACGGAGCCGACGCTTTCAGGATTTACGAAATGTTCATGGGTCCCTTCGGCGAGGCCATCGGCTGGAGCGAAAACGGAGTGAAAGGGGTCTACAAGTTTTTGAACCGGGTCTGGAATTTTTCCATAAAGAACAAAGACAACAAGGAAAGCCCGAAAGAGTTAATCGCGGAAATTAACAAGCTGAACAAAAGGGTTTCCGAAGATTTGGAAAAAATGAAGTTCAACACCTCAATCGCTTTTTTCATGGAGTTTTTGAATTTTGCGGAAGAGAAGCAAGTGGGAAAAGACGTGGTGGAAAGGATGCTTGTTTTGCTTTCCCCTTTTGCGCCCCACATTTGCGAAGAGCTTTGGGAGATTCTGGGAAACAAAGAAAGCATTTTGAAGCAGAAGTGGCCGGAATACGACAAAAACCTGATTAAAGAAGAAAGAATAGAGCTGGTGGTTCAGATTAACGGCAAGGTCAAGGACAAGATAGAGGCGAAAAACGGCTTGTCCGAAGAAGAAATCAAGGAAATTGTTTTTCAAAGCGAAAAGGTCAAGAAATGGACGGAAGGCAGGGAAGTCGTCAGATTCTTGTTCGTCCCGCCTTCGTTAATAAATATTGTGGTGAAATAGATATGTGCGGAATCGTGGGATACATCGGCAATAAAAGAGCGCTGCCCATAATGTTGTCGGGGCTGGAGAGGCTGGAGTACAGGGGCTATGACAGTTTCGGTTTTTGCGTTCTGGGAAAAGAAAAATTCCTTTACAAAGAAGCGGGCAAGATTTCCAAGGCGGAAGAAGTGAGGGGTTTCGACTGGGAGGGGACCGTGGGTATTTCCCATACCCGCTGGGCCACGACCGGCGAGGTCACCAAAGAAAACGCTCATCCCCATTGCGACTGCAAAGAAGAGATATTCGTCGTTCACAACGGAATCATTGAGAATTACAAGCAGCTGAAAGAAAAACTAATCAAAGAAGGGCATGTTTTCCGGTCGGAGACGGACACGGAAGTAATCGCCCATTTGATTGAAAAGCACTTCCAGGGAAATTTGGAAGAAGCGGTCATCAAGGCCCTGAAAGAAGTGAGGGGAACCTACGGCCTGGCTGCTGTTTCCACCAGAGACCCTGACAAAATCGTGGCCGCCCGGCTGTCTTCGCCCCTGATTATCGGAGTGAACGGCAATGAGTTTTTGATTGCTTCCGACCCTTCGGCGATTATTACCACCACCAGGCAGATTATTGTTCTGGAGGACAACGAGATAGCTGTTTTAAAAAGGGACGGTTTCACCATTCTCAAAGAGGAAAAAGAGCGCCGAAAAGAACTGGAAACGATTGAGTGGGACATCGAGCAGGCGGAAAAAGGGGGCTACAAGCATTTTATGCTCAAGGAAATCATGGAAGAGCCCAATGTGATAGAAGATGCCATGAGGGGGAGGATGCTTTTGGAAGAAGGAAACGTGAAGTTGGGAGGACTGGAGTCCGTTCAGGCGAAATTGAGGAAAATAGACAATTTGTTTTTGATTGGCTGCGGCACGGCCTATTACGCCTGCCGGACCGGGGAATACATGCTTGAAGAATACGCCGATTTATTGGTTCAGACCGACATCGGCTCCGAGTTCAGGTACAGAAAGCCGATTGTCAACAAGAATACCGCCGCCATTTTCGTTTCCCAGTCGGGAGAAACCGCCGACACCTTGGCCGCTTTGCGAGAAATGAAAGAAAAAGGGGTTTTGTCTTTGGGAATCACCAACGTGGTCGGTTCTTCCCAGGCCAGGGAGACCGATGCCGGAGTTTACACCCGTTCCGGACCGGAAATCGCCGTTGCTTCCACCAAAGCTCTGCTCGGCCAATTGACCATTCTGGCCATGATTACCGTATATCTGGGCAGGCAGAGGAACATGTCTTTGATAATGGGCAAGAGAATCGTTTCCGAGTTGCGGAAGCTGCCTCAATTGGCTGGAGAAATTTTGAAGCAAAAAGAAGAAATCAGGAAAATCGCCGAGAAATACAACCAGTACCGGGACTTCTGGTTTATCGGAAGAAAGTACAATTATTCCATTGCCCTGGAAGGCGCTTTGAAATTGAAAGAGATTTCCTATGTCCACGCCGAAGGAGTGGCCGGGGGGGAACTGAAGCACGGGCCCTTGGCTCTGGTTGACGAGAATTGTCCGACCGTCGCCATTTGCCCCACGGATTCGGTTTACGAGAAAATGGTCGCCAATATTGAGGAAATAAAGGCGAGGAAAGGCAAAGTGATAGCCGTGGCCACAAAGGGAAACGAAAAGATAAAGGAAATCGTCGACGACGTCATATATATTCCCAAGACGCTGGAAATGCTGACGCCCATTCTTTCCGTCATTCCTCTCCACTTTTTCGCTTACTATTTCGCCGATTCTCTGGGCCGAGACGTGGACAAGCCGAAGAATCTGGCCAAAAGCGTGACCGTGGAGTGATTATTTGATACAATTAATTAAATGAATAAATCTTTCACCCTTATCGAAATACTGGTCGTTATCGTCATCATTGGAATCATTTCCGCTTTCATTATCGTTTCCATGGCCGGGGTGTCGGATAAAGCAAGGATTGCCAAGAGCCAGGCTTTTTCCAATTCATTGAAGAATTCCCTGATGCTCAATCTGATTTCCGAATGGAGGTTAGACGACGCTTCGGGAACAACAGCCCAAGACCACTGGGGAACAAATAACGGCGCTTGGTCCGGAGCCGGAGGGGGCGCCTACACCTCTCCTTCATGGAGGACTTCCTCGGAATGCGTTTCCGGGGGCTGCCTGGCTTTCGACGGCACGGATGATTACGTAAATTGCGGATCAAACATTGCTATCGGCCTTAATAGTTTTACTTTTTCTTTTTGGGCCAAAACTTCTGTAAACAATACCCTTAAAACCGCTATTAAAAGGCTGGCGGCAATAACGGGTTGGGTTGGAGCGTTTGAAGTTCCCCATTCGGGAACAAGAAATGCGATATTCTATATAACAGACGGCAACTATTCGGTCGGATCAATTTATAGGTATATGGAACCGCACACTAATAATTCCAATACAACTGACAATAAATGGCATTATTTCGTGGGTGCCTGCGACAGGTCTCAACATAAAGCTCCCGATGTTTATTTGGACGGCATTCTTAAAAACGGAGCTTCCAGCGGTTATTGCGATCAGTTAACAGATGACATTCCGCTGGGCCTTTTATATATCGGAGGAACCAGCGGCTATTTCAACGGTTTAATTGATGATGTCCGGATATATAACGCAGCCATCCCCAGTTCCCAAATCCAGCAAAACTATTATCTCGGCCTGAATCAATTATTGATTAACAATGGCATTGCTTTTAAAGAATATCAATAAAGGTTGGGAGAATTAAAAAGTTATTTAGTTAATTATTAAAATGAACAAAAACGATTTTTCAATTTTAATAGGCGGAGCCGCCGGCCAGGGCTCGAGAAAAGCCGGCTTGCTTATTGCCAAGATTTTTAACACTCTGGGCTACGGGATTTTTATTTACGACGACTACCAGTCGCTGATAAAAGGAGGACACAGCTTTTCTTTAATCAGGATTTCCGACAAAGAGCCTCTTTCCCATTCCCGGTCAATCGATTTTCTTCTGGCTTTGGACGAAAGAACGATTGAGGAGCACGAGAAGGATTTGAACAAGGAAGGAACCATTGTTTTCAACAAAGACAGGATTAAAAACAGCAAGGGCATAGGCGTCGCCATTGAAACAATCGTCAAGGAATCGGGAGGCATTCCCATTATGGCCAATACCGCCCTGATTGCCGGCTTTGCCAAAATAATGGGCATTGAATGGGAGGTTTTAGAAGAGATTTTAAAGAAAGAAATTGAAAGAGAAATTGATAAAAATTTGGAAATAGCCAAGAAGGCCTTTGACGGGAATCAATCAATCATTGAAGTTAAAAGATTAAACAACGCTCCTCGGCCTCTTTTGACCGGAAACGAGGCAGTGGCTTTGGGAGGAGTCAGAGCCGGCTTGGAAATATATTATGCTTATCCCATGACTCCGGCCACCGGCATTCTTCATTATCTGGCCGAGCACAGCCAGGACTTGAACGTCTGCGTTTCCCAGCTGGAAAACGAAATAGCCGTTATCAATGCGGCCATCGGTTCGGCTTACGCGGGCAAGCGCTCCATGGTCGGAACTTCGGGCGGAGGATTCGCCTTAATGACCGAGGCCTTGAGCATGGCCGTCCAGGCGGAAACGCCCCTGGTAATAGTGGAAAGCCAAAGGCCGGGACCGGCTTCGGGAGTTCCCACTTATCAGGCCCAGGGAGACTTGCTTTTTTCTCTTTTCGCCGGCCACGGAGACATCGTGAAATTCGTCATTGCCCCGGGCGACGCGAACGAAGCTTTTTATTGGACAGCCCGGGCGATGAATCTGGCCTGGAAATATCAGACGCCGGTGATTGTTCTGATTGACAAAGAGCTGTCGGAGAGCACTTACAATTTTAATGAAGAAGAAATCAAAAAGGAAGAAGGGAAGATGTGGGACGGAAAAGGGGAATACAAAAGATATCTTAATTTGAAAGACGGCATTTCCCCCATGGCTTTCCCGGGCGGCAAGGGAGTCGTCAAGGCCACCAGCTACGAGCACGATGAGTCCGGAATCACCACCGAAGAGGCGGAAGCAATCAAGAAAATGCAGGAAAAGAGAATGAGGAAATTTGAGCTGATGCGAGAAGAAGCGGAAAAGATGCCGTCAGTCAATGTTTTCGGAAACCTTCAATCAAAGACGGCGGTTGTCTGCTTCGGCTCCGTCAAGGGCGTGGTGAGGGAAGCGGCCGAGGAAGCGGGATTGAAAATGGTCCAGCCCTTGATTCTCGAGCCCTTCCCACAAGAACAGATAAAAAAAGCCTTAAAGGGTTCGGAGAAAATAATCTGCGTGGAGAATAATGCTTCGGGGCAATTGGCCAAGCTTCTTTCTTGCTTTGGAATCAAGGTTGATGAAAAAGTTTTGAAATACGACGGCCGGCCCTTTTTTAAAGAAGAATTAAAAAAAATTATTTAACCCATCTATGGAAAACTTAGAAACATCTTGTCCCAATACCTGGTGCCCGGGCTGCGGCAACTTCGGAGTTCTGGCCGCGGTTAAAAAAACAGTCAACTCTTTGCTGGACCAGGGCGTTAAAAAAGAAAATATCGTTCTTGTTTCCGACATCGGTTGCAGTTCCAAATCCACCGACTATCTGAATTTGAACAGCTTTGATTCCCTTCACGGCCGTTCCATCGCCACCGGTCTGGGAATCGCTTTGGCCAATCCGGATTTGAAAGTAATCGTTGTCATCGGCGACGGGGGAGCTTTGAACGAAGGCATCGCCCATTTGGTTCACGCGGCCAAAAGGAACTCCAATATCACCATTTTAATGCACAACAACCGCCTTTTCGCCCTGACCACCGGCCAGTTCACCGCTGTTTCTCCCAAGGGGCTGAAAGGGAAATCAACCCCCGAAGGCGTAACCGAAGAACCGATTAATCCCTTGGAATTGATGCTTGACTCCAGGGCCTCTTTCATCGGCCGAAGCTATTCGGCCAAAATCGACCACATGGCTTCTTTGATTGAAAAAGCAGTAAAGCACGACGGCTTCAGCTTTATCGAAATACTCCAGCCCTGTGTTTCTTTTTTCAACAACTTCCAGTTTTACAACGAGAAGGTTTATGAAATTGAAGACAAAGAAAGGACGAAAGAAGAGGCGAGAAAACTGATTGAAGAATGGAATTACAACAGCGAGGGAAAAATACCCCTGGGTCTTCTTTATTCCCAAAAGAGAGATACTTACGAGAACTTGATTAATAAATCAATTAAAGGGAAAGAGCCCGACATTAAAAAATGTTTGCAAATCCGTTTATAAGGAAGAGAAAAAGGATTATCTGCTTCGGGGGAGGCAATGCCATGCCCGGCACCGTGCTCCGGGGATTGAAAGAAAAAGATGCGGAGATAACCGCGGTTTGTTCGGTTCTGGATTCCGGCGGCTCGTCGGGAAGATTGAGAAAAGAATACGGCATTATTTCCCCCGGGGACTTGAGAAGGGCTTTTTTGGAGCTTTCGGATTTTTCCTTTAACGACAAGAAGTTGTTCAATTACCGTTTTGAGGAAGGGGAATTGGCGGGCCACAACCTGGGCAATCTCGTTTTTCTGGCTATGTGCCTGAGTAGAGAAAATTATCACGAGGTTTTCGAGAAATTGAACAGAATACTGGACAATAAATACAAGATACTTCCCTCAACCATTCATCCCTCCGAGCTGGTGGCCGTTCTGGGGAACGGACAAGAAATCGTCGGCGAAACGAAAATAGACATTCCCACGCACAATACGGAATTGAAGATTAAAAAGGTGTTTTTGAGGCCTCCGGTGGCCGCCTGCCCGCAGACCATAAGAAGAATAAAGAATGCGGACATGGTGGTTATTGGTCCGGGAGACATTTTTTCTTCCCTGATGCAGATTTTTTTGGTGGAGGGAATCTCCGAAGCCATAAAGGACAGCAAAGCTAAGAGGGTCTATATCGCCAATCTCATGACCAAGGACGGAGAGTCGAACGGGTTCAGTGCTGAGGACTTTGCCGCAGAAGTGGAAAAGCACCTGCAGTGTCCGCTTGATTACGTCGTTTTCAACAACAAAAATCCCGGAGAAGAACGGGTCAAAAAATACAGAGAAAAGCATAAAGAGCTGTTGGAGCTGTCTTTATGCTCTTCTTCTTTGCCTAAATTCGTGGGAAGGGATATAATGGCCGGAGAGGGGGATATTGTTCACGACCCCCGAAAATTAGCCGATGTTATTTTCAGTTTAACATAAGTATGCAAGCAGTAATCCTCGCCGCAGGAAAAGGCACAAGATTCGAACCATTGTCTTTGACCAGGCCCAAGCCGCTTTTTTCCGTCATGGGAGAATCCATATTGGAGCACAATTTAAAAGAGCTGAAAGGATTGATTGATGAAGCGATAATTATTTATAACAGCGAGCTCGTCAAAGAAAAAGTCAAAGAAGAATTCGGGGGCATAAAGATAAGATATGTTTTTCAAGAGGAAATGAACGGTACGGGTGCAGCAGTCAAGCTGGCTTATCCGTTTCTCGAGGACAAATTTCTTGTTTTGAACGGCGACGATTTCTATTTCCAGGAAGACATTAAAAGGGCTTTGAAAAAATTTCCCTGCCTTTTGGCCAAAGAGCACGAGAAGCCTTCCAATTTCGGCGTGGTTCTGGAAAAAGAGGGGCTGGTGAAAGAATTGGCGGAGAAGCCCGCCAATCCGGTTTCCAGTCTGGTGAATACGGGTTTGTATTTTCTGCCCAAAAGCATTTTGGAAACCCGGACGGAAAAATCGGAAAGAGGGGAATACGAATTTACGGATTTTATTAAAAATTTCATCAAGCAAAACAGCCTTTATATCGTTAAAGCCGGGGCCTGGTTTCCCGCCTCCTATCCCTGGGATGTTTTTGACGCCCTGGACTATCTTTTCCAAACCAGAAAAGCGAAAAACAAAGGCAAGAAAGAAAAAAACGTCGTTATTAAGGGAAAAGTCATCATTGGTCCGGGAACGCTCGTCAAAAGCGGTTCGTACATTGAGGGTCCGGCCTACATCGGCAAGAACTGCGTTATCGGGCCCAATTGCCATTTAAGGCCCATGGCAATAATCGGAGATAACTGCAAGATCGGGCAGGCCGTGGAAATCAAGAATTCCATAATAGGAGAAAATACCAACATCAGCCATCTTTCGTATGTCGGCGATTCGATAATCGGCTCCGACTGCAACCTGGGAGCCGGAACAATTATTGCCAATTTAAGGCACGACAATGACACGGTCAAGACAATGGTCAAGGGCCAGGCAATTGACACCAAAAGAAAGAAGTTCGGAACAATCATGGGTGACGGCGTCAAAACCGGCATCGGCACTTTCATTTATCCCGGCCGAAAGATATGGCCAACCAAAACCACTTTGCCCGGTGAAAAAGTGGATAAAGATATAATATAAAAAAATGCTCACCGGGTGGTGAGCATGGATGTTCTTTTGATGAGGGTTCTGTTCTCTGCAGAGATTAATTCTCCTTCAATAACAAGAGCGTTTTTGATTGCCCGGCCTTGGGGATCGACTTTGTTAAGGAAATCCACTGCCTGGTTGTTGTTTTCAAGCGGGCCGTACATGTCGCAAATTTGCCAAGTCCGCTGTTTCGGACTGGCGTTAAGCGGGTAAAGTGAAAGCACAAATTTTTTCTTCATTTTTTCACCTTTAAAATAACCAATAAATTGATATCATAAAAAGGTCTTGCGGTCAATGGTGCCGAAGGTGGGAGTTGAACCCACACGAGATTGCTCTCATAGCATTTTGAGTGCTACGCGTATGCCAGTTCCGCCACTTCGGCCTAATTAGGTATTTAGCATAAAAAAAGACATTTGTAAATTTTTTCTTTTAGTGGTAAAATTATTTTAATGAACAGGGTAATTGCCATAGCCAATCAAAAAGGAGGAGTAGGCAAAACAGCCATTGCCGTCAATCTTCCCGTTTTTCTGACCGCTTTCGGCAAGAAGGTTCTCTTGGTTGACGCCGACCCCCAGGCCAATGCCACTTTTTCCCTGGGAATCAAGCCCAAAGATTTGCCCCTTTCCCTGTATGAGGCTCTTTTGGGACAGATTTCGCCCAAAGAAATAATCAAAAGGACTCCTTTTCTGGCTTTCGATTTGATGCCTACTTCCTACAACCTGGCCGGAGCCAACATAGAACTGATTAATTTGAAAGACAGGGAATTCAGGTTGAAAGAAATCTTGGACAAGGTCAAGAACGATTACGATTTTGTTTTGGTTGATTGTCCTCCCAGCCTGGGAATTCTCACTATCAACGGCCTGGTGGCCGCCGACGAAGTTCTGATTCCGGTTCAGTGTGAATACTTGGCTTTGGAGGGATTGGAGCAGCTGCTTTCCAATATTAAACTGATTAACGATAACTTGGAACGGGATATCAAGATATTGGGTTCGGTTTTAACCATGTATAACAGGAGAAACAAGGTTTCGCAGAAAATCGCCAAGGATTTGAGAAGAACCTTCCCGGGATACGTTTTTGACACCATTATTCCCAGAACGGTCGCTTTGTCAGAATCGCCCATCGGCGGGAAAACCATTTTAAGGTCAGCCCCCAATTCTTCGGCCGTTCACGCTTTCCGGGAGCTGGCCAGAGAGATAATAGGTAAGGAGAGGCAATGAATAAATCCTTCACCCTCATTGAAATACTGGTGGTTATCGTGATAATCGGAATCATTTCCGCTTTCATTATCGTTTCCATGTCCGGAGTTTCGGAAAAGGCAAGAATTGCCAAGAGTCAGGCTTTTTCCAATTCAATCAAGAATTCATTGATGCTGAATCTGGTTTCCGAATGGAGGATGGACGATGCTTCCGGAACCACGGCCCAGGACCACTGGGGAGCCAATCCCGGCACCTGGTTCGGAGCCGGAGGCGGAACCTACACCTCTCCTTCCTGGAGAACGGCCTCGGAATGCGTTTCCGGAGGCTGTCTGGCTTTCGACGGCACGGATGATTACGTTAATTGCGGGAGTGGGGCGAGTTTGAATATTATTGGCCCGCTTACGATTTCGGTCTGGGTAAAGCCATCCTTGTTGGCGGGTGATAACAGAAGAGTCGCGGGAAAGGGAACAACAGATTCATACGAGATTGGATTGGACAATAACGGTTATCCAAGATTTGATGTTGATTTTGCAACCTCCGGACTGCAAAGTATCATTGGAACAACGGCTATTTCGTTGAATAGCTGGCATCACATAGTGGGAACGTATAATAGCAGCACAATGAAGTTGTATTATGACGGAGCCGTAACCGGGACACCCGTTTCTATGTCCGAATCAATTACAGTTTCGTCTACAGATTTCTTAATAGGTAAGCGCAGTTCTCATAACGATGACTGGTTCAACGGCTTAATAGACGATGTCCGCATATATAACGCTGCTATCCCAATTTCTCAAATCCAGCAAAACTATTATCTCGGGCTAAATAAACTATTGTTTAACGAAGGTGTTGCTTTCGAAGAATTTAATCAAAGATTAGCTGAGTTGAAAAATAATTTGGCAAATAATTGATTTTTGATACAATACAAACATATGATTGGAAAAGGACTGGAATCATTGATTCCCAAAAAAGAACAGAATAAGGAAGCAAGCCGGGAGCCGGCCAAAGATTTTATCTTTTGGATTGAGATTGACAAAATCAAGCCCAATCCCTTGCAGCCGAGAAAAGAATTTGACGAACAGGAGCTTGTTTCTCTTTCGGAATCAATCAAGAAGTACGGGCTCTTGCAGCCGATTATCGTCAATAAAGTGGAAAGGAGAACCAATTCCGGCGGCATGGTGGCGGAATATCAGATTATCGCCGGGGAAAGAAGGTGGCGGGCCTCGAAAAGATCCGGACTGAAACAGATACCGGTCATCATCAAAGAGAGGTCTAATCAGGAAAAGTTGGAGATGGCTTTGATTGAGAACGTCCAGAGAAAAGACTTGAATCCCGTTGACAAGGCCAGGGCCTTTGAGCGATTGAGAAACGAATTCGGTCTTTTGGACAGGGAGATAGCCCAGATGGTGGGAGCGAGCCGGGAAGCAGTGGTAAACACCCTGAGGATTTTGTCCTTGTCCGAAGAAATCAAGAACGCTTTAAGGGGAGAGAAAATATCGGAAGGTCATGCCCGGGCTCTTTTGGGAGTCAAAGACGAGAAAGAGAGAAAGAATCTATTCGAGGAAATCCTAAAGAACAATTATTCGGTAAGAGAGGTTGAGAAAAAAGCCAAAGGAAACAAATCGATTAAAATCGATAAAACCATAATCAATAAGGAATTTTTGGAGAAAAAACTGAAAGAATTATTCGGCCACAACAGAATTAAACTGGAAAAGAAAAGAGACAAGGTTCAGTTTATTGCCGATTTCGAATCAGAAGAGGAAGTTAAAGGATGGATGAAGAAAATAATGCATCGCTAAAAAGATTTTTGTCAAATTCTTGATTTTATGCTATAGAGAAAGGGCACCTTTAAAATGGGGGGTGACAACATGAGTGAAATGAGCGAGAAGATAAAGGAGTATCTGGCAGAACTTGATTTCGATCCCGAGCTTCCGGTCAAAGAGGAAGAAATTTCTTCTCCGGATGTTTGGGTGGTGGTGGGAGATGGTTATTACCGTCTCGACAACCTTAAAAACAGAAGCGATGACCGCATAATGGAGCTTAATGCTTTCGAGTTGGCGGCCAGAGCGGTGAGAATGAGAGCGGCCAAGAGCCGACACATTGAACTTTTCCCTAAATACTGCCGGGGAACGGAAAACCCTATTTGCCTGCTGGGTCCGCCTTCAGGCCACGACGACGATATCCAAGCCGACGCAATAATTTTCGGACGAATCAGCATGTTTCTTTTTCTTATAAAAATAGAAATAGAAAAGATAGCCGGGCTGGTTTGCCTCGACGCCGGAGAGATATTAAAAAGACGGGAGATATATTTAAGGAAAATAAAATCGGCATGATTAACGTGCCGGTTTTTTCTTTTCCTGAAGCATTTCCACGCCAATGGCGAGAACAATGATGGCGAGGGCGATTAGGCCTCCGACAATGAAGAAGATATCCTCAACAAGGTCTCCCAGGGTTTCCTTTTTTTTCATTTCTGCCTCCAAAGATCTACTGTCATATTAGTGTTTTTCTTGTTTTTGTCAATTGACAGAAAAACATTTTTGTACTATTCTTTAATTGTTTTAAAAGCAATTTTACAAGTTAAGAAGGCGTCTCTATATAGAGTTGGCGGCAATTGCGGATGCTTGTCTTAGCCATTAACAACCAAAAGGAGGTGTTAGTAATGATGGAAAAGAAAGAAGCCATTAAATGTCCTGAAGATGTCTTGGAGGCCGTGATTTTCAAAATCAGCAAGTTTCCAGACGAATACCCGATTGAGTTCTATGAACAAAGGGGTTATCCAATAAGGTGCATCGCTTGTCGCGATGAGTATGACCCGGAAAATCCTGAAAAGATTGAGCTGGTTCAGGGAACGGCAACCGTAATGTTCAACTTCCAGGCGGAAGAAGGGCTTGTCACGATTCGGCATCCGTGGACTACCCTGTATTGTAAGCATTGTCTGCTTGCCCTGTTCGGAAAGACGGATACCGGCGTTGCCAACATGTTCCAGTGAGGGTGTTTTTCATGGAAGCCATTCAAAAGACCAAAGAGTTTATCGGTTTCCTTGATTTGGATCCGAAGTTTTTAATCGTTGAGGGGCCGTCTGATTCCATGGCCGTGTTGTCGGTTCATTCGTATGAAGGCTGTTATAGGTTGAACGTCTATTTCTACGAAGAATTCGATTTTTGCAGAAAGACGCAGCCATTGGAGATTTCGGTAAAAGCCGTAAGGTTAAGGGCGCAAGCCCAAAAACCTGAACTTGAGCTTTTTCCCTGCGTTGATGTTGAAAAAGTCGGATTTCTCAGGGCCAGATTGGTAAACTTGGATCCGGAAGAAGAATCTTTGGAAGAGATTGACGCGGAAATAATCGCTTTGATTGCCCGTAAGCTTTGGGCCAAGAAACCAAGTTTTTTGCCCCTAATCAAGACCTTGCTTCCTCTGGACGCTTCCGAGATTATCAGGAAAACGGCGGTTTTCTTCCCTAGGGGATTATAGGCACGATGGCGTGCCTTATTTTATTCCGTATCTTTGTTTCAATTCCTGAATCCGGTCATAGGATTCGTTGATTTGCTCTTCGGACAGCTCGCCTTTTTTAACCGCTTGGAAAATAGTTTCCATTGCTTCTTCAGCGGCTTTTTCATTATACTCGCTCCCGTTGTTGGAAATAATCAATACGTCGCATCCGGCCTGAATGGCTTTAATCAGGGCTTCGTCAAAGCCGTAATTGTCAACAATGGCTCCCATGTTCATGTCGTCTGAAACCACCACGCCCTTGAACTCCAAGTCCTCTCTGAGGATTTTTTTGATATACAAAGAAGAAAGGGTGGCGGGGAAATCAGGGTCGATGTTTCTGTTAATGATATGAGCGGTCATTACCATATCAGAGTACCCCCGTTCTATTAATCTTTGATAAGGAATCAATTCTTCTTGTTTATACGTTTCGGTTACGTCAACCATTCCCAAGTGGCTGTCTTCGGCTGAACTGCCGTGTCCGGGAAAATGCTTAATGGCCGGAATGATGTTTTTTTCATGAAGGCCTTCAATGAATTTGGAGGCATAAAGAGCTACTTTCTCCGGGTCTTCGGAAAAAGACCTTTCCAGTCCGCCAATAACCGGATTGTCGGGATTGACGTTGACGTCAACCACCGGAGCGAAATCAATATTTATCCCCAAGGAAGACAATTCTTCAGCGATAATCAAAGCGTTCTCTTTCGTTTTTTCCGGGTCTTCTTTCCCCATTTCCTGGGCGCTGGGGATGTTAATGAAGCCGTACTTTTCCTTAAGGCGGTTGATTAATCCTCCTTCGGCGTCAACGGCCACGAACAAAGAGGGGGAGGCAAGGCTTTTTAAATCGGAAATCAGTTTTTTTGTCTGTTCCGGGTCAACGATGTTTCTGGGGAACTGCTTGGTGGGTACGTCCCGGTCAAAAAGAATAACCCCTCCCAGATTGTATTTCTTGATTTCTTTTACAATGTCCGAATCGTTATTCACTTCCGTTCCCCGAAAACCCAGGATGAGCATCTGGCCGATTTTTTGTTTTAAAGCGTCGCTTTCTTTCTTTTCTTCGTAAAATTGCGGGAACAAAGCGGAAATTAATACAGCTCTTTTTTCATAAATCTTGGGAGCGAAGAGAGAGGCAATCAATATGGCGATTATTAAAATCTTGAATATATTTTTCATTTTTTTACAAAATTACAATTTTTATTGCTGCATTTTATCTTTTTGTTTTTCTCCACCAGCAGGGAATTGCATTGGGGGCATTTTTCTCCGGTGGGCCGGTACCAGGAAGCGAAATCGCACTGGGGCCAGTTGGAACAGCCGAAGAATATTTTCCCCTTTTTTGTTCTCCTCATGATTATTTCTCCCTGTTCGCACTGGGGGCAGGTTATGCCCGTTTTCTTGTTTTTTTCTTCAAGAGATTCGGTATGTTTGCATTCCGGGAATCCGGAACAGCCCAGGAATTCTCCGTAGCGACTCCTTTTTACCAAAAGCGGTTTTCCGCACAAGGGGCAGTTTTTTCCGGTCGGTTTTTGCTCCAGGGGTTTTTTCTCAACCTCTTTATATTTCTGTTCCAGTTTTTTCTCAAAAGGAAAATAGAAGCCTTGCAAAAGCTTAATCCAGTCCCTTTTTCCGTCCGCGATTTCGTCCAGGTCTTTTTCCATCTCCGCCGTGAACTTTACGTCCACGATTTCCGGGAAATGCTCGGCCAGCAAGTCGTTTACCGCAAACCCGGTTTCGGTCGGCTCAAATCGTCTCTCCTGGTTTTTCTGGACGTAATTTCTTTTTTGAATGGTGAAAATAATGGGAGCGTAGGTGGAGGGCCTGCCGATTTCGTTGTTTTCCAATTCTTTGATTAAGGAGGCTTCGTTGTATCTGGCCTTGGGCTTGGTAAAGTGCTGGAAGGGCTTAAGCTCTTTCAATTCCAGCGGCTCTCCTTCTTCCAATTGAGGGATTTCTTTTTCCTCGAATTTCATGGGATAGATTTTAAGGAAGCCGTCAAACTTCATTTGCGACCCGGTTACCGTAAAAGAATCTTTTTCCTGAGAATCGACATCGATTTTAACGGAATCAAAGACAGCTTCTTTCATCTGGCAGGCGACAAATCTCGTCCAGATTAATTTATAAAGCTTGGCCTGGCGCTCTTCCAGATTCGGCTCATTCTCAATATCGGTCGGCCTGATCGCTTCATGGGCTTCCTGAGCCCTTTTTCTCGTTTTGAATCTTCTCGGGTTGTCCAAAGAATAATTTTTGCCGAATTGTTTTTCAATGAAATTTTTGGCGGACGACAATGACTGGCTGGAAAGATTGAAAGAGTCGGTTCGGTGATAGGTGATATGCCCTTTTTCATAGAGCTCCTGAGCGACTCTCATGGTCAGAGAAGAGGAGAAGCCGAGCCGTTTCGACGCTTCCTGTTGCAGGGTTGAGGTGGTGAACGGGGGCAGGGGCGTTCTTTTAACCACCTTTTTCTCTATTTTCTGCACCTTGTATTTTTTGTCTTTCAATTCGTCGATTATGCTTTGGGCTTCCTTTTCCGACTTGATGCTCTGCTTTTCCAGTTTTTTCCCTTTGATTTTAATTAGTTCGGCTTCCAGGCTTTTGTCAAAAAGGCCGGTAATGGACCAGTATTCTTCCTGTTTGAAGTTTTGGATTTCTCTTTCTCTTTCCACGATTAATTTCAAGGCCACTGACTGGACCCTTCCGGCGGAAAGCCTTCTGGCTATTTTTTTCCATAAAAGGGGAGAGAGCTTGTAGCCGACGATTCTATCCAGGGCTCTTCTGGCCTGCTGAGCGTTGACCAGATTAATATCCAAGAACCCGGGTTTTTTAATGGCCTGTTCGATCGCTTTCTCGGTTATCTCGTGAAAAGCAATCCTCTGGTAGTCCTTGTCTTTGCCCAAGTTGAGAATTTCAATCAAATGCCAGGCAATGGCTTCTCCTTCCCGGTCGGGGTCGGTGGCGATGTATACCAGGTCGGCCTTGGCCACTTCTTTTTTGAGCAGATTGACGTTTTTTCTGGCTTTGGTGGGAATAACGTACTTGATTTTGAAATTGTCTTCCGGGTCAATACCCAAGGAGCTTTTGGGAAGGTCTCTGACGTGGCCGTAAGAAGACAGCACCTTGAATTTGTTGCCTAAAAAGGCCCCGATGGTTTTTGCTTTGGTGGGGCTTTCAACGATTATCACGCTGTTGGTTTTACTGGCCATTGGCAGTCGCTTCCTTTATTGTTTTTAAGATGTCGTCCATTCTTTGCCGGAGAATTTCTTTTTCTTCGCGACTGAATTTTTTCAAAACCGCTTCTTCCAGCTCTTTGTTTTTAAAGCTTTCGTCTTCGGAGTTAATACCGACTCTGATGCGAGTGAAGTCCCGGGTTTTTATTTCGTCGATTATTGACTGGACCCCTTTGTGGCCGGCCGATGAGCTGTCCCTGCTTACTTTTGTTTCTCCCAGATTTACGTCGGCTTCGTCGTGGACGACGAACAGGCTTGAGGGAGAAAGATTAAACTTGGCTAAAAGCTGTTTTACGGCTTTTCCGGAATCGTTCATAAAAGTCCGGGGCTTGGCCAGAACAATACCTTCTTTCTCGGTGATTAAGGCGTTTGTTTTTTTATCCAATTCAAAATCGGCGAATTGGTTGATTTCGGCGAACTTGTTAATCAAGCAAGACCCGAGATTATGTCTTGTCCCCTTATATTTCTCTTCCGGGTTTCCCAAACCCACGATTAAAATCATATTTTCTTCATTATACTTATTTTTATTGATTAGTAAACACGGCCTTTTTTATTTCCTTAAAAGTGCTATAATGGAGCAATCAGCATAAAAGCATCAATATGGTCAGCCAATTTCCCAAGTATCTTTTTTTTCTTTTCGTTTTTCTCCTGGCTTTTTCTTTCTTTGTTCCCGTATCAATGGCCGGGAAAGCGCTGTTAATTGTTTTTGTTCTTTCGCTTTTGCTTTTCCAAATCAAAGAATCGCCGAAATCAAGGGAAGTTGTTTTAAAGGGGGGATTAAGCGGAAAACTGATTGTCGTTTTTCTCCTGCTTTCTCTTTTTTCCCTGGCTTTTTCCAAAAACGTCACCCAGAGCTTTTTCGGCAAGACCGAAGGGCTTGATTCATTTTTCTTTTTAAGCGCCCTGGCACTCGTTTTCTTTTTTTCCGCAAATGTTTTTAAAAGGAAAGAAGACATTAAGACCGCTTTCTTTTTGTTTTTATCAAGTTCGGCCCTTTCTTCGATTTTGTTGTTTTTCAGGGGGCCTGGGAGCGTTGAATCTTTGGCTTTGGCGGCTTCCTTGGCCCTGGGCATTTCTCTTTATTCTCTTTTCTCCCGAAGGAAAAAATCGGAGATGATTGTTTTCGGAATTTTTTCTCTGCTGTTTTTCGGCGCTTTATTGTTTATCGGTTTTAAGCTTGCCTGGCTGGCGGTTTCTCTTTTCGCTTTTTTCATTTTTTGGAAAAAGGCCAGAGAAAACGATTTTCATTTGAATAATCGCCGGGTCGTTCTGTCTTTTTTGTGCTTTGCTCTGGTGTTAAGTGTTTTCTTCCTGCCCAGCCTTGTTCCGCCGAAGTTTTCTTTTTCCAGCAAAATTTCTCTGGAGAGCAGCCGGGACATATCTTTAAAATCGGTTTCTCGCGACATTAAGAGTTTCGTTTTGGGTTCGGGTCCGGCCACTTTCAATTATCAATACGCCTTGTACAAAGACAAAGTTTTGAGCCAGGTGGTGGTGGAACAGAGCGCCTCCGGTTTTTTGACGATTTTAACCGAGCTCGGGCTTTTGGCTTTTTTTGTTCTGGTTTTCGTTTTCCTTTCCTTTTTAAAGAAAGGCCTGCGTACTTTCCTGAACGACGACTCGGAGATAAAGGACATTGTTTTTCTGGCGGTTTTCAGCATTTTTGTTTTAATGATTGTCCACGGGCTTGATTTGATTTTGCTCGTTCTTTTGTTCGCGCTGCTCGGCTTTGGAGAAAGTTTTTCCGAAAAGGAAAACAGGATTTCTTTCAAATGGCTGATTGTCGTCGCTTTGGTTTTCATTTTGATGAGCATCGGGTTCTTTAAATATTTCACTGCCGAGAATCTGGCCCGGAAAGCCATCGAGGATTACAACAACCAAGACATTGATGCGGCCATCGTTAAAATGGACAAAGCGGCCAGAACTTTCAACTATTCCGATTATTACGTCGGCCTGTCCCAGCTTTATCTTTTGAAAGCCAGCGATATTTTCAACAACAACTGGACCCTGGATGATGATATAGAAAAACAGCTTCAGGAAAAGCAAAGCAATCTGCGGGACGTCGCTTCCCAGGCGGAAGCAATCGCTCAATTCGCTTCCAGGATTGATCCCGGGAATTTTATCGTCTGGCAGAATCTGGGGTTGGTTTACGAAAACACCAGCTTCCTCATTGAAGACAAGACCGACCAGGCCCTGGAGGCTTATGACAAGGCGGAAGAGCTTTCTCCCGACAACTTCCTGATTTATCTGGCCCGGGCAAGAATCTACGAAAGGAAAGGGGACAAGGAAAAGGCCTTAAAAGAATACCAAAGCGCCTTCGATATATATCCCTCCTATCAGGGGCTGCCGGAGAAGATAGAAGGCCTTGGGGGTTGACAGATGTTTATATTTATTATATACTATAAACATAGCACATTTAGAGGTGAAAAATGAGCAGATTCTATGCAGTAATTGATTTCAGCGGCACCCTTGCCGTTGTGGACGAAAAGAGAACTTTCCAGAGATGCGCTCAAGCAACGGGACTGGGAGCGGAAGCATTAATGGAATTAACGATTCGTCCGGACCCGACGAAGTTTGACCAAGCCACAATGGCTGCCTGCGACAGCATCATCGCTGATGAGATTCGGCAGGCCGTGCCCATTGCCGGCATTAAAAAGGCCATAGTGGTTCTGAAGCAGCACCACTATACCGTTGTCATTTCTTCCAACGGTTTGGGCTGGGCCATTAAGCAATGGCTTCGCGATAACGGATTGAACAGGTATGTGAGTCTTGTTTACGGCCGCGAGGACGGAAGCAAGGACAAGCATTTCGAGCACCTGGCCAGGACTGAGGATGTCGACGAGTGGCTTTACATCGCCGACAGCCCCAAAGATTTTTCTCCGCTTGTCCAGTGGACCGGCGTGAAAAAAGTCGCGGTCAACGTCAGGAAGGGAGAATCTTATCCCAAAGAAGTAGTGCTCTTTTACGAGCCGCTTTCAGCAGAAATCATCCAGTCAGTCGCCATCGGAGGTTAAAACCTCCTTTTTTGTTTGCCTAAGCGAGCCATAATTGCTATAATACGCATATATATGGAAAAATATTTTCCCAAAGCGGAAAAAGACGTTGCCTTGAATGCTTATTCCACTTTCCGGATCGGCGGGAAAGCCAGATATTTAATCAGGGTTTCCGACAAAGAAGAACTGGAAGAGGCGGTTAAAAAGTCCTGGGAATTGAAAATCCCTTTTTATGTTTTAGGGGGCGGCAGCAACACCCTGATTTCGGATAAAGGATTTGACGGACTGGTAATAATCTTCAAAAAACAAAAACCGGATGTTTTTGTTGAAGAAAAAGGCGATTTCGGAACAATTGAGACCGATGCTTCCACCCCTCTTTCTTTTTTGGTCGGACATTTGGATGGTTTTACGGGGCTGGAATGGGCCATCGGCATACCCGGAACCCTGGCCGGAGCGATTAACGGGAATGCCGGAGCTTTTGACGAATCGATTGCCGATTCGATTGAGAGCGTGGAAGTTTTGGAGGCGGGCAAAGAGATTAAGAAAAAAGAATTAAGTAAAAAAGAATGCGGTTTCGATTACCGGACCAGTATTTTTAAGAGCAATCCCCGGTTGGTAATTCTTTCCGCCAGGTTGAAGCTTAAAAAAGGGGACAAGGAAAAAATAAAAGAGAAAATAAAGGAGAATTTGGAGAAAAGGAGGGACCATCCTCCGGGTTTTTCCCTGGGTTCCGTTTTCAAGAATTATTACGGAGAGGTTGACCAAGCGATTGTCAAAAAATATCCCCGGATAAAAAATTTTCAGGAGAAGAAAGGTTTTGTTCCGGCCGGACTTTTAATTGAGGAATGCGGACTTAAAGGAACAAGAATCGGCGATGCGGAAATTTCTTCCCAACACGCAAACTTTATCGTCAATTTGGAAAAAGCGAAATCGGAAAATGTTTTGAAGCTGATGAACTTGATAAAAAAAGAAGTGAAAAAGAAATTTTTAATCGACCTGGAGGAAGAAATTCAGATTTTTTCGCTCTAAACTATTGACAAATATTTTATTTAGAGAGAAAATAGATATATAAAATAATATTTTGACAGATTTTTATAAGGAACGATAAAAGGTCGAGTTATCAAAAATAATCTCGCACGAAAAAAATGGCTACAAAAAGAAAGAAAGCGGCAAAAAAGAAAGTTGCAAAAAAGAAAGTTGTAAAGAAGAAAGTTGTAAAGAAGAAAGTTGCAAAGAAGAAGCCCGCTAAGAGAAAAAAGAAGAGATAAAAAAAACAACCCTTTCCAAAGGGTTGTTTTTATGATATCATCGGTTTATGCAAATAAGGATTAAAGAAACGGAAATAAAAGTAAACCGGGGAATTTATTCTTTTTTGGAAAAGAAAATAAAGGCCCTGAAGAAATTTCTGCCCGATATCCCTGAGCTTATCATTGAGGTGGAACTGGGCTTGACCACCCGCCACCACCAGAAAGGAAATATTTACCGGGCGGAAATTCAAATACCCATGCCCAGGAAAAGAATCTTCCGGGCGGTTTCGGAAAAAGAAAATTTGAGAAGCGCGATAATTGAAGCCCAAAAAGAAATGGAAGCCCAGCTGATAAAAAGGAAAGATACTTTTATCGCCAAGAGAAAGAAGGTTTCTTAAAATTAACAACTCGTTTTTATGTCAATTTTTGGTCGCTTTTTCGGCGACGCCAATGAAAAATTCGTCAAGAGCTTGAGTCCGATTGTTGAAAAGATTAATTCTCTGGAAGAAGAAACAAGCAAATTAAGCTTCGAAGAATTAAAACTCAAGACAAGCGAACTTAAAGAGAGATTGAAAACCGGAGAAACGCTGGACGACATTTTGCCGTTCGCTTTTGCTTTGGTGAGAGAAGCGGCCAAAAGGAACCTGAACCAAAAACATTTTGATTGTCAGTTGGTCGGAGGAATTGTTCTGCACCAGGGGAAAATCGCTGAGATGAAAACCGGGGAAGGAAAAACTCTTACCGCCACCTTGCCCATGTATCTTAACGCGCTGGAAGGGAGGGGCTGTCATTTGGTGACGGTCAACGATTATCTTTCCAGAAGAGACGCGGTCTGGATGGGCCAGATTTATTACGCCCTGGGATTAAGCGTCAGCTGTCTGAATCACGAGCAGTCTTTTGTTTACGACCCGGATTACAAAAAAGAAGCGGAGAGCAAAGATAAAATCAGGGACGAACTGGGCGGATTCAGGGTGGTGGAAGATTTCCTGAGGCCCTGTTCCAGGAAAGAGGCCTATGAAGCCGACATCACCTATGGAACGAACAATGAATTCGGTTTTGACTATTTAAGGGATAATACGGTTTATTCCTCTTCCCAGGCGGTTCAGAGGGAATACAACTTCGTGATTGTCGACGAGGTGGACTCCATCTTGATTGACGAAGCCAGGACTCCTCTGATTATTTCCGCTCCGGACACGGAAAGCTCGAAATGGTATTCGGAATTCGCCAGAATCATTCCCCGCTTGGACAAGGAAACCGATTTTGAGGTTGACGAGAAGATGAAAGCCGTGACCTTGACGGAACAAGGGATAGATAAGATAGAAAAGATATTGAACGCCGGGAATATATATAATGAAAGAGGAATAAAGTATCTTCATCATCTGGAGCAGGCCCTGAAGGCCGAGATATTGTTCAAGCTGGACAAGGATTACGTGGTGAGAAACGCCGAAGTGGTTATTGTCGACGCTTTTACCGGAAGATTGATGCCCGGACGAAGATGGTCGGGAGGCTTGCATCAGGCCATTGAGGCCAAAGAAGGAGTGAAAATACAGCCCGAGTCCATTACCATGGCTTCAATCACTTTCCAGAATTATTTCCGGATGTATAAAAAATTGGCGGGCATGACCGGAACGGCCGAAACGTCAGCCGAAGAGTTTGACAAGGTATACAAGCTGGACGTGGCAATCATTCCCACCAACAAGCCCATGGTCAGAAAAGATTTGCCGGACAGGATTTTTAAAACGGAAGAAGCCAAGTTCAGGGCCGTGGCCGAAGAGGTGAAAAAGAGGCACGAAGCGGGCCAGCCCGTTCTTATCGGAACGACATCAATCAGCAAAAACGAATATCTGGGCGCAATTCTCTCCCGGGAAGGAATTCCCCACCAGATTTTGAACGCCAAAAACCACGAGAAAGAAGGAGAAATCATCGCCCAGGCCGGAGCAGTGGGGGCGGTAACCGTGGCCACCAACATGGCGGGCAGAGGAGTTGATATTTCTTTGGGAGGTAATCCTTTTACCGAAGATTCGAGAAAGAAAGTGGTGGAATCGGGAGGGCTGTTCGTCATCGGCACGGAAAGGCACGAAGCCAGAAGAATAGACAATCAGCTGAGAGGAAGAACGGGGAGGCAGGGAGACCCGGGTATGACCCAGTTCTTTGTTTCTCTGGAAGACGACGTCATCAGGATATTCGGCGGAGACAAAATCAAGGGTTTAATGGAAAGGTTCAATTTGCCCGACGACACTCCGATTGAAAACTCTTTTATTTCCAAAAGCATTGAAGCGGCGCAGACCAAGATCGAGGGAGCCAATTTCGACGCCAGAAAATATGTTCTGGAGTACGATGACGTTTTGAACAAGCACCGGGGAGTTATTTACAAAAGAAGGAAGGAAATTTTAAGCAAAGGAGAAAAGAAAGAGCTGAAGGAAGAAATATTGTCCTTGTTCGAGAAAGAAGGTTTTTCCAAAGAAGATTATGAGAAAAAAGAAAAAGAGCTGGGAGAAGAGAATATGCGGGAAGTGGAGAAACTGGCCAGTTTGAGGGCGCTGGACGTTCTTTGGGTCGAGCATTTGGAAAACATGGAGAGCTTGAGAGAGTCGGTCCGCCTGAGGGCTTACGGCCAGAAAGATCCTTTGATAGAATACAAAAACGAGGGCCGCAAGATGTTCAACGACTTGCTTGCCAATTACGATAAAATCGTGGTTAACAGCATTTTAAAGGCCAGCGTCAACACGGAACCGGAGCAGGAAAAAAGAGAAATTATTCAGGAGAAAAAAGGAATCGGGAGAAACGACCCCTGTCCCTGCGGGAGCGGGAAGAAATATAAGAAGTGCCATGGGGCGTAGGAGCTGACAAAAAAGCCGTTTCCGTCCGATAAGGACAGAATCATAACGAGCAAACCCAGTCGAAAGACTGGGTTTTTTGCATACGAAAAGCCCGATCCAAGAACCGAAGCTCGTCGGAAAAAAGGTCGAGGCACGCGGCGCCAAAGTCCGCAAAAAGTTAACAAAAGCTGACAACACCGAGCCATGAAAAAATTAGAAAAAACTAAGCGAGACATTCGAAAAGAAGTTCGAGGAAGGGATATGCGTGAAAGAATCCGCGCGAAAGCGGAACGAATGGTCGAAGACCTCCAAGAAGAAATCGGAGACGAGGTCGGCGACCTGATGGGAAAGCTCATGACGGACATAGCCGTGGAAGATTCGTCCATTGAGGCGGAACTCACAGGCTGCGCCTACGACGAGATAGAACGCGCCCTCCTCGGTGAGATCAGAAAGCAGCTCGAATAGCAGACGGAACGAAGCCGGAATTCCGAAAGGGATTCGGATGCGACCCAAGAAGCTTCATTCCCGGCAACGAGCGAAGCACATGAAAAATCAAATACTTTTCGAACGAGCGAAGAAGGCACTCGCCGTCGCGGTCACGACCATTGCCCTTCTGGTGATGTTCGACCTGACGATACTCTTCGCATCGCTCGCTCAGATTCAACTCGAAGGACGGACCGGATACTGGAATCCGTTCTGGAGAGCACAGGCAGAGGTGGTGTTAAACCTCTTGAGATGAAAACAAATCATCAAAAAAAAGACGGCTCAGTATGTCGAACCGAGCCGCTAAACAAATAAAAAACTCCCCGAAGGGAGCGATAGATTGAACCTCACAACTCAATTATATCAAATCCCGATCGGGCGAGTCAAGCAAGATATGAACAACCAATCAATGACAGCAGTAAAAGCAAGAACGGCCGAAGCCGTAGTGGATAACTTCTTCACGCCTATCGGCAACACGAAGCCTTACTTCAAAGCCGCATTCGAAGGCTTCGCGGGTACGGGCAAAACCTACACCGCAGCGTTGGTAGCGGTCGGACTGCACAAACGCATAAAGTCGAAGAAACCGGTGGTCATCTTCGACACGGAAAAAGCGGCAAAGTTCCTTAAACCAGTATTCGCCGAGAACGGGATCGAGGTGCTGGTCAGGGAATCTAAATCGCTCGGCGATTTAAGGATCACCATGCAGAAGATGAGGAACGAAGGAATCTCGGACATCCTCATCATCGATTCGATCAGCCATGTCTGGGAAGGATTTTTGAAGGCTTACGCCGAAAAGGTCCGCAGAACATCGCTTCAATTCCAGGACTGGGGAATCATCAAACCGACATGGAAGGCCGAATTCAGCGATCCGTTCGTGCACGATCCCTACAACATCATCATGTGCGGCCGCGCCGGATACGAGTACGACTTCGAAAAGAACGAAGACACCGGCAAAAAGGAGCTGATCAAAACCGGAGTGAAAATGAAGGTCGAGGGAGAAACGGCCTACGAACCGGACATGCTCGTGCTCATGGAGCGCTTCGAAGAAATGGAAGGCGGATCGCTTAAGGGAGTCTACCGCCAGGCCAAAATCATCAAAGACCGATCGACTCTCCTCGACGGAAAAACGTTCGAGAATCCGACTTACGCCGACTTCGCTCCGTCAGTCGAAGCGATGCTCAACAATCCGCTTCCGAGAGATACGGTGGTTATGCCCGAATCGGACACCGGACTTCTCTTCCGAACGGAAGAAGAAAAAGCGGACTGGAGAAGGGAACGGGACAAATGGCTTGAAGAGCTGGACGGTCTGCTTATCCGAATAGCTCCGGGAGCCGTAGGCCGAGACAAACAGCTCAAGCTCGATCTTCTGGACAGAGTGTTCGGGACAACCTCGATGACCGCCATAGGAGAATTTCGTCCGGAGCAAATCGCGGACGGATACAAGAGACTGGGGCTTGAAGCGGTGGCCATGGGAATAGCGGAAATAGTCGAAATGGACGGCCGAAAGCGTCTCGTCTCCAAACTTCCTCCGAATGGGAACGGAAACGGCAATGGCAACGGACACGCCGTGCCCGCCGCGGTCGAGAAAAAACCGGCAGCCAAAAAGGAAGCTAAGAAAAAATAACCCCAATTAGCTTCCGACTCTGCCCTCATCGCGGGAGCGTGAGGTCAGGGATCGGAAGCTAAAGGACAACAACAATATGGGAATTGATATCTACGCGCGCTGGAAAAACCAGACGCCAAAACAAAAGCAAAAACAGATGACTGGATTCTCGGTCCTGCGGGGCAACGCCGGCTACTTGCGCGAAGCGTATCACGGCAGTCCGTACGCTACGCGACACCTCTGTAAAGAAGCCTTCGACCAAAAAGGCGGAGCAAAAATACCCGCAAAGACGATGCGGGAGAGACTGCCAAAAACTCTCGAATTGGTCGATAGACGAGAGCGTGACGTTTATAAACAAAAAGACAAAGCAAAAATAGAGCGGATACAAAAGAGCTTCGTCGACTTCGTTAGATTGTGCGAACGGAAAGAAAAAGAAGCGGGCGAGCCCTGTACCATAATCGCAAACTACTAACATGAAGTACCAATTCAATCTTGAATGGGAAGAACTGCCCGAAGAATTTCGCGAAGAAAAGATACGCGAATACATCCTCGCCGGAGACAAGCGCGACTGCGAGGACTGCGACGGATCGGAAAAGCTGGAAGATCACAACTGCCGAATATGCAACGGCACGGGGAAGGTCGATCCCGATCCCGACGATCTTCATCAGCAAGAAGAAGCGGAAGACGACATTAGGGCTCACTTCCCAATCTATTTTTAGCGGCTCTTAACTCCGATCCGGTGCCCCAAAACATACCGGGTCGGAGAAAAGGGGCTGTTTCTCTTTCGCAAAAAATATGGATTACGAAACAAAATCAATCATTCCCAACACCACACAGATTCCGCATCTCATCATTCGCGAGTGGATGCCGCGGCTGAGTGACGTTGAGCTGCGAATTCTTCTCGTCGTGGCGGATCAAACGTTGGGGTGGATCGAGGACCCGGAAACAAAGCGACGCAAAGAGAAGGACTGGATCAGCCAGTACCAGCTGATGACCAAGATAAACCGCAGCGACCGGGCCATACAAAAAGCCCTCAAGCGACTCGTTGACGAGCTGGCGATCATTCAGGCTCACGACGAATTCGACAATCTTCTGGATTCATCCCAAAAAAGAATGAAATGCGGCGGGAAGATTTTCTACAGGCTGAGTCTTCGTCCGCCGCAACCGGAGCTTTTTTCGTTTGCCCCCGAAAAATGTTCGGGGGGTCGAAAACAATTTCCACAACCCCCGAAAATTCTTCGGGCGAAAAATTTTCGGGCTACAAAAGAAACCGGGTCTACAAAATTTTTAGCTAAAGCAAGCGAGCTTGCTTTAAGAAATAAAAAATGGGCGGAAGACCCGAAAAATAATCCAGACGGTGCCGTTTCGTCGACGTTCGTTCTCAGAACGTTCGGCAAGTACATGCACGCTTTCCGCGGCAACGATTTCAGAATCGCCTACGAGAGAGGCAAGGATGGACGTCTCGCGAAACGAGCGGTCCGACACCTTTCTTTTTTTCAGATCGAAATGCTTTTCGTTTGGTTTGCCAAAGAAAAAACACAGATAAAACCGGCCGTGGCGGTGGCTCTTTGCAAAAAGGTTATAAGCGAATTCATAAACGAGAGCCACCGCAGGGAAGGATTCTATGGGGAGCTGGAAGCTGAAGCTTTGCGTATAAGCGGCCGGAAAAAGTTTGAAGTGAGCGGACAAATCAGTTCAATGCACGACGCTTTAAAGAGGCTGAAAGATTCATTTGAGATGACACACATATGAGGCACATCGATTTATTTTCAGGCATCGGCGGATTCGCTTTAGCGATCGAAAAAGCGTGGCCAAATTCCGATCACATCTTTTGCGATAACGATTCCTACTGTCAAAAATTACTAAAACTAAGATTCCCAAACTCAAAAATCTATGGCGACATCAAAGAGATCAAGTCTATTACCGACTCCGACTGGCTCGGACTACAAAAGCCGGGGAAAAAACAGCAAACAGGTAGGCGTAGACAATTATTTAAAGTCGATATCCTCACGGGAGGATTTCCATGCCAGCCATTCTCTCAGGCCGGAAAAAGACGAGGGACGAGCGATGACCGCTACCTCTGGCCGGAAATGCTTCGAATCATTCGACTCACGAATCCGCGATGGATCGTCGCTGAAAACGTGCGTGGGTTACTTACTATGCAAAACGGGTTGGTATTCGAACAAGTGTGCCTTGACTTGGAAGCCTCCGGCTACGAAGTCCAACCGCTCATTATTCCAGCTGTCGCCGTCAACGCCCCGCATCGAAGGGACAGGATCTGGTTTATTGCTCACGCCATCAGCGATCCAGCCGATCGAAAGAAAAAAAGCGGAAAGCTATCTGAAGCGCCAAATAAACAGAAACAAAACGGGTCGCAATACGGTTCCGCCCGGCAATCTTTACGAGCAACTCTTGGCTGGGGGAGCAACCGATCTGAGGAAGACATCATTGTGGCCGGTGCTTTTGGGCACGCCGAAAGCACAAGACAGCCGTGCGGCAATGACAGATCGGGGAAAACACAATATGGGGGAACAGGTTCAAGAAGCCATCAACGCTCTGCTTCCCACACCAAGAGTAAGCGAAGTCGAGGGGGCACCGGTAAAGAACGCGGAGTTAAAGAATGGGCGATGGAGCAGGATGAATCAAAAGGGCGTGAGATTCGGAGTAAAGGTGAAAGACGTGCTGGCAGTATTGCCTACGCCACGAGCGGCGAATCCGGGAAGCAGGCCAAACAAAAAAGGCGGAAAGATTTTGAACGAGGAAGTTGGGAAAGGAATTGGCTTGAAGTTGCAGCCGAACTTTGTGGAATGGATGATGGGCTACCCGCAAAATTGGACGGATTTGAATTGTCGAAATCGAAACATCGAATAGAACGATTAAAAGCTCTTGGGAATGCAATAGTGCCTCAGGTGGCTGTTGAAATTATGAAAGCGATTAAAGTGGCGGAAAAAAATATTAGTCATACTCGAAACATTTGAAATTAATGTTCTGATTTTTCGAGTGGGGCTAACCCACATCTCCGCCTGAGGTCGACGGGCGGGGACGAAATAAAAAAAGTTAATTCAAAACGATATGCAATCACAAGACAAAGAAGTGCTCGAAACGATTCTAAAAGCCATCGTCACTCAGCCGGAAAAGGTCGAGGTGACAAGAACGGTGGACGAGATGGGCGTCCTTCTCTCCGTCAGGCTCGGCGATGATGACGCCGGAATCGTGATAGGCAAAGCGGGGAGAGGCATTCAAGCCATCCGCACCGTCATGAATTTCGTCGGCAGACGAACTCAAGCGAGGGTGAACGTTAAGCTCGAAGTGCCGGATCGTCCCCGCGGAGATCGGCCGGCCCGCAACGGCTCAGGCGACGATTTCTCGCTCTAAGCAAAGACGGCGGATTTTCGCTAAGAGCGGGACAAATAAACAAAACCCGCATCGCATCCTATGAACCGGAGCCAAAAAGGAAAATTATTCGAAAAGAAAGCTCAAGACATTCTGACCGAGCAGGGATATTGGGTCGAGAAAGCTCGTCGCATGAGATTTCAAGCCCAAGATTTGTTCGGTTGCTGGGACCTGATGGCCGTGAGCAAAAAAGAAATCCGGTTCGTGCAAGTGAGCTCCGAACCATTCGGCTCAAGGTCGAGAGCCGACAAGGAGCACATGCTCGCATTTCCAAAACCGCCGGGCTCAAACAAAGAGTATTGGCGGTGGGATCAGAAGAAAAAAGAATTCATAATTCAAACGATATGAAAACAAAACTCGAAACACTGGAGACGCTGCACGACTTCACGCTTGAAGACATCGTGCGGTGCGAAATAAAAATCAGAGTGCACGACGGCAAAAAGGACACGGACACTCTGGATGGATTCCAGAAGCGGGGAGCAATGGGCTTCACCGACGTGACGAAGAAGGTCTACGTTGAGGAACAGGAAAAAGAAAAGGCACGCCTCACGGGAGTGCTTCAAACTGTCGACAAATTAATCAAAGAAGAACATGAGCTACGCAACAAATCCTAAAAAGAATCCCGCAGTCCGCAGGAAAAACAGACCAAAACTGATCGGCGGAGTTTATATTCCGGCGGATCTTCTGGCCGAAGCCCAAAAACGGCGAATCGAGCTCATGCGAAAAGAGATAGTCCATCAAGCCTTTGACCGGCTCCCGATCCTACAGAGGCTGTGGTGGAGATTAAAATTTTGGATTCAACATTTATGGACAAAAAAACCGAAGCAATAAAAATCGCGAACTTGAAGTTCGCGCCATACAATCCGAGAGAAATAAAACACGACGATATCGAAACGCTGAAGAAATCGATCGAGAGATTCGGACTGCGCGGGCTGATCACCATAAACACCCGCAAAGGACGCGAAGGAATGATAGTGGGCGGAAACATGACCGTCATGACCCTGAAAGAGATGGGATGGGAGACGATACCGGCGAAAAATATCGACTTTGTCGACTTGCCGGAGAAAGAAGAAAAAGCGTTGAGTCTCGCGCTCAACAAGATCGCCGAGCGTCGCGACTGGAACGACGAAAAGCTGGCCGAAATGATGTGGGAACTGAATCGCGCGGAGATTGACCTTTCGCTCACGGGATTCGGCGAAGTCGAAATCAGCAACATTCTCGACAGCCAGATGCTTGAAGGCGAGGAAGAAGAAAAAGAGCCGGAAGAAGAATACAAAGAAATCAAAAAACCCGTTTCGAAATTGGGAGAAGTTTATCAGCTCGGCAGGCACAAGCTCATGTGCGGGGACGCAACAAATCCGGAACACGTCAAAAAGCTTCTGGGGGACAAAAAAGCCGACATGGTTTTCACCGATCCGCCCTACAATGTCGCGCACGTGAGCCACGAGAAGTCCGGAAAGTTTCCGACTGAAAAGGGAAAGATTCTCGGAGACGACCAGAGCCAGGAAGAATTCGAAACGTTCAGCGAAAAATTCCTGAAGAATTATTTTGGGATACTGAAGCCGGGAGCGGCGATTTATGTCTGCACCGGCTATTCCAGTTACCCGCTCTGGTACTTTGAAATCCTGAACGCCGGGTTCGAATTCAGCTCGACAATCGTGTGGGTTAAGCCCTCGTTCTCGATAGGCTGGGGAGACTACAAAAAGCAGTACGAGCAGGTCATGAAGTCAAAAAAACCAAGAGGCAAGACCAAAGCCCAGCCGATAATATACGGTTGGAAAAAAGGAGAGCGTCACTTCTTTTTGGGAGACAACAACGAAAGCGACGTCTGGGATATGCCAAGAAAAACCATAACCAAGATGACGCATCCGACTGAAAAACCAGAATGGCTGATAATGCGGGCAATCAAGAATTCCTGCAGGGTCGGCCAGTTGGTCGTGGATTTATTCGGCGGATCGGGAAGCACGCTCTTCGCTTCCCATAAGCTGGAACGCACCTGCCACCTGATGGAGCTGGACCCGCGCTGGTGCGACGTCATCAGAAACCGCTGGGAAAAGATAAAGCCCAGGGGATGACCGGGGTTCAAAATGAAGCACGGACAAAAGCACTATGGCCGAAGCAAGAACAACAACTCAAAAGATGCCGAAGGAAACCGAACAGCAATACGCGGCGTGGCTTTTGTATTGCGAAGCCGGCAGTCTGCGGAAGACTTTAGAGGCGTGGGACAGGTTGGGGCAAGATTGGGGTGAAATTGGGGCAGTTTTCGCCTCTCGGCTGGGTAAAAAACCGGTCGAAACTACTATTGAAAATTGGTCAAAGAAATTCCATTGGGTAGAAAGACGCGAGATAAAACTGACCGAAGATTTGATGGCGTTGCGGGAGAAGACCAAGCGGATCAAAAGGGACAAACTGCACCGGATCGCCGAAGCTTTCGATCGGGTCGGAAACAAAATAATGAAGCGGCTGAGAGCGAACGAAGAACCGACGATTCTCGAATGGAAAATCGTCTGGGAAATGTTCCAGGTCGAGCTCGGCAAGCCGACAAACAGGAGCCAGCTGAAGCTGGAAGACGAGCAGCGTCCGCTCACTCCGGAAGAAAAAGAATATGGCAAAAAACTTCACGAAGCCGTCAAAGAAATCGTCCGAAAACAACACGGAAAAAAGGAGTGAGGCAAGCTGTCTCTCACTCTGGACGATGGCCAACGAAATCAAGAACGAAAAAGGCGAACGGATAGAATTCGACCGGCATATTTTCATGATGGACATATACGACGATCCGGGTAGAGTCATCGCGGTCAGAAAGCCTTCGCAGGTGGGAGCGTCGACGTGGGCAATCCTAAAAGAAATCCATTCGATGAAATTTCTGGGAATCAACCAGATTCACACTCTGCCGAGCGACCGGGACGTGTGGGGGTTCGTGCCGACAAAAGTCGACAAGATCATAAAGGCGAACGGCTTCAAGATGGAAAAAGACAGCGCCGAAATCAAAGGACTCGGCAAAGGATTCTGCTATTACAAAGGTACGTTCACGGAAAAGGCCCCGATCATCATTTCCTCCGACCGCAACATTTACGACGAAGTCGACAAATCCAAAATGGAAGTGATCGGCGACTACGCTTCCCGCATGTCGAACTCCGAGCTGAAAGAGGAAATATGGATATCGACGCCGACGATTCCGGACTTCGGAATAGACGCAATCTGGCAGTCCTCCGATCAAAAACACTGGAGATTCGACTGCCCGCACTGCGGATACCGCCAACACATGGAATGGGACGCGAACATAGATTTCGAAAAAGAAATTTATGTCTGCCAGCAATGCCGGAAGGAAATCACAAACGAGGACATTCTCTGGTCAGAAAACGCCGGCTGGGAAGCGAGATTCCCGAACGAGCCGATATCAGGCTACTGGATCAGCCAGATGATGTGTTGGCCCGCAAAGCACGTCTTGCAGGAATATTACGAGGCCACGCAGGGGATCAAGGGAAAAGACGAGCAATACTTTTTCAACTTCATTCTGGGACTGCCGCACCTCTCCGCTCAGCAAAAGATAGAAGCCAGCCTTTTCTATCAGAACATAGTCGTGCCGGAAGAAGCGATGGGAGAGGAATGGAACATTATGGGAGCCGACACCGGAGACGAGAATCACGTCATGATCGGAAACCAAAAAGGAATTTTCTGGATGGGAGTGCTGAAGGACAAGCCGGGCCAAACGCGCTGGCAGCAGATGGAAGAACTGATCGAATTTTACAAAGTGCGCGTCGGCGTTATCGACGCGTTGCCGTTCACCAAAGAAGCGAACGCTCTCGCCGAGAAATTTCCTTACCGCGTCTATCTGAATTTTTTCAAAGACGATCCGAAAATGCTTGAGGTTTGCAGGTTCGGAGACGAGCAGAAAAGAAAAGACGCGGAATTCACCGACGAGATAAAAGTGCTCACGTCGAGAAACAGAATTTACGACGACACAATCGCCGGACTGCAGCACGGCATGACGAAGTTCGCCATGCCCAAAGACAGCCCGACTTTCAAACTGCTCATAAAGCACGCTCAGACAGTCTACGCCCGCAAGATCACCGATCGCTTCGGGCAAGAGCGGAGAGAGTGGGCAAACATAGGCGCCGACCATTTTTGGCTCGCACTCATTTACTGGCACGTGGCCTTAAAAAAACGACTCAAATATGAACCAAACAGATAAAACAAAACAGACGCCGCAGGGAAAAGAGGAGCGAGCGTTGCTCCTCGTCGAAATCGTCAAAGATTTATCGGCGATCGAAGAAGAAGGGTACGGGCGAATAGTCATCGAAGTCAAGAATCACCGGATCGTAACCTGGTGGAAAGTGGCGTCACGAACCGCCCGCGGTTTTTGGGCGAAAATAAGGAATATTCCGCCTGGGGCTTGACTTGTTGGCACGGCCGGACCATGTTGTATGTAGAAGTGGACAAAATATGACAAAGGCCAAAAAATTTGATATTATTAAACTAACAAGTATTTAGCCCGCTAAGATAAATTCGGCGAGGCAAAAACAAACTTATGAACGAAGAATTTCAGCCGACAAAAAGCAAAAAAAGAATGCGGATAACGATCGCGGGAATCGGCGTCGCGATAATCGCGGTGGCGGCCATCGGATCGGGTATCGCATATAACTCGCTCTTCGGATCGCCTCAGAAACAGGCGGAAGCCGAACGCTTCATTGTTCCGTTGGGAGCGGTAGACACATTTCAGAAACTGCACGATGACGGATTTATAAAAAGTGCATGGGGATTTCAATATGCATTTAAACAAAACGAAATCCAGCCTGGCGGATACAAAATTTCAAAGAGCATGAATGCCTGGCAGATTGCCGAAGCCCTTAAAGAGCCATACATGAAATGGGTCGTGATCCCCGAAGGCTTAAGGAAAGAGCAGATCGCAGAGCTGATCGGAGATGCACTCGGATGGGATCAGGAAACGAAAACAAAATGGGTCGGAAACTACACCTCAATGAAATATGACGAGATCGAAGGCGTCTATTTTCCCGACACCTATCTTCTCCCGAAGGACGAAACGGGACTGCAGATCGCAGACAGGCTGAGAGCAAAATTCAATGAGAAGTTTCAGCCATACGCCGACAAGTTTGTCAAAGCGAACATCAAATGGAATACGGCACTGAAGATTGCCTCAATCGTACAAAGAGAAGCGGCAGGCAAAAGCGACATGCCTCTGATCGCAGGCATCATTTGGAATCGGCTCTTAAAAGACATGAAGCTTGAAACCGATGCCACTGTCCAATATGCGAGAGATAGCGTGACGCACTACGGTAAAGCTCCGAACGATGTTCAGCTGTCCGGCTACATGAGCGATGGCGACTGGTGGAAACCCATAAAGCTTACAGACATGCAAATCGACTCGCCATATAACACCTACCTAAACAAAGGCTTGCCGCCTCACCCCATTTGCAATCCTGGGCTCGAAGCGATCGATGCGGTGCTTAACTCCGCGGACACGGAATGCCTCTACTACCTGCACGATTCAAGCGGACAGATTCATTGCGCCAAAACCTACGAGGAGCACAAAACCAACATAGAAACTTATTTAAAATAAGAATAAAAAGCCAACATGAAAAAAAACAATAGCGACACAAACAAATCAATCGACGATTTTACCTTAAACTTACTTTGTGAATTGCATATAGGGTTGGAACGGCAGGGGCCAGGCAGTCCCGAAATGACCCTTAAAGCATTGGGTTTTCTGGACGATCTCAATAAGAATCCGCGGGTAGCGGACTTAGGCTGTGGAACCGGAGCCCCAACAATGATTCTCGCGCAAAACATCGCTGGGAATATCACCGGCGTGGATTTTCTTCCCGATTTTATAAAGGTTTTTAACGAGAACGCCAAGAAATTGAATCTCCAAGAAAGAGTAAATGGCATTGTCGGCTCAATGGAAAATCTTCCATTCCGAAAAGAAGAATTTGATCTCATCTGGTCTGAAGGAGCCATCGCCGGCATCGGTTTCGAAAAGGGTCTGAATTATTGGAGAGATTTTCTTAAAAAAGACGGCTATGTCGCTTTAACGTATGAATCGTGGTTTACCGATGAACGCCCCGCCGAAATTGAAAAGTGGTGGACTGATAACGTTCCCGAAATAAACACGATAGCGAATAATATTTCGGTAATGCAAAAAGCCGGATATATTCCTGTCGCCGCATTCACGCTGCCTGAAAAATGTTGGACAGAAAATTATTTTATTCCGCGAGAAGCGGCCGGAAAAGTGCTGTTGGAAAAATATGCCGAGAATAAAGCCGTAGAAGATTTCATCGAAAAAATGAAATACGAAGCAGAATTATATTCAAAGTACAAACAGTATTACGGATATGTTTTCTACATCGGGAAAAAGATACGCAATTAAAATTTAAAATTAATTTTTAAAATTATGACAAAGCAACAAAAAATCATGGCGGGAGTCGGAGCGATAGCGATCATCGCCGTAGTCGTCGGCGGAGTTTGGATCGCGAACGCAAACAAAGCTTCGAATAAAACCGCAAACGTAGACGTCGCGAAGATAACGAACTTCGACCAGTGCAAGGAAGCGGATTTCTCGATCATTAGGCATTACCCAGATCAGTGCCAAACATCGGACGGAAAAATTTTCATGGATGCCAGTAAGCCGAGTCAGGACGAAATCGCTAAAACAGAGGAAGCAATCAGAGCCTTTATGGGAGATTCCAGCCTGGAACTGATATACATTGGGCAAAACAGGCGTCCTTCAAACTTTGCAGTCCTGAGTAACGTCAAGCAGAATGAGGGCGGGATGACAGCCGATAATCCTGAAGAATGGGACCGCCCGATTTATATCTTCCAACAGACAGATTACATCAACGATCGATGCGAAGTCTACGAATACGAAGTGCTGATTAAGACCAAGCAGATCGTTCAGGTCGGAGTTCGCTATCCGAACGAAGCGCCGACAACGCCAGACGAGAGGATGGATAAGTGCAGGCAATATGGCTCGCTTGAAATCCCGCTGAAGTCGAAGGCTGAAATAGAGCAGGCGGCATTCGCATTTCTGGGCAGAGACCCAGAACACACGAAATTCATGCTCCGATCCGACATCCAGCCAGAATACATTCCGAGTAAGCCAGGTGTAGCAAATCCAGCAATGAACGAATGGAAGTGGGAAGACAAAGGATATAAGCTCCCTGAAGGACTGATGGGCGATCCGTCGCCATACCCGACAATGAGAATCATTATGTCGAGCGGCGGAAAACTGGTTTATTATCTCAACACCACAGACCTTTTTAGTCAGAATTAAGCACCTGACAAAACAGAACAATCTGCGCTATAATAAAAACAACCTATGGATATAAAAAATTACCTGACGGCGAAAGAAGTGGCCAAAACGCTGCGGGTCAGCCAAAGATCGGTGATGCGATACATCAAAGCCAAAAGATTGAAAGCCGCCAAGATTGGGCAATGGCGAATTAAAAAAAGCGATCTCGATAAATTCATGGCCGCTAACAGCAACCAATAAGCATATGCAAACCGCGACTTTATTTCAAACAGAAAAGAAGACTAAAAAAAAGAGCTGGCAAACTAAACAGAAGAATTTTGATTTTATAGATTTGTTTGCCGGCATCGGCGGCTTCCGAATAGCTCTGGAAAGTCACGGCGGCAATTGTGTGTTCAGCTCGGAATGGGACGACAATTCACAGTTGACTTACGCAAGCAATTTCGGGGAAATACCTCACGGAGACATAACGCAAATAGACGAAAAAAACGTTCCGAAGCACAACATTCTCTGCGCAGGATTCCCGTGCCAAGCCTTCAGCATTTCCGGAAAGAGAAAAGGGTTCGCCGACACGAGAGGAACGTTATTCTTTGACGTGGCCAGGATCGCGAAACGATTGCAGCCAGACGTTTTATTTCTCGAAAACGTTAAAAATTTTGTGCGACACGACGGTGGCAAAACCATTCAGGTGGTTAAGGATACGCTCGACGAAATCGGATACGATCATTTCTTAAAGGTCTTGAGATCAAGCGACTACGGAGTTCCTCAGGCGAGAGAGAGGGTTTATATCATAGCTTTCAGAAAAGACCTTAAAATAAAAGGTTTCAAGTTCCCCGATCCAGTCGATAAAATAAAAACGGTAGAAGACATACTCGAAAAGACAAACGTCATTCCCGAAGTTTTTATTAACCGGCCGGACATAAAAATCAAAAAGCCGGATGCCGTTCCCGTCGATCCGAAACGGCCGCTTCAAATTGGTCAGATAAACAACGGCGGGCAGGGCGAACGAATATATTCCCCTAAAGCTGCCGGAGTCACGCTTTCCGCTTACGGCGGCGGAGCGGCGAGCAAAACCGGAGCTTATCTGGTCGACGGCAAAATAAGAAAATTGACGCCAAGAGAGTGTGCTCGCATGCAGGGATTCCCGGAGGATTACGAGATACCGGAGAATCGAAACGTCGCTTATAAACAATTCGGAGACAGCGTTTCGGTCCCTGTCTTGCAGTCGATTTTTAATAATATCAAGGCAGCCCATCCGGGTTTAATAATTTAAAAATATGCAATCAGAAACAGATTTAAAACTTCTGGAGCTCATCAAAAGAGGTTCCGCCACTGCAAAAGGCGGTTTTAAGAATGAGCAAGACGTCGTCGATAAGTTCAACGCGTGGAAAACGGACGAGGATGCCCAAAAGTGGCTCCAGGTCATGGGATACAACCTGAAGGATATAGAAAAAGTCAGAGCCGTAAAAATAACCGGATCGCACAAGACCGACGTTCAAGTCGAGATCACAATTTATTTTAAAAAAGGCACGGGAATAGAAAATGTTTCGATAAAACTCGTGAGCAACGATCAGGGATTCAACCAAATCGACAAAAGATGGGTCGATAAGTACGTTGAGTTGTGGGGTATACCGTCGGATATCGCTAAGAATTTAAAATATTTCACCGGAGAGATGACCCCGACCAAGCCGAACAAGAACGATCCGAGGAGAATATTCCTAACTGATTTGAAAGAAGAAGAACAAAACAAGATGGTCGATTTTTTCGAGAAGAATAAGATTTTAATCGTCGCCGATTTATTTAAGGGCAGAGACAGCTTCCCGGCGTCGTGGCTGCTCCTTTATCAGAAAAACATAAAGGTGTGGACATTGCTGCCGATGTCCGTGGTTATGAATTTTTACGGAAACGGTCCGGTAAGAATCACACGCGAAGGAAGCCTCAAAATAGGTAGGATCGGAATGCAGAGAAAAGGCGGAGATAACGGAAGGCCATCCGCCACGATGCTCCAATTTAAAATTAATCCTTGTGAGATCGTTAAAGCACCTGAAAATGGATAAGTTCGACAAAGAAACCCGAAGCTTGATAATGAGCAAAGTGAAATCCAAGGACAGCAAGATTGAATTGGCGTTAAGAAAATTATTGACCGAGAAAGGACTGAAATTCAAAAAAAACAGCTCAAAACACTTCGGAAAACCAGACATCGTTTTTGCTTCGAAGAAGGTCGCTATTTTTCTGGATTCTTGTTTCTGGCACGGATGCGGACGGCATTGCAGAATACCAGCAACGAATAAAAAGTTTTGGCAAGAAAAAATATCGAGGAACAAAAAAAGAGACGCGACAGTGAACAAAGAATACAAAAAGATGGGATGGGTGACCATGCGAGTTTGGGAGCACGAACTGATGAAAGACGGACAGAAAGTGGTCTTAAAAATTCTTTTGGCTCTCGATAAAAAGAATAAAAAGTGAGATAATAATATAATCATATGGCGAAAACAGCAATAAAACCCGATTATGAAAATTGGCCTAAACAGAAGGTAAAAATTACCGATCTTTTTCTTGACTCAAAAAATATCAGATTAGATATCGGAGTGGATCTTTCGCAGGACGCTCTTATAAATGATTTATTTTCCAATGAGGATGCCATGCAGGTTTTAAAGAGTATCGCGGTGAATGGTTTTTTCCCCGATGAGATTCCGGTCGCGATCAAGGAGAAGGGAAAATTTATAGTATTGGAAGGGAACAGGCGCGTGGCGGCCGTGAAGGCTTTACTTAGACCTGAAATAGTTCCGTCGAAGGAGTCTGCCATCAAAGAAATACTTAAAACTGCGGTCCCAATTTCAAACGAGCGGGAAGTGGTTGTGGCACCCGATCGAGATTCGGCAATGGTTTTTTTAGCCAACAAACATACCCTGAATACAAAGCGCAGATGGCGCCCTTTAAGACAGGCGTACTTCTATCGAGCGGAGCTTGACAGGGGCAAGACCGTTCAGAATTTGCGAGACGATTATCCGACAGTCGATATTGGCAAATTTTTGCGATTGTTGAATGTTCACAAGATCGCAAAATCAATAAAATACGATTCGGACGCAACCGCAAAAAAGGTTCATAATGAAAAAACTTTTCCCGCGTCGACGATTGAAAGGTTGTATGATGATAAGCAGGTCAGGGATTTTCTCGGTTTTGATTTTGACGGCAATGGCGAAGTCAAGATCGCCATCGATAAAAAAGAATTCGAAAAAGGATTTAAAAAAGTTGTCGAGGACGTGGTGGAAAAAAACGTTGATTCCCGCGCATTGAACGCCGAAAAGGACAGAAAAATTTATCTCGACAGCTTCGCCAAAGAGAATACTCCCAATAAAACCAAAGGGACCAAAACGTTGACGAGCAAGGATTTTGAAGAAATCCCCGTGACAACGGAAAAAAGAAGGGTAAAGTTGGCGCCCAAGAACATTAATTTTTTGCTTCAATGCAACGGCGTGAAGCGGATGTTGAAAGAGTTGCAGACTATCGATTATCACAAATTCCCCAATGCTTCGCATGACCTTTTGAGAAGTTTTCTGGAGTGCGGACTGAAAGCCTATTTTGATCATTGCGGGACAACGGTTGCTCCAAAAAACGGCGGCAAATATGTGTATCTCGACACTGTGCTGGAAGAATTTATTAAAGAGATGAATCAGGCGAAAAATAATAAACTTTCGCAAGTCGCTTCCAGAATAAAGGACAATGCTAAAATGAATTCCTACTCCGCCACGTTTCTTAACGCCACCAATCATAATCCCGATATATTCGTAACGCCGCAAGAGGTAGAGGACGCTTGGGAAGCAATGGAGCCGTTGTTCAGATTTATCTTGGCTCCTAAACAACAATCAAATGGCCAAACTAACCCATAAAAGAAATTTAAAGTTTCATTATAGTCCGCTCCGATACCCAGGGGGTAAAACTTTTTTATTCCCTTTTTTTGACAAAACAATTAAAGAGAACGGGCTCAAAAAAGTGACTTACGTCGAACCGTTTGCGGGCGGAGCGGGTGCGGCCTTGGCGTTGCTTTTTTTGGAAAAGGTCGATCACATAGTCATTAACGATTTCGATAAGGCAATATATTGTTTTTGGAAATCGGCAATTTTTCATTCGAAAAAATTTATTAAAAAAATAAATTCCACCCCCGTTACAATCAAAGAATGGAAGAAGCAAAAAGCTATTTATCACGATATCGGAGCGAGCCAATTTGATCGAGGTTTTGCCACCTTCTTTCTGAACAGGACGAATGTTTCGGGGATTCTTGGAGGGGGCCCCATCGGGGGCACCGAACAAACTGGCAAATGGAAAATCGATGCAAGGTTTAATAAAAAAGGTCTTGCCGACAGAATCGCTCAACTCGCACTTTATAAAAATAGAATCTCCGTTTACAACAAAGACGGACTGGAACTGATTGGAAATTATTTGAATAAAAAAAATGTTTTTATATATCTCGATCCGCCATATTTTGAAAAAGGAGCGACTTTGTACTTAAACCATTATAAGGGTGAAAATCACGAAGCACTGGCAAAAAAACTCAATGAAAATCCCGACGCTTTTTGGTTGCTTACTTATGACAACAAAAAAGAAATCAGATCGCTGTATCCAGAAAGAAAGATAATTAATTTCAGTTTAAATTATAACGCCTACGAATCGCGCAAAGGACGAGAAATAATGATTCTGTCAAAGGCGATTGCCTGTGCGAAATAAGCTAAAGCATATGAGAAAAAAGAAATTGATTAAAGAAAAAATATCAAGACGGCAAAAAGCGTTGCGCGAGATCATGGGATACGGAAGAAGCCAGGGGAAATTTATCGTCGCTTTAAATGAAGCCATAGCCAAGCAACTGAATTTGACCGTTACCGACATCGTATGTCTCGAAATTTTAATCGAAAAGGGAATGGCGACGCCGGGAGAATTGGCCCAAATAACCGGACTCACGACGGGTGGAATAACCGGAGCGATCGAAAGGATGGAAAAAACGGGACAAATCAAATACGAACGCGACACCGAGGACAAAAGAAAAGTGATCATCACTCCGCGGACGGAAAACATGTGGTGGTACGACAGCTATCTAAAACGAATATTTTCGAAAATCGAACAATTGCACAAAGGATACAGCACAAAACAGTTGGAAATGATGGCCGCCCACCACAAAAAAGTGGGCGAAATTGTGCGAGAGGAAATCGAGCGGGTCAACAAGGACGTAAACGAGAAATAAACACCCGGCTATTGCGCTGTTTTTTTGGTATATGCTATAATTAATTCAACAGAAAGCGATCGCCTGACGGCGTCCGGAATTCCGGACTAAACGAGACGGGGCTACGACTTCTGTCATCAAAGCCGATTTTATCGGTCGAGTTGATGGCAAAAGTCGCGGTCCCGCTTTTTGTTTCTCTTGAGGCCTCGGCCTCGCAGTGATACGAGAGGAACAGAAGGGAAATAAACAGAGCCGAGCTCCAAGAGAGCCCGGCTTTTATTTATTTCTATGGCGGAAGAAACAAAAACAATCGAATCAAAAAACGAGGAAACCTCCAGCGAGGTTTATTCGCCGTCCGAGGAAGAACAGAAACTTATCGAAAAATGGAAGAAGCGATTCAAGCGGGCCGACGAATTCCTGACTCCGTATCGCGCGAAGTGGCTGCGAATGTACAAGCTCTACCGCGCCTATCAGGACAAGCAGAATTACGCCTACGAAACAAGACTCATGCCCCCGATCGCTTTTGAAATCATTGAGACTATAGTATCGCGCCTCGCAACCTCAAAAAGAAAAACCAGAATTCTGCCGAGAGAGAAAAAAGATTTGAAATCAAAATCGCTCGGCTCATGGGATGATCTGGTTAACTACGACTTCGATGCGATTAAGCTTGACAAGAAACTTCCGAAGTGGCTGAAGTCCACAACAAAATTCGGCAACGGAATCGGAAAGGTGACATGGCTCACCGACTCAGGCATTGACTACGATGATCCGTTCCTTACCATTTGCGACCTTTGGGATATCATGCCGGCCCCCGAGACTGAAGACCTGCAGGAAGACTGCCCGTGGCTCATTCACCGCATAGTAAAAACAAAAGACAAAATCGAGCGCGAAGAAAAAGCGCGCGGAGAAGGCAACGCTATTTATAAAAATCTTCAATTCGTCGAACCGAAACTCGTGGACGACTGGAAACAGGACCGCTATGACGTGAACCTAAAAAAGATGGGGCAGATTCAGGACTCGGCCGACACCGGCGGAGATGTGACTGTCAAAGTGACCAGCGACAAAACCGAACGCGACAGGCAGATCGAAATCTGGGAATGCTGGGATTACGAGGAAGGCAAGCTGGTCACCATCATGAATCAGGAAGTGGTGGTCCGCAATGATGACAACCCCTACAAGAAAGTCAACGCCGGCAAAATTTTCATAAACCTGCCGGACCACGAGCTCGACTGGGAGCTCTGGGCAATCGGCCACATCGAGCCGGTAGAAACAACGATCGTCGAGATCGCCGACATGAGAAACCAGAGAATGGACGACGTGATCTTGATGCTTGATCCGGTCATAAAAATCAGAAAGGACTCCGGCATTTCAAAGAACGATGTCATCTTCGCTCCGGGCGCAAAATGGGAACTCCGCAAAATGGATGACGTGGTGATCGAGCGCCCTCCGGAAATTAGCCTCATGGGAATAAACGAAGAAAAGAATCTGCGCGACGAAATCGAAAGAACGCTGGCAATTTCCGAGTATGTTTCTGGCATGCCGAAATCAGCTCAAGAGCCAATGAGCAAAGTGGCAATGCTGATCGGCCAGAGCAATCTCAGAATGAGCTCGCTCGCCGGCAATCTCGCTGAAGCTCTGACTACGCTGGCAAATATTCTCATAGACATGAACCGGGAATTTATCAGCGAAGACAAGCTCTACCGCATTGTCGGGGACGAAGTGGACTTCAAAGAATTTAAAAAAGACGACAAAGAGGTCAAGGTCGATGCAGTAGTTCAGATTGAGCCTGTCATCCCGCCGGATCAGGCAACCAGACTCAATCAGGCGATGACGCTGTACGACAAATTTGTAGCGGCGGATAAGCCCGACCCGAACAATCCGGAAGAAGTGAAGCAGTGGAAGAAACGCAAGCGCGCGATCCAAGAGATGATCCTTGACGAAATGGACAAAGCAGCCTACAAGACTGTGCTCCTGGGAGAGGAAGAATCCGAACCGGCAAAGTCGACCGAAGAAGAACCTCCCGCAGCGCCCGAATCTCCCCAGCTCCCGGCAGGCGAAGCAGGCCCGGCGCCTGAAGCTCAGCCGGAGCAGAAAGCAAGCTTCTTTAAGCAAATCCTTTCAAAGATTCCCGTGATCGGGAAAGGTCGCCAAAATAAATCAGTTTAATTAAAACGCATATGGCAAAAACACCAAGCCCAATAAAATCAGCGGAGACAAAAGTGATCAGCAAGACCCTGAGCGGAGACCAGTTCATCGTCTCCCTGCAGGAAGGTCAGGGGAAGGTTCACACCATCTACATGACCAAAGAAGAATCGTCCCAGATTGATCTGGGTGATTCGGTAAAAATTACTTTGGAAAAGGTCGAAAAGTAATTCAATTAAAAAAAGCCAAGCAAAAAATCATTATGCCAAAACAGCTAAACAACAACATCAAACCAGTGGAATTACTTCCGATTCAGGCCATTGAAGATTCTGCGAACGGCACGGGAGTGGATACCTACCTCGCAGATGGCTCGTCATTCGATACCGCGTTGATCAAGGCGGCCATCGGAGACCTCGGATCGCAGGCAAGCACGAAAGTGAAGATTCAGGAATCGGACGTATCGGACTTCAGCTCAGGAGCACAGACCGCTGAAGGCGGAGACGAGGTGACTGTGTCAGCCGACAACACTTACAGCTTCCAGATCAAGAGGGCGAAAAGATACTTGCGTGCAGTGGTGACTCTCGCAACGCCAGGAGAGACGCCGTCGGCAGAAGTGCACGTAGACGGAATTCTGTGCAACTGGGATCTGCCGTTCCCAATCTTATAAAGGTCGAAAATTAATTAACCAACAACAAACCTTCACGCATATGCCGAAAAAACTAAAAAAGAAAGCGAAGACGGCAGAGGAGCTTCCCGAAGAAGGAGAGGCTCAGAAAGTCGGCTTCAAGCCCGCGCCTGCAGAAGACAAAGACGGGGAGTGGGAGAAAGTCGATGCGGTTTTTGCCAAAGCTAAAGAATCCTATCTTGCCGGCTCAACGTTCGACGATGTGATCAGCAGCCTGATTGCCACACTTGAGGAAATGAGAAGCATCAAGACCGAACCGATGGGCGGAATGGGAGTCGGAGAGCCGGAGATGAATCTGCCGGCAGAAGAAGGCGAAGAACAGATATAGCTATGGCAAAAAATAGCGAGGAAAAATTTGATACCGGACTGGCGGTGCTGGAAATGACCAGAACCGAAGGCTGGAAGTGGCTGGATCAGAATATCCGCGAGGAGCTTCGTTTGGAATACGACGATCTCCGCGATATTGAGATCGCCGGCAAGACTGCCGAGCAGATCGCTTCTGATTATCTCCAGCACCGGGCCAATGTGAAAGCCTACGAAAAAGTCCTCGCAATGGTTGAAAACGCCATCAAGGAAAAGGACGAAGCAGCCGAAGACATGAGGGAAAAATAAATTTATGCCCTACGGAATCAAAGGTAAAACTAAAAACTGGGAAGAAAACACCAAAGCCGGACAGAAAGCAGACAGCAGGATTGAGTCCTGCATAGCCGGCCTGATGGCAGATAAAAGTTTCAAACCCAGAAACGGCGAGGATAAAAAAACCGCAGCCATCAGAGTCTGCAAAAGTTCAATAACCAGATTAAGAGAATTCAAAAACAAATTAGGATAAAAGGTCGAACCTAATAAAATTCTCAATAATAAATTCAATAAAATTATTTATGCCAAAAGAAGACAGAAAAAAGGAGCTCGACGCTCTTCTCAACACTCCTCCTGAAGACGAGGAAGAAGAAACTGATGAGGAAGAATCCGAGGATGAGGAAACCGAAGACGAAGAAACCGAGGAAACGGACGAGGAAGAATCCGATGAGAAAACCGAAGACGAGGATTCCGAGGATGACGAAAAAAAAGACGACAACGAGGACCAGGATGAGGAAGAAACAGAAGAAGATGCAGAAGGCGAGGTATCCAGGAAGGATAGATGGCATGGGAAAAGCAGAGAAGAAGTGATCAAGGCTTACGAGGAGCTTGAAAAGAAAAATCCTCCAAAAAGCAAAATCGAGAAAAAACCTTCTCCTAAAAAAGAAGAAGGCGAAGACGAGGACGAAAGCGAGATCAAAATCCCAACCGACGAAGAATTCGCCAAAATGACGCCGAAAGATTTTGCCGCCTGGATGATCAAGAATGTCCGAGACATGGTCAGTAAAACCTACGAATCACGAAGCAAGGTCAGAGATGCGGTAACGACGGAAATTCGAGAGGCACAAAAAGACCATCCGCTTCTGAAGACCAGCGCTGAATACCGAGAGCTTGTGCTTGCCTTAATCGACACCGCTGCCCAGAAGGGTACCGTGATGCCGTTAAAGGAAGCTTGCGAAAAAGTGGACGCGTTCAGCGGCAAGGTCAAAGGAGACACCAAAGTTTCAGACGAAGAAAAAACCCGTCTTAAAAAAGCCAAAGCTCAAGTCGAAAGAGGGGCCGGCGGAGCGCCGGCATCCGGCGACGAGCCGGACAAAGAGAAAGCGAAAGTCGAAAAGATATTCGGGCAGGGAGGGCCAAAGACCCCTCTCGGCGGGCTCGGATTTTAAGAAGTTTTTATAGGGAGAAGTAGTCGCCCTGCTAACCAGGCCGTGAACTATGCCAGCCAAAAGCTGCAGACAGTTCCGCAACAGGAACGCGAAAGTCTCTCGGAAGAAGTAGTCGAATCTTCTGAAGATAAACCAGCATAACGAAACACAAATTATGAGTGCAAGTGCAACAGGAATCAGAGGAACAACTCAACTGGGAGTGACCAGAAAATACGATGTCGCTGATGTGATCTCGCTTTTGGACGTCAACCGCTATCCTTTGATGGCGATCTTGACGAACGCAGGAAAAGACCCCGTATCCAAACAGGGCAAAGCGATGAAAAAGAAAGAGACGACCGATCCGCAGTTTAAGTGGTTCGAGGATGAATACCAGAAGAAAGTCCTGACGGCAACGGGCAACGTTGATCCGGACGGCGGAAACCTGACTTTGACCGCACAGACCACCTATCTCCAGATCGGCGATGTGATTTTAGTGTCTGCCCAGAAATGGGTATTCCCGGTCACAGCGATCACTGACGAGAATGTGGTGGTTGTCGGGGCGGAGCTCGGCGGAGCTACAGGCGCAGCTGCTTCGGCAGCCGGTGATGTGGTGATCTTGGGCAATGCCAACGAGGAAGGCGCGACACTGAGAGAAATCAAAGGAACGACCATCGAGGAAGTCTATAACTACTGCCAGATTTTCAGGACTCCGATCGGCATCACCGAAACCGCGAGGAACACAAAGGGCTGGACCAAGGAGAATGACTTTGACTATCAGAGCAAGAAGAAAGCGGTCGAGCACATGATTGACATTGAGCGCGCGTTCTTGTTCGGCAAGAAATCGATCAGCACCGCAGGAACACATCCGAAACGCTACACGGGCGGAATCATTCCTACGATAGAGACTTACGCCACTGCCAACGTGGACACGGAAGCAGAATTCGAAGCATGGCTGGAATCCGCATTCGCTCACGGCAACACCGAGAAATATTTGCTCGCTTCGGCGGCGGTAGTCTCGATGATCAACGGCTGGGCGAAGGGCAAGCTCGAAACTCTCAGCACCGACAAGACCTACGGCTTGAGGATCACCAGATATGAATCTCCGCACGGAACTGTGAACATCATCAAGCATCCGCTTTTGACCGGTACGACCTACGGATATTACGGAGTGATGCTTGACATGGAATGTTTGACCTACCGCTACCTCAGCAGCCGCGACACGAAGCTTCTGACCAACAGACAGGCCCCCGGCGAAGACTCAAGGATTGACGAATACCTCACCGAGTGCGGTCTCCAGTTCGAACAGGAATCACGCCACGCCGTGATGAGCAAGTCGTCCCTCTAAACCATCCTGAGTAAGACTCCGAGCTTTCCGGTGCTTGTGAACAGAAACCGGGACCGGCACACGCAAGTGTGGCAAACGCTCGGCTGGAACGGCTCTCCCGACCAGCCGAGCAGGAGAGCCTGTCACACACGCTCAAAGGTCGATAAATTTATCAATTAATAAAAACACCATTCATATGGCAAAAAATCAATCAAAAGAAAAAGTCACAGCCAAAGAGGAAAAGACCGAAAAAATCGTGAGGTTTATTGCCCGCTATGCCAGCCTTAAGCTCGTGAACAAAGCGACCTATTCGAAGGAAGTCGAAGGCAGGGTAGTGGTCGTCCCAGGCAAATCAATCCAATTCACGAACGGAATCTACGAGACCAGCGACAAAGACGAGATCGCATTTCTTGAAAATCATCCTAACTTCGGAAACGTCTTCTACCGCCTGAAAGGGAAAGAGGAAGCCGACAAAGCGAGAGAGGAAAAATTCAAGACGCTGGAGCAGAGAGAAGCTGAGCTGAACGCCAAAGAAGCAGGCCTCAAGAAAAGAGAGATGGCGATCAAAGGGCAGGAAGAAGGAGCAGGAGCTTCAGCCAAAGGGGTTCGGGGCACCGAAGCCGGAGCGAAAAAAACCAAAGAACCCAAGTTTTAAATCGTAGATTGCGGAAACGCTGTCTACGCTTAAAGGTCGAAAACATAGCTAATTAAGCGAAACAATTATGGCAAGCAGATCAAACCTAAAAACAGGACAGAAAGTCGTCACAACCGCTGGCACTCCAGTCCAGCTTTCCGATTTTCGGATCGGTGAAGACTGCTACCTGGTCGTGAAAGCGAAGAAGACGAACACGGGAGTGATCGGCATCGGCTACAGCTCGGCGACCGCCCTGCTCACCAATGCGGATTATTTCTCGATTGAAGCAGGAGAGTCCGTGCGGCTCAAGGTGGATTCGCCGGTAAAGGTCTGGATCGATGCATCGGTGAGCGGAGAAGGAATCGAATATATCACCGAAGCCTAAAAATCCTATGGCAGACTTCAAACAACCAAAAGGAGACCTCAACATTCAGAGGTTCAAAAAGAACGGCTATTACTTCGGAAGCTTCATGACCGCAGTCGCTCTGACCACGCAGTCCGTCTCATCAGTGAACTCGCTTCGTGCGTTTCCGTTTTTCGTCCCCAAGACAATGCGGTTCGACCGCATCGCAATCAACGTGACGACGGCAGCGTCAGCAAACGGAGTGGCAAGAATCGGAATCTACGCTGACAACGGATCGCTCTATCCAGGAGCTTTGGTCGTGGACGGCGGAGAAGTCGCCACCGATGCAACAGGGGTAAAGGAAAAGAACATCGATGTGACGCTTCAGGGCGGGAAACTTTATTGGCTCTGCATAATCACAGGCACTGCCACAGGAACGCAGGTGCGGGCAATAGACAGAGGGGCAGCATATCCGATCAACGGTCTTGACAATACGCTCGGCACATCGTGCTATCTCGGCTACGCAGTAGCTCAAGCCTACGGAGTATTGCCAGCGACATTCCCGACGGAGAGTCCGACCGACTGGTCGCTTCACGTCCCGCTTATTGCACTAAGAAAAGCAGCTTAAAACCATGAACCAAGTCATCAAGATTCTTTCGTCAATCGCTCAAAACAATGACGACGGGCGGGAGAAAGACAACGAGACTTGGTATCCAAGCGGAAGCACGGGCAACGTCATTACTCTCGGCAAATACGACAGCGTCGTCCAGCACGGGGCATTCAGATTCAGAGACATTCACATTCCCCAAGATGCCAGAATAGCATTTGCGCGGCTTAAATTGAGGCCGGCGGTAACGGATACGGGAGAGCCGAACGTCAAGCTGAAAATAAAAGGCATCAAGGAAGCGAACACTCTTCCGTTCAGCCAGACCTTAAGACCATCGGAAAGAGACCTGACCGTCAACAGCGTAAACTGGGACATCATCAAAGAATGGGAAGCGAACGAATGGGTACAGACGCCGAACCTTGCTCTTATTGTCGAGGAGCTTGTAGCGCAGGAAGACTGGAAAATCGGCAACGCAATGGCGTTTGTGATTGAAGACAACGGATCGGAAGACGGGCAGGTAGAAACCTGCTGGGATAAAAGCAAAGGCGAAGGATACCAGGCAGAACTCGAAATCTGGTATTGCACCAGCGAAGTGACAATCGGCTATCTGGCCGGCAATGACCGCGACGGGGTAGAGATCAACGAAACAGAATGGCAGGGAAGTCCGGATGGCAATGTTATAACACTGGGGCATGACGGCTCGCTTCCATGTGACGGCGGGTTTATTTTCAGTGGCTTAGATATTCCAAAACGCGCCCAGATTTTGTCGGCAGTCTTGCTTCTTACCGAAGCAGACCAAAACAACAAATTCCCGAATCTGATGATCAAGGGATTTGCTGAAGACGATGCGACGCCTTTCGCAACAGACGGCTCAAATAGGCCATCGACCAGAACCAAAACAATCGCACAAAAAGAATGGACGATCGGACACGAAGCAAGCGGAATCTTTGTCGGCGAACACTGGTCAGCCGAAAGCGTTTACGAATCGCCCGACATCAGAGAAATCATTCAGGAGATCGTGGACCGGGACGGTTGGGAAGAAGACAGCAAGATTGGGCTCGTGCTTGAAAATTATTATTCCTGGTCTGGGCAATACAAATTGCCCTGGGACTATATCAAGGAAACAGGAAAATACGAGGCAAAGCTCGTGATTGTCTGGCAGAGGGAAAGGATCGTGCAGACAAGCGATCCTGACGTGCCGAAATACGAAAAGGCAAACGCTCCCGAATTTATCATCATCCATCACTCAGCGACCGCCAGAGACTCAACACATTTTCAGACCATTAAAAATAACCACATCGGCATCGGCTGGGGAGACATCGGATATCACCATTGGATCGCGGGAGCTCTCGACGGCGACGGGCTTCATATTCCGGGCCGGCCGGAAAACATGATCGGGGCCCACGACAATGACGACAAAATGAACTACCGCTCAATCGGCATTTGCGTCTGCGGAAGCTTTGATACCGAAACTCCGAGCGCAGCACAGATTGCAGCGCTTCAGGCACTGCTCGACCAGATCAGATCGGATAAAGGCATTCCAAGAGAAAAGGTCATCGGGCACGGAGAAACGCGAGGTGCAGCCACAAATTGCCCAGGCGCAAATCTGCTTCCGCTCGTTCAGCATTACCGGGCGACGGGTTCGCTTCTATAAAAAAATTATGCAGCTACAAGAATACCTACAAGACCTAAACGCGCGCATGTCAGCCTCAAAAACAGGCGGGCTTTGGAGCGACGCCGATAAGACCCGCTGGATCAACAAAGCGATCGTGAGGGCATGCAACTTTGCAAAGTGGGATTTTTTGAATCATCACACAACTCAGCTCACCGAAGAAGATCGGGAAACTTATTTCCTGCCGTTTGATTACAAGCCGGGCGGACTGGTTTTTATGAAAGTGGACGGAAATGAGCACGCCAAAGTGAGCATCGGAAATTACCAGAGCAAAAATTATCACTGGGAGCGGGTCTTTGCAAAGATGGGCGACCAGTATCTCATCGCTCCGATTCCGGAAGAAGACGGCAAAATAATCGACATCTACTACCGACGCCGGCCAGTGCCTCTCGTTAATCTGACGGACGAATCCATTGTGCCGGAAGAATTCGACGAGCCGGTGGTTAAGCTTGCGCTGGCAATCTGCCTGAAAAAAACTCCGAGCAGAGGGAGCGACGGAGACAAAGAAATTTTGGAAGCGACCGCATTGCTTCAGCAAATCAAAGACCGCGAGGACGAAGAAGAAGGATCGGCCGGCTATGCGGGGCAGGCAACCAGCTCGCGCTTTATTTATAAAAACAGAAACTAAGCTATGGCATTAAACAGCTACAGAGTAAAAGGTTTCAGAGGGGGCATCGCAGACGACGCTTATAAAGGCGTGGCCGGAGCTTTTAGATTCGGCTATGGCTTAGACATCCGGACTGGCGCGGATACTCTCAAGTGTAATCAGGCGCTCAAAAAAGATTCAGGCAGCGTGGTGACAGACCTTATTCTCTTTTTTGTGCCGGCGACCAATGGCAAGCTCTACGGCTTCGGAAACTCAGGGAACATTTACAGCAAGGACACCCCGACATCAGCATGGGTTCTCAAATACACCGACCCCGACGGCAAGATCACGGGAGCTGCCGAATACACCAACAACGACGGCTTGGACAATTACGTGCCATACCTCTACTGGGCGACCGAGACCAAGCTCAAAAGAATCAAACTGACTGGCTCATTCCCGGCTGGGGTGGAAGAATTTCAGACCTTAAACGGAGACGTTGCCTGGCACACCATGACAATGGCATGCGGAGTGCTTCAAATCTGCGACGGCAGATACATCGCAATGGTGGACTACGAGGGAAACTTCCAACTCGAAGCGCTCGATCTCATTGCGGGCAACAGAACGAAATGTCTTCTGCCCGAAGATCAGACTGTTATCATCGGATCGCATAAAGGCGACAAAGTCGAAGAAGGCTGGCTTTGGACATGGGACAAAGTTCAACCGTCATGGATTTTGAGAAGGATGATTGCGGAAAAAGGAATCAACGCGATGATCCACGCCGAATTTATTCTGATTCAGGCCGGCATTTCAGGAAGCCTTTATTTCTGGGATACCGCCAACCTGCTCCGCATCAAACAGATTCCGGGCTTGGGATGGGTAAATCCGGGAGCGGTCGCAAACTACAAAGGCCTTCCGCTTCTTGGAGTCACGGGATCGGAAAACTGCGGAGTCTACTCCTACGGGAGAATCGGCAAAAACGAATCATATGCGCTGAACCTCGAATGGATTCCTTCGCACGGAAAATTGGAAGACGTTGAAATCGGAGCAATCACAATGTATGGAGATCAGCCCTTCGTATCATGGCAGGACGACGAAACATTCGGAGTCGACACTGTCGACGAGGACAACAAGGCAGAAGCACGATATGAAGGGCTGGTCTTCGATGCGGGCGAGCCGGAGCTTCAGAAAGGATTCAGGCACATAAAGCTTCTGACAAAGCCCCTCCCCGAAGACTGCAGCATAGAAGTTTTTTACAGAGTGAACGAAGAAGGCGACTGGCTTCCGGCAACAATGGAAGACGGATCGGAGCAGTTCGACAAAGCGGGAAAAACGAAAGCGATTTTCACGATCGAGACAGGCGATCCTGAAGACGAAGACGATGAGGAAGGAAAAGGCGAAACATTCGAGCTGGCCATAGCGCTTCATCCGGCCGGAAACGAGACGCCAGAGGTCGTCGCGGCCAGCACTTATTTTGAGCCGATCGGCATAATGTAAAAAACCATGAGCGATTTCTTTAAAAAAATTTTCGGGAATCAGGTCGTAGAGGATCAGCCATTCCCAGAGATTCCTGCCCACACGCATGACGGGCAGAATTCGCCGATGCTTGCGCCGCAGTCCATCGATTCGGTTCAGATTAAAACAGGAGCGGTGGGAGAGCTGGCGCTGGCGGACGACTCGGTTACATCGGATAAGATCATCGATGACGCAATCCTGACCGAACACTTGAATGCCTTATCGGTGACCGAGCAGAAGCTGGCGGCTGCAGCCGTAGCGACCAGCAAGATAAAGAACGGAGCGGTGACCGCAACCAAGCTCATCCAGACCGAAGCCGTGGTGACGCTCTCGGCACAGATCGGAGATGCAGTGATTCAGTCAGCCAACATAGGAGTCGGTGCAATCCTGAATGCCAACATCGGAAACGCAGTGATCACGACCGCAAAGATTCAGGACTTAGCGGTGGAATGGGCGAAGATCGGCGACCTTGCAGTTGGCAACAGCAAAATGATGAACCTCGCCGTGAGCACGGCCAAAGTCCAGGATTTATCGGTGACCACAGGAAAGATAAACGACCTCGCAGTTGAGTGGGCAAAGATCGGAGCACTGGCTGTCGGGAACAGTAAGATTATGGATGCAGCAATCAGCACGGCAAAAATTCAAGACCTTGCCGTGAAGTCAGCCCAGATCGATGACCTCGCAGTGACCGACGCAAAAATCATGTCGCTGACAGCGGCGAAAATAACCGCAGGACAATTCAGCCTGACATCAGCTGGCTATCTCTCATGCCCATACGGGGGAATAAGAATCGGATACCTGGGAGACGTCGGCGGAGTGGCGATGTATGGAATCAAAGCCGACATCGGGCACGGGATAATGCTCAACGCTGGCGGAGCGGACGGATACTCAAGGCTATGGATCGACGACTCGGCCAACAAACCTCTCTGCTTGGACTGCAACGCAAAAGACAGATTTTTCATAAAAGCGGCAAGCGGAAACGACATCATCAGATTTTACGGAAACGCAGCGTGGTCCGGCGGATTTATAGATATCCTCGTGCCGTTCAGACCGGTGGTCAGAAGCGGATCAGAACCGGCAGACCCGGTGCAGGGAGAGATGTATTACGACAGCGATCCAGGCGAAGGCGGAGCTGGCGGAAGGCTGAAAATTTACAACGGCTACAGCTGGCACTGCGTCGCATGGTTCGACGATATCCCCGAATAAAAAATAAAGGTCGAAAATAATTAATCAATTTAAATTCACGGGTTATGTTCAACAGAAAAACAAAATTAGATCAGAAAGACTTAGAGGAGCTCCGAAAAAGGACGGAGCTGATCAACCAGCACATCCTTATTTCGCAGGCACTCGAAGCCCAGAAGCAGAGTTTTCTCATGAGCAGATTTTCAAAATACGGGCTCGACATCACCAAGCAGTATGACATTGAGCTGAAAACCGGAAGGGTCACCGAAGCAAAAAACCCGCAGAAAAAATAATCATATGGCTACACAACCAACAACGGCAACAGGCATCGACTGGGACGCATTCAAGAAGCAGTTCGAGAACATGAAAACAATGACGGCCCCGACATCAGGGTCGGCTTCTGATACCCCGATGACCTACGACCTCGCCGGACTGCAGACTCAGATCAAAACAACTCAGGATAATTTGACGCAGGCAGAAAGTGCATTAAAAGGACTGAGAACGAACCGCTATAACGAGGAGTATTCGGCGAAAGGATTGGACACGATTAAAAATAAAATCGGAGTGCTCGACACCAAGATTGCCAACGAGAAAAGCGTGAGAGATGCATCAATCAGCAAGACCAGAAAAAATCCTTATTACTCGGCAGCCAACATCACTGGCGAATCCGCGGAGATCGAGAAGGCAGCGAACGCCAACATCAACAACATGATCGAGGAAAGAAACGCCGCCGCCGGAGATTATAATTCGGCGATCGACGAGATCACCAAAAAGATCGCGCTCGAAACTGCCGACAAGGAAGAAGACGTCGAGAACGCAAAATACAACCTGAGCTACCTGACCAATCAGCTCTCAACTTACCAGCAGATGAGAAGCCAGGAGCTTTCCCAAAAAGAAAGCAAACAGGAATGGGAAATGGAATTCGCACTGAGGCTTGAAGACGCGGAGCGTGCAGCCAAAGAAGCGTCCAAACCGAAGACCACGATCAGCGAATATGAGGCAGGCGGATACCGCTACAGGGACACGATCAATTCCGAAACCGGAGAAGTTATCAAGCGTGACAAGCTGGGAGCAGCATCATCATCTGGCGGAAGCGGTTCTGAAAGCGAAAGATTTTCGGCAAGAGTGGCCGGCGGGCAAGAGCCGGATTCAGGATTAAGAGCAACGGCCCAGAGGCTCATCAGCCAGGGAATCACCGATCCGACCCGCATGGGATACACGGGAGATTTGGCCGTGAGATTGGAAGCAGAGATGGACTGGGTGCAAAAACAGCCTGACCTTGCCGGGTCGCAGAAAAAAGAAACATCAGCACCTGCAGCGCAGACAACCGAAAGCGCATTCCGCAGAGAAGTGAGAGACGCATGGAAAGAGGGCTACACTCCCGATCAGCTCAAGCAGGCATACGCAAACATCGGATTCTCGGACTCGAAAAAGAGCGTGAGCGAAATTATAGACGACGAATGGAACGTGAAGAACGAAACGGGCATCAAGGGCTGGTGGGACAGATTATGGAGAATTGGGGTTTAAGGCAGGCGGTTCTGGGCTTTAAACCGAAATTTGGGGCCCCAAAATCGCCTGTGAGAGACCTTTCGCAGACAAGTGGCATATTCATACCTTTAAACAAACTATGGCAAATTTTTGGGAAAATTTAACATCGCCGATAAAAAAGGCCGTTCAGGGCGTGGGTGACTGGTGGAATAAACAACAGGAAGAAGCAGAGAGGCGAAAACAGCTCCAGGAGCAGCAGGCCGCGGAAAATAGGCAAAAGATAATAAACGCGGCGAAAAGCGCCGGCAGTTTCTTGAAAGGCACGGCCGAGAAAATCGAGACTCTGCCGAAAGAGGTCTCGGATTATTTTGAACCCGTCCCCGACAAAGTTCGGGTGCGTGATTTTTTCCGTGAGATTCCCGAATCAACCGAGAAAGTCGGTAAAGGCATCGTAAAGTTCGGAAAAGACATTCTTCGGTCCGTACCGAGAGCGGCCGCCGAATTCACTTTGTCGGCCGAAGGCGAAAAAGAATTCATACCCGGAACGGGAGTCGCCCCGAAATTTGAAAAGTTTCTGTTCGGAGATGAACCGATTCACGATGTGAGAACAACCGGAGAGGAAACCGTAAAAGCGTTCGGCGGGGGCGAGCATACGGCAAAAAAATGGGGAATGCCCGTGGGCTTTGTATTGGGAGCGTTGGATTTGATACCGGTCGCGCCCGGCAAAGCGAAAATAGCGAAAACGCTCGGCGAGGAGCTGGTGGTGAAATACGGCGACGACATCGCCAAAGCGATAATTAAAAAAGGCGGGAAGGAGCTCGTGGAAAAAGCTCTCGAAATCGGCGGAGAGAAAGCGGTGCAGAAAGCGGGCATCGAAGTTAAGGCTATACGAGAACTCGTTTATAATTTGCCCAAAGAATTTTTACCCGCCGCAAAAAAAGCGACCGTCAAAGAAAGCAAACTTCTTTGGAACACGATGAGGAACGCGGCCGGACAAGCCAACGCTTTGGGCAAAGACGTCACCGAGAGCAAAGCGGCCGTCTCGTGGATCATCGACACCCTTAAGGGTGGAAAAAAATCATTGACGACATTCATTGAAAAGAATGTCGGCAAGAACGTGACTTCGAAACAAATCGGCAAACTGACCGAGATCATAAAATCCGGCAGTTTTGAGATGGAAGGATATAAAAAGGTCATGGCTACCCTCAAAGGCATCGAACCGACCGTCGTGGAAAAAACATTAAAACCGGTAAAGTCGGCAGCCAAAGAAATTGTCGGCGGGGCAGAGGATCTCCTGGCACGCAGAAACGCATTGGAAAAATTAAGATACGCCAATCCGGGAGACGAAAAAATCTCGTCAGCCATAAAAAAACTCGATTCGGAGATAAGCAAGGCGACGAAAGGAGAAACGGAAATCGCAAAAGCTCCGAAAACCAAGACCGCCGAAACGGAACTGGAAGCCATAAACAAAAAAGGACAACCCGTGGAAAAAGCGGGAAAGAAAAAAGCGCTGACCAACCCGAGGGCCGACCAGCTGGCGGAACCGCCGGCTACTCCTCCGCGGGTCCCCGAAGAAATTCCGTTGGCCGAAGCTCCCAAAGCTCCGGAAGGCAGCGCGCTTTCGGCCATAGACAAAATGGTCGGCAAAACCAGCGTGCCCGGCAAACTCATCGATTGGATAAAACAAGCACCAAAAAAATTCACGGAAGCCTTCAGCGACCGCTTCGCTCCGATCAAACGCTTTGAAGAAGAACTTACCAAGATGGCCGGAGAAGCGATCGACATCAATTCCAGTCCGTACGTGGCCGCAAGAATGTATGCCGGCCGGATGGGAACCGTAGAAGCGGGGCTGAAAGACTTGCAGAAAATCGTTCAGCCTCTCGCCAAGAGCAGAGCCGACTTCACCAGATACGTGCTGGCGAAAAGAGCGGTCGAGCGGGCAGAGAGAGGATTCGCCAATCCCGCCGGCGTGACCGGAGAGACGGCCGCCAAAGCCATCGAAGAACTCAAAACGAAAGTGGGAGAAGCGGTCTTCAGAAGTTTCGAAACCGCGGAGCAGGCCGTTCAAAACTGGGCGCAAAAAAACATTCTCGAACCGGCGGTAAAATCGGGGATCATTTCAAAAGAAAGTTTCGACAGCATAGTGGCCACCAACAAACACTGGATTCCTTTTCAGGTACTCGACTATTTGCCGGACGCGACGAAGGCCGACAAACTGCGCACCGGCAGCGAAATATTCTCGGTCGCTAAACAGGGCGTCGTGAAAGGACTGCAAGGGACGGAGAAAATAATCCGCGATCCGTTTGAAGCCATAATAGACAAACTGAGCCAATCGGTCAGCCTCATCAAAAGAAACGAAGTCGCGAAGAAACTGGTGGATTTAAGAAATCAATTCGGCCAGGCCAAAGAACTGATACGACCGCTCAAAGACGCGGCCGCTCCCAAAGGATGGGAAGCGATCAGCCTGTTCGTTGACGGCAAAGTGACTAAGTGGGCCGTGCCGGAAGAATTGAGTTGGGCGATGCATCAGATGAACGAAGCCGAGGCTGGTCTGATCGGAAAATTTATGCGCTTCACTTCGGGAGCGTTCAGAAAAGGAGCTACCACGTTGTACATTCCGTTTTCGCTTTCAAATTCTGTCCGCGACGCGCAGATGGCGATCATGACCTCTAAGTACGGATTCAGCGCGACCGATTGGCTGAGGGGATTCGGCAACGGCCTCAAAGCCGCCTTCGGCTGGGACTCAAAGCTTTACGAAGATTTTATGAAAAACGCCGGGGGATTCGGCGGATACATACAAAACGCGCGCAGCATAAGCGGGGCGAAGAAAGCTCTCTTCGAACCGACGTGGTGGAAGAGGGCCAAAGCCGTGATAAATCCTTTCAACCTGATGAGCAATTTTGCGGAAGCGATCGAGCTCGCGCCGAGGCTGGGAGTTTATTCAAAATCGATCAAGAAAGGAGCGAGCGTGCTGGAAGCGGCCTACGAAGCGCGGAACGCGACAATCGACTTCGCGAAATCGGGTCAAGAGATGCGGATCATCAACATGTGGGTTCCTTTCGTGAACGCCAGATGGCAGGCCTTATTAAATACCGCGAGAATTTTTAAAGAAAGACCCATAAGGTCCGCGGCAAAAGCCGGAGCGTTAATCGTCGCTCCGGGAGTGACGACCTATCTCTGGAACACCATGAATTACCCGGATCTCTACGATGACATTCCGCAATGGGTCAAAGACACTTATTTCACGGTCATAGTGGGGGAAGACGTGGATGAGGACGGAAATCGAGTGCCCAAAGTCGTTCAGATTCCCAAAGGAGACGTCGGACAGATTTTCTACAATCCGATCGAATACGCGTTGGACTTTGTCAGAAAAGGAGAACCGCAAAACTTCGCCAAGCTCGGTCTCGAATGGATGAGCCAGTTGGCCCCGATTCCGTTCACCAGAGACGGCGAACTTTCCGTCGAGCAAGTTTTGTCGGGCGGACTGCCGCCCGTACTCAGAACTCCGATCGAACTCGCCACGAACGAATCTTTCTTTTCGGGATTTCCGATCGTGCCGGAAAACATGGAAAAAGTCGCTCCGACCGAACAATACAACGAAAAAACTCCCGCGCTCGCCGTTACGATCGGTCGGGCGTTGGGAGTGTCTCCGATGAAGCTGGCTTACGGCGTAAGCGGATTGCTCGGCGGATTCGGGAAAGAAGCGATCGATCCGGCGAAAATTTTGGAAATGACGGCTCAGCGATTTTACAGAACATCTGGCGGAGCGAAAGAAAATGAGGCTTGGAATTTAAGATACGAGATTGAAGTCGGGTACAACACGGCTCGGCAGCAGGCCACGCGAGCGATCGCGGCCGGAGACAACCAGACAGCTTTTCAGATCATGGACAATTGGAACGCGGAAGCGGAAAAACTCGTGCCGGAAATCACGCCGTACCTCGCGAAAGACGATCCGCTGGAAGCGGAATCAATCAGAAAATCGGTTACGTTTCAGCCAACCGACATGGCGAGACTCCAAAGGTCGGTAACCGAGAAAGCGATAGGCAAAGCGGAAGAAGAAAAGAAACTGGGAAAAGGATTGAGCTCCGATGAACTGAAACAAATGAGGACCGGAACGCAACCGTCCCTGACGATGGGACAGTTGATGAAAACAGACGCTTCAGAGCAGCCGGACCTCAAATCCATGAGGCAGGCCGTCAGGCGTTGAAGCCGGTTCGTAATTGAAATTCTGCCTGATTTGTCTGAGACGATAACCGTCGAGAGCGTCGCGAGTCATGGAGTCGAAATTAAAAAGCAAATACAAAGAAACGGCGACGCTGACCACCGACAGCAGAATAACGATTGAAAATAAGATTTTTTGAGCGGTAGACATAGGCGTTTGTAGCTTAACTTACTGCCGCCGATAAATACAAGTCATGGGAAACGAATATCAAAACAAAGAGCAAGATCGACGCATCTGCGAGCTTGAGAAGAAGATGGATGCGGTTTTTGGGCACATCGCGAAAACCAACGAAGAAATGGGCAAAATCGCCTCGGACGTGGATTGGCTCAAACGATTTTTCTGGATCGTCGCCACGGCTTCGATCGGCGGTTTGATAGCGACCGCGATAAATTTGCTTATAACAATTAACAATTAAAAACATGAACACAATCCAAAAAATCTGGAAAGGGTCGCCGAACTTCTGGCAGGGGAGAAAAGGATATCGGCCGGAAGCGATCGTGATCCACATCATGGACGGAACACTCTCCGGAACGGACAGCTGGTTTGCCGACCAATCTTCTCAGGTCAGCTCGCATTACGGCATCGGTAAAAGCGGCGAAGTTCATCAATACGTGAAAGAAGAAGACACGGCATGGCACGCCGGCAGGATCGAGTCTCCGAATTGGTCGCTCATAAAATCATTTTCCGTAAATCCGAATTTATACACGATCGGGATTGAACATGAAGGCAAGGCCGATGACGCGTGGAGTGAGGCGATGAAAAAATCGAGCGCAACGCTTATCGCCGAAATATGCGAACGCTGGCAAATCCCGATCGACAGGGATCATGTCGTCGGGCATTACCAGATATACTCCAAAAAACCGAACTGCCCGGCAACCGACAAAAAGATTATAGACGAGCTCATTTCGCTCGCGAGAGGCGAGAGCCAGCAATCTTCTTCCGAGGTCGCGGAAGGAGTGAAAAAAATAGAGGAAGGTCTCGCATTAATAAAAAAATCATTATGAACGAAATTTTTAAATCGGCCAGCAAGATCGTATTCATACTGATGGCCATCGCGACGATAGGAGCGTTATTCGTCGGTAAAATTTCCGGCGAACAATTCCTCGTGCTTGCGGGCATGGCGTTCAGCTTTTACTTCAGCAGCAAAGGGGAAACCAATCAGCCTTACGCGGGTAAATAAAGCAACAAAACGAACAGACAATTCAACAAAAACGACCCGTTAACCGGGCCGTTTTTTTGACTTAAAAAACCTTACCGAGTAAGATGTTTGCTGGATAAGACAAAAAGTAATAAAATCCGAAGTGATGCCGTTAATCGCTTGACTTGCAAAAAGGTCGGGACCATAGTTCAAGCACCGACATCAGTGACGCCCAATAAAGGTCGAAACCGGCGTCGGCAAAATAAAAAAACTTAATAAATTGACCCCAACGATCCCGCAAGGGATTGACGGCCGAAAGGCCGTGGATGCGACCCTGGGTTTTGAAAAAGACTTCACAAATTCCTCTTTATGGGATAAGATTGCCCTTGCAGAGGAATAGTGCGGGGACGCCCGTGTGAAGGCTCTGCACGCCAAGCTTGGCGTTAAACGCCCGAAAACAGACGCAAGTCTGCGGACGGAAACGGCACGAAACACCCACCACGAGTCGCATCCTGGTGGGTTTCGTGTAAATAAAACATATGAATTTCAAGGATGCGATCGACCAGTTCTCAGGCTGGCGAAAATTCAAAGTAAAAAAACAAACGGTCCGCGGCTACGACCGCGAACTCAGGAACTTCTGCCTGTTCCTGCGTAACCCGGAAATTGAGAACATCACGCTGAATGACGCGATGGAATATCTCAACGGGATGGCAGACCTGGGGTGGGATCGAAACAGCTTCACCGGCAAATGCATGGCCATTCGTAAGTTTTTCGAATTCTACCGCTTGCAGGGGTATCATGTGATCGACGAGGAGTTGATTCCGATACCCGACAAAGAACCGAAACTCCCTCGCGTGGCAACAGATGACGATTACAATAAGCTTGTCGCCGCCATTCCAAAAACCACCAGCGATCCGCGTCATATCAGAAACCTCGCGATCGTAAGTTTGCTCTGGGACACCGGAGCGCGAAACGGCGAGATTTGCTCGCTAAACATAAACGATCTAAATTTGGAAGAAAAGAGAGCGATAATACGCACAGAGAAAGCTAAAACAAGACGACCATTCAGAGAGATATTCTGGACAGACGACACTAACGACAATTTGATTCGATGGATCAAGAAACGCGAAGTGCTAAGGCAGAAAGTGAAATCAGGAGACGCCGATGCCTTATTCATATCGGCCACAAGTTGGAAGGTCGGCGAGAGGTTTACAATCAAGGGAGTCGGGGAGATGCTGAGAAGGTACTGCAACAAAGCGGAACTGCCCTACATGAACGCTCACAGCTTCCGCCATCACCGCGGCCACCACATAATAAAGGCCGGCGGGTCCACCGCGGACGTGATGAATATTCTCGGCCACGCTTCCGTGCAAAGCACAACAATCTACACAATGATGCACGGCAAGGAACTCGAATCGCGAGCACGATTATTCTTGGCCAACGATCCGAGAGAGAAGGTGGGCGTAAGAGTCGGATCAAAAACAACAAAAGCACCTTATCCACAGTTTCAAACTTGACAAGAGTTGACAGGGGTATATAATGAAGAAAAGACTAAAAATCATTTATGCCCCTATCAACATTCAAAAGAAAACAAATCGGCGAGATGAAAGAAAAAGCGGTAAAATTATACCAGCAGGGTTTTGATACCCGGACCGTGGCCAGAATGCTTCAAGAGCTGCACGGATTCAAACGCAGCCACACATGGGTATGGGAAGCGGTGACTGAGAAGTTATCCACTCCCAAAAAGTTGACAAACTCTGACAGACGAGTAAAATGAATGTAGGAACATTGAAATAAGAACATTCACCGCTCGTCTGCCGAGTCCACGAAAGGTCAAATCGCGGATTCAGCAGACGAGCAGCGGGACAATCGACTGGGTAAGCTCTCCAGCCTCCGATTGCTCCCGTGGTACTTCCTCAAGTAGAAGAAATATAAGAAGTGTTGCGGGAAACAATGATGAAAAAAATAAAGTTTTTCAACTCAATTGCCGGAGCCGAACTGGTAAAGAACCTCTTGAAAGAGCACGGTATTAACGCTTCAGTGCAAAGACGGGGATTGCAATTCCCCGGCGACTTGGGAGATTCTTACGGAGCGGACTTGTTCGTGCCGGAGAAAGACGTTAAAAAAGCGGAAGACATCTTGGGCGAGGAAGAATAAAACAATGGAGCACGTAGCCATAATGAAAAAATTCTGGGGCCTGACGAAAAAGATTCTGAGCGGCGAAAAGAAGATTGAATCACGATGGTACAAGGCGAAATACAGCCCCTGGGACAGGATTAAAAAAGGAGAGAGAATATATTTCAAAGATTCCGGCGAGCCGGTGAGATTGGTGGCCGAGGTGGAAAAAGTTCTCCAGTTTTTCGGTCTGACGCCCAAGAAAGTGAGTGAAGGAAATCCTGAATAAATACGGCTCGGCTGACGGGATTGAAAAAGACGAAATCCCGGAGTTTTTTGAAAGATTCAAGAACAGCAAATATTGCCTCCTCATATTTCTAAAAAATCCCGAAGGAATCAAGCCCTTTGAGATAAATAAGGCGGGATTCGGAATGATGTCGGCTTGGCTGACCACAAATAACGTCAAAAAGATTAAAAAGCCCCAATCTCTTGTCTAAAACCTCTTTTTAGTGTATTATTCAACCAATGAACAAAAAAGAATTGATTAGTTTTGTTTTTGACTGGACAAAACTGTTTCTGATGGCTTTGGCCATCGTCATACCCGTCCGCATAATGTTATTCCAGCCGTTTGTCGTGAGCGGAGCCTCGATGGACCCCAACTTTCACGACGCCGACTATTTAATCATTGACGAAATGACCTACAAGTTGAGAGAGCCGGAAAGGCAGGAAGTAATAGTGTTTAAATACCCCCTCAACCCTTCTTACAAGTATATCAAGAGGATAATCGGCCTGCCCGGGGAAAAGATAGAAATCAAGGAGGGGGAGATATTCATTACCAAAGACAACGAGACCGTAAAGCTGGAAGAAGCTTATTTGTCGGAAGAAGTAAAAGAGGAATGGAAAAGAAACGTCGATTTTTCCGTTGAGCTGGCCCTTGACCAGTATTTTGTCATGGGGGACAACAGAAACTATTCTTCGGACTCAAGAAGCTGGGGGCCGGTGCCCAAGAAAAACATCGTCGGCAAGGTATTTGTCAAGCTTTCTCTTTTTGATTTTCTCTCCAACCTGTTAAACCTAAAGAACAATTATGGCCAAACTTAAGTTCCAGAGTCCGAGCGGCATGCACGATGTTTTGCCTCAGGACCAGATATATTTCCAGAAAGTTTACCGGGTCATTGAAAAGATGTTTGATTTTTACGGCTTTGAGAAAATAGACACGCCGATTCTGGAAAACGCCGATTTGTTCGCCCGGACAATCGGTCAGAATACTGATATCGTGGAAAAAGAAATGTATATTCTCAGGGTCAGGGAGGGTAAAGAGGCCTTGGCTTTAAGGCCGGAGGGGACGGCGCCCATCATGCGCGCCTATCTTGAACACGGCTTCAATACTTTTCCCCAGCCGGTAAAGCTTTGGTATTTCGGTCCTTTTTTCAGGCACGAAAGGCCTCAGGCCGGAAGATACAGGCAGTTCTGGCAGTTCGGCTGCGAAGTTTTGGGAGAAAGAGAGCCCATTGTCGACGCCCAGACGATTTTAATCGCCCTGAACATTTTGAACGAACTGGGGATAAACAACACTTTGGTTAAAATCAATTCAATCGGGGACGAGAATTGCCGGGGAGATTACAGAAAGGCCCTGGTGAAATTTCTAAGGTCCCAAAAAGGTTCTCTCTGCCGGGATTGTTTGAGAAGAACCAAAACCAATCCCTTGAGAGTTCTCGACTGCAAGAACGAGAAATGCCGGGAAGCGCTGAATGAAGCTCCTCAGATTATTGATTTTCTTTGCAACGAATGCCACAGTCATTTGAAAGGGGTTTTGGAATATTTGGAAGAATTGAAAGTTCCATACATCTTGGACCCGTTTCTGGTCAGGGGCCTGGATTATTACACCAAGACGGTTTTTGAAATAGAGGTTCCCAAGGGAGAGGAAGAAGAGGAAGAGGGGGTCTTGGCAGGAGGAGGAAGATATGATATCCTGTCAAATGTTTTGGGCAAAACCAATGTTCCTTCCTGCGGGTTCGCCGCCGGAGTGGAAAGAATAGTTTCCTTAATGAGAAAAAGAAGGATAGAGGGCGTTTATTCTTCCCGGCCCAAGGTTTTCATCGCCCAGATCGGGCCTTTGGCCAAAAAAAAGGGCTTGGTCATTATGGAAGAGTTGAGAAAAGTGGGAATAAAGGCGGCCGAATCTTTCAGCAAGGATTCTTTGAAGATGCAATTAAGCCGGGCCAACAAGCTGAACATCAATATCGTCGTCATTGTCGGCCAGAAAGAAGCTTTAAGGGAGGTGCTCATAATCAGAGATATGGAAACCGGCAAGCAGACGGAAGTCGGTTTTAAGGACATGGTAAAAGAAATTAAAAAAAGATTAAAATAATTATATTATGAAGGTTCAAAAACAACAGAAAGAAACTTCCCAATCGCTGGTTTATCGTTTTACTAAATCCGTTCAAAGGAGCGGCGTTTTGACCGAGGCCAGAAAAAGAAGGTTCAGGGAGAGAATTAAAAGCGACAACCTCCAGAAAAGAGCGGCCCTGATAAGAGTGGAGAAAAAGAAGAAGTTTGAAAAATTAAAAAAGCTTGGCAAAATCTAATTTATGTTGATTGAAGAAATCAAAAAAGATTTGGTTGCTTCTCAAAAAGAGAAAAACGAAACAGCGGTTTCCTCATTAAGAATGCTCGTTTCGTCGGTTATCAACAAGCAGAAAGACAAGAGATTGAAAATATCCGGAGAAAACCCCGGTTTTAACGAAGAGGAATTGAGCGAGAAAAGCGTTTTAACCGACGAGGAAACGATTGAAGTGATTTCTTCCGAAGTAAAAAAAAGAAGAGACAGCATTTTGTCTTTTGAAAAAGGCGGAAGAAACGATTTGGTTGAAAAAGAAAAAGCGGAACTGGAGATTATTAAGAAATATCTGCCGGCAGAAATGGGCGAGGAAGAAATACGGGTTCTGATTAAGGAAGCGATAAGCAAGACCAGCGCTCAGGGAATGAAAGACATCGGTCTGGTGATGAAAGAAATATCTCCCAAGACCAAAGGAAGAGCCGACGGGAATTTGGTGGCCAAGATAGTCAAAGAAGAATTGGCTTAAAAATATCGCCTCAGAGGCGGTTTTTTATTTGACCTTTACCTTCTCTCATAGTAGAATATATTAAAACCATGAAAACCTTCAAGCAATCATTTACCTTAATAGAAGTATTGGTCGTCCTGGTCATCATCGGCATCCTCTCCGCCCTCATTATCGTGGGCGTGAGCAATACCACCAAAGATGCCCGGGATTCCAGAAGGAAAGCGGAAATGAACGCCGTCCGGAAAGCCATCTGGGTGGAGTCAAGCATGGGCAGCAAGGGCCACCCCACCACCCCTGACCTGGGCTCCGGCGCCCGGGGCTGGTGCTGCGTGGGAACGAGCGGAACCAACTGCACCAACCTCAACGCCGCCTTAAGCGGCTATTCCCTCCCTAAAGACCCCAACTACAACCCCTCCAACCAGGAGTGGT